>Ga0310694_10002196_pt1 | contig 20506 bp, 16 predicted proteins | sample 174DNAGHGhighgp2_FD_203884 | JGI IMG/M metagenome (GOLD analysis project Ga0310694, IMG submission 203884) | Sheep rumen microbial communities from Palmerston North, Manawatu-Wanganui, New Zealand - 1742 DNA GHGhigh gp2 (v2) (version 2) | ecosystem: Host-associated > Mammals > Digestive system... | reverse complement strand
TTCGCCTCGCCGACTGCCAGCCGGGTGTAGGCAGTGCCGTATTTGGAATAGGAAATTTTCCGGATTTGATGTTCAGACAGGAAACGGACCATCCACATCGGCAGCCCGCCCGGGGTTTTCAGCTCCATCAGCACCTGTCCGGGCTCCAGCAGGCTGAAGCCCCCGCAGTCCGCCCCAAGGTCCAGCCTGTCTGTCCGCCAGCGGATGTCGGTATCCAGCGTCAGCCGGAAATCCGTGCCGTCCGCAGCCCGGTAAGCGTCCCGCTCATAGCCAAGGTACATGGCGGGGCGCAGGGTGGGGCCGTAAAAGCGGCGGCAGGCTTCAATCTCCCGTGCAATCTGCCCGATCGCCGGCAGGGGGCGCCCTGCCGCCAGCGCGTCCATTGCCTGTCCGCAGGGCAGGGTCAGCCGGCGTTTGTAAACAACGGATTCGAATTTCTTTTTCAGCTCCACGAAGACCGCGTCATGTTCCCCGGCTGCCCCGTAGGAGCGGACCCGCAGTTTCTCCTTGTACAGCGGTTTTTCCAGGGAATGCCGGATCAGTCGGAAGGAATCCGTATCCAGGTACAGGTTCCGGATCAGGGAATGGCCGAACCGGTCTTCTTCCATGCGGTTTTGCATGGCTTCCTTCAGCATGGCTGCCTGGGCCTGTGTCAGCATATATTTCAGTTCATAGCGCCTGAATGTCATTTGCGCATCCATTTGTATTCTCCTTCCTGCGGCCTGCCGCTGCGAATCAAAGATCAGAAGATACAGCGGTTTCGCCCTGGGCGATGGCAATTTCCAGGTTACCGTTCAGGCAGCGCAGTTCATCCACGAACGCCTTTTCCCTTTTTCCGTCCTTCAGCGTCAGCTGGTAGGTCAGCCGGAAAAGGCTGCCCATATTGACGGTTTTCACCTGCATCAGCTTCCAGTTCCTGCAGTATTCCTGCAGGAGCCCGTCAAATACACCGTCGTAATCCAGGTCTTCCGGAATGGTGACCCGGAGGGTTTTGACCAGGCCCTTCGTCTCCGGGTCGGAGCGGTCGAAGGCCGCATAGGCCAGGCAAAGGATTCCTGTAAACAGCAGTGCGTAAGCAAGGTATCCCATGCCGGTCACCAGCCCTGCCACCATGGCCAGGAAAATCAGGGCCATTTCCCGGGCCGTCCCGGAGCGTGAGCGGAAGCGGACCAGGCTGAAAGTGCCCGCCGTCGCCACACCGGCGCCGATGTTCCCGTTGACCATCATGATGACCGCGCAGACCAGCGCAGGCATCGCACCGAGCGTAACCAGGAAACTGCGTGAAAATTTCCTGCCTTTTGAGGCCGCAGCGGCAATGATAAGGCCGTTCAGCAGTGCGGCCCCGATGCACAGCAGGAACGTGCCTGCCGGGATCACCGTCATATTCGCCGAATCAAAAATCCCCTTGAACAAATCATTCAGCATCGTGCATTCCTCCCTGCCTCACCAGCCGCCCCGGCCGCCGCGGCCGCCTCCGAAACCGCCTCCGCGGCCTCCGAAACCGCCTCCGAAGCCGCCCCGGCCGCCTGCCATCTGTCCGGTAATCGCGTTTACCTGCTGGCCGTTCGCAATAATGGTTCCCCCGTTGTACTCGGCATTTCCGTCATAGTCAAACGGGCTGCTGCCGGTCACATTCACGGTTCCCCCGTTCATGATGATATTGCCGTTTGCGTCGATGCCGTCCGTATCGCCGGCTCCCATGGCAACCGTAATTTCACCGCCGTTGATTTCGACCGTCGGCGTATATGCGGAGGATTTGCGGGCAGCGTTGACTCCGTCGTCAGAGGCCTGGATGCTGACCGTGCCGCCGTTGAGCTGGATGTAAGTGCCTTCGATGCCTTCCGCCCCTGCCGCGGTAATCGTGCCGCCGTCAATCTGCACCACCGCTGTTGCATGGATCGCGTCGTCCCCGGCGCGGATCGCCAGGGTGCCGCCGCCGATATAGATATTCCCGGATGTGTCGTCGCTGTTGTTCTCTGCGTGCAGGCCGTCCGTGCCGGCTGTCAGGTCCAGGCTGCCCCCTGCGATCCGGATGGAATCGTTCGCTTCAATCGCTTTGGAAGCCGCGCTGATCACATACGTCCCGCCGGTAATTTTCAGGTCGTCCTTCCCGACGATCCCGTTCTTTGTGGATGTAATATCAAGCCGGGCAGTCCCGTTCAGGGTCAGGTCTGTTTTGGCGTAAATCACACCGTCTGTATTGTCTGTGCCGTCCTGGATGAAATTGCCGGTGACGGACAGGCTGCTGTCACCGCTGACCGTGATGAAGACTTTATCCGCGGTCTTTGCATATATAACCGGAAGCCTTGTATTGGAAACGGAAAGGCTGTCCAGCACAAGCTGCACCTTGTCGTCCTTCCCCGCCACAACCCGTACCGTAACCTCCGAAGCGCTTCCGCCCAGGATGTATGTGCCGGCAGCGGTAATACGGATATCCTGCCCGTCCTGCACCGTATAACGGACCGCGCCTTCAAGTTCAGGATCCTGTTCCAGGTCCCTGGCTGTAAAAAGGTCGCCGGCCTGGTAAACAGGCGTTCCGGTTTCCGCAATTCCCGCGGAAACAGAAAAGAAAACCGTGAAAAGGGCCATCATCGCTGCGGCCGCTGACATTAAAAACCGTTTCATAGGATCATTCCTTTCCTTACCTTCTTGCATCGCCGGTTTCCTCAGCCGGCATCATGGATTTTACATACGAACCTTGAAATTAGCTTAAAAGGAAAAAAATTTCCGGCCTTATGCTGCAGGGCAATCCGTTGTCCCCGTTTCCGGATGATTGCATGGCGTGAAGCCAATTTTTTCCATCATACAGATTGACGCAATCGTTTACATTGTTATACAATTTTGTATGCGGGTATTTTGTCCGCAAACCGTTATCTAACCAAATTTTTTTATAGAGGAAAGGATGAGAACCCCATGAAAAAACTGGTTGCCCTGGTTCTGTCCCTCTGCCTGGTCCTTGGCTGCGTGGCCTTCGCTTCCGCGGAAACGAAAACCGCTTCAGCCCAGGGTTTCGGCAGCACCGTAACGGTGACCGCCGAGGTTGAGGACGGAAAAATCACCGGCCTGACGGTGGACGATTCCGGTGAAACCTACCCCGTGGCACGGGAAGATTCTGTGGAAAAAGTAATCGCCGCGATCCTTGAGAAAGGCAGCGCAGACGGCGTGGACGTCAACACCGGCGCCACATTCACCTGCACCGCCGTCGTTAACGCGGTCAACAGCATCCTGGCCGGCGGCGATGAAGCCCCTGCGGGAGACATCGCGTTCACGCCCGGCGAATACACCGCCACTGCCGACGGCTACAACGGCCCCGTTGAAGTGAAGGTCACCTTCACCGAAAACGCTGTCACGGATATCGTTCCCAACTATGACGTCACCAAAGAAACTGCCCACGTCGGCACGGTTGCCTTTGACATCATGATTCCGGATATGATCCAGGCCAACGGCACCGGTGTGGACGGCGTTGCCGGCGCCACGTTCTCCGCCCGCGCCCTGCGTGAAGCCGTGAACGCCGCTGCCGAGCAGGCCGGCTGCACCAACCTGGATGCCTTCAAGGCAAACAGGGTCGATCATCCGGCCCAGGATCCGATCGAAAAGACCGTTGATGTGGTAATCGTCGGCGCCGGCGGCGCAGGCATTGCCGCAGCCGCCCAGGCAACCCAGAACGGCAGCTCTGTCCTCGTGATTGAGGAGAACGCCGAAGTCGGCGGCAACACGCTTGTTTCCGGCGGCCAGTTCCAGTCTGTCATGCCTTACCTGGTCTGGGATCCCGCGGATCCGGATGCCACCGAAGGCGTCTACAGCGGTGACAACCTGCCCCATGAAAAGGTCAAGGCCAGCATCGGCAATCTGGACACGCTGAAGAACATCCTGAACTGGAGCGAAGAACCCTTCGACGAAGAGTTCTACAAGACCCACGAATTCGTCGCCGGCGACGATATCGAGCTGGCAAAGCACGGCGTGCATGCCGAATACCTTCCCGTCCTGCAGGACCTGAAGAAAGAAATCCAGGCCTATCTGGACTGGGCACAGCCGAAGCTTGACGCCGGTGAACCGGAAACCAACCTGACCCTGTTCTCCACCCTGAACCTGCATATCTTCCAGACCTACTACGGCGGCCTGCGCCAGACAGCAGACAAGACCAAATGGATCTACGGCGATATCGACCTGGTGAAGCAGTTCATCCAGGACGGCCAGGACCTGAAGCCCTGGCTGGAAGCACAGGGTGCTGAATTCCTGCACACGCAGCCCACCCTGATCGGCGCGCTGTGGAACCGTGAAAATGAGTATCCCGCTCCGCGCGGCAACTGGGGAACCTATTTCGAAGGCCCCCTGGTCACCATCGGCAGGGACAATATCATGCTCCGCACCACCGCCAAATCCCTGATCGTTGAAGACGGCAAGGTTGTCGGCGTGAAAGCCGTGATGTATGACGGAACGGAAGTTACCGCCCGCGCAAACAAGGGCGTCGTACTGGCCACCGGCGGCTACGCCGCGAATATCGGCATGGTGCTGCGTGACAACGAATACTGGGATACCGCTTTCCTGACCACTTCCACCAAGACCACCAACCGCTCCTCCCTGCAGGGCGACGGTATCGTCATGGCCCAGGAAGTCGGCGCGGATGTTGTCGGCATGAACTTCACCCAGCTGATGCCCATCTCCTGGGTAGACAACGGCAACCTGGCTTTCGGCAGCGGCACTTACGCCTGCTGGGTCAGCCCGCTGACCGGCAAGCGCTTCGTGGATGAAGGTTCTGAGCGTGACGTGCTGTCCCTGGCTGAATTCCGGAACGGCATGGTCAAGAACGGAACGCCCGGCGTGTTCATCGAGTTCTTCAACGCCGAGCAGCACATCCCTGGCCCGCCCACCGCACAGCTGACCAAGGATGCTTTCGAAGGACGTTACTACAAGATCAAATGCAACGAAGCCGAACTGGCTGAACTGCTGAAGAATCCTGAATTCGCGGGTGTCGAAACGGATGCCGCGACCATGATCGCCACCGTGAAGGCCTATGATGAAGCTGTCATGCAGAAGGCCAACACCGGCGCTGCCGAATTCCCGGATGTCAAGAAGCAGCAGGCTGACCGTACCGTCGGCAACGTGCAGAAGGACGAGAACGGCAAGTACCTGACCGAAACCTACGACCTGGACAACACCGAAGTGTTCGTCCGCCTGATGGCGCCCTCCACCCACCACACCATGGGCGGCCTGAAGGTTGATACGAAGCGCCACGTGCTGAACACCGAAGGCAGCATCATCCCCGGCCTCTATGCCGCGGGTGAAGTCACCGGCGGTATCCACGGCGGTAACCGCCTGGGCGGCAACGCGATCGTCGAGATCTTCGTTTCCGGCCGGACCGCTGCCAACGCGATCGCTGAGGACAACAAATAATTCCTGCGAAATACCCGGCCCGCCGCAGCCTGCGGCGGGCTTTCCTTTATGCTCCTGCAGGCTTCCCGGATGAAAAAAACAGGCCCGGCGCATAAAGCCGGGCCCGGTGTGTACGGGATATTCCTGGTGGTTCCCAAAGGTCTTCCCTCTGGTATTATTCTTCTTCGTCGTCCTCGATCTTCGCGTTGGCAATGATCTTCTGGGCTTCCGCCTGCGGCACTTCCTCGTACCGTTCGAACTTCATGGAGAAGGAACCCCTCGCCTGCGTCATGGAGCGCAGGTCCGTGGCGTACTTGAACATTTCAGCCAGCGGGGCTTCCGCTTCCAGCTGCTGCATGCCGTTCACCTGGTTCATACCCATGATGCGGCCGCGGCGCTTGTTCATGTCGCCCATGATATCGCCCATGTATTCGTTGGGCACGAGCACTTCCACATGCATGATCGGCTCGAGCAGCACGGGGCTGGCGTCCATGCAGCCCTTCTTGTAGGCAATGCGGGCAGCCGTCTTGAACGCCATTTCGGAAGAGTCAACCGGATGGTAGGATCCGTCGTACAGTTTGGCGTGCAGGTGGACCATGGGATATCCGGCCAGGACGCCCTTCACGATGTTCTCGCGCAGGCCCTTTTCAACGCTGGGGATGAAGTTCCGCGGAACCACGCCGCCGACGACCGCGTCTTCAAACTCGAAGTCCGCGTCGCTGTCGGTAATGGGGCTGAACTCGATCCACACGTCGCCGAACTGGCCGTGGCCGCCGGTCTGCTTCTTGTGCCGGCCCTGGACCTTGACGGTCTTGCGGATGGTTTCACGGTACGGGATCTTGGGATCCTGCAGCACGGCATTGGCGCCGAACTTGGAGGCCAGCTTGTTCTTGATGACGTCCAGGTGCATTTCACCCTGACCGCTCAGCTCGGTCTCGGTGGTCTCGGCGTTCTTTTCGATCCGGATGGAAGGATCTTCTTCCGCCAGGCGGTTCAGGCCGCTGAAGACCTTGTCTTCCTCACCCTGCTTCGCGGCGAATACAGCCTTGGAGATGCAGGGAGCCGGGAATTCGATCGTGGGATAGAGGATCGGGTTGGCGGCGTCGCACAGGGTATCGCCGGTGGAGGTAATCTGCAGCTTCGCCAGTGCGCCCAGGTCGCCCGCGTGGAGCTTCTCGACGTTGGTCTGCTTGTTTCCCTTCATGGAGAAGAGGCCGCCGGCCTTTTCTGCCTTTTCCTTGTTGGCGTTGTACAGCGGGGTGGATCCGGTCAGCACGCCGGAGAAGATCCGGAAAAGGCTCATCTTTCCGACGAAGGGGTCGGCAATGGTCTTGAACACCAGGGCGGAGAAGGGTTCGTCGTCCTTGCAGGCGCGCTCGATCTCTTCGCCGGTCTTCGGGTTCTTGCCCTTCTGGACCAGGCCTTCGTGGCCGGGGGAAGGCAGGTACTTGGCAATCAGGTCCAGCGTCCGGGCGATGCCCACGCCGGTCAGCGCGGAGCAGGCCACGACGGGAACGATGCTGCCGTCCTTCATGCCCTTGATGAAACCGGCCATGACGTCTTCATGGGAAAGCTCGCCGTTTTCGAAGTACTTTTCCATCAGTTCTTCGTCCGCGGAAGCTGCCTGCTCGGTCAGGCTCTCATAGGCTTCGTTGACTTCGCCTTCGAGGTCGGCAGGCATCGGCACTTCCGTGCTCTTTTTGTAGGAACCTTCATAGGCTTTCTTTTCAAGCACGTTCACAACGCCCTTGAATCCGGCGCCTTCGCCCAGGGGCAGCAGGATCGGCACGACACTGGGGCCGTACTTCTCACGCAGCTGTGCGACGACTTTTTCAAAGTTCGCATGTTCGCGGTCCATCTGGTTGACGATGAACATGCGGCCCAGGTTGTGCTTTCCGGCATAGTCCCATGCCTTCTCCGCGCCGACGCTCAGCCCGTTGACGCCGCCGACAACGATGACGGCGGTCTCGATCACGCGCAGGGGCCCCATCATTTCGCCGATGAAGTCAAAATATCCGGGCACGTCGATCACGTTGATCACCTTGCCGCCCCACGGAATGGGAGCATAGCTGGCGCTGATGGAGAAGCCGCGCTTTTTTTCTTCAGGATCAAAGTCGGAAACGGTGCTTCCGTCTTCCACCTTGCCCTGGCGGTCGATCATTCCGGCAGCAAAGAGCATCGCCTCGGTCAGCGTGGTTTTGCCCTCGCTGCCATGACCCAAGAGGGCGATATTCCGAATGTTTCCGGTTGTGAATTCAGCCATAGTAGATTCCTCCATATCGTTTTTAACAAATCTCATCCCCCAACCCGGCCGGACTGAGGGAATCATATGCCATGCTAAATTTGATTATAACATAATGAAAAGCGATTGAAAAGCCAAAATATCGGACTTTTTGCACTTTTTGGCCTTCACGGTTCCGGAATGGCCCGGTCCAGGAGCCTTCGCATCCTTTCGATGTCCTCCGGCGCGCCGCTGGTCTGCAGCTCTACCGTGCCTTCCCCTTCCTCCCGCAGCAGGCGGCTGCGCCCGAGCACGCGCTTCAGCTGCCGTGCGGTTCCTTCGCTGCCTTCCGTGATCGCGATGCGTTCCGGCAGCATCCTGCGGATCATGTCCTTCAGGAAAACATAGTGCGTGCAGCCCAGCACCACTGCGTCGACACGCTTCAGGTCGTACAGGGCGAAAACTTCTTCCAGGTAGGCCTGCGCCGCTTTCCAGTTCTCCTGCTCGACGAGCTCCATGAGCCCGGTGCATGGCACCCGCAGCGCGCCCTCCCCGTATTTTTCCATCAGGCGGTTGAATTTCTCCTGGTGCAGCGTCAGCGGGGTTGCCAGCACGAGGATATCCCCGTTTTTCCGCAGCTCGGAAGCAGGCTTGAGCGCGGGCTCCATCCCGATCACGGGAATGGTCAGCTCCCGGCGGAGCGTGTATGCCGCCGCGCCTGTCGCCGTATTGCAGGCGATCACCAGCGCTTTGATATGCCTGGCAAGCAGCCTGTCCGTGACGTTCCGGACGCAGGCGATGACCTCTTCCGTTTTCTTGGTGCCGTAAGGCGCGTTTGCGGTATCCCCGAAATAGATGAAGTGCTCCCGTGGAAGCAGGCGGATCATCGCCTGCAGGGCACTGATCCCCCCCACGCCGCTGTCAAATACCCCGATCGGATTCACTGCCTGGTCCATGCTTCTCTCCGGTTTTCCGCGGGCGCCCCGCGCCTGCGCTCTTTGCGTTGCTTTCGTGATTTTACCAGATTCCCCCGGCCCTGTAAAGCGCCGCGGCAGCCGGGCCCCGCGCCGTATTCTTTTTTTCCGGCCCCTGTGCTATAATCCCCTTGCCGGCCCGGATACCGCGCCGGCAGAGCTTTCCGATTCGGAGGGGAACCATATGCCCGTACCGTCCTCGCCTGTCCCGGATATCCTCATCGGGGATGTCGTCCGCACCAGGAAGCCCCATCCCTGCGGCGGCGACGAATGGACCGTCCTGCGCACAGGGGCGGACATCCGGATCCGCTGCAATACCTGCGGCCGCCTGGTCATGCTCAGCCGGGAGGATTTCCTCCGGCGCCGCAAGGCCGTCGTGAAACGCGGCGGGTAAACTTGCCAATTCTTCCTGTGGTGTGGTATACTTTTTATGTTTTCCTTCTTTATTTTATTGCATTCAATCCGCTTGTTCTGAAGAAAGGTCGGTGGCTTCTTTGCGTAAAGTCCTGTTCTTCCTGTTGATTGCGCTTGTGCTCATTTTGTCGGTATCCGCCCTGGCGGACGATTATTACCTCGCTCCTGCCGGCGCGGAAGTCACGGTCAAGTTGAACAAAACAACCGTGCTGACCGCGGAAAACGCCGAGGAGCACAAATCGCTGCTCAGCGACATCGGTGTCTCGAAAAACGACCTGGTGGCCGATTTTGCGGCCCGCGGCGTCGTCCTGCAGGCCTGGAGCCCGATCAATACCAAATATACCTGCCTGGAGATCACCGTCACCCGCGATGACCAGTCCGCCCTGTATCCGGACCTGATCAGCCGTTCCGCAAACGACGCGGACTGGAAAGCCTTCACCGCCTTCTACAAAAACAATGAAAAGTGGACGGCGGACGGATATACCTTCAACTACACGAAAAACCATTTCGGAAAGGCGCGCTCCGGGTCGGCCAATTTCCTCCTGCTGGAATACAAGCGCGTCGTCGGGTCAAAGACATACCGCGGGTACATGGCGAAGACGACCTATGAAGGCTATATGATCACCTTCGATTACCAGGTTTATAACCAGGCCCTCGTCGCACAGCACCGTACAAATATGTACAATGTTGTCAAAACCTTCCGCAAGGCCGAAATCAAGGCTCCTGCCGCGCCTGCCGAAACAGCGGAAGCCGCGTCCGGTGCCGAAGGCGGCACAGCCGCTTCCGAAGCAGCGCCCGCGGCCGCCGTTCCCGCCAACTCCGTGCGCCTTGAAATCAAAAAAGCTCCCCCGAAGGAGACCAATACCAACAAATTCACCGTGGAAGGCGTCACCGAGCCCGGCGCGGAAGTCATCGGCGTGCTGATGCCGATCACCTATTCCTACGCCATCCAGGAAAAGGTAACCGCCCACAAGCGCACCGGCGTCTTCAAGCTGAACATGACAATCCCGGTCGCCGAGGAAATGACCTGGCAGATGACCCTGAACGTCTATGTCGGCGAGAAAAACGTGGCCAACGAAGTGTTCGACGTAACCGAATACAAGAAAACGCTGATTCCCCTCGAGCTGGATGAGGAGATTCCGGAAGTGTATGCCGGCAATGAGCTGGTCGTCGCCGGCACGACCATCCAGGGAGTGCTGGTCCAGTGCATCTGCACCAGCGTCGACGGCACCTGGGAAAAGCAGTCCCGCCCGAACAACACCGGCCGGTTCACCTTCAAGATTCCCATGAAGAGCGAAGGCGAATACAGCATCGCCCTCGTGCTTTCCAAGAAGAACTTCGACACGAAGCGGAAAACCTATACCGTTTCCCGCTATATAACGGATGAAGCCCGCAACGCCCAGATCCGCAAGGAAGCAAAGCGCGTGGGATACAACGCCGTCGCCTCCCGTATCGACCAGTATTACGACCAGGTCCTGTCTTTCACCGCCTGGGTCACGAAGATCGAGCAGGTCGGCAATGAATGGAAGATTACCGCCGCCGGCACAAAAACGGGCGACCACTACGGCCAGGAGATGATCTTCATCGCTGCCCAGGAGCCGTCCTTCGCCGTGGAGGAAAAGCATACCTTCTACGGCCGCTGCATCGGTGCTTACAAATACCTTTCCGAGGAAACGACGGAAAACGTCCCCTCCTTCGACCTCCTGGTCTGGGACTGAGGATCGCATCCGAAACAGGCACAAGAAAAGGCTTTGCCGGACCGGCAAAGCCTTTTCTTGTGCCTGTGCGGCTGTGTCCGGCCGCCGGAAATCAGCGTTTTTTCCTGTATTCGTCGCAGAGCCCGCGCAATCCGCAGGCTTCGCAGTCCGGCCGCTGTGCCTTGCAGACCCTGCGTCCGTGCCAGATGAGCCAGTGGTGTGCGTTCCCCCACTTCTCCTTCGGAATCAGCCGGGTCATCTGCCGCTCTGTTTCTTCGACGGTGTCCGCCCTGCACAGGCCGATCCGGTTGCTGACCCGGAAAACATGCGTATCCACTGCGAACGCCGGAATGCCGAACGCGTTGTACAGCACGACGTTTGCCGTCTTCCTCCCGACCCCCGGCAGCCGGGTCAGATCCTCCATGGTGTCCGGCACCTGCCCGCTGTATTCATCCCGGATCATCCTGCAGGCAGCGATGATGTTCGCCGCCTTTGTTTTAAAGCCGCAGCTCTTGACCATGGGATACAGGTCTTCCTCCCTGGCTTCCGCCATGGCGCAGGCGTCCGGGTACCGGGCAAAGACCGCCGGCGTCACCTTGTTCACCTGCCTGTCTGTGCATTGGGCGCTCAGGATCGTCGCCACCATCATCTCGTACGGATTGGAAAACACGAGTTCCGCCTTGGCTTCCGGATACATTTCCTCCAGCAGCGCCAGCGCCTCTTCTTTCTTTGCCTTTGTCACGGATTGCCTTCCTCTCCCCATGCCATGGTGATATCCATGGAAATCCGGTCGCCGATCCGGCCGCCGTCCATGGTATGCTTGTCGGTTACTGCAGTGGCCGTCCCGATGCGCACCAGCGTATCGTCCTTCGCTGCCTTCGATTTGGAATAGCCGTTCAGCGTGTCCGCCGTATAGGGTTTCACGTCCTTGTTTCCCGCGGCGATGGCCGCCTCGGCCTCGTCGTGTTTCGCCCTGTATTTCTCCGTGTCAATCCGGTAGATGGCCAGTTCATAGGTCATTTCCTTCGCGCCGACCTTCGAGCGCGCGCTTTCGATGACCGTCACGGTCTCCTCTGCCTTCAGCTCCGGACGTGTTTCCGTCACCCAGGCGTTCATCTCCGTATTCTTCTGCAGCCGTTCCGCTGCCGTATAGGAGGCGCTGAAGGACTTGGTGTTGTAATCGTTGATAACGTATCCCGCCACAGCCGCCGATCCGGCCAGGAACAGGACAACCAGCAGGATGATATGCTTTCTGGTATAGTCGAGCACCATCTTCCCCGGCAGCGTGTATCCGACCCGGGAAAGCGCCGGGATCACGCTTCGGAAGACCACCATCAGGATCACGGATTCGATGGGCAGCATCATGATGTTCTTGACGATGCGCACCATGACGAACGGCTGGTATGCGCTGGTCAGGAACAGCTGGTAGTACCTGACCATAATCGGTTCGTTCAGCAGGATGTTGACGAACATGTTGACGCAGAATTTGGACAGGATCAGCCGCACCGGCGTGATATCCGTGCTGTAAAGGAACAGGGCAAAAACCAGGGATCCGGCCATCTCGAGGATAATGAACGGGAAATAGTATACCCCGCTCGGCGCAACCAGGTATCCCAGCGTATCGGAAAGCGCTCCTGACAGCAATGCGACGACCGGTCCGTAGACCGCAGCCCCGAGCGCGTTGACAACAAAGCCGAAGGTGATGTTCACGTCCGCGGCGATCGGGATCTTCAGCGGTTTCATCGCAATCCGCAGCGCCAGGATCAGCGCGGCAAAAACCAGCGCCCGGGTATTTTTCAGTTCTGAAAAGGCCTGCCTCCAGTAATCTGCGCTGAAGGGCGTACGGAAATACTTCCGATGGTAAACAGTCCGCTGCATGAAAAAAAGCCTCCTTCTCAAATCAATCACAAAACTGTTTTGATTCGCAGAGGCTTCCTGCCGGAAAAAGCAGCGGGATGCGCATTCCCCACCGCACGGCTTTTCACCGTTTCGTTCCATGGCAACTCCCCGTCCATGGACACTTTACGCGGAAAACGCTACTCTGCCTTCACGAATCGCCGGTTCCGACAATAAATCAGGAGAAACTGCCTGCGCCCGTTGCGCCGGCGCGCTTACTTCGCAATGATATAACCCTTCCTGCACAGCAGCTCCGCTGTCAGGATGCCGCCGCCGGCAGCGCCGCGGATGGTGTTGTGGCTCAGGCACACAAACCGCCAGTCGAAGATTTTGTCTTCCCGCAGCCGGCCGATGCTGACGCCGAAGCCGTTCTGGAAGTCACGGTCGAGCCTTGTCTGCGGACGGGACGGATCCTCGAAATACTGCAGGAAAGGCTTCGGTGCGCTCGGCAGCTCCAGCCGCTGGGCTTCCGTCTCATAGTTTGCCCAGCGTTCCAGGATCTGCTCCTTCGTGGCTTTCTTCGCAAAGCGCACGGACACTGCGGCCATGTGGCCGTCGCTGGCCGCCACCCGCAGGCATTGCGCGCTGATCACGGGCTTTTCGGCGTTGACGATGACCTTGCCGTTTCCCCTGTCTTCGACGCGGCCCCAGAGCTTCAGGGGTTCGTTCTCGCTCTTCTCATCCTCACCGCCGATATAGGGGATCACGTTGTCCACCATTTCCGGCCAGGTTTTGAATGTCTTTCCGGCGCCGCTGATCGCCTGGTATGTGCAGACGCTCACTTCGGTCGGTTCAAAGTCCAGCAGGGGCGTCAGCGCGGGCACATAGCTCTGGATGGAGCAGTTGGGCTTGACCGCGATGAAGCCGTACTTGCTGCCCAGGCGTTTCCGCTGGGTTTCGATGACTTCCAGGTGCGCGGCGTTGATTTCCGGCACGACCATGGGCACGTCCTCAATCCCGCGGCACGCACTGTTGTTGCTGACGATCGGCACTTCGTGCTTCGCGTAATCCTCTTCCAGCGCGCGGATTTCATCCTTTTTCATGTCCACCGCGCAGAAGCAGAAGTCAACCTTCGCCGCCACCGCGCCGATGTCCGACGCGTCCTCGATCACCATATCCTTCGCGTAGTCCGGAATCGGCCAGTCGAAGGCCCAGCGCCCGCCGACAGCTTCCGCATAAGTCTTCCCGGCGCTGCGTGCCGAGGCGGCCAGGCAGGTCACCTTAAACCACGGATGATCCTTCAGCAGGGAAATAAAGCGCTGCCCGACCATACCTGTTGCACCGATGATACCTACGCGATACTGATCCATTTCCGTTCCCTCCCATGTAAGCAAAAAGCCGCCTCTTCCGAGCGGCAGGCGGTCACCCGCTTTGCTTGATGCATCATAACATGAAGCACCTGGCATGTCAACGCCGCGCGCCGATACGTACAGTCAAAAAACACCGTTCTCCTTCCGGCAGGATTCTGCCCCTTTCCCGTGGAAGATATTAATGTTGCAGCCGCGGGTTCCGGCGTGCGGCTGCCATCTGCTGGAAAAGAGGTGCAGGTATATGAAAAAAAGGAATTCGTACGATATGCAGCAGCCGCAGCCGCCCAGGATGAAGGATAAAATGAGCCCCCGGTTCGTCATCCCGCTCGTCCTGTTTTACCTGGCCGTCGGCGTACTGCTGATCTGGCTGGAAGCAATGGTGACCACCATCGCATCCTATGTGCTTTCTGTCTTCCTGGCCGCAGGCGGCGGCTTTCTGCTGTACCGCTATATCCGCTCCGAACCCAGGGCACGCATCGCCGGGATGGACCTGGCGATCGGCCTGATCCTGCTGCTTACCGGCATCCTCCTCGCTTTCAGTCCCGGCGACCTGGACCGGATCTTCCCCAAGATCTGGGGCCTCTCGCTGATCTTCGGCGGCTTCCTGAAGGTGCAGTACGCCTTTGACGAGAAAACCGTCAGCGTGCAGCGCTGGTGGATTATGCTGGTTTTCGCTGCGGTCTCCCTGGTCATCGGCACCCTGGCGCTCATGAGCCCCGCCATTTTCGGTGAAAACCGCAACGTGGTCATCGGTATCTTTATGCTGGGTGAAGCCGTGCTCGATATCGTCACCTATTTCCTGCTGACCCGCGGCCTCAGGAGGCATGACGCGGAAAAAGAAGCTGCGCGCCTCGCTTCGGCTGCAGCTGCGAAAATTCCCGCCGCGCCTGCGGCTCCGGCCGCGCCGGAGGCGCCCGCGGCCGCGCCCGGGTCCGCCCCGCAGGAGGAATGATCTATGGATGCAAAAGCGGAAGCCCTTCAGCACCTTGTGGACAGTTCAAGCCGTATCGTATTTTTCGGCGGCGCCGGTGTATCCACCGAAAGCGGTATTCCCGATTTCCGCAGCACCGACGGGCTGTACAACCAGAAGTATGACTATCCCCCGGAGGAAATCCTTTCCCATACGTTCTTCATGCGCCGTCCGGAGGAGTTTTTCCGCTTCTACCGGGATAAGATGCTTCCCCTGGACGCGAAGCCCAACCGGGCTCACCTGAAGCTTGCCGAATGGGAAAAGGCAGGAAAAATGACCGGGGTCGTGACCCAGAATATCGACGGGCTGCACCAGGCGGCCGGGTCGAAGAAGGTTTTTGAGCTGCACGGAAGCATCCACCGGAATTACTGCGTGAAATGCGGCAAATTCTACCCCCCGGAGTTCATCCGGGACTGCGGTGCCCCTGTTCCCTGCTGCACCTGCGGCGGGCGCATCAAGCCGGATGTCGTCCTTTATGAAGAAGGCCTGGATAACGATGTCGTTTCCGGTGCCGTCCATGCGATCACTTCCGCCGACCTGATGATCGTCGCCGGCACAAGCCTGACGGTCTATCCGGCGGCCGGGCTGATCCGCTATTTCCGCGGCAGGCACCTCGTCCTGATCAACCGCGACGCCACCCCCGTGGATTCCGAATGCGACCTCGTCATCCACGGCAAGGTCGGGGAAATCCTGGGATCCCTCTCCTGAACAAACGGATCGGAAGAAAACCGGAACCGCCTGCCGAAGCAGGCGGTTTATTACATAATCGTTTCATTTACATTTCAATTCCAAAATGATATAATGAATTATCTTTGTATCGGGAGGCGAAAAGAATGCCTGACCTTTCGAAAGTCACGGAGATCCTGCCGGATCTTGCCGACTATATTGTTTATGCCGCCATCGGCATCGTTACTTTGATCGGCTTTTTCAAGTGCCTGCTTCCGCTCTGGCGCACGACCGGATCCCTGCGCCGCGCGATTTCGCGCCTGCAGGGCGAGGCCGGCAAAACGACGGATAAGCCCGTCTGGCAGCAGGCCGGCTTCGTCGGCAAGCGCCTGCGGGGAACATGGCTGCGCTTCCTGCAGAACGCGGAGCAGCTGGACCGCCGCGGCCTTCCCACCAATGTGGAAGACTATATCAACGACGATACCGTCACCCACGGCCCCGGCAACGCGACCCTGGCGGAGCTGATCCCGAACCTGCTGACCTCGCTCGGTATCCTTGGCACCTTCATGGGCCTCTCCCGCGGTCTTTCCTCCCTGAATTTCGCCGATTCCACCCAGCTGGTGGAAGGCATCCCCGTCCTGCTGGAAGGCATGCGTTTCGCCTTCGGCACGTCTGTGGCCGGCATCAGTTGCAGCATTGTCTTCAATATGCTGAACAGGATCTCCCAGGGATCCAGCTACCGCGCCATCGATGATTTCGTGACCTCCTTCACCCAGCTGGCCATGTCCCGCCCGCTGGACAACGATGTCCAGATGATCATCCAGAACCAGGACCGCAATTTCATGCTCCAGGGCATCAACGATACCCTGGTGGACCGCCTGGCCGAGAACGTGGGCCGCAGCATCACCCGCGCCATGACGCCTGTTTCCGATTCCATGGACCGCTTCATCATCGGTGCAACCCGCAGCCAGATCGACGGTGTCGGCCGGATTGTCGCCCGTTTCCTGGATGAAATGGACCGAAGTCTGGGGAATCAGCTTTCATCCCTGGCCAATACCATGGACGCGGTCACCCAGAACCAGGCTGCCGCAGCCCGGCAGGCCGGGGAAACCGTCTCCGCTGCCCAGGGCATCGTCAATAACGCCCATTCCCTCCAGGAGATGACGAACCATATCCTGGACAAGTTTGATAAATACATGAACGGCATCAATGAAGTCCGCGAACATGACGCAAATTATGAGCGGCGGACCGCGGAACTGCTGAACCGCATGCAGCAGGAAAACAAGGATCTCGCAAAGCTGATCGCGGAGCTCGGGAATAAGATCGATACGCTCACCGGGGATGCCGGGGAAGCCTCCCTGCAGGATATCTGCGGGGTCCTCTCCTCCATGGAAAAGAACGTCGGATCGATCTCGGCCACCCTTTCCGCCATGTCGGAGGAGGCTTGACCATGGCGCGCCAACGGATACACAACCGGAGGGCTTCCCGGGGCGCCCAGGGCGGCCAGAGCTGGATCAGCTATTCCGATATGATGGCGGCCTTGCTGCTGATCTTCGTGCTGATCCTCGCCTACAGCCTGTTCCATTATTTCAGCATGCTGGAGTCAAAATCCCGCGAACTGGAGCAGCAGACCGTCGCCCTGAACCTGGCGCAGGATGAGCTGAACGCGAAGGAGAAAGCGCTCATCATCATCCAGACGGACCTGGATAAACTCCAGGATACGCTCTCCGCCAAGGAAGAGGAACTGAACTCCACCCAGGCGATGCTGATCGTCCGTGAGGAGGAGCTGGAATCTGCCAAGGCTGCCCTGCTCCTGAAGCAGCAGGCATTGGACGAGGCGACCGCGCGCCTGGAGGAACAGCAGCTGCTGCTATCCTCCCAGGCCCAGCGCATCGACGACCTGATCGGCATCCGTTCCACGATGATCCGCGAACTGTCCCAGTCCCTGACGGCGGCCAACCTGAAAGCCGCCGTGGACGACGCCGGCAATATCGTGCTGGACAGTTCGGTCTTCTTCGAAACCGGCAAATCGACCATCAAGGAAGAAGGCCAGGAACTGCTGAACCGCTTTATCCCCGTGTACCTGGGCGTATTGCTGCAGGACAAATACGCGGATTACCTGGGTGAAATCATCATCGAGGGCCATACGGACTCCTCCGGTTCCTACCAGAGCAACCTGAAGCTCAGCCAGGACCGTGCCCTGCAGGTCGCGCTCTACTGCCTGAATATGCGCCAGCTTTCGCAGGCCCAGAAGTCCCGGCTGCAGGAAATCCTGACCGCCAAAGGCCGCAGTTATTCCGACCTGGTCTATGTCAACGGTGTTGAAGACCCGGATGCCTCCCGCCGCGTCGAATTCAAGTTCAGCCTGAAAGACGCCGAAATGATCAACGAACTGAACAATATCCTTTCCGAACAGGAAAACTGATTGGGGAAAACCATGAAAGCGTTAGCAATCTTTCTTGTCATCCTGGTGATTGCCGCGTTGGCTGGCGTGGGCTGGCTGTATTTTACCGGCAACCTGGAAATAACCTTTGCCGAATGCGTCGCCACGGATCCGCTGACCCAGGCAGACTATTTCAAGTCCATGAAAACAAGCCTGGAAAACGGCACCTTCGTCGGCACCCGTTTTGACGCGTCCGCCCTGCCCTCGCCGGAAGGCACGCTCTTCTACACCTGGACCGTGCACCTGGAAAACAAGTCCCTGCTGCCCGCGGATACGGTCGAAATCCAGGTCACGCCCATGACCGGCGACATCCTTGCCGTCGGCGACACCGCGGAGCACCATGTGCCTGCGCAGTCGTCCGCGGATCTCTCCGTCACCCTCCTCACCTCCCGCTCGATGCATTCTGTCCGCGAGGCGACCGTGACGTGGTATGTCTGGGGGCTTCCCTTTTCAACCCGCCTGACGCTGGGAAAATAGCATGGCCGGCATCATGCCTTTGCCGCGCGCGATGAAAAAAGACTGCCTTACTTTTCAGTAAGCCAGTCTTTTTATATGACCCCAGGGAGCCGATGCTCTCGTTTTTTCACCCGCTATGTATAGCAGGCTGGTGCCCTGCCGAATGACTCTGCCGTCCCCTGGCGTTAAAAACGGGGGCATGGCATATCGTTCCTTGGACCCGGGCTCCATTTTGTGAAATGTGGGGAAAACCGAAAAGCTGTCGCGAACCCCAGGAGATCTGTCTTGATTATACCATATCCCGCCGTTCCGTCAATACTTCTTCTTGTATACAATTACAGGATTTCCCTGCCGCACCCGGAAAATCACCGGGATCCGAGCCGTCCGGCAATGGCCGCGAGGAATTCCCTGCTTGTCACGCTGTTTGACTCGCCTTCATACAGCAGCGCCAGGTCCTTCGTCATGGTGCCGCTGTTGATGGTATCCAGCGTCGCCTGCTCCAGCCTGTCCGCGAAATCCTGCAGCTCCGGCAGCCCGTCCAGCTCGCCTCTCTTGCGCAGTGCACCGCTCCAGGCAAAAATGGTCGCCACGGGATTGGTGCTCGTTTCTTCGCCCTTCAGGTAACGGTAGTAATGCCTGGTCACTGTGCCGTGGGCCGCTTCGTATTCATACTGGCCGCTGGGGCTGACCAGCACGGATGTCATCATTGCCAGGGATCCGAATGCCGTTGCGACCATGTCGCTCATCACGTCGCCGTCGTAGTTCTTGCAGGCCCAGATAAAGCCGCCCTCGGACCGGACCACGCGGGCCACCGCGTCGTCAATCAGGGTATAGAAATAGGTAATGCCGGCCTTTTCAAAAGCGTCTTTGTAATCCTTTTCGTAAATTTCCGCAAACATGTCCTTGAACCGGTGGTCATATACCTTGCTGATCGTATCCTTTGTCGAGAACCAGAGATCCTGCTTTGTGCCCAGCGCGTACCTGAAGCAGCTGTGTGCGAAGGATGCAATGGACCCGTCCAGGTTGTACATTCCCTGCAGCACACCCGGGCCTTTGAAGTCAAAGACAGTTTTGCGTGTTTCCTCCCCGTCCTTCCCGGTGAAGACCAGCTCCGCCTTTCCGGCGCCGGGAATCCGCATCTCCGTGTTCTTGTAAACGTCACCGTAGGCATGGCGGGCAATGGTGATGGGCTTTTTCCAGGTCCTCACCGTCGGCTTCACACCGTCGACCAGGATCGGCGCGCGGAAAACCGTACCGTCCAGGATCGCGCGGATTGTCCCGTTCGGGCTTTTCCACATTTCCTTCAGCCCGTATTCCTCCACCCGCTGGGCATTGGGCGTAATCGTGGCGCATTTCACGGCGACGCCGAGCTTCTTTGCCGCGTTCGCGCTGTTAACGGTCACCTGGTCATTCGTCTCGTCCCTGTGCCTGAGCCCCAGGTCGAAGTATTCCGTCTTCAGGTCCACATAAGGCTCGATCAGCATCTCCTTGATCCAGGCCCAGAGGACCCTTGTCATTTCGTCTCCGTCCATTTCCACCAGCGGGGTTTTCATTTGAATCTTTGCCATCGTACTCTCCTCCGGAAAAAATAACAGTCACCGCAGATCCATTGTACGCCCCGCGGTGGCTGTTTTCCACCGGAAACCCGAAAAACAACACAGAAACAACGGTGCAGCCGTCCCTGCCCGGGCCCGGAAACGGCCGGCGGCCGGCCTGCGGCCGGGGATTGCCGTTTTCAAAAAGCCGCGGGGAATCTTCCTCCCTGCGGCTGCGCATCGTTTTGCCTGCTGCCTGTTACCGGAAATCGTATTCCGCCGCGGCCGAATCCGGTTCCGGCGTCGCTGTGGCGAAGACTTCCAGGTGCGTGTAATCGTCCGTGCTGAAATATCCGGTGTAATCCGGGTTTGCTTCTTCCTCCGGCAGCATGTTTTCATTTTCGCTGCGTTCCGTGCCAAGCGTAATCCGGTCCCCGTCCCACGCGCCGGCCATCGGAAAAACCAGCGTCATCTGGATCCAGTTAACGCCGTCATGGTACTCGTTCGGGTAATACGCGTAATAGGTCCTCGGGTTCTCGCCGTTCGTTTCG
>Ga0310694_10002195_pt1 | contig 20519 bp, 21 predicted proteins | sample 174DNAGHGhighgp2_FD_203884 | JGI IMG/M metagenome (GOLD analysis project Ga0310694, IMG submission 203884) | Sheep rumen microbial communities from Palmerston North, Manawatu-Wanganui, New Zealand - 1742 DNA GHGhigh gp2 (v2) (version 2) | ecosystem: Host-associated > Mammals > Digestive system... | reverse complement strand
AATGTTACAGCCTACCACCTCTATAAGTCTTTAGGTTTCCGTGAAGTAAAATCGGATGATGAATGGATTACGATGCAAATTGGCAAAGAATAATAAGATGATGAATGTGTATAGGGAGTGTTTGAGGTAAATAATGAAAGGTTAGAGGTTATGGGTTATAGGTTATAGAGAGCCCTGAGCCTTGAGCCGCTAAGCATAAAACAAGAATAATGGCAGAACAAAGTTTAAAAGATAAGACGGTAAAATAAATTGTTATGGCTAATTGGACGGAAGAAGAAAAACGTAAAATCTGGGAGAAAGGAGAAATTGTCCCAGGTTACGATAAGAACATTTGGAGAAAGGATCAGTGCGGTGCTTTCATCAGATGGGATATGTATGGAGACAGAAGCGACAAATATAATAACGGCTGGGAGATAGATCACATCAAGCCAGATTCGAAAGGAGGTGAAGATATCGTCAGCAACGCCAGACCGCTGCAATGGTACAATAATGTGACCCGTTCGAATGGCAGATTGACTTGCCCTGTAGTAGCAAAAGAATAACAGGAAAGACAGTGTTATGGGCGCAACGATAGTGGATTTTGACATCTTGGTGGACGATGCATTTGTGAAAATTTGCACAGACCCCTCAATAACACCGATTGACAAAAGTTTTCTATTGTCAGTCGTGAATGGTTATGAGGATGGCAAATGGAGGCTCAACGTATTCCGCAATTTTGTTTTCAACAATTTGGTGGAAGATGGCCTTTCTGCACGGGAGCGCGAGGCATTGGCAGGCAAGAATTATGAAGCATTGGTCGAGGCTGCTCAGAAGCTAAGGATAGAGAAAACCATAACAGATACCAGTGGCGGCGAGATAGGAGAAATAACGCTATATGGTATTATGAAGCATCATTACCATGCACTGCCGGTGGTACCTAAGATTTTCTACAAGCAGAATGCTAAAGATTACGTGAAGGGTGCGGATAGTGTTCATATAACCCTGACAGGAAATGGAGACTTCGAACTATGGCTGGGTGAATCAAAATTCTATAATAGTATTGATGATGCTCGTTTTGCAACTCCAATAGCCTCGGTTGAGGATATGCTGATGACCAAGAAATTGAGAGACGAGAACAGTTTGATTACAAACCTTCAGGACTTGGATGTGCTATTGAATGATGATGTCTTGTGCACGCGAATAAAGGCTGCATTAGCAAAGGGTGTCAGTCTGGATGACATTAAGAAAAGACTTCATATCCCAATCTTGCTACTTCACGAGTGTGATATCACAAAAGCGGCAACAGTATATGACCAGCACTATAAGGATTCAATCGTGGCATATCATAAAGAAAGAGCAAATGCCTTTTTCAAAAAGCAATTTGCAAAACTGAAAGCCACGGTGACGATGCTTGAGGAAATACACTTCCATTTGATACTTTTCCCTGTGCCCTGCAAAGAAGATATTGTGAAGGATTTTATGGCACGAGCCCAAATACTGCAAGGAGATGGCAACAATTGACGTTTTCGAGAAGTGCTCTGAAATAAACGACCTGCTGAATGATGGCATGGTGGAGGAGGCTCGTTCGGGAGTTATCAAATTATTGCAGCGGAGTAAGGGTGAAGTATCACCATACGAAGAGCTGGTTAATCACCTTATCAGGGAAGTGGGGCTGTATCCGTATATCACCAGCGAGAATGCGTCGTGGGAGGATGCCTTTGCTTATGAGGCTTTCAAGGTGAATACTGGCGAGGGCGAACAGACTCTCCATTTGGCGCAGTCGGAGGTGCTTGCAGCCTTGATGAACGGTGAGAGTATTGCAGTGAGTGCACCAACAAGTTTCGGAAAGAGCTTTGTGATAGATGCCTTTATTGCTATCAAGAAACCGCAGAACGTGGTAATCATAGTACCGACCATAGCATTGGCTGATGAGACACGAAGAAGGCTTTTCAAAAAATTTTCTGCGGAGTATAAAATAATCACGACTACAAATGCGTCATTGGCAGAAAAGAATATACTGATTTTACCACAGGAGAGAGCATTTGCTTTCATTGACATTCTTCCGGAAATTGACATATTCATCGTTGACGAATTCTACAAGGCCAGTACGGCTTTTGAGAGAGAAAATGACAGGGCAAATTCACTACTGACCGTAATGGCCCGTATGGGAGCAAAGTCAAAGCAGCGGTATTATCTGGCACCCAATATCCATTCATTACAGCCTAATGTGTTCACAGATGGCATGCGGTTTATGCGGATGGATTTCAAGACAGTTGTAACGGTTGCGAAACGGGTATACAATGAAAAGCGAGAGGATGAGAGTCAGGAAACTTTTGTAGAGCGTATGTTGCCTGCGTTGTTGGAGAGGTTCAGGAGTAAGACGCTTGTATATGCGGGGTCATATAGTAAGATAAAGCAGGCAAGCAATCTGTTAGTGAAACAGATAGATGAAAAAGGGGCACAACTGTTAGTTGAGTTTTCTGATTGGCTCAAGAGAAATTACAGCCCGAACTTTATGCTAGCTAAACTTGCTGCGAGAGGTGTAGGGGTCCATAATGGCAATCTCCATAGGTCATTGGCACAGATACAAATCAAACTGTTTGAAGAACAGGAGGGGGGTCTTGATACGATACTTTCAACGTCATCGATTATCGAGGGAGTAAATACCCAAGCTGAAAACGTGATATTGCTGTCGAACACAAATGGAAGTCATGCCATGTTCGACTATTTCACCTATAGGAATATTATCGGACGGGCAGGCCGGATGTTCCGCTATTTCGTTGGTAGGGTATTTTTGCTGGTGAAACCGCCAGAGCAGGCTGACACCCAGCTGAATCTGAGTTTTCCTGATGATGTCGCCATTTCGTTAGACCCAGACAATCCTGGTGTTAAAATGAATCAAGACCAGAGAGATTTGCAGCGGCGGTATCATGCTGAGATGGAGGAACTGATAGGGAAAGACCATTACAGGAACTTAAAGGAATTACCCATTGTGCAGGCAGCATCGCCTATAACCTTTAGGGATATAGTAGAAACGGTCGTTGCTAATCCAGAGTGGCCCACCAACCATAGAGCATTGCTACGGTACAAGACGTATGACTGGAGAGAGCCGTTGGATGAGGTGATAAAGGCAATTGGAAGCGGCAATGTGAGATATTTACAATTGGCCGTTTGGAAGATGTCGGAGAACTGGCATCAAAGCACATCTGCTATTATAGCAGAACTGGGTGCTTGGGGTGTGCCAATTGAGGAATTTTTCTCGTTGGAGAGGACGATTTCCTATAATCTTTCTACAACGCTTGCATTGATCAATGCTGTTAGATTGGAACTGGTGGATGACGCTGTAGATTTGACACCATTTGTCAGCAAATTGTCATACGCATTTCTTCCAAGATTAGTGTATCAATTGGAGGAATACGGATTACCGAGAATGATTAGTAAACAGTTGAGCAGAGCTGGATTGTTCAATTTTGAAGACGATGAAAAGGAGATTTCAGACATCATTGCTGAGTTCCAGGACGCAGGATATGAACGTGTGGTGTCCGCTCTGCCCAATAAACATCCCTTTGATGAATATGTTTTGAGTCATTTCTATGAGGGTATAAGAGTGAAAACGGAATAATATTTTTTTGATAATGGTAAAATTTAGGAATGGATTATTATACCTGAAAACACTTAAATTCTTAAGTGCTTTCAGAATGAACAAAAATACTTGGAACTATGTGTCGCAAGATATGGAGTTCTATAATGGAGTCGGAACAAGTAATCGCCATCCGCGTCTATTTGCGTCGTGGATGGAATATTGGCGCGGGTTTACAGAAACGTACCATGAAGAAGTGAGGTGCAGTGTATGTGGTTGCAAGATAACCTCTTCGATGTCAAATGATGAAATAAAGGAGCATAATGAGTCAAATTCGGGAGAAGAAGTCAGACGTGCATGTGGTGCACATGTTGAAATATTAGCGGGAAGCAAACTTTACTATATCGCGCCAATGTGTGATAAATGCAACCTTGAAGGTAAGAAGGTGGTCATAAAAGGAGGGACGAAAGTTGTGCCTGAAATTGCTCCGGTAATCAAGTAGTAAGTCAATGTCAGAACAAAGCTTAAAAGATAAGACAGTAAAAGGAACATTCTGGAGTGCTGCTGACACATTCTTGGCGCAAGGGGTGACATTTGTTGTTGGGATCGTGTTGGCTCGCCTACTATCACCGGAAGAGTATGGCCTGATAGGAATAGTTACCATATTCACTACGGTGATGCTTGGCGTTGTGGATAGTGGCTTCTCCAATGCTCTAATCCGGAAAAAGGATGCGACTGACGATGATTATAATACGTTGTTCATCTTCAACCTTGTTGTAAGTGTTGCAATGTTCGGACTGCTCTTTGTTGGAGCACCGTGGATCGCAAAGTTCTTTGAGCGGCCGCAGTTGGTCGAGTTGGTCCGGGTAATGGGACTTATTCTTATCCTGCAAGCACTCTCCATTGTTCAAAACACTATCCTCACAAAGAAGATTGACTTCAAGACCAAGACTAAAGCCTCCGTTATATCAGCTGTTACCAGTGGAGTGATTGGTATAGGAATGGCCTTCGCCGGATTCGGCGTCTGGTCGTTGGTGGCTCAGCAGTTGTCACGACAGTTGATCTACACGGTTCTTCTTTGGATTCTGAATAAATGGTGGCCGAAGCTTAGGGTAAATACCGAGAGCCTTAAGTATATGTGGGGGTTTGGCTGGAAGTTGTTGTTAAGTGGTTTGCTCAATAATATCTGGAATGAGATATATCAGGTTGTTGTTGGTAAATTCTACAGTCCTGCAACTTTGGGCCAATACACTCGCTCTAAACAATATGCAAGTATTTTCTCCAGCAACTTGTCCGGAATTGTCCAAAGAGTCTCTTATCCAGTATTGGCGGAGATTCAAGATGATCAGGCGCGAATGGTGAGTGGCTATCGACGTATCATAAAAACCACGATGTTTGTGACTGCTGGATTGATGATTCCACTGGGAGCAATAGCGGAGCCGTTTATCTATTGTCTTATTGGCCCCCAGTGGCATGAAGCCGCAACATATTTGCCTTTGATTTGTGTGTCAATGTCTTTGTACCCTCTTCACGCCATCAACTTGAATATGTTGCAAGTGCAAGGGAGAACGGATATCTTTCTCTATTTAGAGATAGCCAAGAAAGTTCTTGCGCTTGGGCCGATTTGTCTCGGAATTTTTGTTTCTATCTATTGGATGTTGGTCGGAACGATTGTAACGGGTATCATTGCCTTTTTCTTGAACAGCTATTATACTGGTAAGAGACTTGGTTATTCGTCGTGGATGCAACTCAAAGACGTAGCCCCCAGTTATGGGATTGCCTTCTTAGTGGCGCTGGCGGTTTATTTCATCAAATACCTGCCTATTAGTAATTGGATTATATTACCTATTCAATTGATCATAGGTGCAGTGGTTTTATTTGTGGTGTGTGAAAAGACAAAGCTGCAAGAATATATCGAAGTGAAAGAAATAGCAAAAGGATTTTTAATGAAAATCAAAAGATAATGGAACAGGAATATAAGTATATGGTGGCGACACGATGCTTCACCTTCAACCATGCACCATACATAGAAGACGCGTTGCGAGGGTTCGCGATGCAGGAGACCACTTTCCCAGTTGTTACGATTATCGTTGATGATGCAAGTACCGATGGCGAACCCGAAGTGATCCGTAAATATCTAGCAGAGCATTTTCAATCACCGTATCGTGTTGAAGAGACAGAATATGCTAATATCATATGTGCAAAGCACAAGACTAATGCCAACTGCGACTTTGTTGTCTTCCTTCTAAAGTACAACCATTATAGCATCAAGAAACCTAAATTGCCTTATCTATCAGAATGGAACGATAAAGCAAAATATCATGCTCTTTGTGAAGGGGATGACTATTGGATAGATCCCTTAAAGCTTCAGAAACAAGTGGATTTTATGGAAGATAATCTAGGATATACATTATGCTGCCACAATGCGTATAAGTATTATGTTCAAGATGATTGTCGCGCGCCTTTTTGCAAATCTAAGAAGGAAAGAGATCTCTCTCCTTATGATGCTGTTCATAAATGGATCATTGCAACGGCTTCCATGTTATATAGGAGGGAAATGGAGACAAGACCTGATTGGGAAGAACGGATTTATAGCGGAGATTACTCATTAATACTTCGCTGCCTATATAATGGTAAAATTCATTATCTAAAAGAGATTATGTCTGTTTATCGTTTTAATACGAAGGGTGGTTCAATGACAGCTATGGTACAGGGTAAACCCTATTTCGTATTTGAGCAGCATATAAAGCTTCTAAATAGTTTTCTGAATGCTCCAGATCAAAAGTACGGAAGAGTAATCAAGATGAGAATCCGCTATCTGAAAAACGAGATTGATTTCAATAGAACGAAGAATCCATCAAATCCCAAGGCGGCATTGGAGCATTTTTATTATGGATATAAGAAGTTTTGTTATAATATATTATTCCCTGTGTTCCTATGAAGTTGATTAGATATATTATAGCTTTACTGGTAGTATATACATATGTATATTCACCTGCTTTGCAGATTATGTCGTTCGGTCTTGATAAACTTATCTTTATTTGGGCGGTATTGTACTTCCTTTTCACAAAAGAAAGCAAGATGTATTTGAAACTATTTGTCAATGATTACAAAATACTCGCAATTGTTGCTTTGTTTTCAATATGTATTTTTCTAATACATTTTGGTGCTGATGGACTGTTGTTGTATGATGTCTTTCTTTTAATTGAACCCATTCCAGTAGCATGTGCTTTATACATATTAATTGTAAAACATTATGATTTAGATATTAGAAATGTAATATTATTCACATCTGGAATAGCCGGCCTTATAACAGTTTATCTGCTAATGCACCAAGATATGGCAACGTATCTTAAAACGAGTGTTCTTAGAGTACCTGAAATTGTTACAACATATTTTTCATTCCGTGGTTTTGGCTTTTCAGATGGTTTGCTTAATTCGTATCCCACAGCACAAGGATTGATTTTAGGGCTTTTACTTGTCGGATTCTTTAAAACTCGAAGTATATACTATTTGTTAGTAATCCCAATTTTTATATCAGTGATAGTCAACGCAAGAACTGGGATAGCCCCCATTTTATTTGGTATTATACTGTTTTTTTTTTCAAAGTCAAGCGGTCGAAACAAGTTTTGGGCTGTTTTTGGTATTGGTGTAGTTGTTACATTATTTATATTCATATTAAACAACTCATCGCTATCAAGTGAAGCGGAAGAATCCCTTTCTTGGGGAAGAACTTCGTTGGATATTATTTCAGCCTTCTTAAATGGAGAAGAGGCTGAAAATATGGAGGGGCTAACTGGCACCATGGTTTTTTTCCCTGAAAATTTACTCGATTGGCTGGTTGGAACGGGTCAGAATGTATTTTCTAACAACTATTATGGAAAAACTTCTGATATTGGATATATTATTCGTCTGCTATATGGTGGTCTCATTTATTTAACAATTACCTTGTTCTATATGGTATATATTTGTCGTAAGGTTATTAGAATCGATAAGGCAATAGGATTATTACTGCTGCTTTCTTTTATGGTGTTTAATTATAAAACAGATTTTTTGACAATAGCACCATGTTCTCGCTTGTTTTTCCTCGTTTACGTTGCTATTATTTGTATGGAATTTGACAGTCGTTTAATTGGTAGTGAATACAATAGGTTAAACAGTTAAGTTTATTGTCCCTATGAAATTTGACAATAAGGTCCTCATCAAATACAATCTTCTGATTATTCTTTGCTTCTTTTATACTTTCCCAATTCATGCATCAATCACCAATGTCTGTGAGGATAGTATAAGGAAAGAAGTTGTGTTAAAGAATTATCTAAATGATAAAGATGTACTTTCCCAGTTTGTAGAAAAAAACAACAAACCAATTTCCAATGCTAGAATTATCATTTCCGAGGATGTCGATTTACGAGGGAAAAAGATAGTGATTGGCCCAGGGTGTATACTCGATTTCAGGAGTGGAGTGCTATGTAACGGTGAGGTCGTGGGTAATTCTACTAGTATTGAGTGCTCTGCAAATAAGATATTTGATAATATACATCTTTTCGGTTTGTTCTCGATTGATTACATACGACCGGAATGGTTTGGTGCCATTGGTGATGGTATGACAGATGATACAGCTCCTATAATGGATGCGATAAATAATCTTCATAGCCTTGGGGGTGGGATATTGCAGTTCTCCAGCAAGGATTATGCTATCTCTTCATTGGTTTTAACCAAGGTGAGCTGTGTGGAATTAAGAGGCACATCAGGTGGTGGTGGACCCTGGAAAAGGAGGTCTCGATTATTATGCATCACCCCTGTTGAGGTAATGATAAGGACGGCTTCAGAGACAAGTAAAGATAAGGAAATCAGCGAATTCTACGGACATTCCATAACTATAAATGGCCTTTTTATTGATGGTAATAAGAGAGCAAAAGTAGGTGTAAACTGCTTATCCGATACAAGACTTGAAAAGACATGTATAAGAGGATGTTTGGGTGATGGAATTGTTTTAATGCCAATGACATATCCTGTTGATATTAATGATTGTGAGATTTCATATAACGACGGGAATGGTATTCTGGTTAGGGCCCCATATACGACAGTGTATAAAATAAGGAATTGTGAGATTAATCATAACGGAAGATGGGGTGTTCTGATTAACGCAGGCGCTGGTATTAGTCTTGAAAACTTGGTGATACAAGCAAATAAGTCAGGTGGCCTCAAAATACAACAGATTCCCGGTGATAGGTACAAGCATATTACTTGGCTTGGCAAGATATCAATCTATAATGTTTATTTTGAGGGAAACTGCACCCTTGGCGAAAACGATGAGGAGTATGACGGAAAGGAGCAGCTTCAAATACTTGGGCTTAATCATGCCAACCAATCATTTATTGGTAAGATACCTTATGTGTCCATTTTTTCAATATCTGGAGCTTTCGAATCTGTCAGAATTGAAGGCACCTCATACTTGTTTGCTCCTGATTTGAAAGTTGACTGGTCAAAAAACATTCCTTCTATTTTGAATCTAAGGGCTAGTACAATAAAAATAGGTAGTAGCTTCTTCAATGCAGACTTGACAGAATATGACTGTGGAAACAGAAGTGATTTATTCAAACTCATGTCAGGTAACTCTGTTATTAAGAATACGCAGAAAATAGATTATCAAAAGATAGGAGACGGGAGATTTATTAATGGCAGTATCTCATATACCGGACTTGAATTAAACGGGAATAGTATTGTTTTTCTATACCCCCAAGTTGATTTTATTAAAGAAGTTGTGGATAATGAGGAATACTTAGTGGGCAATGGCGTCATTACATCCGACTCTGGAAAGATAAGTGTCAATATCTGGTTCTGTGACACACATAGTGAAACAATGCTTTATATGACAAATGTAGTTACAGGAAAAACCATTACCACTTCTGATTTGGGGACGCAAGGTGATTTATATGTGAATATGATGTACCAAAAATAGGGTTGTTAATATTTGATATTCGAGCAATAATTAGTTGAAATTTAAAGCATGACAATTATTTTTGATTCGCAGATGTACCCCGATGTCTTAATAAGACATTTTGAGGAGGATTCTAAAGGTACTCTGGATTATGCTGCACACAATTTGAGTAGAGCAATTTATAACGGGCTCAAGGAAAATGGACAAAAGGTTAGGCTGATTAATGTACCTAATATAGGATCCTATCCGATTCTATATAATAAACCAATAATCAAGGGCACTTTAATAGAAGATGGTGAAAGTATATCTTTCTGCAATATTCCTGTTGTAAAGCATAGAAACATTTGCAGGAAAATTTATCAGAAGCTTAAAGAAGAATTGACAATTCTTCCAAAGGGGGAATCTGTTGTGTTTTTGATGTATAATTCGAAGAGTTTGCCAATTGTCAAGTCATTGAAGAACATATGTCCAAATCTGAAAACTTGTATGGTAGTGACAGATTTGCCTGAGTATATGGTGAAGCCTAACAGTAAATTATATGATATCAGTAAAAAAATTGTCCCAATAGAGAAACGTTCAGAAAGCATTGATGTTTCATCTGTAGATGGTTTTGTTTTATTGGCACCAAAAATGTCGGAAAAATTGAATGTTTTGGATAAGCCTTGGATACAGATGGAGGGCATTTTTGAGACGGGGATTGAAATAAAAGAAGTCAGTAAAGAGTCAGGGAAAATTATATTATATACAGGAAATCTAAGTGAAAGATATGGTATCATAAACCTTCTTAATGCTTTTGATGGTATAAAGGGAAATGATTTTAAACTATGGTTTAGGGGAAGTGGTGACTGTAAAGAAGAGATATTAAAACAAGCTGAAAAGGATAATAGAATTTCGTTGCTTCCTCCGTTGTCTCGTGAAGAATTATTAGAACTTCAAAAAAAAGCAACGGTACTTATCAACCCTGTGTCACCATCAGAAAGTTTCACAAATTATTTCTTCCCATCCAAAACATTGGAGTATTTAGCATCTGGTACCCCCGTGGTGATGTATCATTTAAGTTGTATTCCTAAAGAATACGATGATTTTATTTTTTATCTAGAGGACGATAGTGTTGAAGGGCTGAAGAATAAAATTGTTGAGGTTTGTTCTAAGCCTCAAGAAGAATTGGATACTTTTGGTAAAAAAGCATCGGACTTTATTTATAAGTATAAAACACCTAAACCACAAATGGCAAAAGTGATTGACTTTATTAATTCTATAATATGAGAATTGTATTTGTCGGAGGATGCCCTCCAAAGCAGCTTCAGGATAAAGTGAAGGAATGGGGGTCTGCTACAGATTTTGCGGGTTATGCATTCCAATCCGCTCTAATAAAAGGTCTGGATGAATGCTGTGAAGAGGTTAGAATTGTAACTTATTTGTGGACCCAGGCATACCCCAAATCAAAAAAAATATTTTTTAAAAGAGAGCGATATTCTCATAAAGAAGACGACTGCCCCAAAGATGTTTTCGTAGGTTTCCTTAATGTCCCTATAGTAAAGCGCATTTCTCTTACAATTAGATTCCTCAAGGAATTATGGAGGGTCTCAAATTCAAATGAAAATTATATACTAATTAATTATTCATTGTCTTCATTAACGTTGCTACCTATAGCGATTCTCCACAAGCGTTTTAAGCAGGTTTGTCAGATAATACCGGATCTTCCTGAATACATGTCTTCAAATAAAAATAATTTATATAAAATAGGGAAAAGTATAGACCGAAGAGTAATAAATTGGTGTTTGAGCAAAGTAAATAGTTTCGCATTATTAAGTCCCTATATGAAGGAAAAACTGCCTATTGGGGATAAGAGATGGATGCAACTAGAAGGAATATATAATCCGGCAGATATTAATAATGATGAAGAACAACTAACTGAAGAGAAAAAAGTTGTTATGTATTCTGGCGCATTAGATCTGCGATATGGAATAGGTGATTTGGTTGAGGCCTTTATTAATATCGATAATCACGATAGATATGAACTATGGCTGTGTGGTAATGGGGATCAGAACGTGCTCAGCTTGATTAATAAGAAATCAGAACAAGATAATAGGATAAAATACTTAGGAGTCTTAGAGAGATCAAAGGTCCTTTTATTACAGCGACGTGCAACTGTACTTGTGAACCCGCGACATAAAACAGAAGTGTTTACTAAGTATTCATTCCCATCTAAAACTATGGAATACCTTGCTTCAGGAACTCCTGTCATTATGAGTCACCTTGAATGTATCCCTACAGACTATGATAATCATATCTTCTATTTTGATGATGAGTCCATAGAAGGAATGAGGAATAAAATTGTTGAGATATGTAATAAACCGAAAACCGAACTTATAGCATTCGGAAAATCCGCATCAGATTTTATTATAAAAAATAAAACATCGGTTGTACAAGCAAAGAGACTTTATGATTTTTTAAATATGAAATAAAAAATGGGAATAAGCGAGTTATATAATCGTCTAGCGCTTCTGTCACCTCACTTGGAGGTGCAATTGCGTAAGTTGTATTGGAACAACTATAAGCTATTAAACCGATTCAAACCAAAATCGAGCCTTAAACCTCCAACATCAGTTAAGATTGATTTTGATAAAATCATTGAATATTTACGTACCCAAGGTGTTGGCGAGGGGACCCTACTAATTGTTCATTCATCCTATGGGGCAGTAAAAGGTTCTGGATTAACTCCTGATGAGATGATTGATAAATTATTAGAATTGATTGGACCAACAGGAACTTTGGCAATGCCTGTGATTCGTCATTATGCAGAAGAACCTGCCGTAGAAGACGAAATCAAATCAAATCTTGATGATGTGGTTTCTACATACGATTTGGCTACAACACCAATCACAACAGGCGTTCTTCCTAAATGTCTTCATGCTCGTCAGGGGAGTGTAACAAGTCGATTCCCGCTTAATCCTATGTGTGCATTAGGGCCATTGGCCGAGGAAATGATGGCTGATAACCTCAATGGTAATTCGCCTCACGACGAGCATTCAGCATGGAAATTCTGTGCAGATCACGGAGCTGTTATTATAGGATTAGGAATAGATTTGGCTCATTATCTAACCATGATTCACGTTGCTGAAGAAGCTTATCCAGGCTGGCCAATCAAAGATTGGTTCAGAAAACGCAACTTCATCATTAAAGATGGTGATTTTCAAATGGAGAAAACGGTATTAGAACGTCGTCCAAAATGGGGTATGTTGCATTTAGCCGATAAGTTATATACTAAAGACTTTAAAGAAAACGGAATTCTGATTGAAAATACGGTTGATTCGACCCTAATAGGCGTTATTGAATCACCCAAGTTAATAGAATATCTTAACAGCCGTAAAGCTGAAGGATATCCATACATTGTTAGAAAAAAAGACTTTATCAAAAAATGAGCAAATTTCAAATTGGGCAAAAGGCCTCATTAGAAAAGGTCTTTACAGATGATGATGTCAGGACTTTTGCAAAAATAAGTCTTGACGCAAATCCAGTTCATCTTAACGACGAGTATGCTAAGAATACTATTTTCAAGGGTCGAATAGTGCATGGGTTTCTGTCAGGATCTTTGATTAGTGCAATTATTGGTACAATTCTTCCGGGTGAAGGTACTATTTATCTCAATCAAACAATGAATTTTCGAAAGCCTGTGCGGATTGGAGAAAAGATTAAAGCGACTGTTGAAATTGTTGGTATTAAGGAAGAAAAGAATATCTTGACACTCAACACCTATTGTGAGAATGACACTGGTGAAATAGTGATAGAAGGTAGTGCAGTTGTGAAAGTATAATTATGATTTCAAGACTAAAGAAGCAAACTATTCCACTTTGTTTTATGCCAGACGGTCGTTTGGTATGCTACCATCGAAGTAATATTTGGGCTTTACGCGATGATGAAGAATCATGTATTATGCCTATTCCTATTAGTAGAAAAGAGCGCTATTTGGGTTGGAGTAAATATGCTTCAAGGTTAATGCGTTTCGGTGTAAGAACAGCCATTGCAATAGATAATAATCATATAATTCTTTCTTTGGGGAATAATTTATATGAGTTAGATTTGCAAAATGGTTCTTTCAGTAAAGGTTGGTTTTGTGGGAATGGAATTCGCCCGTTAGTGTTTACTGATGTTAATGGTATTGAAGAAATTAATGATGGAATATATTTTGGAGGGTATCTTGGCAATCCGGATAAAAATCCAGTGAATATTTATCATAGAATTGATGTTGATCAATGGGAAGTGGTTTATACATTTCCTCAAGGTGCAATTAATCATGTACATAACATAGTGCCTGATTCTTATCGCCAATGTTTATGGATGTTTACGGGCGATTTCGATGAGGCTTCAGCCATTTGGAGAGTCACCGACAATTTCAATACCGTTGAGCGTGTGGCCTGTAATGACCAAAAATATCGTGGGTGTGTGGTCAATGCATTGCCGGAAGGTTTACTCTATGCAACAGATGCCCCCTTTGTGGATGATTATATATATCTAATGAATACTAATACCTATGATGTGAAGGAACTATTCCCAATTCACGGTTCATGTATTTATGGATGCAAGTGGAAGGATAAATATGTGTTTTCATCTACTGTTGAAGGCGATGGCAGAAATATGAGTCGAATGGAGTGGCTTTTTACCCGAAAACGTGGAGCAGGTATAAAGGATGACTATGTACATATGTATCTGGGCAATCTAAAAGAGGGGTTTAAAGAGATTTACAAGGAGAAGAAGGATTGTATGCCTTATTATCCTTTCCAGTTTGGGGTTTTTAAGTTTCCATCTGGAGATAATAATACTGATACTCTTTTTTTTCAGCCAGTAGCGACAAAAAAAAATGATTTGAAGTTGATGAGCATAAAGTGGGATGATACTAAACTGAATAATCACAGGACTTATGTATAAGCATTTTTTTAAGAGGTTATTTGACTTTCTCATTTCACTGGTAGTGTTGTTACTAATTAGTTGGCTGTTGATAATCATTGCTATCTGGTTGCACTTTGCTAACAAAGGAGCTGGTGTATTTTTTACCCAAGATAGACCAGGCAAGAATGCCAAGATATTTAAGGTTATCAAGTTCAAGACCATGACTGATGAGAGGGATGCAGAAGGGAATCTTTTACCGGATGCTCAGCGTTTGACTAAGGTCGGGAAGTTCGTGCGCTCGACATCGATTGACGAGTTGCCACAGTTGATAAACGTGCTGAAGGGGGATATGGCACTGATTGGTCCTAGGCCGCTGCTGCCGCAGTATCTGCCGCTATACTCGCCGGAGCAGGCTCGCAGGCACGAGGTGAGACCAGGGATTAGCGGCTGGGCACAGTGCCACGGGCGTAATGCCATCAGCTGGACGGAAAAGTTCAAGCTGGATGTGTGGTATGTGGATCATGTGAGTCTGATGACGGACTTGAAGGTGATTTGGATTACCATCATGAAGGTGATTAAGCGGGCGGACATCAATGAGGCAGGACACGCGACTATGGAGGCTTTTAATGGACATAACTGAACAACACTATTTTCACGAATAATAATATCAAGAATTTGAGATTTAGAGAATGATTATGAAGGATATAGCGATATATGGAGCGGGTGGTTTCGGAAGAGAGATTGCCTGTTTGATAAGACTTATTAATGAGAGTGAGCAGGAAATGAAATGGAACTTCATTGGATTCCTTGATGATAATGAAGCCTTGTGGAGTACGGAGAATACACACGGAAAGATCTTGGGAGGTGCAGATTGGCTAAACCAATATGACAAGCCCTTGGCCGTTGCCATTGCAGTGGGTAGTCCCGGTGCTGTGACGGCTATTGTAGGGAAAATCAATAACCCCAAAGTAGAATATCCTAATCTCTATGCTCCCAGCGTGACCTTTCTTGATAAAGAAACGTTAGAGATAGGGCAAGGGAATATTTTCTGCACCAATTGTTTTGTCAGCTGTAACGTGACAATAGGTAACTTTAATTTATTCAATGGTTACATTCCTATCGGTCACGATGCCAGGATAGGTGACTGCAACGTCGTCATGCCTTCCTGCAATATCTCCGGTGGAGTGGTGCTGGGTAATGGCAATTTCCTGGGCGTACAGTCTGTCGTGCTGCAATACATCAAGATTGGTAACAATACACGTATTGGAGCGAACAGTGTAGTGATGAGAAAGACGAAAGACGGGTATTTGTATATAGGCAATCCCGCCAAACGTGTTGAACTGTGAGACGAACACGAATTGCACGAATGACACGAATAGAATAGTAATCAAAATAATAAATTAAAGAAAGTATAATTATGGTAGACGAGAAACAATTTATTCAGAATTTTGCAGATCAGTTTGATGACGAACCCGAAGGGCTGACACTGGAAACCCGTTTCCGTGACATTGACGGATGGTCGAGCATCATTGCCCTCTCAGAGATGGCTATGTGCGACGAGGAGTATGACGTCATCCTCTCAGCCAACGAGATGGAGAGTGCCAACTGCATCGCAGACATCTATAACATTGTATGTGAAAGGTATCAGGGATAATGGGTATGTATAATCCGTATTCATTGGAAGGGAAGACCATCCTGATAACAGGTGCGGCTTCCGGAATAGGACGGTGTACCAGTGTAGAGTGCTCAAAAAATGCTGCGCGACTAGTGCTGGTTGACCTGAACGAAGAAGGGCTGAAGGCGACTCTTGGTATGCTGGAAGGGGAGAAAGAACATCTCCTTTTCGCGGGAAATCTTTGCGATGAAGCCTTCCTGCAACAACTTGCAGCAGATACACCCGAACTGGATGGCGTGTTCCTTTGCGCAGGCGTTTCAGATACTACATTGGCAAAGTTCTACACGAGAGAGAAGATTGACCGTGTGCTGAATGTGAATGTGATAGCACCCGCCATGATGCTACGTTACCTGTTAGGCAAAAAGAAAATTAACAAGTGCGGCTCACTGGTGTGGATGAGTAGTGCAGGAGCAGAAGAAGTTGAACCCGGACTGGGCATCTATGCGGCTTCAAAGTCAGCAGTAAATGGACTGATGAGAACATACGCCAAGGAGTTGTTGGGAAGAAAGATTCGAAGCAACAGCATTATGCCCATGATGATCAAAACAGAATTGGTAGGAACACTGTCGAACATATCTGACGACCAGTGGAAGAAACAGGAGGAAATGTATCCTCTAGGTTTCGGAAACCCCTTGGACGTGGCCTATCTTGCTATGTATCTGTTTTCGGATGCCTCTCGTTGGGTGACAGGTTCGCGGTTTAAGATAGACGGAGGTTCCACTTTGTAAACAACAAGAAAAACAACAATGGCATATATACAGTTTAAGAATGTAAAGATAAGTGCCATCACGGCATGTGTGCCCAAAAAGAAAAGCATCAATACGGACGAAAAGACCGTAGAGAGTGTGGGCATTAGAGAGAAGAGAATAGCAGAGCCGGATGTGACGGCAAGCGATTTGTGTTTTAAGGCAGCAGAAAAACTGTTTGAAGACAACAACTTTGACCGTAATAGTATTGACATGGTGTTGTTCCTGAGCCAGTTGCCAGACTATAAGATTCCAGCAACAGCTCCAATATTGCAGCACCATCTGGGACTGCCCACCACAACGGCAGCACTCGACCTCTCGTTAGGATGCTCTGGCTGGGTTTATGCTTTGAGTACGGCTATGGCTTACGCTTCCATGGAAGGAATCAACCGAGTGCTACTATTAGACGGTGAGACCTTCTCGAAAATTATCAATCCGAAAGATAAGGTGGATGAGCCTCTGTATGGTGATGCCGGAACGGCAACCCTCATTGAAAAATGCGAAGGTGCCGCAGATAGCTATTTCGCCTTGTATAGTGACGGAGCTGGAGAGGATGCCGTAAAAGTAAAGGCAGGTGGCGGTCGCTATATGGTGACGGAAGAAGCACTGATGGAACACGAAGAGAAAGACGGCAGCATACTGAGAGATACCGAAATCTATATGAATGGTATGGAGGTTTTCAATTTCGTAATGCGAGTAGTGGCCAAGTCTATAAAAGGAATCTGTACAACGGCCAACGTTGACATTAATAATGTGGGACACGTAGTATTGCATCAGGCGAATAAGTTTATGACCGACTTTATCATTAAGCGTATCAAGTGTCCTGCAGAGAAGGTTCCTTATTGCCTTGACAGATATGGTAATACCAGTTCTCCAAGCATACCGCTGACCATCAGTTCAGAACTGAATAATACGGAACTGTCGGATGCCATCGTATGTGGATTTGGTGCTGGCCTTTCTTGGGCAACCGCTTATGTGTCGCTGAAGGACTGTAAAGTATCCCCAGTTATAGAGTATTAATAACCTTAACGATAACGTTAACCATAACGGTTTGGGAATATGCTTGAAGAAATGAAATTTCACCATATCGGTGTGGCGGTGAAAGACATCGATGCCACGGCAGCCATCTATGAGGGTGCTGGGTATCGTATGTCGGATATTGTGTTTGACCCTATTCAGAACGTGAACATCTGCTGGCTGACTAAGGAAGGTGCTCCTATTGTGGAACTGCTAGCTCCCGTAGATGAAACTTCGCCGGTATGCAAGACGTTGGAGAAGAATGGGGTGACTCCTTATCACTGCTGCTATGTGGTGGAGGATATCGAAGAGGCGGTGAAGCAACTGCGTAAGGAGAAGTATGTACTGACTAGTAAGCCAGAACCTGCGGTGGCTTTTCGTGGTAGCAGGGTTTGTTTCCTGTATAACAAGAATGTGGGGCTGATAGAACTTGTGGAGGCTCCTGCGGAGATTATTGACTGAACACGAATTTCACTAATGACACGAATATCTTATAGTCAAGAATTTGAGAATCAGAGAATATGTTTGTATTTAGGAACAATACTGTAGAGCGGTTCTTTCCGAAGGATTACACGTTCAGCGGGTATGATGACATCTCATTTGTCCCAATGGAAGTGGACGGGTATGTGTGGTTCTATCAGCTGCCGGTGAAGTATGACCAGGAGGTACTTTGCTCTGAAATAAGAGGGTACGCACAGAAATTGGCGTTCGTTCTGGCACAGGTTGATGCCGCCAAACCGTTCATTGTGCTGACGATGGATGAAGGTGCATATAGTGTGCCTTTTACGTTGGGTACTGAGCTGATGGCTTCGGTGGCAGAGTATAATGCTGCTTTGGTTGAGGCAGAAGCCGCACACAACAATGTGAAGATGCTGGATATTCGGGAGTTTACACGGAATTATCCTGCGGAAGAAGTGTTCGACTGGAAGTTCTGGTTTATCTCGCAGATGGGGATGAACCCGAAAGTGACAAAACCCTTTATGGCATGGTGGTCACGGAAGTTGGATGAGATAGCCCTGAAGCGCAAGAAATGTCTGGTACTTGACCTGGACAACACCCTTTGGGGTGGCGTACTGGGTGAGGATGGTATTGAAGGCATCAAACTTGGTGGCGACTATCCCGGCAAGGCTTTCCACTACTGGCAAGAGGCATTGTTGGAACTGAGCAAGACAGGTGTTATACTGACAGTATGCTCAAAGAACAACGAGGCTGACGTGTTGGAGGCTTGGGAGAAGAATCCTTTTATGATATTGAAAAAGGATAACTTTGCCACTTGGCGCATCAACTGGACGGACAAGGCTACGAACATGAAGGAACTAGCAGAAGAACTGAATATCGGTTTGGATAGCTTTGTGTTTGTGGATGACAATCCCACGGAGCGGGAGTTGATCAAGCAGATGCTTCCGATGGTAGAGGTGCCTGAGTTTCCTGCACAACCTTACGAGTTGCCCGTGTTCTTCAAGGATCTGGTAGAGAAATACTTTAGGGTATATTCTGTGACTAGTGAAGACAAGAAGAAGACAGAGCAGTATAAGGCCAATGCCCAACGTGCTCAGGCACAGCGGAGTTTTGTGGACTTTGATTCCTTCTTGGAGAGTCTGGATATACAGATAACCATTGAGGCGGCCAATGAGTTCAACATTCCTCGTATTGCCCAGATGACGCAAAAGACCAACCAGTTTAATCTGACTACCAAGCGTTATGCGGATGCTGATGTGCGGCAGTTCGTGGAACAGGGTTGGAAAATCTGGTGCATTAGTGTGGCTGATATGTTTGGTGACAATGGTATTACGGGTTGCATAATGATTAACCCTAACGATAACCTTAATGATAACAAGGGTTGGGGAATTGATACGTTCCTGTTAAGTTGCCGTATCTTGGGTAAGGGTATCGAGATTGCATTTGCCAAGAAGATACTTTCAATGTTCAAGGATAATGGTGTAGAGAGTATTAAAGCAGAGTATATACCAACGGCCAAGAATGCACAGGTGAAAGATTTCTATGAGAAGTGCGGATTCGCTTGTGAGGCAGAAGATGCTGATGGCAAGAAATCATATGTGTTGGATTTAAAGAATGCAGACTTGACCACTAAAGACTATTACCACATAGCTGTCAAGTAGCGACCACGAATCGAACGAATGGCACTAATAAAATCATCAAGAATAAGAATTAGAGAATAATCAATAAAATAGTAACAAATATGGAAGAAAAAGTATTGGAAATCCTGAAGGATTTGTTTGAGTTAGATACCGTTGACGAGACTTGTTCTCAGATGACCTGTGAGAAGTGGGACTCAATGGGTCAGTTGAATCTGGTCGTTGAACTGGAAAGCGAGTTTGACGTAACCTTAGAGCCGGAAGAGATTGGCGAGATGAAGTCTTTTGGTGATATTATCCGGATTCTGAAAAGCAAAGGCGTTGAGTAATAGCGAAAAGGATGAATATAGTATTCCTTACACTTGTACGTATTTCTGACATTGAGGAGCGAGGCATCTATCAGGACTTGATGCGGAAGTTCCGGGATGAAGGGCATCAGGTATATATTGTCACAGCGGCTGAAAGGAGGCTGGGACAAGAGACTTCATTAGTGGATAGCCACGGGGTGAAGATTCTGAATGTGAAGACACTCAACGTTCAGAAGACGAACATCGTGGAGAAGGGAATAGGCACACTGCTGATAGAGCGTCAGTTT
>Ga0310694_10002194_pt1 | contig 20537 bp, 15 predicted proteins | sample 174DNAGHGhighgp2_FD_203884 | JGI IMG/M metagenome (GOLD analysis project Ga0310694, IMG submission 203884) | Sheep rumen microbial communities from Palmerston North, Manawatu-Wanganui, New Zealand - 1742 DNA GHGhigh gp2 (v2) (version 2) | ecosystem: Host-associated > Mammals > Digestive system... | reverse complement strand
TCCCCGTGGACGGGATCGTGGTGGTCACCTCCCCCCAGGAGCTGGTGGGCATGATCGTGGAGAAGGCCGTGAAGATGGCCGGGCTCCTGAACGTCCCCATCGTGGGCATCGTGGAGAACTTCTCCTACTTCGAGTGCCCCGACTGCGGCAAGAAGCACTATCTGTTCGGCGAGAGCCATCTCGAGGAGATCGCGAAGAAGAACGATATCCCCGAGACCGCCCGCATCCCCATCCAGCCCAAGCTGTCCGCCGCTGTGGACGCGGGTTTGGTGGAGCTCTACGAGGGGCCCTGGCTGGATAAGCTGACGGCCTCGCTCCTGAAGGACGTGGAGGACTGACGGAACAATACTATTGGAAATGGCGCTTCGGCGCCATTTCCTTTCGATAGAGGGGGAAAACATGAACCAAAGGCCCTTACCTGCCGGCCCATATGCCGTTGGAACCACCACATACACGGTCTATACCGACCGGGCGGAGCTGCGCGCCCCCGGCACCAAGCGGAGCGTCCCGGTCCGGGTCTACTACCCGGCCAGCAAGGAAGCCGTCGCCGGCCTGAACAAGGCCCGCTACATGTCCCGGAACGTGGCGGAGGGCCTTAAGAAGGCCATCCACGTGCCCATCCCCTACGACAAGCGGGAGGCGGCCGGGGACAACCTGTCCGAGTGCTACCCGGACGCGCCCTGGATAGAGGGCGGCCGGTTCCCGCTGGTGGTGTTCAACCACGGTTTGTCCTCCTACCGGGAGAGCAATTCCTTCCTGTGCCTGGAGCTGGTCTCCCAGGGCTACCTGGTCCTTGCCGTGGGCCATCCCTACGACGCCTGCTGCGCGGAGCTGGACGACGGCACCTGCATCTTTTTCGACGGGGAGCTTTCCAAGAAGCAATACGATCCCCTGTGGGGCGGCATGCTGAAGGCCCTGCAGCTGACCCATTCCAAGGGCACCGACCGTGAGCTGGCCCAGCAGTTCGACGCGCTGCAGCAACGATACTGCAAGCTCATCCTGAGCCGGGTGGCCGAATGGGAGCAGGACACCCTGGACGCCGTCGAATACGCCCATCAAGCCTTCGACGACCGTATCGACGGGAGCGCCGGCATAGGGGCCACCGGCCATTCCCTGGGCGGGGCCGTGGCCTACATGCTATGCCTGGATCATCCGGATTTCGTCTGCGGCGTCAATCTGGACGGCGCTCTCTTCGGCGACACCGCGGGCAAGGTGCTGACCAAGCCCTTTTTGCAGGTCAGCTGCCAGGGAAACGTCAAGGCGGAGACCAGGGCGTTCGTGGACCACACCAGGCCGGTCTACGGCGCCGTCTTCCGGAACATGCAGCACCTTGGGTTCACCGACATGAAGCACATGATGAACCTGAAGCTCATGACGGGAAAGTTGGACGCGGACGTGATGCACGAGAACGTATGCAAGCTCCATTTGGAGATGTTCGACACATATATAAAAAGGACGAAGGATCGGCCCGATCTTGCGAGCAGCCAGGCGGTGACCATCACGGAATACGCCCCGGACGTGACCTGATCCGGCACCCTCAGGGAGGCGAGCGCCTCCCTTGCTTTTTCCCTCCAAAGGGACTATACTCTATGGGAACACAAGGAGGTGATCGGCTTGGATGCGGTGGCCGTTTTGCAGGAAAAGTTTGCTGTAAAGGAGATCACGCCCGAGAAGTATCGGACCATGGGAAACCTGATGATGCGGTTCCATCTGGAGCAGTATGCAGTGGAGGGTCTCGGCAACCTGTGCGTGCTGAAGACCCGCGCCATGCTGGGGCTCATGAACCTGTTGACCGTGGTGGTGACGCCCAGCTCCGGGAAGAACGTGCCCTTCCTGCTCATCGACACCATGGACATGGGCAAGAAGCACCTCTGTTACGTGGAATATTACGACTGCACCGCAGGCGGCGCCGACAAGGATAAGCTGCTGGCCGCCAGCGTCCCCTACGAGGATGTAGCCGACTACGCCGAAAAGCCCGCCTGGTATGTGCAGGAGCGCATGGCGGGGTCCCTCATCAAGACCGGGGAAAAAGCCCGCCTTGAACAAATGGCCCTGGACGCCCTAAAGGCCTACGCCCATCAGGCCGCGACCGCCCCTGTAAAGCCGGAGAACCTGGAGGGCCTCAAAGCCTTCCAGCAGCGGATGGTCCAGGAGGGGAACCCCTCCACCGCCGCCCTTACCAAGACCTTGGGCCAGGAGGGGGCCGAAACCTTCTTCAGGACCGTGGTCATGCCGGTGTAAAGCAGCCCGCGAAAACATGAGTGGATCGGGACGGCGCAGGTCGTCCCGCTTTTTCGGACAATCCGTTGCATTTTTGTGAACTATTCCCTACGGGATGGCCGGTCAGGCCGGAACGTGTTATGATGGTAGCATGGAAATAGGCGCTCGCCAACTGAATCAAGAGGAAATGGCAGCCCCCAAGCAGCGGGGCCGGACGATCCTGCTGTGCCTGCTGGGCTTTTTGCTGGCCCTGGGGGTGCTGCTGCTGTGGGCATATCACGGCATCTCCCCCGTGGTCTACGGCGAATACGGGGAGGACGTGCCCCCGGTGACCGCTTTCTGCCAAAAGGAGGACGCCTTCCTTTTGGCCGACGAAAGCTGCACCGCCCTGGGTCGGCATACGGTGCAGGTGATCACCCGGTTCCGGGTGGTGCCCTGCTGGCTGATCGTCCGGGATACCGTGGCTCCCACGGCCGTTCCCGTGACAGTGGACTTCCCCTCGGGGTACGAACCCACGCCGGACCAGTTCATCTCCGATCTGAAGGATGCGGACCGGGTGGGCGTCAGCTTCGCGCAAGACTACGACTTCTCTCCCGCCGGGGAGCAGGCCGTCGTCATCCGGCTGGAGGACGGCAGCGGCAACGTGAACGAGGTACAGGCGGCCGCCGTGGTCCGCGCCACGGTGGACCGAGTCACCTTGGAGGCAGGCTCGCCCGTCCCTGCCGTGGACCCCTTCTTGACCGAGGGCTTCCACGGAGAGCTGCTGGACACGATCACGGACGACATGATGCGGACGCCGGGGGAATACGCCCTGCGGGTCCGGTGCCCGGAGAACGGGCGCGTCTTCACCACCACGCTGGCGGTCCGGGATACGGAAGCTCCCGTGGGATCGGGACAGCTTTTGGTCCTGGCGCCGGGGGAAAGCGCCGCGCCGGAAGCCTTTCTGAGGGATATCACCGATGAAACAGCCCTGAGCTTCGCCTTTCTCCAAGCTCCCGATCCCGACAGCCGGGAGATCCAGGATATCCTGATCCGGGTGACGGACGCCGGCGGCAACGCGGCCGACGTGCCCGCCCAGGCCCTCTACTCCTCCCTGGGACAAGTGACTGTGGAGGCAAAAAACGGTCTGCTCACCGGTGCGGACCTCGATCGTCCCGGGGCTGAACCGGAAGGGTTTATGGCCAATGTTTTGGGGACCTATCCCGTCCGGGTCCAGCTGACGGACGGCGTCGAGATCGCCCTGGTGACCGTGATCGACACCGTCGCCCCCGTCCTGACCCTCAAAGAGGAGCCCTTCTACACCCGGCACGCCTATGCGCCGGAGGAGCTGGTGATCGCTGAGGACGTGACCGAAACGACACTGTCCTTCGTCCAGGCCCCCGATCAGAGCAGCGACCAGCCTCAGACCTTCTCCGTCCGGGCCGTAGACGCCGCCGGGAACGAAACCACCGCCTCCTTCTCCTTGACCCTGGCCGTAGACGATGCGCCGCCCATCCTTTACGGGGTGGTGAATCGCAGCGGCTATGTAAACGAGCCCATCGCCTATCTTGCGGAGGCGTACGCCGAGGATGCCGTGGACGGGCGGGTGGACATGACCGTGGAGAGCGAAGTGATCCTGTCCCGGAAGGGCAAGTACACCGTCACCTACACCGCCACGGACAGAAGCGGGAACACCGCTTCCAAGAGCTGTACCTACACTTTGGTGGAGCCCACCGTCACCGACGAGCAGGTCCATCAAATGGCCCAGACCATCCTCAATGAGATCATCACGCCGGACATGGTCACCGCCGAAAAGCTGAAGGCCGTCTTCGATTACGTGCGGGGCCGGGTCCACTATACCGGCTCCTCCAACAAGAGCGACTGGCGCCAGGAGGCTGTTCGGGGCTATGAGGACGGCCGGGGGGACTGCTTCACCGTATACGCCCTGACCCGGGCCCTGCTGGACGAGCTCCAGGTGCCCTACATGAGCGTGACCCGTAAGAGCTCCGCTTCCCGCCACTATTGGGTGATCGTGAACATCGGCACCGGCTGGTACCACTACGATCCCCTTGTCACCAGCATCCACAGGCATCGGTGCTTCATGTGGACCAACAAGCAGTGCAAGGTAAAGCCCTACTTCTGGCGGTTCCATGAGGAGAATTTCCCCGCCATCGCCACAGAGCCCTTCGACTACGACGCCGTGGTACAGATGGAGCGAGAGGGGCTGCTGCCGTGATAAAAAGCAGCGAAGTGACACACGAAGATGCATTGGGAATCTATGCCAACCATGTAACAATACTTTGAAATCCGTTGTCTTCTCCCATATGGAGTGATATACTGCCCCCATCGAATAAAAAAGCGGCCCCAGGAACAGGCAGCCGCTCAGACGAAAGGTTACGATATGAAAAAGGTTGATCGGGAAGAGCTTTCCCTCCCTCAGAAAAAGAAAACGCGCCGGATCGTGCTGTGGACGGTGCTGGGCCTGGTACTGGTAGGCCTGGCGCTGGGCGGCTGGCATGGGTATCGGATCCTGAAGCAGCCGGCCTCCCTGTTCGCCGAAGCCCCGGCCGCCACAGCCGTCCCTCAAGCGACCATCCTGGCCCCGGCTTTCCCCGTGCACACCGACGTGCCCACGCCTGAACCGGAAGGTGCAGAGCCTGCCGCCCAGGCGCCGGAAGGGACACCGGTCCCCGCCGCCACGCCAGAAGCGACAGCTACGCCCAAGCCCGTGGAGCGGCTGAACATCCTGCTCATGGGCATCGATGCCTTTGAAAACGGCGGCACCACCAGCGGCACCATGCCCCACACGGACGTGATGATGCTCATCGCCATCAACTTCGACGAGAACAAGGTGGACCTGATCTCCCTGCCCCGGGACACCTTGACCACCGCCCCTGGCTACTACGGCTACTATAAGCTCAACGGCGTCTTCAACGTAGGCCTGGGGGGCTGGAAGCGGCCTACCGGAAAGTCCGACGAGTTGGCGGACGGCTTTTTGCTGACCTGTCGGGCAGCGGAGGAATGGATGGGCGGCATCTCTATCCCCTACTACTACGGCCTGGACTTTCAGGCGGTCGTTGACATTGTGGACGCTATCGGCGGCATCGACTACGATGTGGATCAGCGGTTCACCTCCATGAACGGCCGACGGACCTACGGCAAGGGCATGCATCATCTGGACGGTGACGCGGTCATGGGGTATCTGCGCATTCGGAACCAGGCAGACGGTTTGGACAGTTCCCGCACCGCCCGGCAGCGGCGGATGATGGTAGCTATCTTCAAAAAGCTGAAGAATGAAGGAAAACTCTCTCAGATCCCCGCCCTGATAAACGCCGCCAACAGCGGCATCTATACCAACGCCACTCTGAGCCAGACCACCGCCCTGGCTAACTACGCAGCCAATCTGGACAGCAACAGCATTCAGACCCGCTCCATGTTCGGCGATCTGGGACAGGTCGAATATGAGTGGCGGTATGCGTACGTGGATCAGCAGAATCGGCTCGACATCATCCGGGAGGTGTTCGGCATTGAAGCGGAACCTGTGGGCATCTGTACCCGGCAATTCGAGCGCTGGCTCCATACCGTGGGTTTCTCCGCTATGAAGTATATGCGGCAAGCTGAGAAGGTGCTGACCCAGGTCCAGGAGCAGAAGGACGCTGGCGAATCCTTCACCGAAGAGCAGATTGCCATTTACAGCGACTGTTATCGCGCCTATGTCGCTCTGAAGGACGGCTTCGACAGTGCCAAAGACACCCTCTCGAGCCGCTACGCAACTGCCCCATGGCGGGAGAAGACTTCCAACAAGAAGAACTGGACAGAGGAAAACAAGGTTGCAGATCAGGAGCTTTCCTCCCTGGAAGCAGATATCCTGCAAAGCCTGAACGATCTCAAGGCTTCCTCCAAGGATGCCACTATCCGCCTGAGCGACGCCATCGGTTTCAAAACCAGGCTTTCTTGGAACGTCCCTATAGATTGGTTCAAGGACCCTGACATCAACGAGGTCATCGTCAACTTTGGCTGATTGCGTCCTGCCTAAGGTCCCTGTCAGCACAAGCACCTTGCTTTCAAAAAGAATCGATCCGGAGACAGCTTTCGCCATCTCCGGATCGTTATTCGTTACGAATGAACCATTATTTCAATTCCTCCCGGAGCACTTTCAGATGCCGATCGTTATCAGCGGTGTTCCGGATCGCCAGCCTAAAATAGCTCCTGCCGCCTTTTTTGCCGCTCTGCGCTTGCGCTGTGTCCATATCCGCTTCAAGCGGCGGCACGGATCAGACGGGCTCTCCAAAGGTGTCCGGACGCTTCGGATCGAAGATCTCGTTGGCCCACATGAGGGTGACCAGGTTTTCGGTCTCGGAGAGGTTGATGATGTTGTGGGTGTAGCCCGGCAGCATGTGGACCGCTTGGATGCGATCGCCGGAGACCTCGAACTCCATAACCTCGTCCGTGCCGATCTTCCGCTCCTGAATGAGGCCGTGGCCAGCAACTACAATGAAAAACTCCCACTTGCTGTTGTGCCAGTGCTGCCCCTTGGTGATGCCGGGCCTCGAAATGTTCACGGAGAACTGGCCGTGATCGACGGTCTTCAGCAGCTCCGTAAAACTGCCGCGCGCGTCACAATTCATCTTCAGGTCGAAGGCTACCTTCTCCTTCGGCAGATAGGAAAGATACATCGAGTACAGCTTTTTCTCAAAGCTGCCGTCGGGGATGGACGGCATGATCAGCGTCCGGGGCTGGTCGTGAAAGATGTGCAGGAGCTCCACGATGCGGCCCAGGGTAGCCTTATGGGTCACGGGCGCATAGCAGTAGCGACCGTTTTCGCAGGGCCGGGGCGTCAGGCCGTCGTAGGTGACGCCGTCGACGGTATCCCCCGTCTTCGGGTACTCCGCCCGGTGCGGATGTCCCTCCATCGTGTCGTACATCTCTTCGATCAGATCCTCAACGAACAGCATCTCCAGCTCCACCCCCGGATCGTTGACCGTGATCGGCAGGTCGTTGGCGATGTTGTTGCAGAAGGTGCCCACGGCGGAATTGTAGTAGGGGCGCACCCACTTGCCCACCAGATTCGGGAAACGATAGACATACACCGTCGCTCCTGTCTCCCGGGCATAGCGGAAAAACAGCTCCTCGCCGTCGCGTTTGGAAAGGCCGTATTCCGAGGTGCCGAACCGCCCCGCCAGGGTAGCCTGCAGGCTGCTGCTGAGCATCACGGGGCACCGGTTGCCATGTTTTCTCAGCGTGTCCAGCAGCGTGGACGCGAACCCGAAGTTGCCCTCCCGGAACTCCTTCGGATCCTTCGGACGGTTGACCCCGGCCAGGTTGAAGACGAAATCGCAATCGGAGCAGAACCGGTCCAGCTCCGACTGCGTATTGTCGATATCGTACTCGTAGATGGTTTCTATATTCAGATCGGGCCGCATCCGATTCTTCCCGTCCCGGATGCACTTGAGATTCTCCACCAGGTTTCGACCGACGAAGCCCTTGGCGCCGGTCACAAGGACCTTCATGATTTAATCACTCCAACTGTTCTCTGTTCTTGTGGTTTTATCATCATTTGATTTACAATCCGAGTCGTTTGAATAAGATGTCAGCATTATCGAGATATTGTGCTGTGTTAAACACTGGTATGATTACGCTGACAAGGACACTGTTCTCCATTGTTTCGTTCCTCTCATTTTGTATCCTTTCAGGTTGCCATACTTTTTACTGCAGCCCCAGTTTCATAAACAATTCAGATATCTCCATTGATCGTCCAGTTTCTTCTTTTGTTTTTTGAAACTCGTATGGTACCAGTTTGCCTTTCCCCTGCATAAATCCTCTTATGAGTCTGTGTATCCAGCAGAACGGCAGAAGTACTTTCCACTTCTCCACAATCGGATATCCGACTATTTTCATCGTACTAATGGGTGGAAATGCTCTCTTGATGAGGTAACCGAACCGGCTGCTATTCTGCGCCTGTGCTGCCGCGATCCTTTGTGTGCCCCCATAAAGACCTCCAGTAAAAATGTATCTTTCAACATCTTCGATTCCAGAGGCATCGACCCCAGAAAACCATTCTTCTGCCAGTTTCTCCATTGTCTCTGCAAATTGCATGAGCCCAGTCTGTTGTAAAAGAATCCGCCGCTTTTCCTGATCGAATTCAATTCTATGGTTCAAAAGCCATGTATCCAAAACAGGCCTCATCCCACATCCGCCAAGTTGAAAGTGAATAGCTGTATGAAACATATGGAAGAGATAAAACATCTCGTCATCCATCTGATACTCATGCTTTTTTCCTTCAACAACGGAACACCTGTTCCATACATCCTCGAGGAATGGTTTTGCCTGCCCTTCCCGCTCTGTCAGCGTAAAATGAAGATCAACGTGAAAACCGCTGGGAGCCGTTACATGATCATGATGTGCTCCCTCACTTGTAACACTATAATTCAGTCTCTTTACCAAGACTTGTTCCGCTCTATCCAACTCATCTGCCCGGACAAGAATATCAATATCTCCACTGACCCTCATCCAGTCGGCAGAATACAGTTTACGAATAACTGCACCTTTCAAAAGGATGAAGTCTATTCCAGAATTCTCAAAAACATCTCTGATGTTCTTGATCTCGTTTTCAAGAATGATCACACGGCGTGTTGCCTTGAAATACTGCTGGCGAAATGCCTTACGAATACCTTCATCCGCAACAGAAATCCTGCGTTTATCAACTGCATATCCGACGAAGTGAGCAATATCGTGTGCTTTTGCCAATTGGTATAGCTCGTCCGGATCAATTATAGAAAAACCATCAGGAAGAGCATATTCACAGGCTACATTCCTTATTATCATGATTAGTTCTTCTTGAGCCTGTGTCATACCGTATTCTCCTCTGGTTTCTGTTCTCTTACTGTTATCGGTTCTATTATTCGTTTATACAAGCACCATCCGCCTATAGTGCCGAGCGTGTTTAAGAAGATGTCATCCACATCGAACCACCCCCTGTGAAATACCAACTGAGCTGTTTCAATCAACAGGGATATCACAAAGCCTGTTAACAGAGGCTTCCACCAAGTATTTATAATCCTAATGCTCATTGGTGCTAAATAACCTAGTGGAACCAGCAGCAACAAATTATGAACAATACTTTCCCAACTCGGATATCCTATCCACTTTAGTTCCTGTAAGCCTCGAGGGAATCCCCATTCCTGAAGACGATGCAGGGTTGGTGCAAACATCCGTCTGAAAGTACTGAAAAGAATCAAGTTTGTTTCACCTGCGCTATCGGATGTTCTGTTCCCCAGGGTGATCATAAACAAACACACAAAGTACATCAGGAGAATCGATAACGCGATTATTCGAAGCTTTTTCTTGTTATCTGTTTTTTTCACCAGATATCGCAGGATTGATAGCAAGGCAGCTTCAGCAATTACAGTTACCAAAATACTCAACTGATGTGGCCAACTCCGCTATTTAATTCCCTGCCACCCACGGCTCATATGTTCCGAATTCAAGAATGTCTGCTATACGCTTGCAGGCATGCCCATCTCCGTATGGATTGCAGGCATGCGCCATCTTGTCGTATGCTTCCTGATTTTCAAGAAGCTCTTTGAAGTTCTGGTAAATTACCTCTTCATTCGTTCCGACCAATCGAAGAGTTCCAGCATCCACGCCTTCCGGGCGCTCCGTCGTATCTCTCATGACGAGCACGGGACGGCCATAGGACGGACACTCCTCCTGGATTCCTCCCGAATCGGTCAGGCACAGATGGCACCGTGCTTCGAAGTTGTGGCAATCGAAGACTTCTATCGGTTCTATGATGTGGATCTGGTTGCAGTCGCCAAGTTCCTCATCTGCGGCTTGCCTCACGACAGGATTCATATGAATCGGGTAAACGGTCTTACACTCCGGGTGTTCGTCAAGGACACGTCTTATCGCCCGGAACATATGGTGCATCGGCTCTCCGAGACTTTCCCTGCGATGCGCCGTGATAAAGATCAGTTTTCCGTCGCCTACCCAGTCAAGCTCCGGATGCGTATAATCCTCTTTCACCGTATGTTGCATGGCATCGATGACCGTATTCCCGGTGATATAGATTGTGCTTGGGTCTTTTCCCTCTTTTATCAGGTGATCTGCCGCCAGCTGCGTCGGAGCGAAATTGTATTTGCTGATGATGCCCACAGCCTGACGGTTGAATTCCTCCGGATAAGGGCTGTAGATGTTGTAAGTTCGGAGCCCTGCTTCCACATGCCCGACCGGTATTTGAAGATAGAAGCAGGCCAGTGCGGTTACGAATGTGGTACTTGTATCGCCATGCACCAAAACCACATCCGGCTTGACCTCTTCCAGAACCGCTTTGATCTTTTCCAAGATACTTGTCGTAATGTCAAATAGTGTCTGCTTCTGATTCGGTACTACGTCGTTAGTGATATACGGATCGTAAACTTTCAGACCAGTAGCAAGATGCCGCTCCTGGCTCTCCAGCAGTTGGAGCGTGGGAGATTCCCGCATATCATCCACGTTTTCCTTATAGGTCAGGCCGTACAAACCAACACGGGTAATATCCGTCATACCCTTTTCCTTCATGATCTCGTAAATGCGGTTGAGCACGAAATCCGGCATGCCATCATTGGTCCTCATGGACTCGTCTATAACCTTCGCCAGAGAAGGATAGTCTCCAACCAAAAACCACGGATCGACTGAGATGCAGTGTCCACCGACACCGGGACCAGGCTGAAGGATATTTACACGAGGATGCATATTGCAAATACGGATGATTTCGTACACATCCATTCCATCGTGACGGCATATTTTCGCCAACTCATTGGCAAACGCGATATTGACAGCGCGGAAGGTATTCTCCACGACCTTTGTCATCTCCGCTGTTTTGATGTCCGTCACGACGATATTTCCACCGCAGAATGTTGCGTATAGGGCTTTGATCTTCTCACCGATCTCCGGATCGTCGGCACCAATAGTCCTGTCATTGTGAAGCAGCTCATAAATCATGTTGCCGGGAATGATCCGCTCTGGCGCATGAACAAGGTGTATATCCTCGCCGATCTTGAAGCCCTTCTCCGTGACATACGGCCGGATGTACTTATCAATACTTCCCGGACTCACCGTCGATTCAATAACGATAATCGCGCCCCTTGGAGCTACTTTCAGGACATCACCAATTGCGGCGGTAACATACTGCATCTCCACCTTCTTGGTGAACTTGTCGTATGGGGTTTGGACGGAGACGATATACACATCCGCAACCTGATACTCCGTGGTGAACTTAATGCCGCCGTCAAGAGCTGCCTGAAACAGTTCATCCAATCCTGCTTCTTTGAAGGTGGTTTTTCCCGCCTTCAGCATGTCAACCTTCCCTTGGCTGTGGTTGGTTCCAACAATCTCCACGCCGTGGGATGCCATCATAAGTGCTGTCGGCAGTCCGATGTATCCAAGTCCTATGACATTAACCATTGCTCTACTCCTTCAAAATCTCTGCCCGCTCTTCTGGCTGGGCTTGTAATTGGTGACCCGCCAGCCAGGGTCGATGCTGAGTATTGTTGGAGTAGTGCGCTGTTCTCCCTTTATCCCGGAGAGCGTTGGATTTTAAATATGGTATACGTCAGGCAGATTAATGATGTTATGGCAGTCCAGAACAACCTTGCCAGCCAGCTTCTCCATGTTTTCTTTGATCTCGTTGTGCTTGACCATCACGACCACAAAGTCTACAGCAGCGAGGAACTCGTCCAGATCGTGGTACTGGTTGGCAACGACATCCTTCGAGATGAACGGGTCATAGACTTTGAGCCCAGTGGCAAGATGGCGCTCCTGGCTCTCCAGCAGTTGGAGCGTGGGAGATTCCCGCATATCATCCACGTTTTCCTTGTAAGTAAGGCCATAGAGACCGACACGAGTGATGTCCGTCATGCCCTTTTTCTTCATGATCTCGTAGATGCGATTCAGCACGAAATCCGGCATTCCATCGTTGGTCTTCATGGATTCGTCAATAACCTTAGCAAGGCTCGGATAATCTCCGACCAGGAACCACGGGTCGACGGAGATGCAATGTCCACCAACGCCGGGGCCGGGCTGGAGGATATTCACACGGGGATGCATGTTGCATATTTTAATGATCTCATACACATCCATATTGTCATGGCGACAGATCTTCGCCAACTCGTTGGCGAAGGCGATATTGACGGCACGGAAGGTGTTCTCCACAACCTTCGTCATTTCAGCCGTTTTGATATCGGTAACCACAATCTCGCCCTGGCAGAAAGACGCATAGAGTTCCTTCACTTTTTCACCGATAGCTTTATCATCTGCGCCGATGGTGCGATTGTTATGAAGCAGTTCATAGACCATGTTCCCAGGGATAATGCGTTCCGGGGCATGGACAAGGTTGATATCGGTTCTGCCCTCGGCCTCCAGTACAGGCCTTACGCTCTTCTCGATAGTTCCTGGGGATACCGTGGATTCAATCACAAGTGTTGCGCCTTTCGGAGCTACCTTCAGAACATCTTTCACAGCAGCAACAACATACACTGCGTCAACCTTTTTGCTGAACTTATCATAGGGTGTCGGTAACGGAGACAATATACGTATCCGTCACCTGATATTCCGTATTGAATTTCACACCCGCGTTCAGAGCATCTTGGAACAGCTCATCCAGTCCCTTTTCCTTGAAGGTCGTTTTCCCCGCGTTCAGAGTAGCGACCAGCTCTGCATTGTAGTCTGTACCGACTACTTCGACTCCATGGGAGGCCATCATCAGCGCTGTAGGCAGACCAATGTAACCGAGTCCAATTACGTTTACCATGTTTCTCTTTCTCCTTCTAACTACCGTTCCAAGTGCCTCTCATGGAAGCACAGATTCTAATCTCCAGAATCTCATTCCGGATGCCCTCAATTCATCCATTCTGTAAAGGCTCTTCATGTCAATCAGGACTTTTTCCTCGTCTTTAAGGTCAGCCTTGAAAAATCCCTTAATCTGAGCCATTGACAGTGATCTAAACTCTTTATATCCGACAGCAACGATGATGCAGTCTGCATCCTTTACGTCCTCAAATGGTATCAGGTCAACCCCATACTCATGCTTTGCAATCTCAGGGTCTGCCCAAGGATCGGTTACCTGTGGGACGATCTCGTATTCCTCCAACCGCTTGATGATGTCGTTAACCTTGCTATTCCTGGTGTCCGGGCAGTTCTCCTTGAAGGTGATCCCAAGGATGATGACTTTCGCTTTTTTGGGAGCCAGACCAGCCTCAATCATTTGCTTGATTGCTGCGTCAGCAACATAGGCTCCCATGCTGTCGTTTACCTTTCGGCCATTGAGTATGATCTGACTGTGGTAGCCAAGGCGCTCTGCAACATTCGTCAAATAATAGGGATCAACGCCTATACAGTGGCCGCCAACCAGACCGGGTTTGAAGCCCAGTGCATTCCACTTGGTATTCATACCAGCGAGAACTTCATCTGAATCAATTCCCAGGCGGTCGCAAATCATCGCGATTTCGTTCATGAAAGCAATATTGATATCCCGCTGACTGTTTTCGATGACCTTCACGGCTTCGGCTGTCTTAATATTGCTTACAGGAAATGTCCCTGCCTTGATGACAATATCATAAACCTTCTTTATCACCTCAGCTGATTCTTCGTCCATACCGGATACGATTTTCCGTATGCTTGTGAGTGTATGGACACGATCTCCGGGATTAATCCGCTCCGGGCTATAGCCAATCTTGAAGTAAACTCCGCATTTCAGTCTGCTCTCTTTTTCCAAAATAGGAATGCAGATATCTTCCGTCACACCGGGGTAGACTCTGGATTCATAAACTACAATCGTTCCGGGAACCATGTACCGACCGACGATTCTGCTCGCGTTCTCTACCGGTCCAAGGTCAGGATTATTGTCATCCTTCACTGGGGTTGGCACAGTGACAATGATGAACTTTGCTTCAGCAAGGCGTTTTTCATCGCTTGTAAAGTCAACCGTTGTCCTCGAAATCACCTCATTACCGACCTCATTTGTCGGGTCGATACCGCTCTTGTACTGCTGAATGCGATGCTCGTTGTGGTTGAAACCGATCACCTTAACATGCTTCGCGAACTCAACTGCTATAGGCATTCCCACATAGCCAAGCCCTACAAGCGCAAGTTTCTCCTCGCCTCTGATCAGTCGGTCGTACAGGTTAAAATACACAGGGGTTTCCATTCATGGGTTTCCTTTCATTCATAGATTTTTGCCGCCTGTCACAGCTAATGCTATGGGGAAAGGGTCTTTGCTAAAGCGGTCCCATACCGCCAGTTATTTACAATCTCCAGAACCGCATTCCGGATGCTTTAAGTTCATCCATACGGTAAAGGCTCTTAACGTCTATCAATACCTTCTCTTCATCTGGTATCTCAGCCTTAAACAATTCCTTCATCTGCATCATGGACATGGAACGGAACTCATTGTGGCCAACCGCAACGATTACACAATCTGCTTTTGGGATATCTTCCCAGGCAACCAGATCCACACCATATTCGTGCTTTGCAACCGCAACATCTGCCCATGGATCGGTAACAACAGGGTTAATCTCATACTCCTTTAAGCGGTTGATGATGTCTACAACCTTGCTGTTACGGGTATCTGGGCAGTTCTCTTTAAATGTGATGCCAAGAATGACAACCGTCGCCTTCTTTGGTGCCATGCCCGCCTCGATCATCTCTTTAATAGCTGCATCCGCGACGAAACCGCCCATGCTGTCATTTACTTTTCTTCCATTCAGGATGATCTGACTGTGGTAGCCGAGCATTTCCGCCGCATTGGTCAGATAATAAGGATCAACGCCGATGCAATGTCCTCCGACAAGCCCGGGCCGGAAACCGATGGCGTTCCACTTGGAATTCATGCCGTAGAGCACTTCATCCGTATCGATACCCATACGGTCACAAATCATGGCAATCTCGTTCATAAAAGCAATGTTGATGTCACGCTGGCTGTTCTCGACAACCTTGACAGCCTCTGCTGTTTTGATTGTAGATACAGGAACAGTTCCTGCCTTGATCACGATGTCATAGACCTTCTTGATTTCACGAGCGGATTCCTCGTCCATGCCGGAGACAATTTTACGGATTGTAGTCAGAGTATGCACACGATCGCCAGGATTGATACGCTCCGGGCTGTACCCAATCTTCCAATCCACTCCACACTTCAGTCCGGATTCTTTTTCAATAATCGGCACGCATATGTCCTCAGTAACACCCGGATAGACTGTGGACTCGAAGACAATAATACTGCCAGGTGTAAGGTTCTGACCTACTGTTTTGGAAGCTCCCTTTACAGGACGCAAATCCGGTGTGGTATCCGGGTTGACCGGCGTCGGAACTGCGACGATGATAAATTTTGCTTCTTTCAGTCTGGTTGGATCAGCAGTAAAGTCCACAGTTGTGTTCTTAATTGCTTCCCCGACCTCGTTAGTGGCATCAATACCATTCCGGTATTCATCTACGCGCTTCTCGTTGATATCAAAGCCGATGACTTTTACATGCTTTGCAAACTCAACTGCAATTGGCATGCCTACATAGCCAAGGCCAACAAGGGCCAGCTTCTCAGTACCGGAGATAAGGCCTTGGTAAATCTTATTAAATTCCATCTTTTCAAACTCCTTCTTTTCTTTGCGATTCGGCCGACTTTGATATCGTCCTACAATTGCATTGGTGCATCGGGAGACACAGCACCTTGACTTCAAATTGACAACCTTACTTATTCCTCGCGTCCCGAGCGTGAAATCTGATCAAAGAGCCTTCTTAAGCTCTGCTACCACAAAGTCGATATCCTCTTTGGTCTTATATGGATCAAGCGGAAGGCTAAGAACCGTCGCGCACAGCTGCTCTGTAACTGGGCAATCAGCTATGGCGCTGTCCGTTCCGGCAAACGCTCCCTGCAGATGCATCGGCTTTGCATAGTAGACCATAGAAGGAATGCCAGCAGCCTTCAGCTTTGCCTGGAGTTCTTTCCGATCTACGCTCTTTGGGAGTTGCACAGTGTACTGTGCCCAAGAGCTGTAATACCCTTCTGCGATCACAGGCAATACCAGGTCCGTATCCTTCAACTCTTCGGTGTACCATCCAGCAACCTTATTCACATCAGCCAGTTCATAATCCACAAATGCTTTGAACTTGGGCAGAAGAATTGCAGCCTGAAGAGTATCGAGGCGGCTGTTCTTGCCAAGCCGGATGTTGTTATACTTGGCATTTGGATCATTGGGATTGCTGGTATCCTTGCCATGAACACAGATGGAACGGATTAGGTCCGCCCATTCATCATTGTCGGTAAAGATTGCGCCACCATCGCCATAGCATCCCAACGGTTTTGCAGGGAAGAAAGAAGTTGTGGAAATATCACCAAAAGAGCAGGTCATCTTTCCGTTGATGTTGCCTCCAAAGCCCTGCGCAGCGTCCTCAAGCAAGCGAAGTCCATACTTCTCGCAAACGGCCTTAATTGCCGGATAGTCAGCCGGAAGGCCAAACAGATCAACAGCAACGACTGCCTTTGCCTTATACTTTCCTTCGGCGACAACCTTCTTTACTGCTTCTTCCAGCTTTGCGGCGTCCAGATTATATGTGCGTTGATCAACATCCACATAAATAGGAGTCGCGCCCTCATCAGCAGGGCATTCTCCGGAAGAGAAGAATGTGAAATCAGGCACAAACACCACATCGCCTTTCCCGACCCCCCAGGCTCGCATAGCAATGGCAATAGCATCTGTTCCGTTCGCACAGGTAATACAGTGCTTCACACCGACATACCCCGCCAGTGCTTTCTCTAGCTCCTTCACCTCCGGTCCGGAGATAAAATGAGCAGAAGCCGCCACTCCCATCATGGCCGCATCAATCTGCGGCTTCAGCACTTCATACTGCTTTGGTAAATCTCTAAATTGCATTTACTTTACTTCCTCCAGTCCTTCAGGAGCTTCTTTATAAGTGCGCCCACACCGATTGCAGACAAGATCATCAGACAACACATCTCCACATTCGCAGACCCACCCACGAATACGGGCAGGTACACCCATCATTAAAGCGTGATTCGGGACGTCTGATGTAACAACCGCACCGGCTGCAATCATTGCCCATTCACCAATTGTGTTCCCACAGACAACAGTGGCATTTGCTCCTATTGATGCTCCGCGCTTAATCAGAGTCTTTTTATAAGCCGCCCGTCCTTTCGGATACTTTGCTCTTGGTGTCAGATCATTAGTGAACACGCAGGAAGGGCCACAGAAAACATCGTCTTCCAGCTCAACGCCTTCATAAAGGCTCACGTTGTTCTGAAGCTTGCATCCATCTCCGACCTTCACGTTATTACTAATGTTTACGTTCTGCCCGAGAGAGCACTTCTTCCCGATTCTTGCCCCCTCCTGAATATGGCAAAAATATCAGATCTTTGTACCTTCTCCAATTATGACTCCATCATCAATAACGCTTGTGGGGTGAACAAAATACTCGCTCATTTAAGCCTCCTGCTTTTCAAATCGACCTACAAAATCCATCGTGGAACAATTCTCCAACGGCAGCTTCACAGGTCTATGTTCTGCTGCGGATTTATAAATAGCCAAGACAAGTTCCAGGGCACGTTTACCGGCTTCGGCATCCACTAACGGAGCTCTTCCTTTTACAATAGCGTCAATCACATCCGCGTAAAGAGGTGTGTGACCAAAGCCATAAATGTTGGGTGGATTCTCGCTAAAGCGTTTCTTCACTTCTTCCGGATCGTCCAATTCGTCAGCAAAGCGCCATTCCTCAATAATGTTGTCGCTTGTACCGGCAGCCTTTGCCGTGCCCTTCTCTCCGAATATGTAGAGAGTTTCTTCAAGATTTTTCGGGTAGACATTCGTCGTCCCTTCGATCAAACCGTAGGAACCGTTAGAGAATTTCACTAACGCCATGCCTAGGTCTTCTGCCTCAAGATACGGGTGCTCAAGCTGATCAGTATAAGCCATGACCTCATCAATATCGTCTCCCATGAACCAACGGAGGAGATCGATGTTGTGAATACACTGATTCATTAAACAGCCACCATCTTGTGCCCATGTCCCGCGCCACGGTGCTTGATCGTAGTAGCCTTTCCCGCGATTCCATCTGACATGAGCGGCACCATGGGAAAGCCTGCCAAACCGTCCTGCTTCCAGCGCCTTCCGCATGTACTGCACCGATTTATTAAAGCGGTTCTGATGGTTGGCACAGACAACGACACCAGCCTTCTTTCCAGCTTCAATAATGGCATCTGCATCAGCGATGGATAGGGCAATAGGCTTCTCGATAATCACATGGCATCCAGCAGCAATACAGTCTAAGGCAATGGCAGCGTGTTTTCCGGATTCAGTCGCAATCGCTACTAACTCGGGCTTTTCCTTCTCCAGCAGTTCTTTGTAGTCGGTATACTTATGAACTGCTTCCAGCCCAAAGCGATCCGACTTCTCCTGCATGACCTCCGGAACGATATCGCACATAGCGACGAATTCTAGATGGTTGTTTTTCGCTGCTTCAATGTGATTCGGCGAGATACGACCACAGCCGATGAGTGCATACTTCATTAGTGTCTTATCCTTTCCTTCATTTTTCATTACACAAAAGCAATATTTTTTGATTATTAGATGGATTATTCAATTATTAATAAAATCAAATATTCCCTTCAATCCATCCTCAATGCTGCAATTATCGATACAATATGTTCTGATATCATTTATCACATCTTCAATTTGATCTGTTTCCCCATATATCGAATCATAAAAATTTACAATTGCTTCCATATCAACGGGAGATTCATCGGCGGGAATTGATAATCGGTACTTTGAATTATGAGGAATCCCTACTTCTCCCTCTTCACAAACAACAGGAAGTCCTTTTGCCATATACTCAAGTACCTTTAACGTGTTCGTCTTATATATTTGCTTCAAAAAAGAAGAGAGTGAACCCACACCAATGTCGGCGATATCATACATAGAGTCTAGTTCTTTTCCAAATTTCCGACCGTACTGTATAACATGCTCATACAAAGAGTATTTTTCAATCTGTTTTTGATAGTCCGGAGTAGCAGCCCCTTCTCCTACAAGATGAAGAACAATCTCTCTTTTTCCCCCATTCTCATAGTAATTATGAATACCCTCGATCAATCGGTCATATCCATGCCAGGGTGCCATCATAGCAACTGCCAGTAAATCTATAACGTCATCCTTTTTCGGCTTTCTTGGCGTTACCTTGTCAGTATCAATTCCGTTATATATCTCTATTGATTTCTTTCCTAAAATCTCCCCTCCATATAATGGAGACGCAAAAGTATCAATGTACTTTGCACAATGTGAGCCGAAAGTGGAATCGATAAGCCTCTTAGGAACACCTTTTATCCCCTGTTCATGAAGTTCATTGACATAGGGATATGTGGGGATTTCCATAATCGTGGTAACATGGTTCCGATGCAGCGTTTTAACCATGTTCAAAACAAACGGGCAGAAAAATTGGAAACGGATGTACACGATATCGTACTCACTGGCATGTTTTGCTACCCAAGAGCATAACGTAATTCTCGGAATACTATTGCTCTTTTGAATAACAGGTTCTGCGCCGTTTTTATAAAATGCAATTCCTTTTGCGTATACAGCAACTAGATCCATGGAATTGCCCTTCTTTTTGAATGCATCCATCTGTCCTGTTATTTTTTTATTGACGCCGCTTGCACGATTCTCATAGTTTTCAAAAGAAACATATAGCATCCTGTTCATACGCTCACCCTTGTCCTTGATGATTAGAATAGTATCTTGACACCTTTTGCCCTTCTAAGCAGCATATATAAACCTGCGGGTATAATGATCACAGCAAACCATACGAACCAAGAAACCCAGTCGCCTGATATATTTGCGAATTGTGCTGCTTTCATAATCACTGTAATGATTCCAAACTGCATTACGTATATTGCGCTACTTATTCCGCCCAAATGCGCAGAGTTAACATTGGGATTCCAGTTTCTGAAAGCAATCACCAGGCAATATATAAAACCTGGCAGGGCAATGTACATACTCCCCGGCTCCGAGTATCTGCACAGGATAGTTATTTCCACCAGTAGTACCACCCCCGAAAGGGCAAAAGCCAAGGCAGGCACTCGTTCCCTTTTCCAAGTGGCCTCTCCGACACACATCAGAGGCAATCCGAAAAACACTCCATTACGAGTTGTTATGAATATCGACTCATACAGCGGAAGCCCACCAGTAAGCTTTCCATAAGCCTCGCCAAATATAGTTCCGATAGCATAAAGAGCCAGAGAGATACTAAGTAAGGTCCTTCTGTTTTTGAGCAGGCAAAAGGGTACCGCCGCAACTAACAGACCC
>Ga0310694_10002193_pt1 | contig 20549 bp, 13 predicted proteins | sample 174DNAGHGhighgp2_FD_203884 | JGI IMG/M metagenome (GOLD analysis project Ga0310694, IMG submission 203884) | Sheep rumen microbial communities from Palmerston North, Manawatu-Wanganui, New Zealand - 1742 DNA GHGhigh gp2 (v2) (version 2) | ecosystem: Host-associated > Mammals > Digestive system... | reverse complement strand
TTTTTTTTGATATATGCAAAAATATGCAGTATATTTTTGATTTTTTTCGCAAAAGTCGAAATATTTTCACTAGAGGGACTAGAATCACTAGAGGGACTAGAAGTACTAGAGAAACTAGAAGTTCTATTTCAATTTATGCGAATTTCAGGGTAAAAAAGGAGTGTAAAAGAATAATTTGTAGCGAATATTTGCACATTTCGAAATTTTATTGTAATTTTGCAGCCGTTATGGAAGAATATTTTATGAGAAGCGCAGCGCTATTAGGGTCCGATACGATGGAAGCGTTGCGGACAAAACGTGTGATTATTTTCGGGGTAGGCGGAGTCGGTTCGTGGTGTGCTGAAGCGTTGGTTCGTACCGGTCTGACCCATCTGACCATAGTGGATGGCGATACAGTTCAGCCGTCCAATATCAACCGCCAACTGCCAGCTATCCGCTCCACGATAGGATTGCCTAAAGTGGAAGCCCTGCGTGAGCGGCTTCTATCCATCAATCCAGAAGCGGAAATAACCGCTATCGCGGAATACTACGGTCAAAATGGACTTGCAAAAGAAACGGCATATGATTTTCATCTTTCCTCTTTTGACTTTCTCATCGACGCCATCGATGATGTGCGGGCGAAGACAGATCTTTTGCTGTTTGCTTCGCATCTTCGCGGATTGAAAATATTCTCTTCTATGGGTGCCGCCTTGCGACTCGATCCTACCCAAATAACCACGGGCGAACTGATGACCGTCAAAGGAGACGCTCTTGCGAGAGCCGTACGAGAACGGATGAAACGTCTCAACCGCAAACCACACAAAAAAATACGTTGTGTTTATTCATCCGAGCAGGCTCAGAAATGTGATACCCGCGGCTCTTTGATGCAGGTAACCGCCGTGTTCGGTTGCACCCTCGCCAGTATGGTAATCGGGAATGTTTAAGGCGCGAGATAGGAGGCTAATTCAACGGTGACAGGATGGTCCTTGCCGTATATGCGCAATGCGATCTCATATGCCTGTTGCCAACAGTTTCTTGCTTCGTTTGTTTTGTTCTGGTAATCATATACGGCGCCCAATGATTGAAGGAATAACACGCAGTAGTAATCGTTATTATCCGGCAGAAGCGCCAATGCTTGTTGAATACGCTGTTCTGCCCTGCTGTATTGGTTTTGTACCACATCAATGGCTGCCATATTATTGAGCAGTTCGGCGTGCATAAGTTTGATTTTCTTTTCTTCATCCGGAGATGTGTTTTCTATCGCTGTATAGACTTTCTCTGCTTGGTCAAAATAATATTGTGCGGAGTCTATCTGATGGAGGTAATAGTGCACAGACCCCATATTAATCATTCTGGCTGCGGTTTTTTCATGTTTATCTCCGTAAATGGCAATATACATGTTCAATGCGCGGCGTTGTTCCTCTTTCGCCTCTTTGTATTTTTTCAAACAGATAAGTGCATACGCCACATTGTTCTGCGCTTGTGCCGCATGTAAGGATTGTGGTCCTTCATTGGCAATAGCATAACGTAAGGCTCTGCGGTAAAGAGTTAGTGCTTCATCAAAGCGATAGTTCATCTTGTCATAGAAATTACCGGCATCAAGTTGCCATTGGACGTTGGTGGTATCCAGCTCCGCACGTTTGAGCAGATAATAAAGTGCCGAATCATTCTGAAAACGGCTCAAATGAATGGCATATAAATTGTAATAATCACCGGCGAGTTCTCCCCGCTGCACCTCTGCTACACGCTGTATGCGACGGATTTTTTTCTCTCGTTCCGCCGGATCTCCTTTCGCAAGAATACGCTCTTGCGCTAATTGCAAATCCCCTTGCTCTATCGCCTGTTGAATCAAACTGTCAGATGACGTCATTCCTTTATAGTCCGTCCGCGCGTAACGTTCCGCCATTTGCTCGATGAGGGGTTCAAAGTTGTCATATTGCTGCTCTATCTTACTTAACTGTTCCTCGTATTCCTGATTGCTTAGTTTTGCCTGTGCCAACTGCTCATTGAGGGCATTGAGTTGTTCCTCATAATAGCGTTCTATATTCTCCCGAGCCGCCTGCTCGATGCGCTGTTTGTCTTTCTGCAGCTGACGTCGGCTAACCATGACAATCTCCAGCGGCACGGAGGATGAAAACGGCAATTGCCGCCCCACCAGTTCTGCCTCCTGTAACTCATATCCACCTTTATTCACTCCTGCCAACGCGTAGGGAGTGCCGTTTTTCTGTCCGGGCATGGTAATTTGAAACGATCCTGTTTCGTCTGTCATAACCGGATTATATTCTCCCTGCGGACGTACCACTACGCCCTGCAAACGCTGGGACGGTTGGTCCGGACGGGACACAGTACGCACATAGCCGGATTGAATCTGGGCTGAAGAGAACCGGATGCTGAATAGAGAAAGCAGCATCGCTATGGATAAAGCTGAATTTTTCATAACTCTACTATATCATTTTTTCCGCATGGAGCGTGCAGGACAGAGGATCTTGAGTGATCGGGTGTTTCTATCCGATAAGACTTGTGCTGGTCAGTTAGCGGAACCGAGAGCGTGAACCGTCCGTCGTCATCCGTCATCACTTCGTTTTGCTCCACAAGAATACGCGTATGGGGTTTTAGTTCACCGTCCATCAGCACTACAGCGCTCAACTCGCCATACACCCGCGCGTCACGAGAAAGAGGAATGGATAATTCGGACGAAAGGGTCACAACCGTGTCTATCGGCAGGTAATCGGGCGCCGTTATACGCAAAGAGACCTGTTTTCCTTTGAGACGGGCCGGCAAATACAGGAACTGCGCCTGTTCATTCCATCCGTTCACTGTATCCGTCCTTTCCTCGTCCGGCAAACTGAGCGTCAGTACAGCATCGTGCATAGCCGGAAGGGATTCAACGGCAGGTGTTCCTTCATACAAGCTAACTCGGCTGTCAAAAGGCTGGTTGAACAACCATACGGAAAGCAACGCGGCTATCACAAGCAGTGTCCCAATGGTCGAGAATACGGCGCGACGGATTATTCGGCGTTTTTGGCGTTGCCAGAGGCGGTCAAAACTGATACCTAACATGCGACTTACCACCTGCATTACAGCGCGTTCGCGTTTCATGTAAGCAGTCCCGCTGCCCTCTTCGTGAATATTCACACCGAGAATTTCACGATCTTCGTCCAAATTGTCCGAATGAGGGAAATGTTTGAGTAATGAGGGGTTATAACATTCTGTGGCCGGGTCTCCGCTATAGGGTCTTCCCTCTACGATGATGGGAATAATCCTGTCCCGTCGTCCCAGTTCAACAAAAGTGTCTATTTCTGCGCCGACCCAAGGAGATTGTGCTGAACGAGGACTACAGATAACCAGCAGATATTTCGATTGCTCCAACTTGTTACGCAGTTCTGTTTTCAACTCATTGGGCTGAATATCTGTATGGTAACGAAAACAGGGACGCAGACGTGTTTTCGGCAGTTCGCTGTTCTCATGTTGGATAGTGGTAGGGAGACGATAGCCTTCTATCTTCTCCTGCAACCATTTCGCCCACTTTTCATCCGAAGAACGGTAACTGACGAACGCATAGTATGTATATTCTTTTTCCATAACGGGAGGTATGATTTGACGTTAGTTGCATTTGAGTTTTCCGAGGATACATTGTACCATCACTTCGTCCTTGCGCACTGACTCTTCTGTCAGTTCGTCAAAAGGCTGTATGTTAGGATGTACGAACCAAGGATCCAAGCGCTCCATCTCTTTCCATTTTTCCGATTCGGGTAACTGCTCAATACGAATGCGTTCGTCTTTATCAAGAGCTTTGTATCCTAATAACAGCCGCTCCGTCAACCACCGTTGATGCTCCAAACGGGCATAATACTTCGGGTCTGTCCGGCGTAACACCGCATAGCAGTAATTGGCACTGTACAGGTTGGAGAACTGAAGGGTCAGTTTGAGATCGAACCAGTGTTTGCGTTTGCGTTGTGGATTAATCCTTGCCGCATTGTCCTCATATGCCTCGTTGGCTTCCTGTGCCCAACGCAGCCGATCCCGGAAGGTATTGTCATAGCAATCCTCCCGCATACCAAACGGATAGATGTTCGTGTAACGTGTGAAGTCTTTCGTCCATTGTGCCAGTGCAGAATTTGTAGCTTGGTACACGAGAACGGGGATATGCCTTGTCATGATGCTATCCGGCAGGTACAACGCTGTAGCCAGACTGGAACGCATATCATCCATACAGACAGCCACCGTGAGCATTTGTTCTTCATCGGCACTCCACTGCTCCATTAATTCGCGCACCTCGGGTGTGTCGGGACGGGCAGATATGAATTGCCATTCTATATCCAGAAAATCATCGTCAGGCGAAGGGATATACGGAGAAGTAATCATTTTTTTACTGTCTCCTTGCTGTTCCCAATGCACGTGTGTCCGGCGTGAAAGTTTGAACAGCGAGGCATAATGGCTTCGGAGAAAATCACTGTGCATATCCATCTGCTCGTCCACAATGGTGATACGTGTGCGCACTCCGTGGGTCTGAAAATTAGGGTAATGCGCGACATGCGCCGCTGTGAAAGCCAAAGCGTATGCTGTCTGCGAACAACCTAACAGCACCAGATGGACATACTCCTTGTCTTCCGCCGAAGGATGCTCATGGCGGTTCAGCATAGGATACCCTTCATTGTTGACCAGCACTCGCTGCGCCCAACTCTCCTGCGCATTCATTACCGTTAGATGTAATTGGGCAGGAAGAGGAACTGTTTGCAGCTGCAATATTCGCAGCGTATTGAGATGATTACAGAGAAAATAGCACTCTATAGTGCGATGACCCTGCTCTGCCATGTTCTTGATAAGAGAGAGGCTCTGTATATTCTTGGAATCATGGTCTTCCTCTCCGGGTTCACCGAGAATGAACACGCGCTTTGCGAGTTGCGCATGTACGGAAACCAACTGTTCCTCTTGTGTCCGATGACCATACAGCACCACTATGCGACTCCTGAGAGAACGGTGCTGTATTTGCGCGAAGAGACGCTTGCGAACCTCCTCTGCATCTTGCTCCGTGAGTACCACGACCGGCGAAGAACTATTGTCGTCACATTGGCCAAGTATGGTATCCACCAACATTTCGTCCGCGCCTAAAAAGAGCGTATGGTCCTGAAAACGATAGCGTACAAGCCCCTTACTGAATGCCGTAACACGGTTCTCCACCATGTTGCTTAACAGCGAAATAAGCATGCTTGACACAAGAACCAATCCGATGAGATTGATGATTACCTGAAGTCCGAAGTTGTTGTCCTCATAAAATTCTCCAGGAGACAGCATAAGGGAAATCAGATGCCGCAGGCTGATAGGGTAACCTAACAGGGCATTAGTTCCCCAAAACAACAACATAAGGAAACATACCACGAGCGCAAGCCATAGTATCTGTCGTCCCTGTCCCTGACTAAGCAGACGGTCTATGCGGTAAAGAAACCTATTCATATACCTTATTGAATTTTGACACCAGACGCATCGTACATACTGCCCTCCTGCAAAATGTAGAGTACGCCGTCGATGAGGATCTTTTGGCTGTTGGCTGTTGGCTTTTGGCTGTTAACTGCATCTATTCCCGTACCGGTATCTTTGATGGTTACCTCGAAGGACTCGCCTTGTGCCCAATCACTGATGGCACTGCCTTCTCCGTCCGTACTACGAACGAACCAGTCGATGGTAAAGGTGCCCGGTGTGAGTAGGTATTCTTTCTCAATGGTGGAGAGCAGAGAAGCAATGACGTTGAGGGTCATGGTGTTCTGCGAGAAGAGTTCGTTCTCGCCGCTGACGACACGCAGTTCATAAGAAGCGGCACCATCCACTTTGTCCCAAGAGAGTGTGATTAGAACGTCCTCATCCTGCGGAACAAGGACCGCCTTGAGGTTTTGCGGCGTATAATCAACGACAACTACTTCTTCGTACTGCGCGGTGACAGCAATGTCAGCAGTGATATTGTCGAACGCTTTGTCCCATCCGGTGAAGGTGTATCCCTCCCGTGTCGGGTCTGACGGCGCCGTAGCGGCACTGCCGTGCTCAACTTCTTCTTTCTTCAACTCAGCGCCGTTCCAATCAAGGAAGCGAACTTCGTACTTGTTGATTTCATAAACTGCCTTCACAGTGAGGTCGGCGGTGATGTTGTTGAACTCTTTATCCCAATTCTTGAAGGTGTAACCCGTTACTTCGGGTGCCGAAGGAGCGGTAGCCGCTTTGCCGTACTCAACACTCTCTTTCTTGAGTTCAACGTCGCCGAAGCCGAGGAACGTAACCGAGTATGTCTCTACGTTAAAGACAGGCTTGATTTCGAGGTCGGACTTCACATGGTCGAACTCTGCACTCCAGCCGGTGAAGATATGTCCTTCCCATACCGGATTCGAAGGAGCGACAGCTGCCTCGTTCCAGTTGACATTCTGGGTCTCACCGATTTGATTACCGTCTTTGTCGAAGAACTTCACGGAGAAGGTCATTATTTCGTATTGTGCTTTGATGGTGAGGTTGGCAGTGATATTATCGAACGCTTTGTCCCATCCGGTAAAGTGATAGCCCTCTACAACGGGAATGTCCTCAGGCTCCGGCGCCGTAGCTGCTTTCCCATTCTCGACATCCTCTGTTTTGAGGGTGTTACCATCTTTGTCCGTGAAGGTGACGGTGAAAACGACCGGCTTCTCGGGTGTGGAGAAGGAGCCTTGCTTTGTCAGTTTCTGATTGATGAATTCATTGTCAAAAAGAACCTCACGGGTATAAAAATAATCCGAAGAAGCATTCAAAGCAGAGGCACTTACTTCCACGTCCTCGTTAGAGGCACTACCGCTGCCCTTTTTGATTTGGATGATAACAACCATTCCTCCGTCTCCATCATCACCTTTAGGCTTGCGGCGCGGCGATTTGTATGACGGTATGTCCACGTGTTCCCAATCAATGAGTCCCTTTCCTCCGAGCGCAGGAATAAAGATGGTAGTGTCGCATCCTACACAATCTTTCTTGCCGATTGTCAGGCGATAACCACATGCATTTTCCAAAGGCAGCCAAGTCATTACGGCCGATTTGTCGGTGACATCATCCACCGCTACCGTACGGTCAGTAATACGGTTGAAAAGGCTCCAGAAGGGTGCTTCTTTGTACAAATCGACCGAATGTACCTCCTCGCCCTTGTAATTGAATATAGAATCTGGTACATAGAGCACCGTTTCTTCGGCAAAATGCGCTAACACCGTCTCCCAATCACCGGTCAAGCCCACCACTGTAGGCGGAACTATCGGTCCGTCCTGCGGGTCACCCAATGCGAATTTCCAAGGTTTGATGTTATGGGCGAACGCGTCCATATGAATGGAATCCAGTTGGTCTTCCATTTGGCGGAACTGTACTGTTTGTATGTTAGTCAGAGAGGCAAACGCATTGCGTCCGATATAACTGATACGGTCACCGATAATCAAGTCTTCCACATTGTCGCGCAATTCATGCCACGGTGGAAACAACGAGGTGGTGTCCATATCCGGGATTATTTGCGGATCTTTGTTTTCGTAAGGAAGTTCCCATGAACGGTCTATTTGCAGTTTCAGTGAACGCAGCGAATCCGACTGCCCTACTTGCCAGTGGATTTGTGTAGAGCTTCCTATCTTCCACTCGCCTTGAGAAGTCGTAATAATACGTTTTGCAGTTCCCCATACGGGGTCAGCTTTGAATGTACCAGCGTCCTCTTCCGACAAGACGATAACCACTTTGACCTCTTTTCCGCTGCTCTTGTCCAACAGCAGAGAGGAGGAACCGGCGACCGGAGGTGTACTTGTGCGTACTTCCAATGTGCTAAGGTTCGTACTACCATAAAATACGCTGTCGCCCAGTGATATGCCGTCATACAGCATCGCATAATACAGATTCGGCATGTTGCGGAAAGCATTATTACCAATACGCTCTACGTTGTACAGATACAAATCCGTGATTTTGTCAGCATATGGAGTCCAAGGGGCCGGATTGGTGTTTTTATCATAATCCCACATGTCATAGAAAGACGGGATAGTAGTTGTTTTTTTGTAACCACCGAAAGTATCCGCCCAAAACTCCAACCGATAATCATTGTTAATTGACCAGAAAAGATTGTTTCCGCACTGTCCTTGGGCACGATAGATAGCTTTAATATGACATGTGGCTAATATTCCCTCCTTGTTGCTGACAGTGATATTCGCTTCGCATGGACGGAAAATATTAATCACATTTTTATTAGGCATAGCATCTGTATTGTCTGTTTCCCAGACCAGAGTCTCCGGATCACCCTCCTCTGGAGAATAAGAGAATGGGATTTCAAGAATACATCCGGCATAGACCGTCGTGTCTTCAAAAGCGAGAACGACAGAAGTAATGGGTTCAGAAGCAAAGAGAGCTGATGTGCCCGTGAGGGCTAACATTGAAAGGACTAATCGTTTCATAAGCCCTTGGATAGAGTTAATAGTTTTTTTCATATTCATATTATTTGCGGTGCAAAGGTACTACAAAATTTGCATATATGCAAATAATAGTTCACTTTTTCTCCCTAAACGTGCAAAAAGAGTGCAATAATAGGTTGTTTTTTGAGCAAAAGATACCTTATTTTTGTACAAAAACAAAAAAGAAGAACCACCAAGTGATTCTTCCATTGACCTAATTGCACTACTATTTACGGCCAAACTTATGCCAACTTGTTTACAAAGCGAGCTAATTTCGATTTGAGGTTAGCGGCTTTGTTGTTGTGGATAATGTTTCGTTTCGCCAGTTTGTCCAGCATCGAACTTACTTTAGGCAGAGCTTCAGCAGCCGCTGCTTTGTCCGTAGTTTTCCTCAAGTCGCGCACAGCGTTACGAGCTGTTTTAGCGTAATAGTGATTGTGTGCTTTGCGCGCTGCCGTTTGGCGTATACGCTTCAAAGATGATTTGTGATTTGCCATCTTGTTTGTTGTTTTTTGCTATTGGCTGTTAGCTGTTAGCTATTGGCTTTTAGCGGATTTAGTAATATCCTTTGGCATTGAGAGGATTTGCCTTAGGACTTGACTTTAGGGAAGGTCTTTGTAGTGCCAAGGGGAATCGAACCCCTATTGCAAGAATGAAAATCTTGAGTACTAACCGTTATACGATGGCACCAAACCGTTTACTATTTTGTCATTTATCATTTAGGTAATTGACGAAAAAGCGTGCAAAGGTACTGCTTTTTTTTTAATTGACCAAATTTTTTTGCATTTTTTTTTCTCTTTAGGCTATTTTTCTGTTTTTAAGGCATGAAAATGCGCCAAATACTCTTGTTCCGGCTGTCCGGGAGTGGGAATTAATTCTAATTGAGAATTGAGAATTGAGAATTGAGAATTGGGAATTGAGAGTTGAGAATTGGGAATTGAGAATTGAGAATTGAGCAATCCAAGGGCATGAAGGTCCATGATGGTGGAGTAGCCTGAACGTGCGATGATATGTTTGGCGGCCATGAGTGCCGATACTAATTCGGAATCACTCATATGAGGAACGAAGGTAAGATTGGCACGTTTGATGCGTGTATTGGGACGGTTCATTAGTCCCTGAACGATGAGAACGCGTTGCTTCGAATCAGAGAATCGCGCCACTATCTCTTTCTCCAATAATGTTCGCTGCGGCTCCAGTCCGCTTAGCACAACAACTACTTCATACTTCTCCGAAGTATTGGTAGCAATGTTCTGTTTAGATAGCATTTTTTCAAAGCGGCTCAAAGGTCCGATATATTCAATGGTGCAAGGCATATTTCTTAGCGGCAGATGTGTAAGGTGGCTGAGATCGCCGGCTAAACATTTCTTGCGGTCCTCATAGTCGGGTACCCATACCTTATTAAAACGCGTGTATATGCGTGCGTGCATGCGCGCCACCAGAGTTTCGAGCCATCGCCAGCCTTTGGGCAACATGATATGGAGTTGGTGTGTCATATAGACTGTTTCGGTGTCATGGAAGAGTCCGTTCTTTTGAGCGGCTGTATTTTTAGCCGTCAGATACAAGCCAAAACGATTGTCTGAAACAACGAGGTCTATATGTTCTTCTTTAAGAAGGTTTTTGAGTATCCAATGGTCTTTGAGTGCCCACGTGAAGAGTTTAGGGATCGCTCTTACCATGGCGAATACTTGCCGTTTGCCATTGCTGTATCTTAGATTCAGAGGTGCAAGATACGTATATCTGAGTTTCGGGAAATGCTTGCGTAGCAGAATGAGGCTCTCTCCGTCGCCACCTAAAATGACTTCATGTCCTTCCTGCATAAACCGACGCACCAAAGGCACGCACCGACTCGCATGTCCGAGTCCCCAGTTTAGTGGAGCAACGAGAATCTTCATTTAATTGAGAATTGAGAGTTGAGAATTGAGAGTTGAGAATTAGGCAGAAATGATAACGTTATATCCTTTTTCTATGAGCGGAGCGGCAATGTTTTCCATTTCTTCGCGTGATATTTTGGAGAGATGTTCCTCGGGTGTTTTGCGATCAATGACGTAAATCATGATTTGTTTTGGATGAATCGTGTCCACGGCCTTATACCATGCGCACAATTCGTCAGGGGTAGTATTGTCAATGATCTGTCCCTTGTGTTCTCCTCGCAGAAAACAAGTCTGCAAGGTAAAATCACCATTGAATTGTTGTAACCAATCGATCAGTGTTTGTACTGTAAGGTGCTCATTGACAGGCATATCAATGCGATGCATCATTTTGTCAGTAGCGGCGTCAAGTTTGAGAATACGGTTATCGCAAAGTTTCAGCGCTTGTACGACCTCTTCTCTGCCGAGTTGCGTGGAATTGGACAGAACGGTAACCTTTGCGTAAGGGCAATATTTGTCGCGCAAGGCGCATGTGTCCTCTATTATTCCAAGGAAATCCGGATGAAGGGTAGGCTCTCCGTTTCCGGAGAAAGTTATGACGTCTAATAGGCCGTCTTTAAGACTGATTAACTTGTCTTCCAACGCAGCTTTCACTTCCTCTCTGGAAGGCAGTTTAGGGCGGGTTACTTTCTCATTCCAACCACATTCGCAATAGACACAGTTGAACGTACATAGTTTATGGTCCAAGGGCATGATTTCCATTCCCAGACTATTGCCTAATCGGCGGCTATGAATAGGTCCATATACAATGCTTTGAAAAAGCATAATTGAAGATTTTTAAATTTATTAAATAATCAAAGGTTAATGACTCTGTTTCCGAGTATTTTACAGAGGTCGTTTCGCATAGTCAGAAGTTCCGGCTGCTGGGCAAGGAGTTGAAGTTGCAAGTTTACATCCCCTTCGCTTTGTGCTTTTTTTATCCGGTTATCCAGGTCGTCTATCTGCATATTCACGACCGTCAATTTGATTTCATAGAGCAGTTGTGTCACCAATTCTCCCAGTCGTGTTTCAGTATCCGTGGCAGGTAAGCGGTATTTCTCCACAATCATGTCTATCGCCGTTGCACTTACGTCAGGATTCGTATGAAACTTGAAGAACTGTTCCGCTTTGAATCCGGGTTCTTTCTCGTGAAGTTTAAATTCGTCTATGATGGTTTGATAAACCGGTAATGGCGGTTGTATCTCATCGTTTTCAAGGGTGTAGATAATCACATCCCCGATAGAATAAACCGTTCCATCCACCTCAATAGGTCGTTCCCCGTAGCGGATTACAAGTTGCATGAGGTTGTAGTAATTCTGTTCCAACGGGCTTTTCGCATGTGTAATAACAGGAGAATCCATTGTGGACGTATAAGTCCGGGAATCTGGATTGGTGGCAATTATCTGTTGGTCTCCGGTTTGTTCTTTTTCTTCCTCTTTCCTATGCTCTTCCACTTTCTGCTTGCGCAGTTTGACGACCTCATTAGTCAGTACTTTTTCGGACATATGCAGTCTCTCGGCGCTATCTTTGATGTACACCTGCCGAGTAATAATGTCCGGAATAATGGCAATGGATGCCGTAATATCTTTAATCAGTTCTGCGCGTTTGAAGGGGTCATCACCTGCGTCTTTGCTTAGCAAAGCGGATTTGAAGCGAATAAAATCCGTTTGGTGTTCTTCAATATATCGTATGAATTCGGTCGAATCATGATTTTGCGCGTAGCTGTCCGGGTCTTCGCCGTCAGGAAGAAGAACCACCTTGACGTTAAATCCCGCTTCGAGGAACATGTCTATACCTCTGAGCGCAGCATGAATACCAGCCTTATCTCCGTCATAGAGCACTGTAATATTTGAAGTAAAGCGTTTGATGAGCCAAATCTGCGGTTTGGTGAGTGCCGTGCCTCCACTTGCTACGACGTTCTCTATGCCGGATTGGTGCATGGAGATAACGTCCATCTGTCCCTCGACGAGATAACACATGTCGGCTCGTGCGATAGCTTGTTTGGCTTGGAAAAGTCCGTATAGTTCGTTGGTTTTGGAGTAGATAATAGAGTCTGGTGAATTGACGTATTTGCCTACGTTGTCTTTCTTTTTGAGAATACGTCCGGCGAAGGCGACGGGTTTCCCGCTGACGGTGAAGATAGGAAACATGACTCGGTCTCGGAAACGGTCATAGAGTCTTCCGTCTTCGCTTTTTCCGACAACACCGACACCGATTTTAGTGTCCACATTATTGGTGATAAATTCTTCCTTGAATCCTTTAGCCTTGAGTGCTTGCGCCAAAGGATTACCTTTTTCCGGCGAGTAACCGAGTTGGAATTTGCGTATGATATCCTCCCTAAGTCCTCTTTCCCGGAAATACCCCAATCCGATAGCTTGCCCTTCCTGTGTTTCCCATAATTGTTTTTGGAACCATTGATTGGCAAAATCGTTCACAATGAACATGGATTCACGATTATCCTGCCTCTGTTGTTCTTCAGCGGTCAGTTCTCGTTCTTCCACCTCGATATGATATTTTTTGCCAAGTTGTTTGAGGGCTTCGACATAACTACACTGCTCAATATCCATGATAAAACCGACGGCATGTCCGCTGACCCCACACCCGAAACATTTGTATATACCTTTTGATGGACTGACGGTGAACGACCCTGTTTTCTCGTTATGGAAAGGACATAGTCCAATCAAATTGGCGCCGCGTTTTCGCAACGTGACGTAATCGCTGACGACTTCTTCAATTTTTGCCGCCGCGTAAATCCGTTCTATGGTCTCTTTAGGAATCAAATTATATCCAATAAGTAATGTGCCGATTATTTATTTAATCATTGTACCAAAGGTACATACCGATTTTGATGCTCCATTGGTCCAGTCGTCCTCGAGTGTAGTGGTCGAGCGGCTGGTCTGCTTTGTCCACGAATCGGGTATTCGCATAAGGATTGATGAGTCCAAAATCATATCCACCACGCAGGAAATATCTTTGGAATTGAAAACCTGCGCCTACCCCCCAGGTCACATTTACCCGTTTGAAGCGCTCGTTCTGATTATCGGTAGTATAGCCGCTATATCGAGTGATAGTCACGTCCGCTCCATAGTCATTCTGGTGGTCAGAGCGCATGTCCAGTCCCAAACCGCACTGAATGGTCGGTCCCGTATATAGCATGAGGTAGGTCTCTTTCGCGAGTTCGAATTTATACTGCCAATCGACAAAAACCTCCAGTTCATGATAGGAAATCATCTGTCTTTGCCGCGGATATTCGGCAATCGTTCCAGCAGATCTCCATCCTCCGTTGGATACGGCAAAGGTATAGTTTATTCCCATAGAACTACCAAACCCTTTGATATAACTTGCGTCATAGATGACACCCGCTTTGAATCCCTTCAGAGCCACTTTAACGCTGAGCGAGTCTTTCGCATAACTGGGATTAGAGGCGCTATTGATACGCAAAACAGGCTGCGCCCATCCAATTTGAAAACCAAACCCCTGCTTAGGCCGATCCGCAGCCATGACGCTCAGGGTAAAAAATGTCAAGCAAAGAACAATAAAACTTTTTTTCATATTTTTCAGATTCTTAAAAATCGTATATATTTTTCGGTTTTAAAAAACCTCGATAAAAGGTCGTTAAAACCTCGTTTAACTCTCGACTTGCTCTGGTTACGCCAAAATCTTAATAATCGTGTATATTTTTCAGTTTCGGGTTGGCGTTTTTCGAAAGACGTCCATCGGGTCAGTGGGACGAATGTCTTCCGCCCAGAAGAACTGCGGCAGTTTATCCGCTCCCCCCGGAATCTGGTTCATAGGATAGAGTATTCCCGTTGTTTCCGCGGTAAAGCGCATATGGTGCATTTTTTGTTCTTCGACAAACATGCGAATAAAGCTGCTTTCGGTCGTATTCAAACCGACAAAGGAACCATCGCTTTCTTTTGCGTAATAAACGGTAAGGGCGTTCCCATCCATGTCCACAATTTTCATTTCTCCATCCTCCATGTACACGGTCATTTGTTTACCGCTCATTTGGTTAAAATAATCAAGCGTGTCCTGCATGACGCATAAAGCATTGAGGTATCCAACCGCATGATCGACAGCTCCGTTTTTCAAGAAGACCACCATGCTGTCAGCGGATATCTGCTGGTTTTCGCTCCAACTGACCGGTTTGGCATAAAGGTGCATCGTCGAGTCCGCTCCGATATAGACCATCGAGTCGCAAACCATCTGCATATCATCGCGAAAGACCCGTACGCCGTAAAAAGCTCTTACTCTCCGGTAGGTACTATCTGCCAAGAGGCTGTCGGTAAAATGCCGTTCTTCGGTAAAAAGTGTGTCGGCATGGATGTAGGTAAAATGCAAACTATCGCTCCAATCAAGCATGAGAGCACTATCCGTGGCATAGCCTCTGCTGTTTTCCTCCCACATTTGTCCGTACTCGCCGGTCAAAGTGACCTGCTGTGTACTGTCAATCATCATCATCCTTCCCATTACTTCTCCAAATCCGATCCGTTTGTCATAGTAAATCGTATCTCCCGTCATAAGGCGCCCATCCACATGATGCACAACAGAGCGGTCAAGTAAAGTTGATTGTTCGTTAGCAGTATTGTACCATCCATGTGAAGTGGCAATATCCGTCTCTTCCTCATAGATAATATCCGTAGGACTGACGATATCGGCAATCTTCGTCTCCGTATTGTACAAAAGTGTGTCGGAGGTAAGCACAAACTTCGGGTTAACCAATTTCACATCTCTGCTGAAGACCGCTTTCTTGGTATCCGGGCGATAATTACCCCTAACAGAAGTGAGGGTATTGAGCGAGTCCCGAATAGTACCTCCTGTAAAATAATATGCTATTCCTGCTGCCCGGTCGTAATTCAGGCTATCGGTAGTCAGGACAGTAGGATTCTCTTCCACTTTACCATGAATCAGTTTGACATGCCGTCTCAGCCGAGCCAGTTTGGTATTACCGTCATAATACAATTTGTCTCCGAAACCTTCCAAAGTATCTCCTTGTACCATTCGAACATGCCCGAAAGCATCGAGAGAGTTGGTTTTTTCGTAGAAGTATGCGCTATCGCAATACATAAGCGCCTCGTCATGACGAAAGACGACATTACCCTTCAATATCTGGGCGTCCGCAATGCGCTGTTCGTCAAACTGTAAATTCTCCGCTCTCTCCAGATAAATCATAGTTTGGGCAATAGAAAATTGACAAAGAACGAAGGCCCAAAGGCTGAATAATATGTATCTGCGAATTTTCAACTTTCAATTATCACTTCTCATGAATCCAACCAGGATACTCAAAGTCGCATCCTCTCCACTCAGGATCAATCTGAATAAAGGTAGTTTTTTGTTTTTTGATAATCCAGTCATGAATAAAATCCTGACTCATCTTAGCCTCCAACATCGCCTTGATAGCCTGGAAGTCATCACTGAGGTTAGCACGGTGGACGTCGGTTTTTTTCTTCACTTTGACGATAGCACACACTTCCCTATTTTTTGCCTGGTCAATCATGACGAAAGGCTGCGATATTTCTCCTTCGTTGAGGTTGTAAATCTGTTTGGCTATTTCCGGCGCCAAGTCCTGGTATTCAAATCGACTGCTACCGGTATTCGGATTTATCATGAGGCCCGCATTCATGACCGTGTTCTTGTCCTCCGAGAACTGAATGACAGCCTGCTCAAACTGGAGGCTATCCACCATAATTTGATGCCGGATACTATCAAGGCGTTCAATAGCATGGACCTTATCCGTAGCACTAATGCGCGGCCGGAGAAGAATGTGCCTACAATTGATCCGTTCACCTTTTTTCTCAATGAGTTGTATAATATGGTATCCGTACTCTGTTTGAACGATACGCGAGACACGTTTAGGGTCATTGAGATTGAAAGCGACGTCGGCAAATTCCGTTACGAGCTGTCCCTTTCCGACAAATCCCAGTTCACCCCCTCTTTTCGCACTCTCGGTGTCCTCCGAATAGAGCCTTGCGAGCATGCCAAAATCGGCAGATCCGTTCTGAACGCGCTCTGTAAATTCGCGTAAACGCTGTTTGACGCGCTCGGTTTCCTCCACAGGGACAGGTGGCTCAAAACTGAGAATCTGTACCTCAACCTGTGCGGGCATAACGGGGATAGAATCCAAAGGAAGTGAGTTGTAATACCGTCGTATGTCCGCAGGTGTGGGTTTGATATCCGCGGTCAGTTTCTGCTGCATTTGTTGAATAATCATCTGGTTCCGGACAGTGGTCATCATTTCTTCGCGTATTTCGCTGCTTGTTTTCCGGAAATACTCTTCCATTTTTTCCTTGGAACCGATTTGATTGATGTAGTAATTAAGGCGCATATCCACCTGATGGCTCACGCTGGATTCGTTCGCTTCGACAGAGTCAATTACTGCTTGGTGGAGAAAAAGTTTCTGAATAGCCATCTGCTCAGGAATATAACAATACGGGTCTCCAGGAATAGTCGTTCCTTCATATTGGGCACGCAGTCGTTCTTCTTCCACTTCGCTGCGGAGAATAGCTTCGTCCCCCACAACCCAAATCACTTCATCTATCACGCTTTGTCCTTTCGCCATCAGACAAAGCAACAATAATACTATAGCACTATATTTTCTCATATTCGATTTAGTAGAACTTTATTTTACCCTCTTGAATAGCCTCATTGTATAAGCGTTCCCGCTCTTTTTGGAGGAAATCGACCTGTCTTTCACCCAGAATGATTTTCTCTATTTCCGGTCGCGCAAACTCAATAGGCATGTATTCTCCGCGTAGATGTTTGTCCGTTATCTGGACAATATAGGTGTTCAACGAATCCGTTGCCTCAATCTGGTTTTTGTTTTTGAGTCGTGTCTCCAGTTCCTTGTGCTCTACAGGAACACGACTGGCGATATCGGTAGTTGTCAGCCATTTATCCGTAAATAATTCATAGCCGTTGGCCATCTGGTAGGCATATTTTTCTATATTGTCAAGAGACTCTGCGTTTATTTCTCCGTTTTGGTTCTGCAAAGAATTCAACCATCTGCGCAGTTTGGCGATGTTCGGTGCGTTATTGGGGACGACCACTAATAGACCGTGCACAATACTCTCATCCAATTTGAAGCGATCAATCATCTGGTCATACATCTGTTGCACCGTGCTGTCCAACACTGTTTTGGACATATTATTTTCCACGAGATATTCTTCGTATGCATGGATATATAAAGCACGCCTGTAATCCTCGACCATTCGTTCTATTTCGTTGCCGGCAAGGTTGGATTTGCCAGTATTGACGGCATCATAAATGAGAATATCTTTAGCCCATTGGCTGATATATTGCTGTACAACTCGCATACTATCTTCGCTGGACAATCCAACAGTCAATTCATCCAAGGTGGAGCGGTACAAGTAATGACCGTTCACCTCAACAGCAGCTCCAGACTGCTGTTTTTTTTCCAAAACCTGACATCCGGCAAGCAAAAACCCTGCCAAAAACAGATATATAATCGTTACTCTTTTCATATTCGGGCACAAAGGTACGAAAAAATTTTGATATATGCAATTTTTTTTGTAATTTTGCAGCCGAAATGATATACTCGGAGCTTAATAATGCCTTTTTGTCCTGTCTCAACCGCTATGAGAAGGGTCAGATTTGTATAGTTGCGGATAAGAATCTTATCCGCCATAAGGAGTGGATGGCGGCGCGCCCACTACAAGAATTGCCGGTTTTGTGGTTGAAGGTGAACGAAGCAGACAAATCTATAGAAACCGTCATGCAGATATGGGATTTTCTTTTGGAACATGAACTTACGCGGCGTGGTTTGCTCCTATGTATCGGTGGCGGAGTACTAACCGATACATGCGGTTTTGCCGCCGCCACCTACAAACGCGGAATAGATTATATTAATGTTCCGACCACTCTTTTGGGAATGATAGATGCTTCATCCGGCGGTAAGACGGGAATCAATTACCGTGGATTGAAGAATGCTATAGGCGTGTTTGCCAATCCTGTAGAAACGATTATCTACCCCGGATGGCTGACAACTTTGCCATCCGACCAGTTTTTAAGCGGTTTCGGAGAGATGTTGAAAACGGGCCTGATAACTAACTGTACGAAGAGGGAAGGGCATAGCCTATGGGAGCGGTTGTTGCAATATGATTTGGATACGATGGAGATACAATCGCTTACCCCTCTGATTGAGTCTTGTGTGTCGGCGAAAGAAGAGATAGTAAACACGGATCCTCACGAGAGAGGGCTTCGTAAGATACTGAATTTCGGTCATACTTTCGGTCATGCGTTAGAGGAAATCCAAATGAACGATGAGCCAAGTAAATGGCCTCACGGATATGCCGTGCTCTATGGGCTAATTGCAGAATTGTACCTGAGTGTGGTCAAACTGGGATGTCCCAAAGCGCCTTTGCAACAACTGACGCAAGTAATGCTTCACTATTATGGTAAGCCTCAATGCAAGTGTTCTGATTACAAACGTCTGATTGGTTTCATGAAACAAGACAAAAAGAATGAGCATGCTGATGAAATCAATTGCACGCTCATTCGTGCCGTAGGTTCTCCTGTTATCAACCAAAAAGTATCAGAAAACGAGGCGAAAGAGGCATTCGATTATTTATTTTCTCTATAGGCTTTTCCGTCCAAAGAGAATAAGCCATTTTCTGTTTCTACCACAACAACTCCATTCAGGATGAGTAAGCGTGGACCAGATGAAGAAGCATCAATTCCCACGATTCCATCGGGGTTAGTGTACTCTTCCTGTTTTACAATATAGAGCGTCACTACCTCATGGTCATAACTGACTATAGCAAAGATTTGTGTCGGAATATCTTTGATGAAAGCGGGCAGATTGAATTTGTTTTCGACAGCATAGACTTTTCCGTTATACGTCAGTTCTGTCCAATTTTTTACAACCGCACTGTCTAATTCCAAATAGCGACATACATCGGTGGAATCGATGATTTCCGGTGCTTTCTCCGGCAGTACTTCTGTGTTCTTTCCTATATTAAATTGCTCGGAAGGGGAAACTTCGGGCACTCCGAAATAATTGATATACCGTCCTGTAACCCCCGTCAATAAGTCTCCAGCCTTGACATCCACGCCGTATCGTTTGCCTGTTTCTCCGTTCCCGCGGTCGAAGAGTAGCATCGAGCCCGTTTCATCGCGCACATAGATATAATTGTCATATTTTTTGGTTACTGTTACTTCGTTAAGGAAAACAGTCGTGTAGTCAGGCTGTACTACGGTTTCGGCGATGCTCATGGGTTGGATACGGTGTAGCACTACTGCCACGCGTTTCTCAACGTCACCTGACCTTAGAACCAGTGTGTCCACAAAACGTCCTGCGTCCTTCGCATCGTAAGAAACAGTGAGAAAATCACCGTCACGGTCCAGTACATTTGTAGAAAGATGGAATACCGAACCATCCGTTAGCGTTGCGGATATATCTTCTGTCAGTTTGTTGGCGTTGACTTCAATAGTGCGTGCTCCTGTCCGGTCAATGGTAGTGCCGAAATTAACAAAAGGCGCAACGATAGCTGCTACGTCTCCCATGGCCTCCACGCGACGATAAAGGCAAACAGGTGTTTGTGAGCGGTCTGTATAGCAGGCAAAAAGTGTTGGTGAATTCGAAGCATTATACTGAATAATCTTTGATTTACTATTGCCAAGATTAGTAATGACCGCCTCTCCTCCATTCTCTATCTGAATATCCCAAAATCCATAATTACCATATGTTTTTGTATCAACGACATCTGTCCAAACCGCCAACCTGTTTTTTGTCTGTCCTCCCGAAGCCACCAGATAAGCTTCTTCGTACCGCAGTTCATCTTGGAAGATGTATGATTTTTGTCCGTTCAAATCGGCAATTCTGAGCGTATATATGGCCCGTTCGTCCGGTTCTACTTGCATTCTATCTGTCGAATAACGACCTTTTATTGCGTGGATATTGTTAGCGCTTTCCCACTCGTCGAAATAGCCCATAATATAGTTCACGCCATCTTTAAAAACACCGAAGATTATCTGGTCTGAATCCTGCAATTGTGTTTCATCTGTGACGAGTTGGTATGTGTCCATCGTGAAAACAGAACTGCCACCTGTTGATGAGCGAATAGAAAAAGAATTGATATAGATGGCATTCTCTGTACAATCTACCCAAAAGCGTATTTTGCCGCTCTCCGGAGAAGAAAAAACTACGATGGAATCGCGATTATATACACCTTCTCCACTTGCTGCCGGTTTATTGACAATAATGCTTTTGGGTTCGTTTGTGCCG
>Ga0310694_10002192_pt1 | contig 20550 bp, 7 predicted proteins | sample 174DNAGHGhighgp2_FD_203884 | JGI IMG/M metagenome (GOLD analysis project Ga0310694, IMG submission 203884) | Sheep rumen microbial communities from Palmerston North, Manawatu-Wanganui, New Zealand - 1742 DNA GHGhigh gp2 (v2) (version 2) | ecosystem: Host-associated > Mammals > Digestive system >... | reverse complement strand
TGTCCCGAGTTTACGTCGCTGTGCCCTATCACGGGGCAGCCCGACTTTGCGGAAATCAAGATTATGTATATCCCTGGCGAAAGGATGGTGGAGTCGAAGAGTCTGAAGCTCTACCTCTTCTCCTTCCGCAACCACGGCGACTTCCATGAGGACTGCGTGAACATCATCATGAAAGACCTGGTGAAGCTGATGCAGCCTAAATATATCGAGGTGATAGGACTGTTCACCCCGCGTGGTGGCATCAGCATCTATCCGTATGCTAACTACGGACAGCCAGGAACAAAATACGCTGCCCTTGCAGAGCAGCGCCTTTTGAATTACCAGATGAAGTAATCATCTTACTCTCCTATGTTGAGTACGCTCTTGATGGCATCCTTGATGGCTTTCGAGGCTTTCTCGTCGCATTTGTCTTGATCTAAGAATGCATGCAGATGCGTGCCTATGAGGTTTGTCACCTTCCAAACCTTACGCGCAGGGTCGTTGACAGCGTCGTCAATGCCGCTGGCTGTCCACGGGTCGTTATAGGAGTAGACGAAGATGATGGGTTGTGTGGTGGTTGTTGCTGCCCATTTGTGAACGTCGGCCATCAGTTTGCCACCGTCCCATTGTCCAGAATAGCGTTTGCTGTACAAATATTCAGTAGTTTGAAGGTATCCCACCTCGTCGACAAGTGCCTTCGTCAGATAAGTGCCGTCAACCAGCGAGAAGTCGTAGGAGTAGCTGCCCAGCTCACGATAGGATTGCAGATAGTATGGCATTGAGGGCTCGGTTTCGCGGTATGCCAGCAAACTCTTGTCGTCGTATGGTGCGCGTCTGGCGTTCTTTTGCTTGTCTTTGTCTTTTTGGATTCTTTCTATCAATTCCTTGTCCTTCAGGAATACAAAGTCCGTCACTGCGTAGATGTCGGAAATATCGGCCTTGGGTGCAGTGGCCTTGGCGGGGTCGGGCACATACTTGGCCCAACTGCTGAACTGTATGTAGGAGAAGTGGCCAAAGAGGTTTGAGTAGAAGGTATTGATGACTGCTGCTGTGGCAGCCTTCTCTAATTTCTCACCTTCATAGAAGCCCAGCAGTTCTTTATAAAATTCAGGGTCGTCTTGGTGAAACTTGCGCAGACATTCGTCGCGCAGTGCCTTGTTGCCTGTTATAGCTGCCGGCAGGGCACGCAGACGCTGATAGGCCACAGCCTCTTCACTGCCTGCAGGATAGCCGCTACCGCAGATGTTGGCGAGGTAATAACCTATAGCCAGGTCTTGGCACGATTCTTGCGAACCCTTGATGAACGGAGCACAGAAAGGTATGAAGAGGTCGATGTCGTTCCAACCGTTCTTGTCGCTATAATAGGCATAAAGCGCCGAGGTGATGCCACTCTTGCTGACTCCCGTAGCCACCCACTTGTTGGTGCGAGGAAGCAGGTTCTTCTGCAAGAGCGTAATGATGTCATGCAGGTCGGCAGCGGCTTGGTCTGTATAGAGATAGGTGAAGTCTGTGTTCTCGAAAGGCTCTGGAAGCGAAGTACCGAAATAACGGTGCTCTATGCTGATGTAGTTGGCTTTCAGGTATTTCACCAAGTCCTGACGAACTTGGGTGTTGTCTACCGAGTCTTGCAAGTCATAACCTTCGGTGTCAAGCACTACAGGACGGTCATAGCCCTTAAACATTAGGAAGCAGCGCTGCTTGAAGGTGCCGCCCTTCGGATTTTTGTGGTCTTTCAGTTGTTCCACATTGAAGTAATAGCCGTATTCTTCGGGGTTCGACTTTGAATATTGGATGGTGACATCACTGATGCCCGGTATCTTCTCCAACTTCTCCGTTATCTCGTCGCTTGACGGCTTCTCAGGTGTCTTCTGACCATTGCCATTATACGCATACTCGTCCATGTGGTCGCTCTCTGCACAGCTTGTCAGGAACTGGGTGCCCCATGCCAGCAAGCAGCAGACCATCGTGTAGTTCACATATTGTCTTATCTTCATCATTTTCATTGTTTTCATAGTCGTTCTTACTTCCTGTTTCTAATGTGCTGCAATGCACGGTCCAGCTGGGTGTCCTTGCCTGTGGCCTTGAACTGTTTGATGTCCAGGTCAATTTCGATGTCAGGTGTAACACCGACTCCCTCCAATATGTGTCCTTCGCGGTCGAACTGAGCCAACATGGGCAGATAGACATAGACAGGTGTCTTGTCTTCCTCACCGATATGGCCGGTGTAGTTGATGCTGAAGTTGTCATTTCCTGAGAGTGCACACATGCCACCCCACGTGCGCTTGCCGATTAATGTGGCGTTGTCGATATACTTGGCGCTAATCGACGTTACCTCTGCCATACTCACGGAATGGCAGTTGGCCAGCACCACGATAGGCTCCGTAATGGTTGCATGTTCTGTCTCCAAGGTTTTGACAATCTGAGGCATCAGGGGCGAGTAGTCCAGGCGGCCCGTGCCGTGCTTGAAGCGTGCTTTGCCGACTTCGAAGCCGCCGCTGGGAAGCAGCGCTCCCATCACATAGGGATAGTCTCCTACTGAGCCGCCACCATTGTTTCTGACATCGATGATAACACCGCCGAGCTGTCCGGACTTGTGCAAAAGTTGTATGTAGCTAAACCAGCTGTTCCATACCGTCTGTACCTTCCCAATCTTTTCTTGTGTGGACTTGTCAGGGTCGGGGAAAATCTCTCTGCGAGTCTCCTCATCCAGATAGTATGACAAGTTGAATCCGTCAAAATGCAGATAGGCGATGTTGCCCTTCAGCAGGGCAAATCTGACCTTGACACCATAATCAGCGAAGTGCTCGTCAATGGGGGCGAAGGCCGGAATGTTTAGGAAAGCATAGCGGTTGGCCAGAGCATTGTATAACATCACGCCTTCCTTGGTATCTTTAATCATGTCAACCTGTTTCTTCAGCTCCGTCAGCGTCTGTAGCATATCGACCTGTTCGGCTGTAGGTGTTGTCAGTTTCTTCAATGCTGATATGCTGTCGGTAATCCATTCTAATCCCACATCTTCGCCCTCTCTGAACACATCCAGCAGGTCGGAAATTTCAGTAGAATACTCCATCGTGATAGGTTTGCCCTGCTCGTCGAGCTCCACCTCGCCATGATCCTTGCTCAGATAGTATTGCAGCGAGGGCGGGTTGAGGTACGCATCCCTAAAATCGGGGCGTTGTCTGTTGCGCTCAGCGCTGGGCGATATGGCGACATAATTACCCGTCTTGTGGTTCTTCAGCTGCACAACCATGTGGCCGTCGTGCAGCGGACTAATTACTTCTGTTGCCAGTTCCCTCAGTTGATTGTCTGTGACGTCTTTCTGTTGGTCGAGGGCCTCAAACTGTGGCAGATACTTGTCGTAGACAGCGTCCCAGTCCAGTCCGTGGTCTCTCTCGTAGTCCCACAGTGAATAGTGCTGGTTCAGAGCATTCCACAATACATTGAACTTGCCGGCATAGCTGTTCTCTGCCTCGGAAAATGCCAATATGTCTTCGTGGGCGTAGTTCACCAGTGTGTCGCTCTGCTCATGGCACGAGCCAAGAGTCAGCATGAGGAGTCCTGCTCCTATGATAGATAATATCTTGTGTTTCATCGTGTTCATTGATTAAAATAGGTAGTATACTCCTGCCTGAATGGCAGTCGTATGGTTATATCGGTAGTCTTTCACTTTCATATACTGCTTCTGCGCACTCGTCGTGCTATAGTAGTAGCGTGCCTCCACCTGGGCAGCCCAGTGCTTGGCAAAGCGGTACTCTAAGCCCACACCACCTACCAGACCACAGTCCCAGCGCTGGTCGCGGTCGCTGTCAAACTCAACCTTCTCGCTGAACGAGTAGGTCATGGCTGAGAATGCATTGAAATCCGAACCTTCACGATGGCTGCTCAGCCAGTAGCCGCCATAAACACCCAGGTTGACGAAGCCGCGCAGCTTCTCGCCACCCATGCTCAGCGACGCCATAACAGGCAGCTGCAGGTAGTTGTTGAAATACTTGTGTTCGATGGGCAGACGGTCGCGATAGTGACGATAGTTCTTCTGCGTCCAGTTCAGGTCAGCCCTGACACCCAACCAGTTTGTTACATCATACTGTCCGGTAATACCGATGGTGGCGCCCCAGCGACCCTGCATCTGCCAGTCGCTTTCATACTGTTTGTCCATCGTGTACACATTGTAGTCGGTACCTGCTGTCACACCAACACGCCATTGTCCATGAACGGCAACGGACAGCAACAATGCACAGACTAGCATCATTTTTCTTCTTTTCATTGGTAACTTTTTTTATGATATATTGATTTAATACGATGCAAAGATATAAATTATTTTCCTAAAAACATTATGTTGATGTTCTTTTACTTCCATGTTTTCAAATTTTGTCGCTCTTCAGAAGGAGTCCTCTGTCGAGTTGTTGCCAGATGAGTCGTCCCTGTTGCCAGACCAGGGCATGTTCGTTTCTGATGCGCTCAATAGCAAACTACAGTGTATGGTATAACACTGCAAAAACGGGGGGAGATACTTTTTCTTCTTCATCTTCATTTTTCGCTTTTATGGGATTAGTACCTTCTTCCCGTTATGGATGTATACACCCTTGGTTGTCGGTTGACGGTCACTTGCTATGCGAAGCCCCTCCAACGTGTACCAAGCATCGTTGTTGGCGGATTCGCGGTTCACCTTATCATTGGCGGTGATCTCCTCGTCGTCACAGATTTCCAGCAGTCTGCTGTTCTGAACCTTGTTGACCGTCAGATAGGCATGGTAAGGAGGAATCTTCTTCGTCCCTTTATAGATGTAGAAGCCCACCTTGCCCTCTTTGTTGCGCCCTAAGGTCAGGCAGCCACCGTCAATGGCTTGCGATTGGTTGACTGTCAGTCCGTCGCGACCAGTTCCGTCCAGCAGGTTCAGGTACATCGGAATTTCTGGCTGTTTAGCTTCTTCCAAGGGATACAACTTGTATTTACCAGCTACTGTCGCCTGTATAACAACGGGGGTCAGCATGGGTACCTTGTTGCTGATTTTGCGCAGCACAATCGTCTCGTCTTCATTCTTCGTCTTCGTCTTGTCGACGATGTAGGCCGTAAGACCTGCCGGTAGCTGGGTGTCGAAACCGATATACATCGTAGCCCAGTAGCAGCTCTTGTCAGCATCCCAGCTGTTGGTACTCACCTCCAGTTCGAAGTAGCGTTTCAGCTTGCCAGCCAGCCGGTAAGCACTCCAGCAATCGGCATCCTTAAACTGTTCCAGCAGCAAACCCTTGCCCTCGCCGGTCAGGGCATTGCTGCGCTCGTCCTCCGTCAGTTCGTTGGTGGCATCCTTCACGTAGATAGTCATCAGTTCACCGGTGGATGACGTGATACCACCTTCAGCCAGTTCAGTATAGCAGTTGTAGTCGGGTGCGTCGAGATAGATGTTAGAGGCCCCGTTCACCTTGTAGATGGCATTGCTGTTGATGCGCTCAACGATACCGCTGAGAATAATGTCTGCTCCTGTGCGCCCGTTGGGGTAGCACACCAGTTGGTTACCTTCCTTGGTCATCAGTACACCAGAGCGCGTCTCCATCGTCGGGTGGCGCTTCTCGGTGGAAAAGTTCTCGATAGCCGAACCGTTGAAAGGGTGGCTGCCGGCTAGCGACGTGATGCTGACAGGTATGGTGAAACTGGTAAGACTGCTACAACCGTAGAAGAGGTCATCATCGAGTGTCCTGATCTTGGCGGGCAGTGTCACTTCCTTCAGGCTTGTCTTGTCGCGAAACACGGTGTTGAGGTTGTCTACCGACTTGAAGTAGCGCAGTTCAGGGAACAGTTGTATCTGGTCAGTATAGGTCGACTGGGCTGCCATAGCCGTTGCGAAAGCAGACGAGTTGACACCCATCACCTCGGTGAGGTTTACCTTGCCGTCTCCGTTGCCGTCAAAGGCCGCCACGCAGAAGTCCTTGGTATGGTCGTCGACGAATGGGATGCCAGGGGTGAATCCCGAGAGCACGGTGATGGGTGTAACAATCTTGCCTTCGCCCAGTGTTCTGACCAAATGGGTACGTTCAGCACGAAGCGGCTCCATGGTTTCCAGTTCGCTGACAACATTGATGGCTGTAGCGTCGGCCATTTTCCATTGTGCTGCACCTTGCTCAAAGTCTGTGATTTGTTCCAGAGTCTCCAACGTGTTGTCAGCGGCCGTATAGATGGGCAGTGCAAGCAGTTTACCCTCATCCGTATCGGCAAAACTCTTCAGCATGGGGAAGCGGCCCTCTTTCGACACCCACTTGTCGTTGGTTGCAAACAATGTGCCGTTGGTCATGGCGGCTACAGACAGTCCACCGTAATACGACTCGGTAGACGTATAGCCATCCATATAGCCTGTGGGATAGTAGAGTTGGCTGTTTTCAAAGGTCTCTGCTGAAGGGTTGGTAGTGCCTATGCCATCAGTAGGTTCGCCGTTGTTGAGCAATAGTACCCGATGGATGCGCCCCATTCTGGATGCAGCAACGGGAGCAAACGCAAAATTGATGGCTGGTTTGTTGCTGGCATCAACAGCATAGTGGCCCGATATGGCAAACACGCAGTCTTCGATGGTAGCATACTGTGAACTGCCGTTGTCTTGTAAGTCCGCAAAGACACCACTGGTAGTCATGTTATCATACTGACGCCCCAGCACTCCATCGATGAGACAGTTGCGGATAACAGCATTGCCGCTGACCTCCTTGGCAAACAGGGCCGTCTGAAGATAGCCCTCTGTAGGAGCGGGAGTACCCACATAAGTGTTGACGAAGGCAATGTTCTCGATCGACGCATTGTCCACCAAGGCTGTGAAGATGCCATAGGCATGGTCCAGCCACATGCCGCGTACTGCATGGCCGTCGCCATTGAGATGAGCTTTCCACTTGCAGGCCTCTGCGTTCGCGTTGCGGTCCCACTTGTATTTCCCATTGTTGGGTGTGCCTGTATCAGAGAGCAGGTTGTCGTTGAACCAGATGTCCTGTGTCAGTTTGTAATAGGCACCCGTCTTATTGTACTTGATCATGCCTGCAAATTGTCTGGCATTATGTATCAGATAGGGATTAGCCTCCGTACCTTCACCATCGTAGCTCGTAGACTCTGTACCGTCCCATTGGCGGTTGCCGTAAACAATGTTGAGGCGCATCTGCTTCGACAGCGATGTCGCTGCATCGCGGATGGTCAGCATCACATAGCCTGATTCGGCGGGCGTGGCGGTAGTGCCTTCAATAGTCAGCACCTTCTGACCTCCTTCCAGTGTGTAATCAGCCGTGTGGCTATTGCCGCTCTTGCTTGTCATCGTGATGGCATTGTCCACATAGTAGGCATTCTGTCCATTCGTGAAACAGGCTGGTACAGCGGTCAGCCATGCGTAGTTGAACAGTCGTGTGGCGCTGAAGAAGTTTCCTTCACTCTGTCCTGTGACAGAGAGCGCCCTCTTGATGACGTCGTCCATGAGGGAGCCTGCTTCTGCATTGTTTGATTCGTCGTTGTTGATGATTAGGCGGGGGTAGAAGCCATCCGACCAAAACCATTGGACGGCAGTCACGTCCTGGCTGGGCAGTTCGTAATATACATTCTTCATTGATGTAACCTTCTCATCGTCGTAAAGACCTTGCGATGCGCCACCAGTCAGTATGTAATTCGTCATGCCATAACCACCATTCTTGTAGTCCAGATAGTCTGAGTGGAAGTCGAAGAGGTTCGTGTCATAGTGACAATATTCGGGGTAGTCGGTTTCGCCATCCGTCCGCTGTTGCAGAGGCGACGTGTATTTGCTGCTGGTAGAGGCTTGTATGGTGCCCAGAAAGAACGAGTTGGTAACATATTCGCCAATCGAGCGGGCCGCAATGCCGCCGCAGTAGATTGCGTTGGTACCATCCAGGTGACCGCTGAAGGAACAGTCGTGAATTTCTCCGTAGAACGTCTTGCCGTTCATGCTGCGCGATTCGTTCTTTCCCACGATACCCCCTACGTTGTAACCGCCGGTGGCCGTCACCATGCTGACACAGGCGATGATGTTACCCATATTACGACCGCAGATGCCTGCTGCCGTACCGTCGGTGCCCACCTTAATCGTGCCTGACGAGGCGCACCCCTCTATGTTGCCTTCGCTGGTACCGCAGATACCCCCTACATGGTAGTAGTCTATATTGTCCTTGTCGACGGTCAGGTTCACGTCTGCAGTACAATCGTAGATAAACGTTTCCAGCGGTACCGATACACCATTGTCGTTGAGGTATTTCCAGTAAGACAGGTAGTTATAGTCGTAGCCGCTGATACGTCCTACGATGCCGCCCACGTCGAACGCCCCCTTCAGAGTGCTGGTGAGGTTGGCATGGCAGTGATAGATGCTGACGGGGTTGTTGGCATAGCCCACCAGACCGCCCAGACAGCTCTGCGTACCTGTGTCGGCGATATCTCCGCTGATGGCGCCACTCGCTTGACAGTTGATGATGGCGCCATAGATTGTCAGATTCGTGCCTCTGTAAAAGGAAAGATTGCCACAGAGCAGTCCTGCACACAACCAGCGTGTGGAAAATTCGTGGTTGTCCTGGTTTATGTTGATGGACACCTCACTGACGTTGAGGTCACTGATAATAGCTTCGCAGTAGCCGAAGAGTCCGTAGTAGTACGACTTACTGTCATCGCCAGTAACGACATTGATTGTGATGTCTCTGATAGTATGGCTGTAGCCATTAAAGTAGCCTCTGAAAGGGTGGTCTTTGTCTACGCCGATGGGTATCCAACGGCGATAACCCATGTCGAGGTTAGCGGTCAACGTGAAGTATTTGCCTTCACCAGTCCATTCCTTCCTGTTGACCCAATAGGCCAGACATGCCAGGTGGGTATCCGATTCAATGCGATAGGGATCGTTCTGTGTGCCTGCTCCACTGATGGGCCATTCTGCGTAAGTCCCATTCTTGTAGCTGTTGTAGAACCAACTCTCCCAATCACCATAGAGGTCGGTATCCGTATTGTATCTGCTTGCCAGCAATGGCAGACAGAGGAGCCCCAGGAGCCCTATACAGAGAAGTCTTTGTTTCATACCTTATTTTTAATAACGTGGTTAGAATGTAAACTTGAATATTTCCTGACCGGTGCTCAGCAGGTAGACACCGTGCTGCTCCAACGGAACGAAGATTCGGCTCTGAGGGGTACTGTTTTGATATACAGGCATAGCGCCAGCATCGAAGATACGCACAAAGTCGCCTTGCTCCAATCCGCTAATCCATATGCCGCTGGCCTGTGTGGTGACCTTTACCTTGTGGCCATTGTCTTTGACTGTTGTCACTGGCAGTCCTGTCGTTTCGTCAAGCTCAGAGGGCAACAGCTCCAAAACATAACGGTCATCGCTACCCGAGATATTGGCGACGAGAGCATCCAGCGGGTTGTCAGTTTCACCTGTCAGCTTCTCAGCAATGCGGTCATTGTAGACGTCGGCACGCAGATAGGCGTCGGTTTCTTCTTCCAACCCCTCAACAGTTAGTTCCACATACGCCTTCCGTTCGCCGCCAATCCATTCAAAGTCGCTACCTTTGAGGATGACCTCGGCAGTTGAGGCAATGGGCACGTCTGCCACGTGGTTGGGGTAGAGACCCACATGGAGGCTATGGTTGTCGTTCCACGGTGAGTCCGACTTGTCAACGACCTCAACAAATACCGTGTTTTTGGTGCCTTCCATCGAGTGGCTGAGTAAGTGGCACTCGATGTCGCAAATGCCTGGCGACAACTCTGTCCTGCTGTAGTCTGCTGCCTTAGTGCGGCGTGACACCGCACGGCGCGGTGCTTTGGTGATGTCACTCATATCCTCGAAGGTCGCTGTCAGGTCGTGCGCCTTTAGGAAACCGTCAAAGTTCAAGGGCAGCGTGTAATAGACGGTGATAGCCTTGTTGGAGAAAGGACTGATGAATACGTCGGATACCTCAAACAACTGGTCGTTGATATAGCCCTTGACGGCTATGATGGGTGTGGTTCCCGTATTGTATACGTTGACTGTGACGGGCATCGTCTCCGCCCCGACCATCGACAGTTGGGAGTAGCTTAGCGTGTAGTTAAAGTCTTCGTAGAAGTCTACGGTGTTTCGCATCAGGTACGTCTCCTTGTTGCTCTCATCGCCCAGCGTGTATACGGTTGAAATCTTCATGTTGTCCATGAACACGTCGTAGCTATTGAGACGCAGCGTGTCGACGGTACTGGCGATGGTAATGTGAGGTGTAGCTTGCAGGTTCTCCTTCAAGAAGATACGTGAGCAGTTCAGCATGGTCTGCTCATTGTCTGTCAGCAACAGGTTGCCTACCTGGCGGATACCATTGCCCTGCTTCTTCCAAACGACGGCAAAGTCGTGTGCATAACGCAGACTTTTGTCAGTCACAAGTCGTACGCTCTGTGGGTCGTACTGCCAGATGTCCAAATCAACGCCATAGCCTGTATATTCGCCTCGCATGTTGATTTCCTTGACGTAGATGTCGTTGCTCAGCGAGTCAACCTTGTGCAAGATGCCGATGTATGGGCTGTCCTCTATGATGTCGATGGAGAAGTCTATTGGCACGTTGTGGTCGACGGTGGCAGGCAGCAAGGTCTTGCCTAATGGTTTGCAGAGGTAGCGCAGTTGCATCTCTTCAGTGCCCTTAGGCAGTAGGTTGACTACTGTCAGCACGGTGTCGTTGCACATCACCACCTGATAGTCCTTAACGATGTCTTCGCTGGTCAGCGTCATAATGTTCTCTGGAGTACTCCACTTCTCGCCGTCGTATACCGACAGCATTAGGTTGCCGGCAAACGAGCGACAGCTCAACTGGTGGTAGCGCGTATCCTCAGGGACATAGTAGTGGCCGCGCTTCCATACGCAGGCAGCTTTGCCCGATATGCTGGAGTTCTGTTCGTTGGCGTCGACACCCATCGCCACGACGGGGTCTATGTCAATCACGTTCTCGTCATAGGCTATCACGCGACGTGTCCACTGACCATTATGGTCGCGGTGGTTGGCGGTGATGCGCTTGAAGCGTGCCAGTTCGGTGTCAGTGACCATCGGTGTGGCAGAAGTCTGTTCCGCGGGTGTGATGTCGCGACTCATCTCCTCGTATACTACGATGCCCTCTTCACTCACTTTGTCGGCATGCAGGTTCTCCATGCGGTGACCGTCAGAAGGCAATTTCTTACCGTTCTCCGTCGTAATGTCTGTTGCTTCGATGTCTGTACCCTGATTACGGATGCGGAACTCCAGCATGCTGTCGTCGTTGATGTCGCTAACCCCCTGCTGATGGCTGAGTACTAGGTGATTGTCGCCCATGAAGAAGGGGGCGGCATCTATTCCTACATTCTCCAGCAACAGTTCGCCGAAGCGGAAGTCATTAGCATCTTCCTCTGTGTGTCGTGCCGCCAGACGAGGTATGAGACTGCGACGAGTCAGCGACGGCCAACGAGGCGCCATGCTCGGTCCCAGTGCAGGGATTTTCTTCATGGGTTTGTAGTTGGGGTAGGAAGGTACCATGGGGTTGGTCTCGCTGTCGGGGAAGAAAGTGAAGCCCCCTATCTTGCCAGCCTTACGTCCTCGCATGCGAGCAACCATGAGCGCTTGTACGTCGAAGTAGGCCTCTGCCGCTCCCATCAATAGGAAAGAACCACCATAATCCAGTCGCTTTTCGAAGGGCCAAACTAAACCGTATTTGAACGAGCCCTTCACACCGGCACGTCCGCCAGCCTGAACTCTCAGCATGCGTGTAGCGATGCTCCCCGTGCTGTCTTTGTCGGCCTCCCCGAACGATGTCTTCAGCATAATTCCTGCACCAGCTTTGGCAGTGGCTTCAAAGGTGAGGAAGAAACCGTATTGGCGGAAGTATATCTCGCTTTTGTCGTTGAGGAAGTTGTAAGTCTTCAGTCCCATCGTGCCCTGTATGTATGCCGATGCATTGGCATGGAAGATCAGTCGGATGGGAATTTTGCTGCTCCAGTATTCTCCGTCCATATGTAACAGATTAAAAAGCTTGGTCGTCCAGTCGCTGGAATAGGCGGCAAAGGCGCCCAATCCTATTGTTCCCTCCAGCGTCTTCAGGTAGAAGGGAGATACCAGATTCTTCTTGCCAAAGTTGAAGCCGAATCCCATGTTCATCTTCACATACGGTCCTGCACCCAACAAGTTGTTTTCCACCTTGAAGATATCGTCGATCTCGTTCATGAACCACTTGTTCTTCATCTTAATGCTGGCGCTGTCGGTCTTCGAAGACCACTCGTTACCGTTGTTCACGGGGTTGCTGCCAATGAGGTCTACACCCCAGTTGCCCTTGTCGGTCTTTTTAAACTTGAACCTGCTCGGCTCCATGACCTCTTTCTGTCTCTTGCGCATGCTTTCTCCCGCTGTGAGGTTGCCGTTTGCGTCTTTCTCCTCACTGGTGCCGCAGCTGAGGTTGAAGTCTACCTCGTAGATGCCACGTATGACGTCTATTGTCGGTACGATGGAGAATCTGTAGCCTGGTATGCCTTTGGCCGAGAAGTTAATCTGTCCAACATTGCCCAACATGCTGATGCCGAAATCACTGTCTCCCTCAGGTTTCCACGATACGTTGGTGAACTTCTCCGTTTCCTTCTCTGCTTTCCTCGTTGTTTCCTCCACGTCAACCTCGTTACGTTTGATGTAGGGCATCGACTTAAACTCGGTGGTGCCTATTACTAAGCGGGGCTTGTAGTCTGTGTCGGCCTTGGTGAGTTTCCCTACCAAATCGTAGCGCTGTTCGTAGTAGCTGCGCTGGAAACACTTGTAGTCACGGCCATCTAGAATCTTGCTGGTTGTCGGCATCAACTGAGTTTCCGTGCTAGTGCCTTTCTCGCTGATGTATAGCTTAGCCTCAAAGGATGAGGCGTTGCCGCCATTGGCATTCACCGAGTAGGTGACGCCTATCTCGGCATATTTGCTGACGGGCGTGTTGTGGGCCACATGGGGTGGATAGGAAGAGTGGAATACCTTGTTTTTCGGATAGCCGCCATCCTCGATGAATGTGTAGGTCTTCGATGACGAACCTGCCGACAGGTCGCAAGAGTCGAGGGTGAAGTATCGCTGCTGACCGTTTTGCATATTCAGACTTTTCAGCACGTAGAGCGCTTGTTCTGACATGGCGGGACCATTGACAGTGGTCTTGCCGCTAAGGAGCCGGATGATGCCCGACGTTCTCTTGGTGCTTAGTACCTTGGTTTTCGGATCGATGGCACCTGCGTATTTGAAAACAGCAGGGAAGTGCTCGGGGGCTATGACCTCTATGTAGGCGGGATTGCCATAGGTCAGTATCTTATGAATGCCGTTTTTCCTATTGTACCCAACATACTTCATGTGTCCATGGTTGACATATTTGCCTTGTTCGTCTACCTGGGCGATGTTAAATACAAAGCCCTGTGCCAGCTTGGTCTGCGGGTCTACGGCTGCCTGGATAGGTCTTCCGTTCTTTCCTAACACCTGCAGATAGAGGGTGTCAAACTGCTCAAACAGTCCTGAACCCAGCATATTGAAGATGGTTAACTCACGATTCTCGTGCTTATCGAGTGTGAAGTTGGTGCCTATCCACAGTCTGTTCAGACGATTGCTCAGGTTTGCTCCCCACGTCAGACGCGTCAAGTCAACCTTTATACGGTTGCCTTCACTGAGGAAGAATAGGTCGTTGATGGCGGAGTCGACAGGGACATAGAAACTCTGGAAGCTGGTTCCTGTGAGTGGTAGTCGGCGGAAGCCGCCCTTATTCTCGCCCTCTCCCTTTAGGCGGTACTCCAACTCGTAGGTCAGTCCTGTGCGCTGGCGCTTGTTGTCGAGTTTAAACAGCAACAGACCATCGTTGTCCCAGTCGTTGATGTAGTAGGTGAAGCGCAGCGTGTCGTTAGGTCCACCGCCCTTAGGGCACACGCTGACATACAGTGAGTCGGTGTTGCGCTCTGTATTGACGAAAAAGTAGCTTGACACATTCCTAACGACAGTACGCTTGCCTATGCGCAAGCGAGCCTCATACTCGCCCGACCGTCCATTACCGTCGTTGATACGGAAGCACAACAGGTTGTCGTCGCGCATCTTCCAAAACAACTTTTGGTCATCGCGATTCTTCATACGCTTCAGTTTGAACATGTTGACCACGTTCTCCACATCTACGCGATTGCTTGATACCGAACTGCCCTCTATTTTCTTCCAATTCAGATGGGAGTCTGTTTTGATATTGCGGAGATTAGTTATATCACTAACGTTATTGGCAAAGTACAGGTCGAACCCCTGTGCTTGCACACTGATTACCGCAATGGACAGCAGTAATAGGGAGATGACTCGCTTCATAGCTTTAGATATTATAGTCTGATGAGAGTAGACCCTAATGTACCTATCTGAACAGCATAAACTCCCTTCTGTAGATTATGGAGGCTGATGTGCCCCTGCTGGATAACAGTTTTCTGGAGTACAGCCCCCGAGAGGTTGTAGATGGTGACAGGGGTGCCGTCATCAGCCCCGTCGGCATATAACATATTATCTGCCAGACGGAACGTGATGTTCTCTGGCTGATTCTTGCTCAGCGTGGGGATGGCGGTCGGTAATCCCAGAATCTTGCAGAGTCCGGCATATGCGTTGATAATGCCTGCTCCAGAATGATTGTTGGGAATGGGCTCTATAGCCTTTGATGTCTCGCGGATGACGTTCAATACATCGTCAGGGGTGAGGTCCGGCTTAGCTTGCAGCCAGAGAGCAATAATGCCTGCCACAGCCGGTGAGGCTTGCGACGTGCCTATCTGTCCTACCCATGTCTCTTTATATGTTTTGCCTGGAATGTCGTAGACTTCCTTTGTTTTTTCTTCTTCATTCTCAGGGCAGTACCAGTTTCCTGCAGAGAGAATGCTGCCAGGAGCCGAAACGTCGGGTTTGTTGCGACCATCCCACGTAGGTCCCCATGACGAGGTGATGTTCATCTTTCCAATCACATCCTGAACATCGTTGGGGAAATTTCGGTTGCAGTAGTTGCCCACTGCAATGACATTGGGGAATGCGGCAGGAACACAAGTGGTATAAGCTGTAGAGATTGTAAAGCCTTGTGGGACACTCATCAGATTCAGGTATTTGGTATAAGCCTCAAAAGGTTGGTCACTCGTCACCTTTGCAACGATGTCCAGGATGAAACCACCCTCATTTTTAGGTACAAAACATACCTTACATATCTGCTTGCCGTCAGGAGCATCGTCCAGTCGCATACTCTTGATGAGGTATTCACCTTGATCGCTGACCTTTACCTCATTTGTCAGTTCACTGCTATTGATAGTGACTGTCTTTTTGTCATTGCCTTTCTTGATGTCAAATGTGATGGACAGCGGACTTGCGTACCGCCAAATGATGTCGGAACTAATCGTCAGATCGTTACACTTGATATTGATGTCGCCTTTTGTGTTAGTGCCCGAGTTGAGGTAGCACTTACATTCTTCTCCATCACCCTCATTGCCATTTGCTGCTACAATAATACGTCCGGGACCTGTCAGCAATGCGAAGGCTTCCTGCAATAACTTCGTCTCCGTAGAAAAACCCAAATTATTGCCAAGGCTGGTGTTGATAACCAGTGGTTTGTTTGCTGTCTTGGCATAGTTGAACATATTGTTTATGCCAATCAATAAACCATCAGAATACAACTGATAGCTGTCTTCCTTTGTGCTTGAGACATTAAATTCTGCCATCAGAATACCACTCTCTGGAGCCATACCTTTGTAGCGACCTGAACCAGCGGCAATACCTGCCACATGAGTGCCGTGGTTAGAGGGGTCCTTCGTGTATCGGGAACCATAGCTGTACTCATGTGCCAGAATCTCGTCAGAAGTTGTCAATACGATGGCTTTGGGTTCACCATCTGTCTTTTCATAGTCCCATGTGCTGAGGATGCGCGACTTGCCATTAGCGTCAATGAAGGTGGGATGGTTGTACTGGTATCCACAATCCAGAATACCTACCAGAATACCATTTCCTGTGAAAGCCTGTGGAAGAGGACTCTTCCCGCTGTTTGCGGGTTCTACGTTTGTTGTCTCACGGGCTTTGTCAAGGCAATAGTGGAAGCCGCCCTCTTTCTCCATACGTACCACGCGGGGGTCGCTGGCAGCCTTTTCAATCTGGTCAACAGGAACAGCTACCACGGCAATGTGTCCCAGGTCTGCTAGCATCTCCATGCTATAGTCCTTACATACGGGAGCCATCTGCTGGGCGTCTGTTACTTTCATAATGAGACTGATAGCTTGCGTGTCTCCTGTCGTGCGGCGCATACTGACGGCATCCTCTGTCAGCATCTCGCGCAGTCCCCCTGAAAGTTTAAACGATTGAGCACTAATCTCAATAGAAACTACAGTCAATAGGATGGCCAGCATCCCAATACAAATACTTTTTCTCATGTTGATATAGTTTTAGCTTTTAACACACAATTCTACTATTATAACTATGACAAAATGATGATCATCATCTGTAGATTATCATCGTGCCTTGTGGCGTGATTATCAAATTCAGGAAACCTGTAAGAATACAGGCGGTGAGGGCTACTCCTTGCGGTAGTAGCCCTGGGTATAGGTGGGGAATTGCAATACCAGCGAGTCTTCCGTCAGTAGTTGAATCTGTACCGTGTCAGTCTCTGGCACATCACCCTCCTGTGAGAATCCAGCGATGGTGTCTGCTTTCAAGATGAGTTTCCCGTTAAAGAAGTACCAGTCGGTATATCGCTTGACGGAGGGATACTCTACGGGTGACATGTCATCCGTTGTTGTCCTACGCCTCATACTTCCGCGTGCTGTTGCCGTGTAGTCGCGCTTCAGCCGTAGTGAGTATTCGCGCGGCGTCAACATCAGCTGGCGCAGTGAGTCAGGCATGCGCTCTACCATTCGGCGCTGCATACGTCGGGGCATATTCTCTGGCGCACGCAGCGTTGGCAGCACCTCATAGCACCACTCTCCCTTTAGCAGTTCCATATTCACCACACTGAGGGCCTCGTCGCGGTCTTCAGGATTCACAATGACAGCCAGCTCGTCGCCTATGCGCGGACGTCCGTAGACGTGGTGCTGCTGAAAGGCGTTAATGATGTCAAAGGTATCGGGATCACCACCGCTGTAAGGCAGGAACACTAGCACAGAGTCCGTGCATCCGTCACATGCCAATCCGTAGAGTGCAGAGTCTCCTGGCAGGTTCTTCTGCAAACTGATGGCGTCATCCGCAACATCGGAGACGACAGGCTGTTGCTGTTTGCTGCCGCAAGCACTCATCATTAGGATGGTGGAGAAGAGGTATAGAAAGGCTTTTTTCATCGTTTATGCAAATTATGTTGCAAAAGTATGAAATAATTTTGAATTACTTCTCATCTTTGCTGAAAAAATTGTATAACAACAAAAAGGGTAAGTAGAAATGGGGGAACAGCAACGCTATTTCTTGATTAGCTTTACCGTGCTGTTCAGTCCACTGGCTACTGGTGCCCATCCTGCATAGGTGGTTTTCTTGTAGTTGATGTCCACCACGTTGATTTCCTTCATCTTGCGCCATTCCACACCCTTGCGGTCTAAGTCAGCTATGCGGTTGGCTGGCAAGTTCGTCACCTCTATGCGCAGCGTATTCTTGCCTGCCTTCAGCGCATCCTTACAGTTCAGCAAGAAAGGTACGGCCCATGCACAGCCAATGTACTTATTGTTAATGTACACGCGAGCGGACTCACGTACGTCGCCCAAGTCTATTACCCACAGCCCCTTGGCCTGTTGTGCACTCAGCTGAAATGTGGTGGTATAGATACCTGTTCCCATTGTTACGCCAGTCTCTTCTGACAGTTTTTCCCAAGTCTGCAGTTTGTCCAGTGTAAAGGTTTTGCCCACCTTAGGGGCATCTTCAGTGAACGACAGTGTCCACTTGCCATTTGTCAGATCCACCATCTCGCTGTTAGCTGTGGCAGCCTTGATGGGAGTTTGCTTCTGTGCAGCCTTGTCGTTGCATACTACGATGATGCTTTCGCCAGAGCGTAGCTGCAACTGCACTTTACCATTGTTGACCGCTGCAGTACGGATGTCGCCTGTCATGGGGTCATATAGTGTGGCACTTTTGAATGGTACGGCCAGTGCCACCTGATCATCGACATCATGCGGTGTAAGGTTGGCAATGAAGTAGTGGTAGCCCTCGTCGTTCTGTCTGCGTATGCAGCGCAGTCCCTGTTCTGTGCGCATGGGTTCGGCAGCGGCAAAGTGAGCCATAACGGGAGCAGACTCTCCCACAATGACATAAGGACGAAGGCGCTCTACCTGTGTCTTCAGTGCTGCCTCGATGGTCGTTCCCGAGGGGATGATGAGGGCTTTGTAGCGCGTGCCACCCTCCGTAACCAGCATGCCGTTCTCTATGCGTACCTTGGCCAGTTGGCGGTCGCTGATATAGTCGCAGTCGTAGCCTAACGAGTCGATGGTCAGTATGCTACGGATAAACTCTGGTGCCTTCTCGTCCATAGAGTGGATGTCAAACTGCATCAGCAGTTCCTCGCCCAGCACGCCTTTGCCACCTTTGACCGGCATGCGCTTGCGCCACATGTCTCTCACTGGCAGGTATACCAGAAAGTCGTTGTCGGGTTTGCCCATCTGCAGAAAACTCTGACAGCGCTCTATGTATTTCATCAGGTAGGGAGCATCGCGCCAGATGCTGTTCGTCGGACTCATATCTACCGAGGCATAGAATTTCCAGCCTGGCCATGCGTCGTCCTTTGGCGTGTAGCACGAACCGTGGAAGTAGACGTGGTTGACACCGCAGGTGAACATCAGGTCCAGGTCGGGTTTCATCTGCGATAGTGAGGTGCGGAAATGTTCCGTCAGCCAGGTGAAGGTCTCGCTGGAGGTCAGCGGCTTACCCATCACATGCGCTGCCGACGGTGCATATTTCAGCATCGACACGTCGCTGAAGTTCTTCTTTGTCATGCCAGGGTCTGTGCGCAGCCCTTTGATGCCAAACTCCGAGAGTCCGAAACCCTCTATCTCCGGAATGTCTACGGCTGCATACAGGTCTAAGAGGTTGGCGGGTGAACCGTGGGCCTGGTTTCTGACCACCACGTCGTGGCTGTGTGCCCAGTCCACCCACTGTAGGGTGAAGTTCTCGTAAAGCAGGTCAGAGAGTGTCTCGCGGTAGTCTGCCAGTACCTTGTTGCCGTCGTCTACCACGCCTAACAGTTCGGGCAGATGTTCCTGCAGGTCGTAGCCGCGGCGCTTCTTGAATTCGTCAAACAGGGTGGGGGTCCAGTTGGCACCATATACCTCGTAGGAGTCGTTGAAAAACGTGTGAGGCCACGCCACGCCAGACTCCTTGAAAGCCTTGTCGAAACGGTCTAAGTAGTGTCTCACCGCCTGACGGTCAAAGTGGTCGATGACCCATCCCTCGCCACCTGGTGCGGCACGCTTTACCTTCTGCTTGGTGCGTCCTATCTCGGTGGTGTAGATGGGGGAACCGTCTACCATCTTCTGCGTGAAGACGGCTTTGCAGGCTGCCTCCTCCAGTGGTACCAGCGGACCGCCGAAAGGCCATCCCGTGCCACAGTTCATGTCAACCTCTATGCCGTTCTTGCCGGCAATGTCCTCCACATCTTTCAGGGCCTCCATCCAACTGGCGGAGAGAAAAGGACGCTCGTTCTTCTCGTTGCCCTTGACACCATACAGCGGCGTTATCTCCACGGCACCGATGCCTGCCTTGGCATATTCCTGCAGGTTCCATTCCAGGTTCTTCCTGTCTACAGCAGAGCCTAACCACCACCAACGGGTGCCTGGTTTTGCTTCCTGCCAGGTCAGCGGCCACGTGGTGCCGTTGGTGTTATCTTTTTTTTTTAGCTTGTAGTATTCCGTCAGTCCTAACAGGTAGCAGCCCGTACCGTAGTCTTCAAAGTCGGGAATGCTGGTGAAGGTCACGGGTTGTCCTGCCGATGGGTCCTTGCCGGTTCCTTGGTTCCAGCCCAAAAAACCGTCATGGTGCAGACAGCTCTTCAGTGCCTGCCATGCTTTGTCGCAGGCGGGACCATACTCCTTCTCAGAGAGCAGCCCCTGTTGGATGCCCCATGCCATGCCGTACAGGAATAGTCCTGTTCCCGTCATCTCTGGAGTGGGGTAATCTACGTCGCTCACCAGACTGGCATGCCAAAAACCATCAGCATGCTGACAGGCTTTTAGCGCCTTGCTCATCAGCAGGAAGTCTTTCTTGAGTTCTTTATACTCTTTGCTCTTCTTGTCCAACACACTCATTGACCGCACCAAAGCAGCATATACCCAGCCGTTGCCGCGACTCCAATAGCAGTTTTTGCCGTCCTTCTCCTTATAGGGCGGCACGTAGTCCTTGTCGCGCCACCAGAGACCCTCCTTTGTGTTGAAACAACCTCCGCCACACTCGTTGCGGCTCCAGCGGTAGCTCTTCATGGCATAGTCCAGATAGCGCTGGTCTTTGGTGATGGCATACATCTTGACGTAGACGGGCATAGCCATCTGTATGGCGTCAATCCATGTCCAGTAGTCCACACGGCCTGTCGCCATCTGCTTTTCCAGGTTCTCTTTCGTGGGCTCCAGGGAACCCTTCCCTGTCAACAGGTGATATTCTATATAGGTCTGCTC
>Ga0310694_10002191_pt1 | contig 20552 bp, 17 predicted proteins | sample 174DNAGHGhighgp2_FD_203884 | JGI IMG/M metagenome (GOLD analysis project Ga0310694, IMG submission 203884) | Sheep rumen microbial communities from Palmerston North, Manawatu-Wanganui, New Zealand - 1742 DNA GHGhigh gp2 (v2) (version 2) | ecosystem: Host-associated > Mammals > Digestive system... | reverse complement strand
ACCTCCAACGTTGTGTCCGGTGTCACACACCACCTTAGGTGCGTTCTGTATCACCTGCCAACGTCCCATCAGTCCTGTGTTATCTTTCACGTGGGCAATGCCCTGCAACAGCTCTGAGAGACACTTTGCCTTGTTCACCTCATCCTTGCACGCACAGAGGAATCCTTTTTTCGCAATCTCAGCCAATGCAAAGAAAACGGTATTCAGGTTCTTCTGCTGGTACAATCCTCCCAAATCTCCGGTAATATCTCCGAAGCAAGGCGTATGATACAGCATACCACCTTCAGACGTAGGTTCTGCACTTGTGAATTCAGGATTATCTTCCGCAAACACAATAGGAGCCTCCATCTCTTTGGCCTTTGCTTCAAAGACAGGACGCGTCTCGTCGTTGTTCTCACCAATGACTACAGGTACACCTTTCTTTATAATACCCGCTTTCTCTGCAGCTATCTCAGCCAATGTGTTTCCCAAGAACTGCGTGTGGTCATAGCTGATGTTCGTGATCACTGAGACTATCGGCGTGATGATGTTTGTGCAGTCCAGTCTTCCGCCAAGTCCCACCTCGATAATGGCAATATCCACATTCCTGTCCTTGAAATATTTCAATGCCATAGCGGTAGTCACTTCAAAGAACGAAGGATGCAAAGGTTCAAAGAACGCCTTTTCCTGTTCTACGAAGTCTACGACATATCGCTCGCTGATGGGCGTGCCGTTTACGCGGATTCTCTCGCGGAAGTCGACCAGATGCGGTGATGTATAAAGACCTACGCGGTAACCGCTCTCCTGTAAGATGGATGCGATGGTGTGCGACACACTGCCTTTGCCGTTTGTTCCACCCACATGAATGGTGACATAAGCCTTGTGAGGATGACCGAAATGCTCATCCAGGGCCAGTGTGTTGGCTAATCCTTCTTTATAGCCAGATGCGCCCTGTCGTTCAAACATGGGCATCTGGTTAAAAAGATAATCGCACGTCTCCGCGTAGTTCATAGTTTATTAAGAGAAATAGTTCTTAAACTTTTGGAAGATAGATCGCTTGGTAGCAGTATCTCCCTTGAAATTATCGCTGTCACGGAATGATTCGATGGCCGTTTTCTCCTCTCGTGTCAGTGTCTTGGGCACAAACACGCTGATATTTACCACCAAGTCGCCATTTCCACGACCGTAGCCCTGAACGACAGGAAGACCCTTTCCTCTCAGTCTCAGCGTCTTGCCAGGTTGTGTACCTGGTTCCATCTTCACCTTCAGCTTAGTACCTTCGATGGTCGGGATTTCTATCTCTCCACCCAGTGCAGCTGTGGGGAAGTCGAGCAACAGATTATAAATAAGGTCATTGTTGTCGCGGATGAAGGTATCGTTCTCTTCCTCCTCGATGAACACCTGGATGTCACCGTTGATACCTTTGCGCTGACCGGCATTTCCTTTGCCTGGAACGTTGACCACCATTCCTTCTGCCACACCAGCGGGAATCTTGATTTCAACCACCTCTTCGCCTTTCTCAACACCTGTACCGCCACAGTGCTTACACTTGTTCTTGATAACGGTACCTTCACCATTACACGTAGGACAAATGCCCTGCGTCTGCATCATACCGAAGATGCTCTGTGTGGTGTGAGTGATGACACCTGAACCGTGACATGTAGGACACTGGTCGCTGGTTGAACCAGCCTCTGCACCCGTACCTTTACAGCATGAACAGGTAACATCCTTGCGCACCTTGAACTTCTTGGTCACACCGTGGGCAATCTCATCCAACGAAAGGCGAACCTTCAATCGCAGGTCTGAACCACGATGCTGCTGACGACCACGTGAGCGTGAACCGCCTCCGAAACCTCCGAAGCCTGCATGACCTCCAAAGATGTCACCGAACATCGAGAAGATGTCATCCATGTTCATGGATGCTCCACCGAAACCGCCAAATCCGCCCATATTTGGACCGTCGAATCCGAACTGGTCGTATTGTTGACGCTTCTGTGGATCGTGCAGCACATCATATGCCTCTGCAGCCTCCTTGAATTTCTCCTCAGCTTCCTTGTTACCGGGATTGCGGTCGGGGTGATATTTGATGGCGATGGTACGATAGGCCTTCTTTATCTGGTCTTCTGTTGCATTCTTGTCAACGCCAAGCACCTCGTAATAGTCTCGTTTCTGTGCCATAATTATGAATTATGCATTATGAATTATGCATTATTATTGTCCTACTGCCACTTTTGCATGGCGAATTACTTTATCGTTCAGTTGGTATCCGGCCTGCAGACAGTCAATCACTTTTCCTTTCTTGTCATCGCCCATTCCTGGCACCATGGCTACTGCCTCATGAATGTCTGTGTTGAAGTCGGCGCCCTCGGTCTCGATTTTCTTCACACCCAGACCTTCCAGTGCCTTCATGAACTTACTATAAATCAGTTCCATGCCTTCACGCAGTATGGCAGGGTCGTCGGTCTTTTCACCATTCTCAATGGCGCGCTCCATATCGTCGATGATGGGCAGAATGGCACTCACGGCCTTCTCGCCACCATTCAGAATCAGCTCAGCTTTCTCCTTCAGTGTGCGCTTGCGATAGTTGTCAAACTCAGCGGTTTTATAGAGCATCTGTGTCTTCAGCTGTTCTATCTCGGCTTTTGCAGCCTCCAGAGGATCTTGCTCCTCTGCGGGTTCAGCCTCTTTGTCAGCCTCCGTGTCAGCTGTCTCGCCAACCACAGTATCTTCTACAGCAGCTTCCTGCTGTTCCTCCTCCATATTTATCTTTTCTTCTTCCATAGCTAATAATGTTTTTTCTGTTATCCTAGCAAATTCCGTGCCAATCAATTATCAATTATCAATTGTCAACTATCAATTAGCTTATGCATACAGTTCCGCCTTCTTGGCCTTGATGTCCTCGTCGTAGATGTAGTCATCGTAGGTCATCAGCTTATCGATGGTACCCTTCGGGGTCAGTTCGATGATGCGGTCGGCAACAGTATTGATGAACTCATGGTCGTGCGAGGCAAACAGGATGTTACCCTTGAACGAAATCAGGTTGTTGTTGAAGGCCTGAATAGACTCCAAGTCCAAGTGGTTGGTTGGCGTGTCCAGAATCAGACAGTTCGCATTCTTCAACTGCATGCGGGCTATCATACAACGCATCTTCTCACCTCCGGAGAGTACGCATACCTTCTTCTGGATGTCTTCGTCCTTGAACAACATACGACCCAGGAACGATTTCATCATCACCTCGTTACCTGTGCCATATTGGCTCAGCCAGTCTACGAGGTTCATCTCTGACTTGAAGAATTCGGTGTTGTCGAGTGGGAGATAGGCGGTCGTGATGGTCACGCCCCACTTGTAGGTACCTGCATCAGCCTCGCGATTACCATTGATAATCTCGAAGAGCGCGGTCATTGCCTTGGGGTTGTGTGACAGGAAGACAGTCTTCTGACCCTTCTCAATCGTGAAGTTCACATTGTCGAACAATACTGTTCCGTCAGCATCCAGTGCCTTCAGTCCTTCTACTTCCAGAATCTGTGTGCCAGGCTCGCGCTCCATTGAGAAGATGATGCCAGGATATTTACGTGTTGAGGGTGTGATTTCCTCAACGTTCAGCTTCTCCAACATCTTCTTACGCGATGTGGTCTGCTTTGACTTTGCCACATTGGCAGAGAAACGGCGGATGAATTCCTCCAACTGCTTGCGCTTCTCCTCAGCCTTCATCTTCTGGTTCTGAGCCTGACGCAGTGCCAACTGACTGGACTCATACCAGAACGAATAGTTACCCGAGAACAGCGTCACCTTGCCGAAGTCAATATCTACGGTCTGGGTGGATACTGCATCCAGGAAATGACGGTCGTGGCTTACTACCAATACGCACTGCTCCAAGTTCGACAGATATTCCTCCAACCACTGAACGGTGTCCAGGTCGAGGTCGTTGGTAGGCTCGTCCAGCAACAGGTTGTCAGGATGTCCGAACAGCGCCTTGGCCAACATCACGCGCACCTTCTCGTTGTTCGATATCTCCGACATCTGCTTGTAGTGCTGACCCTCGGGCACACCCAGGTTCTGCAACAGCTGGGCAGCCTCACTCTCAGCCTCCCATCCGTTCATCTCGGCAAATGCCATTTCCAGATCAGCAGCGCGGTTACCCTCCTCCTCGGTCATTTCCTCCTTGGCATACAGGGCCTCGCGCTCCTTCATATTCTTCCACAGTGGCTGATGTCCCATCAACACCGTGTCCATTACTGAAAACTCATCATACTTAAAGTGGTCCTGTTCCAGCACACTCATGCGCTCGCCAGGCAGCATCTCAACGGTACCCTTGTTGGGCTCCAGTTCGCCGCTGATGGCGCGGAGTAGGGTAGACTTACCGGCACCGTTGGCACCGATAATACCATAAATGTTACCACTTGTAAACTTCATGTTGACGTCCTTGTACAACGTCTTCTTTCCAAATTGAATAGCCAGATTTGTGACTGTTATCATGTCTTTTTATACCTTATTTATATATTTCGGGCTGCAAAATTAGTAAATAAATGGCAAAAGACCAAATATATTTGAACTTTTTCGATTCACTCGAAATAGTAAGCTTAAATTTCGTCAGTCTATTATGTATTACATTTATATCCTTATCCTTGAATTCGCCATCACCTTCACCGGCGTAGCCCTGCTCATCAGATATTATAACCATAAGGCATAACTCTCTAAATTGAATCTTACATATCACAAAACATATTAAATCAGAGGGCAAATTTACGAATTATTACCGACTTTTTACTATATTTGTGCCGTAATTTATGTTAGTTTACAAACAAACCCAACAAAACCAACATGACAATGATTAGAAAAGCTGAAAAAAGAGATATACCGAGTATCATTGAACTGTTGCATCAAGTGGATATGGTTCATCATTTGATACGCCCTGACTTGTTCAAGCCAAACACAACCAAATATAATGAGCAAGAACTCGAAGACTTGCTGGGCAATGATAGCAAACCTATCTTCGTTTACGATAACGGGGAAGTTTTAGGCCATGTTTTCTGCATGATTACAGAAGTCAAGGAAGACAAGTTGCTTCAGAGTATCAAGACGCTGTATATTGATGACATCTGCGTGAATGAAAAGGCTCGTGGTAAACATGTTGGTAAGGCTTTGTACGAATATGTCCGCGATTATGCCCAGTCAATAGGCTGCAACAACATCACCCTGAATGTATGGGAGGGCAACGATCCTGCATTAAGTTTCTACAGGAACATGGGCATGAAAGTCCAGAAGACAACAATGGAAATAATCTTGTGAGACACGTACCAGCCCCCCTTGGTTCAAGTCAGTAAACCACAAAATATATTCCTAATTTTTTTATGTAGAATATAGAGTAGGGGACCGACAGATTTTCTGTCAGCCCCCCATTCTTTTCACTTTAAAGAGTGATGGTCCCCTGGTTCATTCAGCCTTCATTCATCAGTTCATCGAACCGCTTGAACCAGGTCCTTCACCGCCACCGTTGTCGCCTCCGGTGTTGTCACCTCCAGTGGTTCCACCGTTGTTGTCGCCTCCGTTCTGGGTGCCGCCGTTCTCCGAGCCAGATCCGCTGGTGTTGCCACCGTCGTTCTCGCCAGTTTCGGTAGTGTTGTCGGGCTCCTCTACGGTGCCGTCGTCGGTGCTGGTCACGCGCTTCACCTCGTTGCCATTGCGGTCGTAGCAGGTGATGACCACAGCCGTGTTCTTCAGCTCGTCCTTCAGCTCGACGGCTGGAGTGAACACGATACGGCGCACCTTGATGAGCGACGTTTTTACGTCATTCACGTCAGCCACACTCTTGGCCGAAAGACTGAAACGCATGGTTCCCAGTCCAGGTAAAGCTACGGAGTGGCCTTCCGTAGCCCAAGCTTTGATCACTTCGCCAGCAGCATCCCAGCAAGCATGCATCACGCCTTCACTAACACCGGAGCGCAGGGCCGCCTCACGAATCACTTTCTCCTTCGCAAGAGCACTGTACATCTCAGGTACCATAACGTAACGGTACTCGCCGGCATACTTGCCGACCTTGAACTTACGTTCTTTTGCTTTAACTTTAAGACTCATAATCCTGAAACAATCTTTTTACGTTAAAAGCTCCTCTGCGACCAGCTACATCGGGTGGCCGCTTCCCGCAGTGTTGTTATCCTTTATTACCCTACAAAGTTACAAAAAATAATCGAGAATACCAAATTTTAACCCGTTTATTTTCAACGATTTACGTTAATAAATGTATAATTTTAAACACAAAAAATCCCGATACAATGAGTATCAGGACTACATATCATATGTGATAAAAGTTCCCTAAAAGACAGCGGCGCACGCCCTCTTGATGTCCATCAGCCGGGCTATCAGCGGCTTCTTCTGACGAGCTACCGACATGTTATAGCGCATCTGCATGTTGATGAGCAGCTCGGGGTTGATGCCTAGAGCAGCCTCTACCATCAGCGCAAAATCGGTGGTCACTGGGCGCTTGCCATTCAGTATCTCATTCAACTGTGTATAAGGAATAGAAAGCACCTCAGAGAATTTCTTCTGCGAAATACCTCTTGCCTCCAATTCTTCCTTCAGTACATCTCCCGGATGTGTCGTTGTTCTGTTCATAATACAAAGGTAAGCATTCTTTTCGAAATTCACAAATTTAGTGAAGATTTTTTTTTATATCTAAAAATTCTCCACTTCGGAGCCATATTTTTTACTCCGAACTGGAAAAATATTTTGAGTGAAGTCGAGAAAAATGAGATTGTGTGACAGCTTCGTGACGCTTTGTGACTGAGTTTGTGACGGTTCTCAAACAAATCTAAAGTCTTGTGGCTCTGAAAGATAAATAATGAGAAAAAACAAATGTCACACAGTCACAAACAAATCTCCATAAAGTTGGAATCGCAAATACGAAATAGTATATGAGCGACAGGGATGGAAATTATGCGTGACTGTGTGACTGCGTGACAGAAACCTTTAGAAGGGAAGGTCCTCTGTATTAGAGAACAAGTCGGTCTGAGTAGCCTCTGGTTTGCTTGCAGCTTCTGCAGCGGCCTTAGTCTGGATGTAGTAATAGTTGACTCGCTTGTCGCCCTCGCGTACCTGCCAACGGTCGCCATCTTCCTTCTGCCCGGTACATGAAGCAGGGTTGTAGCAGTGGATATGCTCAGCATACTGGCACCACTTCTTCAGCTGCTCGGTGAATGACTTAGGCGAACATTTGTAACCAATATCCTGACTGTAGGCGTTGACCAGTTCATCGGCACGCACCTTACGGTCGAGCCATTCACTGCCTTCAGCGAGGTTCTCATCAGCCCACTGACGGAAGCTCTTGCTGACGGACGCCTGTGCCTCGCGCTGTTGAATACGCTGCATGGGAGGCATCAGCTGGCGCTCTCCGACGGGCAAAGACAGGTAGAGCTGCAGACACTCCAGCATCAGGTGTATGTCTGCCTGCCAGTCGGTCTCACTATAGTCTTCGCGCATCAAGTCCTGATCGAAGTCATCGTGAATGGTACGTGTCTCACGATAGTCGTTCATGTCAGTCTGCTTGTGGTAGTAGTCGCTGAAGATGACAGGCCAGATGCGGGCATCGGTAGAGGGGTCGTGCTTCTTCAGGACATAGTTTGTACCGAAGATGAACTTAGGAGCCTTGTTGAAGGGGATGGTGACGGGATCCTTGCCCTTCTTCTCTACCGTGATGTTGTTGGTAATCTGGCCAAAGAAATACTCAAAGTTGAAGTCCTTCGAGCACTCATCCACCTTGATGAAACTTGTAGTCTCATCCATACCAGCATAGATGAACTGCATGTTGGTTTTGCTGTCCATCGTTCGACCATCGATTTCGAAGAAGTTGACCATGATCTCGGTGAGTGCGTGAATATAGAAGCTCTTGCCGCTTCGACCATTACAGGCATCGTCGCGGTCACTCATGGCATGGTCGAGACAAAGCGTGGCCTTGGCCTCACTACTCGACTTGTAGCGGTGCAGCATATATCCGATATTCAGAATCTTGACTATCAGACTGAGTTCTTCTTCCGCTATCTCTTCGGGAGTGAGATCAAGCTTCTGCTCATCCTTTTTGCGCCAATAAAGGCGAGAGGTGTTGGCTAAGAAACGGAGCAACTTGCTCTTGGCATCGGGACTGATGGCAATGTGAAGATTGCCTTTATCGTCCTTAGTCACGGTGAACTGCGGCTTCATGTCGCGGAAGTCATGCTGGATGACGGCATTCTCCCAGACATAGTGACCATTGGCCGACTGCGACGGCTGCAGACGTGTCAGTTTGTCGGCAGTAACGAGTACGGCACCATTACGGAAGTAGAACAGCTGCGATGTGGCCGTAGCACTACTGAAATCCAGGTCGTCACGCTCTACGAGAGGGCTCACACCATTGGTCGGCAAACGACGTGAGGCCTTTAGCTTGTTGATGAGTGGCTCTGGAAGTCCCTCGCGCTCACACCATTTATCCAGATAGGATACGATGCTCTTTGCCTTTATACGATAGGCCACATGACCCTTCACACGAATGTACTGCGGTTCCTTCAGCGTATCGTCCTTCAAGGTAGAGAAGCCTTTGAGCCAGAGGAAATAGGACAGTGACTTATCAGAGATGGTGTACGACACGTTCCCGTTATCGTCGGTATGTTCCGCCCAGAACTGAGCCTGACGTGCTCTACCCAGCAGCTTTCCCATCGCCTTGCGATTGGGGTTCAGACGCAGGTAGTCGCGCAGGTCTTTACAGAGACGGCCACGGTTGTCGTGCAGACCGTAGAAGTCATCGGGAGTGAGCCATGCAGAGTGGAGTGTCGGAATGGCTAAAGCCAGACTGATGCCCATGCGTTTGCCGGTGCTATCGATGTCAGGAATGTTGATAACACGCTTGGCATACTTCAGCAACAGGAAGAACTGATCAGTGGTAAACTGTCGGGTCTCGGAGTCGAGCCATATCGGCTGGCAGCCCATAGCCAGGGCACTGACAGCATCGCTGCAACCACTGACCAGCAACACCTCACTGAGCTTCTCGTCGTTGTTTTGGTGGTAGGCACGAATGAGTTCAGCCAGACCATAGATGTAGTCGGGCTGCTTGTCGCCAACGATACGGAAGCGGAAAGCCTTGTCGGGGTTTAGTGGCTCGTAAACCTTCCAGAAGAACAACTCGCGCCCTTCTGCATTTACATAGGGGCAACGCTTGGCAAAGATGGGATAAGTGGCGGTAGCCTGACGGATGGTCAGTTTGTCGTCCTTCACCGAATAGACGGCCTTGACGGCATGCCAGTTCAGCTCAGCCAGATGCTCGGGCTTGACAAACGGCAACCACGTGGAGAGGTTGATGCCACCAAAACCCTCGAACAGATCGAGCCATGCCTTGCGTTCCTGTTCCTCAGGGGTAGCAGTACGCTGCTCAATGACCGGCATGTTCACACCAGTTTTCAGTTCGTCTTGCACTCCGTAGCGTTCTGCCAGTTCCTGCAAAGCAATCGAAAACATGTCCTTGCCCCAGCCGCGATTCTCCATGTAAACGTCAATCGCTGACAGCCAGCCCTCTTTGCCTTCCTTGCCGTAGTCGCAGATGTGCCAACTGCCATCCTTTGCTTGTTTCAGGATGGCTGATGGGGTACGCTCGTCAGGTCGGTAGCGGAACTTCTTCTTTGGCGTGTTTACTACTTCGGCAGCTGCCGGGCACTCTTCACAAATGATGTCCAGTCCGTTGTTGGTTACGGAGAGGACGCGCTGGAGGATGTCTTTATAATCCATTGTTTTTTTATTCCCCGCTAAAATGGGGTTCCTTGATGATGGGGAAAAAGCACCCTCTTTGTCGGTTTTTGTGTCGGTTTTCAGGTCGGTTTTTGAGAAACTACAGCACAAAAGAAAAGCGCAGAAGGCTTGTCACAACAGCCATCTACGCTATTATTGAAATCTTTGAAAAATTATTTTTGTTTACCTACTACACACTTTTGGATTTTCTACCATAATTGGAGTAATGCTCAGATTTTACAGATAAATCAATGTTTTCAAGAAGGTCTTTGTGTTCTCTAACGATAGTTTGCATCATATTAATACATTCGTCAACAGAATACGCAAGTACCACCTCCAACTTGGTCAGAATGTCATTAGTACCATCTATATGCCTCTCATGATTAAGTTCGCCAAACCAATTGTTGTTTTCGTCCTTGAAATGGGAGCGGACAATATTCAAATAGTTTCCACGAGGGGTTACCAATCCTGGCACTTTTTTTTTCCTAATTTCCTTTTTCTTGGTCAGCATATCAAAGAAGTCGTGCAACTGTGCTGACTTACCAGTCCATGTAAGGAAAAACTCGCCGGGTACTCCAGAAAACAGTTTATGGAAGTCAGCTTGACTACTTGTATTAGGCATCCAACCTATTACAATCAGTTCTGCGAGAACCAAATCCAATTGCTGGTCAGTTATCATAGCAGACTTCTTAAATGTTTCTTCTGTGTAGTTGAACTTGGGTTCCTCTTCCTGCTCGGCATTAGGGGATACCATCTTTCTGAATTTAGCGTCAACCTCACGCCTCTCCAGTTCCCCATCTCTAACAGATTTAAGATCTCTTTCTAAATCAAAGTGCTTTAGCCTTTTTATCATAGGAACTTGTCTTGAATAAGGACCATGTTCATCTACACCATACTCCGTGGTGTAACACTCCTTCACATAGCAAATATCATCATTACTTGACACATGCTCGTTCCAAGTATCAACCATAACCTGAATGGCCTTATTCATAAGCCATTTCTCAGAAAGACCACAAATAACTGCTTCCATAAAACTCCAGTCAAACTTAGTCTTAGCTGCAAGCTTTCCCAATTCCATGACCAACTCAGGATTCTTGTTGATATTATCTACATATTGCATAATGCTATCCTTTAATTGACTTGCAAGATTCTCAGACCTTTCTTTCTTCCGCAAGGCATCCAATAACTCCTTCGCCTGCTTCTCATCGTATATACAGCATTGGTCATCGAGCGAGTCACTAAGATCTTTATCTACATAGTATTTGTAATTGCCATGTACAGCGCCATCAGGATTCTGTAAAGGTTTCGTTACTGGATAAAGGATGGCTCCAGTTTCTTTTTCCAGCTTATGCATATCGATGCCGTAATCCTTGAGCAGTCGTGCAGCCCAAATCCGGCCAATTTCATTCAGCAGGGTGACGTAATTAAAGAAACACTCGTGTAGAGGAGATACTTTTGCATTGCTTAAAAGACGCAGCGCTGCGTTCGTACCCGTCAATTCGCGTAGGTACTCTTTGTCTACTATATATCGGCCTGTGCAATCGGAGACACTAACCTCCGCACTTGAATATATCATCCGCGAGAACCCCTTCACTAAATTCATTGTTTTTATAGCCTCTTGACGACACTCTTCAGAATTCTTTCCAGCAAGCTTCTCCTTGACAGCCTGGCGCAGCATCTTAAAGGCATCTTTACCGATGACTTCTGAATACTGTTGTATAAAGAACTCCGTCATGAGGGCGTATTCGCTTTTTTTCTTCGTCCAAGCCTCTGGATGATGATGCTCTCTGAGGACATAATCCATACAGTCACGAGCTAAGCCGCCCGTGCCGAATTGCTTAACAACTTCATCATAAAAAGCCAGTGGAGTAATGCCATTAGGATAATAGCAACGGCGATAATCTCTATAGGCATCGGCCAGGTAATCATCGATATAACTGTTAACCTGCTCTCTAATCGCCAACGGCAAATCAGTCATAAGTGGTTGTAGAGCCACTTTGTAATGTATTTCTTTCTCCGTATGGTGATACCAAGAACGCGCTTTCATTTTCAATTCATTCTCTGGCAATAAAGCTACGTCACGATTTCGTTTGTTAGCTTGAAGGTAAGCTTCTACTATCTGCTTTTCGTAGTCATTGTACAATTCTGCGTCAAAATCAGCATCTGGGTGTTCTGTCCAGAATTTCATAATGCCACCATCCTGTTCCAGAAGGGTCTTCCGGAACTCGCTATCCTGTCTGATATAATCTTCTAACGTCTTTTTCATGCCTGCAAAGATACGATTTTTTTCTGGGATTATTGGTGTCTTATATTGCAAAATTGCATTGCATTGCATTTTTGCGAAAATTGAAGGAGATGGAAAATGGGTAAATAATAGGTAATTTTTAATATAACTTATTAATATATAGATACTTATACTATATCTATACTCTTTCCTTACTTTTCTCCGTTTCACCTAAAAGCAAAAGCAATGCAATATTGCAATAAGCGAGGGCAAAACCAAGTGTACTTGAGCTATGCCGAGCGTTGGCAATATCGACGAAGTCAATATGCAATTCTGCGAGTAAAGGCGCTATTATATCCTGCTTTCCGACGAGATTACGGCTCGTCGATGGTGAGATTACGGCTCGCGCCCCACGAGATTACGGCTCGTGTTTTTTTACAAAACAGCCCTAATGACGTTTATTATCACTTTTATGCCATAGAAACCTTTTCTTTTCTAATTTTTTTGTACCTTTGCATCTTGATTATGGAAACTTCAGAAAATACGATAGAATCACAGATAGCAGCCATTTGTGTGACATTCGCCAGAAAGGGTATTCTTCTGTGCAACCATTTAGCATCGGTAAAGTTGAGGAACGGATGGCCCTTTTCGCTCAGGTAAACGCCATCACCCTTGCTAGCGACGAACTCTTCATGAGTGCCAAGCAGTTGCAACATTGCATGAGAGCATCAAAAGCCACGAAAGGTTTGGTAGTTACCGATGCCGACCTGATAGGTTTTCCTCAGAATCGTTTCCAGATGGATCTGAGTGAAGGAAACCAAGCGGCAAGGTCGAATTGCTCATCATCACGCAGATGCCACCGTTCCGCACATCGTGGCTCTACTTGGCTTCTCCTTTCACGTTGCAAAGATAGGCATTTTTCGCCTATCTTCCAAACTTTTTCTCACTTTTTTCTATTTCGACGTTAAAATTACAAATAATATTTGTATCTTTGCAGCTGGTTCGGGGAGAAATCCGGACTAACGAAGAAGCATTTGCTATTATTTCGCGTTAAGCCAAAATGCCCAGGAAACAGTTTGGAATAATATACGCTCTGAAGTAATAGAGATGTGGGGTGTCAGGTTATGTCATCTCCAATCTACCTTACGATAGCGATGCATTTACGCCAATAGGCGTGGTGCATTCTTATAAGGTAGATGGGGTTCCTTTCCTGGGCATGCCCCAAGCTTAACGCATAAGGAGCATCACGCTTTCTTTGTGCGTTGGCGATTGATAGTCAGATGCCTGTTGAACTTGAAACTATCAATCGTTATGAATGAGAACAAAGATTATGAAGTTTTTGAAAACGAACTGACTGCACAAGTCAGTTTCTTGGAACAGTATTTGCCAATGGTCGATCAAGATTTGAAGGTCGATGATGTACAGAATGATTATACAGACGGAGTGGTCAACGGTAATATCCTTGAATTTAAACTCGTTATTAACAATCTTAATGTAGTTTTGTTTCAAACCATCAAGTATCTTTCAGTTAGACGTATAAAAGGTAAGCCTGTTCCTTCCAATATCATACTTCTTTCTGCTAACGAGAAGAAAGCTTATCTGTATCGATCAAGTGATTATTTGAAGGAAATTGAGACTGTTTATGTAGGAGCTGCATCAAAGGGAAATGGAAGTTTTTCTGCAAAACCGTATATTGAGCAAATTGATTATTCAACTATGTTAGGGCAAAATAGAATAATTAGTTTGCTGCGTTCTAAAGAATATATAAGAATACATATAGACGAAAATTGTATCGTAGGTTGGGCCAATCGTTTTTATGAGGATAATAAGAGTGCAACTAAAGCAGAGTTTCTTGGAGACGAGACGGGAAAGACAAGAATAGTTGGAGAAATAAGAAATCCCACCAAACTCCGTGACTTCATCTATCCTTATGAAGGAAAAAGTAATAAGAAGTTCCGTTATTTGATGGACAAACTAAATGATGACTTGCACAAGAAGGACCTTGGGGCGTTTTATACAGATCCAATGTATGCAGAAAAATCTTTAGAACTTGTTAGAGAGGCTATAAGTAAAGTTCCTGAAGGTAACGATTATATTATACTTGACAGATGTGCTGGTACCGGTAATTTGGAGCAATTTATGACAGACGAGGAGCTTAGTCATGTAATAGTTTCAACATATGAGTATTATGAGTATAAAGTACTTATGGAGAATTTCAGCGATAAAGTTAGAAGTATCATCCCTCCCATAGAATCAAACGATACTTTTATTGGAGGTATGGTGAGAGGTGCAAACGCATTGGAAAAGGACTATGTCGAAAATGAAATCATCGTGAGGTATGTAAACGATGAAAAGTGTACTATTATCGTTTTTGAAAACCCACCATACTCAGAATCTACATCAGCTGAGCACCAGAGAAAAGGTCATGGCAAAAAATCTTCAGAATGGAAAAAAAGCTATGTAGCTCAAGAAATGAAAAAGCATATTAAGGGAAAAGGCTTAATGATATGGGTAATGCGTTCATTTGGTCGGCATTTCAATATTATCTCAGGCAACCAACGGATAGCCTGATTGTATATTCACCTGTCAAGTACTGGAAAGCTCAGGGGCTTATATCCAAGCGCTTTATCCGTGGTTTTGCTTTTAATCGTCGCCATTTTCATACTAATATCGGTGCAACTATTATGGTTGCATATTGGGCTAATGAAGAACAGTCTGAACTTGATAATTTTTCAATCCAGGCGATAGATATCTCTGAAAAGAAGGTTAACGGAGAAACGAAGAGAGAACTCGTTGATTGTGGAATGTTATCAGTTAAGAAGCTACATAAGACATACAGCGAGACTTACTATGATAAACGTAAAATAGATGATAAGTATAAAGTCGGAATTCTTTGCGGACTTAATGGTAAGGAGAAGGCAACCAGTATAACAAACAAACCACTCACACATCCAGATGTAATCGGATACATGGTAGCCCATAGTTCAGGTTTCGATAATCCTGATTTAGATTCGTCTTTGCTCGTTGCCGGACGGTACGATGGTCATGGTTTCTATCTGTTTAAGGACAAGTTCTTAGAGAAAATGCCGCTTTTTGCTGCAACCCGCTTCTATAAATATAATAGAGAATGGACTAATCGTGGCCGCATCATGAAGTCGGGTGATGGTAGCGAGATGTTTTATCGTGACCTTCAAGCAGGCAAACTAAACGGGTATCTTTTGAAATGTCTATTGTTTACCGTTCTAGAACCTCAGAACCACATGAGAGAATTTACAGGAAGCGACGGTAAGGAATATAAGAACCAACTCTGTCTCGATACAACAAATGGCTCAACTCTTGCAAGTGAAGCCTTGAAAGTAATGGTGAAGAACGAGGATGAGATAGTTCTTTATTCTCTATGGGAAAAGATATTGATGGCAGCAAAAAATACAAAGAACTATCAGCCAAACATCAACTATGGACTTTTTCAGATAAAAGATGAACTTGATACTTTTTATGTTGTACAAAAGAATAAAAAGAATATGAAGATATACGAGTATAAAGAATTGCATAGCGATATTGATACATTGTCTAAACTCGTTAAAACATATTATTTGAAGGAAATTGTACCGACATTGATGGATTATGAGTTCCTAAAATAATATAAGAAAACAATATGGCACGAGGTAAAGTAATAACTACGCATCTGCGTACTGGCGATCCTAACGGCATCCGAACGGTGTTCATCAGCAATAAGATTTGCGAGATGATTGTGTTCCCAAAGTCGAAGTTTGACATGGTGAGTCAGTTAGAAGAGAGTTCGCGTCCGGCACTCTACATCCTGCTGGGTGAGGATGAGAATGGCGCTGCACAGGCATATATCGGTGAAACCACCAATGGTGTTCAGCGTATTAACAATCACAAAAGCCACAAACTATTCTGGAACATATAGGGATGGAGAGAAACGTAATGCTATTATTGCTGCCATGTCGAAACCTACGAAGGACGGCTTCTGGGAACTTCAGCGCGACTACGTTTTAGCAAGTCCGAGTACTGCTGCCAGTTATTGCTCAGGCCGCAGTTGCAACGGCTGGCTGCACTGGATAAATGAAGCAGGGCAATCGCTGGACGAATTGTATAGGAGCGAGTAATATTGCATTATTGCATTGCATTGATTTTTTCGTCACACCATCTTTTCGCCTACGCTACGACCTCGCTACGACCTTCGAACGACGGCCGAACGACCTTGCTACGAGTGCTCGCCAATGGTGAAGTGGGTCGTTCGTATAGCACCCTCTACGTCGAAGTCGAAGATGTCGTAGAATGGCTCCAGACGCAAGCGTCGAGCGACGGCTCGTGTTACTTCACAAGATTTTTGCTCGCCCGCGGCGACAGGCTCTGGTAGGTTTCCTGACCTCCCGTTCCTGAGCGGAAGATGATAGTGTCAATGAAATAGAGATGCCCGTCGTCGCCCATTAACACATTGTTGGGAACAGCATCAAAAATGTCGTTGACGCCATTAGTGAAATAGCCGTCATCCTGTTCTTTATGAAATCCCAGTCGTTCCATTTCTTCGTTGATTTCTTGTTGAGTGGCTTCGCGCTGAGATAGGATGAATGGCTGACGAAGAACGGCACATGTTTTCCCGTCACGGTTTTCTGCAAAACCAAGAAAAGTATACTCGCAATCTGGGAATAGTTGGTTATGAACCGTGATACGTTCAAAGAAAGGCGAAAGGTTGTCGTCGGAATAGCGGAAATCATTCAGTTTGTATACAAACCTACTATCCAATGAAGCATATACTTCATTTTCCGAACCGCGGTCGGAGTAGGTGCCAAGCGTATCTTTGTCTATCCAACAATCGTGTTGGACAGCCCAATCCTTCAGTCTTGCAATTTGGACTCCCTTGCAAGCCGTTGTTCCCGCAAGCGCTTGAACTGAGTCAAGCACGCTTCGTGCGAAATCGGATGCCGCTGCCAATAGTCCACCGACTTCATCTTCTCTGCCGTCACCCTGCGGTGATAATCGTTGAGAACTGTCATTGTTCATTCTTTTGTTTGTTTCTTTGTGCAAAGATAGCCCAAATTCGCTTATCTTCCAAACTTTTCTTCTATTTTCTTTCTCTATTCCTTATTATTTATTATCTTTGCAAATGGTTCGGGGAGAAGTCCGGACTAATGAAAGCATTCGCTATTATTTCGCGTTCAGCAAAAAGCCTCGGAAACTCCATAAAGAAGGGAACATGAAAAATGGGACGGCCATTTGGCGGTCCCATTATATTTTATTCATTAGCAAGGAAAACAATAGTCATAGCCGACCACAAATCAACAAAAAAAAGATGGCTGATCGTCACCGACTAACCACCTAACAAACTAAACAAATACTTTATGATTTTTATACCTGTGATTACAAGTTGGGAGTGATGGCAGCAAGCCATGCCTCGATGCGAGTGTCGGTCTTATCGTCCTCGTTGATGTCGTCGCTTTCATCGTTTTTGTTGTTTTCAAATCACGGTGCAAAGTTACGGCAAAAAGATAAGGTGCGCAATACCTAAAAACGAGTGTTTTGAGTATTACGCACCTACGATGTCTTGCAAAAGCTGATTAATCAAAAGTAGGTATTCAAGGCTGAACTGCCCCTCTGGAATAGCTACCGTTATCCACAGTGGAAATACTGTGTGACGAGCTTTTGGATTTCCTCGGGATAGCCCTCGATGGTCTGGCGGAGGGTGGTATCGTCGAAAGCCCGCAATTGGGCGATGATGCCGTCAATCATAGCTGGTGAGAAGACATTGCGTTGCTCGAAGACAGCACGCTGGCGTTCTAGACAGTTGGCTGAAGCGACGCAGGAGTCAGGGAGCTGTGCAAGCGTAGCCAAACGGTCGGCATTCTCAGCAGCATGGATATTCACATTCACATAAGTGCGCTCAGCCACCTCAAGCGCATTGGTCATCTCGAAACCGTGACGACATGCGACACAGAGTCCTGCCAGCAACTGATAGAGGTCGGCTGAACCGTCGGGCGAGCGCATCTCTACCGTCTGCTTGATGCTTGTATCGTAATTTGTTTCTTTTTCCAAGGGATTGGCCTTATGGCTCATGTCTACATCAGCAGCCCAGCCCAGAGGTACACGCACCAGCACAGATCGGTTGCGGTCGCCCCAGCAGACATTCGTAGGCGCCTCCTGATGAGGAACGAGACGGAAATAGCTGGTAGGATTCTTATTGCCAAAGGCGGTAATGGCAGGAGCGAGATCCATCATGCCTGCTATCATCTTACGGGCAGCTTCAGACAGTACGCCGTTAGCCAGCATCTGGTTTTTGCCATCCTTCATCATCCGCATATGAATATGCAAGCCTGAGCCTGCTTTGCCAGTGGTAATCTTTGGCGCAAAGGTCACGTCGTAGCCCATCTGATAGCCAAGATTACGAATAACCCATTTGGCGAGCATCAGTTGGTCGGCAGCCTGTTCTACAGGTACAGGCAGAAATTCAATCTCGTTTTGTTCGTAGTTCTTTCCGTCGATGGTGAAGTTGCCCACCTCAGAGTGACCATATTTAATCTGACCTCCGGCCTGTGCAATGTACTGCATGCACTGGGTGCGGAACTCATTGGCTTTGGCATAAGGTGCCGACTCATGATAGCCACGCTGGTCCTGAGCAGGGAACACCTCCTCGTCGTCGCTGATGACGTAATACTCCAGTTCGCCCATTGCCTGATATTCCATACCCGTCACTTCGCGGAAAGCTTCAGCAGCCTTGTGGAGCGTGTATTCAGGCGACGACTCCAGTGGATTACCATCCTTGTCGAAATAGGAACAGAGCAGCGACACGGTGGGTATCTCTGCGAACGGATCGACAAAGGCCGTGCGGAAACGGGGCAGTACATAGAGGTCGCTCGAGCCTGCCTGGATAAAGCTGAACAAGCTGGAGCCATCGACACGCTCGCCACAGGTGAGGATGGTCTCCAGGTAGTCAAGGTCGTTGATGACGAAGTTCAGCGTCTTCAGCTTACCGTCACCACCAGGATACATGAAATTCACCATGCGGATGTCATTATTAACAATGTAGTCGATGATATCGGCTTTCGTAAATTCCGAAGCCGGTTTCTGAAGTGCGGCTACAATGAGATTAGCATTCAATTTCAGATGTTTGTTGTCCATAATAATTTAAACGTATTAATTTAAGTACATAGTTTCGATGTTTTAGTACTGCTCCTCGTGGTCGTAGCGGGGCATGTGGCGTAGGGTCATTCTGCGGACAGCAGCCTGAGCCATAGCTTCGTAGGCACGCTCGCTGGGGTGTAGATGGTCGCCACTGTCGTAGCCTTCGGCAAAGGCTTTGGGATTGGTATTGCTGCGTACGGCTGCGTCGAAGTCAATGCATCCGTCGAAGATGGGCGATGTGCGCAGCCACTCGTTAAACTGCTGACGCATGCGGTCGCGCTCTTCATTATAGGTGCGCCATCCGTAGATGGGAAGTAGGGTACCGCTCCACACTTTCAGTCCCATGGCTTTGGCGGGCTTTACGTAGATATCCTCGACACCACGCTCCATCTCCTCTACCGTAGGCAGGTCGCTCCACGGGCGGAAGGGGTTGACATCTTCGCCCACAGGGTGGATGATATCATTGATGCCATGCTGGATGATGACATCCGTCGCACCAGCCACATTCATTTCGATGGGGAAGCGGGTGGCACCTTTCAGTCCGTAGGCCTGATAAGTGATGCAGTCGTATTGGCGCAGGATGCGAGTACCGCTGACGGCTCTACGGATGATGGCTGCGTTAGAACCGAAAGCCATTTGCGCCATATAGTCGGGCCACGACTGGGCAGTAATGGAATCACCATAGCACACAATGGCTCGATTGTCGACTGATGTCAACACATCGATGGTGTTCAGGAAGTAGAACCAGTTGGTATGACGTGTCAGGTCGAGGGGTAACACGTCGGCCTCAGCATAGTCTCCATAGGCATAGAATCCCTTTGACAGCGGGCCCGTGATGAGTGTGCCACTATTCATCTGGGTATAGTCGGCCATATACATGCTGACCTCTATCGTGTCGCCCCGATTCACAGCGTGGCTGATGGCGTCGCTCTCGGTCTCCTTGCCAGGCATCAGCGTTACGCTGGTATTGCCACTGAAGGTGATAGGCGTGTGGTCAACAAAGACCTTGTTGAGTGTTACAGGTTCGGTACCAGTAAGGTTAGAGAAACGGAACCTCAACTGGCTGCCACTGAAAGGCATTCTTACCGGATAACGCAGCGTCAGATTCTTGGCATAGATAGCCTCGCTGCGGTTGGTTATCGATGTGGCATTGCCCCAGCAAGCCACCCATTTCGTGTTATTGTTGCTCATATGTTGTAATTTTCAGCAAAGATAGTAATATTTTGGCGCAAAGATACGAAATTATTATGGAAAGATATAAAAAATAACCGAATATTTGCTACCTTTGTACCCAATATGAAATACGGAGTGATTGGCACTGGTGCCATTGGTGGATATTATGGAGCCAAACTGGCTCATGCAGGACAGGAACTTCATTTCTTGTTCCGCAGCGACTATGAGTATGTGAAACAGCACGGTCTGCAGGTAGACTCTTGTGACGGTTCGTTTCATCTGGATG
>Ga0310694_10002189_pt1 | contig 20557 bp, 20 predicted proteins | sample 174DNAGHGhighgp2_FD_203884 | JGI IMG/M metagenome (GOLD analysis project Ga0310694, IMG submission 203884) | Sheep rumen microbial communities from Palmerston North, Manawatu-Wanganui, New Zealand - 1742 DNA GHGhigh gp2 (v2) (version 2) | ecosystem: Host-associated > Mammals > Digestive system... | reverse complement strand
CCCTCGCTTGAGAAGCTTAAGAAGGAAGGGGAGAGCGGTCGCCAGCGCCTAGCGCAGATTACGCGTTACCTGACGATTGTCATTTGTATTGTTCAGTCTTGGACGATTGCCTCGCTTCTTCTGAACCCGCAGGCTCTTGGCATCAACACGCAGATCGTCGTCAGCGGCTCCGCGATGGGCTTCCGCCTGATGACCGTGATTGGCATGACCTCAGCCGCGTTGTTCGTGATGTGGCTCGCCGACCAGATTACCACCTTTGGCGTGGGTAACGGCGGTTCCCTTATCATCATGATTAACATCACCTCCCGTCTGCCGCACGCAATCTTTGCCGCATACGAGCGTTATTTCGGCGGCAGCGGCATGCAGACGGCGTCGCCTGTTGAGCTGGTGTTGCTTCTCCTCTTCGGTTTCGGTGTGGTTATGGGTACCGTGATGCTCGTGCAGGGCGTCCGCAAGGTGCCGATTCACGCGACGCGCCGTTCAATGGCCGTGGGCAACACATACGGCATGCAGCAGACGTTCATGCCGCTTCGTGTGAACTACACGGGCGTTATGCCGATCATCTTCGCCCAGCCGATTCTTCAGGTGCTCGGCTGGCTCTTCAAGAAGATGCCGTGGGATCCCTGCCAGTCGTTCGGTACGCAATTGAGCGACATGGGTTCTGCCACGCATCTCATCATCTACGCGATTGTTATCATGTTCTTCTGCTTCTTCTGGGTCGCCACGCAGTTCAACGCGGTTGACATCTCGGAGAACTTGAAGAAGGACGGCTCCTACGTGCCCGGCATCCGTCCTGGCATGCAGACGGCCGAGTACCTCGACGCAGTGATGACGCGCATCACCCTCATCGGCGGCACAGGACTCCTCATCGTTGCCCTCCTACCCCAGGTTCTCAGCGGCGCCTTCAACATCCCGTGGGCGATTTCCAGCTTCTTCGGTGGTACGTCCCTGCTCATCATCGTGGGTGTGGCGCTTGATACGCTGCGTATCATGGAGTCGCACCTCCTCGTGCGCAAGTATGACGGCTTCCTTCGCCATGGTTCGCTTCGCGGACGTGGCGGCATGTAATGTTTACGGGGGTGAACATGACCATGAAACTTGCAGCGGCTGCGGCCATGACGGCGTTCGCGTGTGCGGCTGCCGTTGGCAGCGACGAGGCGGCGGTTACCGTTGGTGGAGCGAAGCTGACGCGCAGCGAACTTGACGTGGATGTCAACCGTGTCATGGAGGCGCAGAAGGCGCAGATCCCGGAAGCGCACAGGGAAGAGGCGCGGAAGTTCTTCGGCCAGCGTATCGCGGACATGTTCATCACGAAGACGCTTGTCTTGGGCGAGGCGAAAAAAGCCGGGATTACGGTTTCAGACGACGAGTTCAAGGCTTACGTGGATGCGGCGCTGAAGTCGGCTGGTGGACGCCCTGGCGCACCCACTACGCTTGAAGAGCTCGTAGCCCATCACCCGTTCGGCCCTGAACGCGGACTTGCCGAGTTCAAGGACAGTGTCGTAATCAAGAAGTTCGTCGAGCAGAAGATTGCTCCTAACGTGAAGGTTGATCCCGCCGCGCTCAAGAAGCAGTACGATGAGATCGTTTCCAACATCAGACAGCGCGCTTCGTCGTCCAAGCCCGAGCAGGTTCAGGCATCACATATCCTCGTCAAAACCGACAACGCGAAGACCGATGCCGTCGCAAAGAGGGAAATCGACGAACTTTACGCGCAGTTGAAGGATCTCAAGGGCGATGAACTCAAGACGAAGTTCGCTGAACTTGCCAAGGCGAAGTCCGACTGCCCCTCAAAGGCGAAGGGTGGAGACCTCGGTCCGTTTGGTCACGGACAGATGGTTCCCGAATTCGACAAGGCTGCATTTGAACTGGCCGAGGGCACTCTCTCCAAGCCAGTCAAGACGCAGTTCGGATGGCATCTCATCCTCACAACGAAGAAGATTCCCGGCGTGACGTCAACTGCCGAGGAAATCGACCGTCAGGTCGAGGCGCAGAAGCCGAAACTTGCCGATGTTGAGAATTGGATGAAGGGACAGCAGGTTCAGCAGGCATTTCAGGCGTATGTGGACAAGCTTCGTTCCGAAGTGAAGATTTCCTCGCCGGCTTTCCCCGACCTCGAGAAACATCCCGCCCGATAAGGACGTGCAAGGGGGATGGTCTTGCAGAGACGTAGATTCATCTTGGCTGGTACGGCCGCAGTCGCCGCACCGACGCTTTTAGGTGAACCAGCCGCTCCGCAGAAAGTTCGCATGGGCTTTATCGGCTTGGGGAACCGTGGAACGCAGCTTTTGCATTGGTTTCTCAATCAGCCTGACGTTGAGCCAGTTGCCGTATGCGACGTTTATGAGCCGTTCCTCATGCGTGACAGAGATGCTTTCGATTCAAAGTTCGCTGACTTTGGTCTTGAGAGGAGTCTGCCCGTTTTCACGGGAAGCGACGGTTCGCTTTTAGGTTCGGAGAAGAAACTTCAGGAAGCCGTGAAGGCAGGCAAGTGCAAACGGTATTCCGATTACCGCCGCCTTCTTGAAGATCCCCATGTAGATGCCGTGTGCATCGCGACTCCCGACCACTGGCATGCGCTCATGACGATTGACGCCATCAAAGCCTGCAAGGATGTCTATTGCGAGAAGCCGCTTTCCGTATCGCTCGCCGAGGGAAGGGCGATGGTAAAGGCTCAGAAGGAGTCCAAACAGGTTGTCGGCGTAGGTCTCAACAGACGCGGCAGTGCGGCGTACCGAAAGCTGAAGGGCGAAATAGACGGCGGGAAGTACGGCGCGTTTCGCGTAGGGCGTGCTGCGCGGGTCTCGAACTTGTTCCCCAATGGCATTGGGAAGTGCCCGCCCTGTCAGCCGCCAAAGGGTCTGGACTGGGACAAATGGGTTGGTCCACGCGCGTTCCGTCCATACCGCTACACTATTGCTCCTTACCTTTTCCGCTGGCATTCCGATTTCTCAAGCCAGATGGCGAATTGGGGCGTGCAATTCCTTGACGTGCTGCGCTGGATGATGGGAGAGGTCGCGCCAAGCGCCGTTACGGCTGTTGGCGGGCAATACTTCCTGGACCACGACGGGGATATTCCGGACACGATGGAAGTGACGTTCGAGTTTCCGGACAAGAAACTCATGCACTTCGCGATTTACGAAGGTGGCACGTCTCGTCCAATCCTTTCCCGCGAAATAGAGATACAGGGTTCTGATGGCGTGATATACGCCGATGAAAGCGGTTATTCAATCATTCCGCAGAAATCGCGCGAGTTCAAAAATCCGAAAGAGCCGCTGTTCAAGCCGGTGGAGCACACGCAGGATTTCGTGGATAGCACTTCCGTTATGGTGCGCGATTTTCTCGATCGCGTCAAGGACCGCGGAACGCCATTGTGTACTCTTGAGGACGGACACCGCTCCACCAGTTTCGCCCATCTTGCCAACATTGCGTTGCGTATGGGGCAGCGCCTTGAATGGAATCCTGCAACCGAACAGTTCACTAACTGCCCGAAGGCGAATGAACTGTTGTCCTATGCTTATCGCGACGGCTACAAGCTCGCGTAAGCTCTCTACTTCTTGAATTGCGACATGGCGTCCTGAAGGGCGGCGTTGTAGGCCGTGCGCTGGGCGTTCTCCATGTCTGTCATTTCAACGGTGGGCTGGTTGACCATGCGCGGTGCCGGATTGAACGACGGTGTGCGCTTGGCCGTGAAGCCGAACTGGTAGATGATCACGAGTTCGCCGTGCGGACCCGTGGCCTTGCCCGTACCGACGGCGACGTAGCCGGTCGTCTTGCCGGCGGCGTCCTTGCCCTCGAAGACGGGGAAGCGTCCCTTGCCGGGAAGGGCGGTGGCCGTCGCCGTACCTTTGGGCAGCGCTTTGAGCGCCTCATCGGGCTTGGCGGGATCGAAGAGCAATTTGCCTTCGGGATTGATTTTGGGCGCGGCTGGTGCGGCGGAAGCCTTGCCTTCAATGCGGTCGATGCGCTGGGCGGCGTCCGCAACGGCGTCGCAGACGGCGCGCGAGGTGATCGTGGCGGATGTGAGGGCTTCGATCTTGCCGTCGTCCTTCGTGACTTTGACGCTGGCGGCGGGCTGGTTCTTGAAGCGCTCGATGAACGCGGGCGTGGAGAGGTTCGAGCCGAGGCCGGGCGTTTCGGCGGCGGCGAGCACCTGATAGGAAATCACCGTGCGGTCGGGGTTGAGTCCCACCATGAGGCGGATGTTGCCGCCATAGCCCTTGGCCGTGAGACCCGGCACCGCGTAGCCGGCAATCTGCGTCTTGGCGTCGTCCGCATAGCCGATGAACGCGGTGAGCAAGGCGTCGGCAGGATCTTTGACGGGTTCGATGGCTTTGACGCTCGCGGGCAGGACGGCGCGCGCGGCGTTGTTCGCCTTCAGCGTGGCGAGGTTTGCGATGCGCTCCTTCGTGGCGTTGTTCACGATGGCCAGCACGGCCGCGCAGACGGCCGAGATAAGCGTGAGCGAGAGGATGAGTTGGAGGATCTTTTTCACTTTTTGACCTTCCCGAAGGGTTTGGGCTGGGTGAAGCGGTTGATGAGCGGCGTGAGCGCGTTCATTATGAGGATCGAGAACGAGACGCCTTCAGGGTAGGCGCCCGTGGGCGCGGTGCGGATGAGCATCGTGATGAGTCCGCAGCCGCAGCCGAAGATCAGCTTGCCCTTGGCGGTGATGGGCGAGGTCACGTAGTCCGTGGCCATGAAGCACGCGCCGATCACGCAGCCGCCGGAGAGGACGTGCACGAGCGGCGGTACACCGCCCTTGAACATCGCGTAGAGGAACACTGTGCCGATGAAGGCGACGGGGATGTGCCAGGTGATGACCTTGCGCCACAGCAGATAGGCGGCGCCAATCAACAGGGCGAGCGCGGAGACTTCGCCGATGCAGCCGTTCACGTTGCCGATGAAGAGGTCCTTGATGAGCGCAGCCTGTGACCAGTCAAAACCCTCCGCGCCTTTCTTGATGAGGGCAAGGGGCGTGGCAGTGGTGGTGGCCTCGACGTTCCAGGCACTGAGCGTCCACGCGGATTTCGTCCAGGTGGTCATTGGTCCCGTGAAGGAGATGAGCAGGAACGCGCGTGCAGCGAGGGCGGGGTTGAAGGGATTGTAGCCGAGTCCGCCGAACAGCTGCTTGCAGACGCCCATCGCGAACACGCCGCCGAGTGCGGCCATCCACACGGGGAGGTCGGGCGGCAGGTTGAGCGCGAGCAGCAGGCCGGTGACGATGGCGGAGAAGTCGCCGATCGTGTTGTTGCGTTTCATCGCGAGGCGGCAGAGGCCCTCCGTGACGAGGCACGCGGCAATACACGTACCCGTGAGGATGAGCGCGCGCAGGCCGAAGAAATACACCCCGCAGCAGAGCGCCGGCAGAAGGGCGATGATCACGTCCAGCATGATCCGGCTCGTGGAAGCGTCCGCATGCGCATGCGGCGACGAGCTCAGGATGTAATGTTCCGATGTGTCTTTTGGTTTCATTGTTTTCTTTTCTTAGCCTTTGTCCTTTGGGTTTTAGATTCTGCGACAATGTAGTAACCGCCAGTTTTCTTCGCACCACGAAACTCCACTTTACCGCGAAGGGAATGTTCAATGTGGAACTTGATGTTCCTGACAGAGAGGCCAGAAACGGTCGAAATTGTTTTCTTGCCGATACCGGGATTGGCTTTGATTGTTTCTAGCAATCGAATCGCGGTATCGGACATCTCTTCGGCATTCGGATTTATAGGACAGTCGGGGGGATTTATAGGACAGCTTACTGATGTATCGGCTGGTTTTATTGGTGCATGTTCTTGCCGATAGACCTTTACGGTGAAGAAGTTCGCTTCGCTATCAGAAATGAATTCGACGTGTTTTGTTATCTCCGTTACGCGCTTGATGCCGGAGCCAAGTCCGCGATACGGTATCTCTTTTGTGGCAAACGTGAAGATGAGGGGATTCCTGGCAACCGACACTCCCGACTTAATCATTTCAATGGTTAGATGGTTCGGTAGTGCCCCTGGACTTATCAGTTCAACACGATTGTCGAACACCATCACCCGCCATGGCGACGACATGAAGTAGTCGCGGTGGAGGAACATGTTCGCGACGAGTTCTTGCAACGCTTCTTCCGGGATTTCTGGTATTCCGATTGAGTTGAAGCCCTGTCCGGCCTGCTCGTGCCGGAGGTTGCGCAGGATGAACTGCATTGTCGATCTGTACATGTCGCGGATCGTCCCGCGGAAATCCTCGCTGTCGCGGTAGTTTGAGCCCGCCATGTCGTTGCCGTAGTACGCAACGCACTTGACCACGTTGACAGGCGCGTACCGTTGCGGGTTCTTTCCGAAGAGAAGAAGCCCTGCGAGTGTCAACTGGTCGCCAGATGCAAAGCCCAGGTTGCGCAGCATGAGCGGGATGTCCACCTTGCCTGGCTCTAGAACGCTCTCAGCCGAAATCCCGTAGTTGCGTTCGAGAAACTCGCCAAAGTGATAGAGGTCGATGTCCTTGGCGCTTGTGCCGTAAACCGGCGTTTCGTCGGCGTAGAGCAAGTGTGCCTTTTGCAGGATGCGCTGAAGTTCCTTGCGGGACGTGATGCGTCGTTTGTCAGGGCCGGACTTTGTCCAATAGCTGCCGCTTTTGTCGGAGTAGGGCTTTAACGCCCCCTCCGCCACGGTGACGCAGAGAATCTGCTTGCCGCGAATGGTGTGGTATTCCGTTTGCGGGTAGATTGCGGGGCGGACGTTGTCGTTCGCGGCGTTGCTAATGTCGTCGGTTAGGATTTTCTTGTCCCTGGTACCGAGTCCCACGACATTGCCGTCATCGTCAACGCCAAACAGAATGGAGCCGCCGGAGGCGTTGGAGAACGCCACGAGTTCGGCCGCGAGTTTGGCGATGCCTATCGGCCCGCGCTTGAACTGCGTCCGGCTATCCTCGCCCTGAGCGATCCGCTCTGTTATCTCCGCCTTGGTCATTCCTAATTTATTTCTTATTGTTGTTCTTGCGAAGTTCTTCTTGCTTTTTTACCCCTTCTTCAAGAGCAAGGAGATAACGGTCGTAGTCGCTCATGAAAAGCTGGTCCTGGACAATGCGGTATTTCTCGAACTCCGCCTCGGCGTATGCTTTGGCAAGTGCGGCGGTCACCTCTTCTACACATTTCTCAGGTACTCCGCGACTCCAAAAGACGATAAAGCGATCTAACTCGCGTACCCAGTCCTCCATTGTCAGGGGGATGTGTTTCTCCGTCATTTCCTCCGCATAGTCAATGTAAGCGTTGACCATGCGGTTCAGGCGCGTCACTTCTGCTTCACTGAGATAGTTCTTCGCTACAACGACATCGGTTTTTTGTATCTTCCCGTCTGGTGCGTTCTCCCACGTCTTCAGCCCCATGTGCTCTTTTTCGGCATCCGCACGCGTATAGATCAACTGCGCGGCCGTATGCCCGTGAACAGCGACGTGCATGCGGTTCTGGACCGTGGCGAAGAAATGCCGAGTGGTCTGCGAGGTTTTGTCGTAGTCAACCGCCGTTGCATACAAATCGGTTATCTTCTGGTAGAACTTGCGTTCGCTTATCCTTATCTCGCGAATTCTCGCAAGCAAGTGCTCGAAATACTTGTCGCCAAGCGGAGTGCCGTCTTTCAGCCGCTGGTCGTCAAGCACCCATCCTTTTATGGTATATTCCGACACGATTTGATTAGCCCATTTGCGGAACTGAACGGCACGCTCGTTGTTAATCTTGAAGCCGATGGCGATTATTACTTGGAGATTATAATGGTCTTTGAGGTATTTCTTTTCGTCCGTGCCAGTAGTCCAATATTTTTGGACTACTGAATTCCTGTCAAGTTCTGAATCGTTGAATACCTTTGATATGTGATAGCTGATCGTGCGCTTGTCCACCCCATACACCGCCGCGAGCATCTTCTGGCTCATCCAGATGTTCTCGTTTTCGTAACGGATTTCGTATTTCTCCCCGGCCGCACCCGTGGAGGCGATGTATGTGAGGAACTGCGCCGCAGACGACTTCTGCGGTTCGACCTCCAACATGCCTTTGTGCTTCTTCTCTGCCATGGCTTACGTGCGGATTGACGAGTTTACGCCCCTGTTATTTCGCAGCAGCTGCTGCTGCCTTGGCCTTGGCGGCGGCCGCGGCGGCGCGGATGGACGCCTTGGCGCGGCGGCAGTTCTGGGTGATGTCGCGGTAGGCGGGGCAGCCGAACGAGCAGGCGCCGCACTCGATGCAGTCCATCACGTCCATCTTCTGCGCGGCGGCGATGTCGTTCGACTCCACGGCGGAGCAGATGAACGCGGGGTTCAGCTGCATCGGGCACGCCCGCACGCAGCGTCCGCAGTTGATGCAGGCGTTCGAGGTGTACTGGAACACCTTCGCCGACGTGAAGAAGAGAAGCCCGGAGGTTGTTTTCGTGGTGGCGATTTCGAGGTTGGGCACGTTGAAGCCCATCATCGGCCCGCCGCTGATCACCTTGCGCACGCCTTGCTTCTCGCCGCCGCAGAAGGCGACGAGGTCCGCGTAACGCGTGCCGATGGGCGCAAGCACGTTCTTCGGATCGACCACGCCGTCGCCGGAGACGGTCGTGACACGCTCCGTGAGCGGGATGCCTTTCTCCACGGCGTCCGCGATTGCGGCGACGGTGCCGACGTTCTCCACGACGCACCCGACGGCGATCGGGAGCGCGCCTTCGGGGACGATGCGCTTGACGGTGGCGTAGATCTGGTGTTTTTCGCTGCCCTGCGGGTAGAGGACCGGCAGGACGACGATCTCGACGTTGCCTTCGATGTCGGCAAACGCCTTTTCAAGGGCCTTGATGGCGTCCGGCTTGTTCGCCTCCACGGCGATGCGCACAGCGGGTCCGTTGAGGATCTTGCGCATGATCTCCACGCCCGCGCGGATGCGGTCCGCACGCTCGAGCATCGTGCGGTAGTCGCTCGTGAGGTAGGGTTCGCATTCGGCGCCGTTCAGGATAAGATATTCACAGTGCTTGTCGGGCGGCGGGTTGAGCTTGACCGCAGAGGGAAAGCCGGCGCCGCCCATGCCGCAGATGCCGGCGTCGTTCACGCGGGCGAGCAGTTCCTCGCGGGTGGCGGATTTCCAGTCGAGCGGCGGCAGGAACGCCGGCGCGGCCGACTGGTCCTCGGACACGTCGAGGATCACCGCGTCGGCCCAGCCGCCGGCGGGCCCCATCCGCTGCTCGACGGCCGCGACCGTACCGGCGACGGGCGCGTGCACGGGCACGGAGATGAAGCCGTTGCGCTCGCCGATGAGCTGTCCCTTGACGACGGCGTCGCCTTTCTTGACAAGGCACTTCGCCGGCGCGCCGAGGTGCTGGCTCATGGAGACGACGAGCTGCTTCGGCAGGGGCATCGCCTCGATCGGCTTGGAGGCCGCGAGGTCCTTGTTGTACTGCGGGTGGACGCCGCCGTGGAACTTAAACGCTGACTGGACCGTCTTCATGGTTAGATTCCCGTTTCGAAGTGGGCGTCTTCGCGGATGCACTTGCGCGGACACTTGTCCGCGAGCGTCGCGTCCGTCGGCGGGTTCTCGTAGTTGACCTTCGCGAGGAACCCGTTGAACGTGAAGTGGTTCGCATCCTTGCCGCCCGCGCTCTTCTCGCAGAGGTGGCAGCCGATGCAGCCGACGCCGCAGACCTTCGTGACTTCGGGCCCGCGCACGGGGTTGTTGCAGAGGACGTGGATGGTGGCGGACGCGGGGACGAGCTCGATGAGCTTGCGCGGGCACACGCTCACGCACTTGCCGCAGCCGATGCAGAGGCGCTTGTCCACGACCGCGAGGCCGTCGGTGATCGAGATCGCGTGCTTCGGGCACACGTTCGCGCACGCGCCGTAGCCGAGGCAGCCGAAGCGGCAGCCCTTGTCGCCGCCCGCCGTTGCGGCGGCGGCCGAGCAGTCGCAGATGCCGTTGTAGTCGCCCACGCGGATTGCCTCCGAGCGCGTGCCGCAGCACTTGACGAGCGCGACGCGCCTTTCGGTGGCGGTTGCCGCGACGCCGAGGATCTTGGCGAGTTCCGCGTTCACGGCGTCGCCGCCTGGGGCACATGCGCCGGGAGCGGCGGTGCCGGCCACGAGGGCGCGCGCGTAGTCGGCGCAGCCGGCGAAGCCGCAGCCGCCGCAGTTCGCGCCGGGAAGGGCGGCCGTGGCGAGGCCGATGCGGGGATCTTCCTGCACGGCGAGGTATTTGTCCGCAATCGCCAGCGCGAGCGCCGCGAGGGCGCCGATGCCGGCGATGACGAGGATGGCTGTGATGATTGCTGTCATGGCTGCGTGTTAGTAGGGGAGTTTGACGAGGCCGTTGAAGCCCATGAAGGCGAGGGAGAGGAGACCGGCCGTGACGAGCGCCACGGCGATGCCGCGGAAGCAGCGTGGCGGGTCCGCCCACGCGAGCTTCTCGCGGAGTCCGGAGAAGATGACGAGCGCGAAGCCGAAGCCGAGTGCGGCCGCGAAGGAGAAGAGAACGGATTCGAGGAAGGGCGTCCCGTTCTTGCAGTTCAGCTCCGCGACGCCCAGCACCGCGCAGTTCGTGGTGATGAGCGGCAGGAAGATGCCGAGCGCGGCGTGGAGCGGCGGCAGGAAGCGCTTCATCGCGATGTCGATGAACTGCACGAGCGACGCGATCACGAGGATGAACGCGAGCGTGTGGATGTAGCCGAGGCCGAGCGGGTCGAGCAGCCAGTGGTCGAGACACCACGTGACGGCCGAGGCGACCGTCATGACGAACACGACCGCCCCAGACATGCCGAGGGCCGTCTCCGTCTTCTTCGACACGCCCAGGAACGGGCAACATCCCAAAAAGCGGTTGAGAACGAAATTGTTCACCAGAACCGCGCCTACGATTATAATTAGATAGCGCATGACGGGTTATAGTATATCATTCCCTATTGCCGTCCGCAATACGGAAATGAAATTTACCAGACAAGTTGAAGCTGGAAGAGGGGGTAGATCACTGTGTTCGCAGAGGCGGCGCAGAGGTTTCAAAGCGATAGTCCGTAGCGCTCGCTGAAACCCCTTATTAAATCAGACAACATGTTCGATGGCGATTCGCGCATCGCGTCCTGCATGGCCTTCAAGGCCCGAGGTGCGTGGCGGGAATCGACGTTTGCCTCCATCATCAGCGCATGATAGACGGCCTGAAGCAGTTCCGAACGCGCCATCGGCGTTCGTGCGCACTGAAGTCCCCAATGCGCCCAGTATAATGAACTCGCAAGCGGATGCGTCCAGTCCTGCGCACCGTACTCCGCGTCTATCGCGCGCATCTTCTCCGGGTCGAGCTTCACTTCCGACCAGTTGCCGGACGCCTGCGCGGACTTCACCATTTCCTTCCACTGTTTCCTGTAGTACTCCGCCGCGTCGTCGGTGTTCGCGCCGAGCTTCATGCTGAACATGTTTGCAATCGAACTGTAGAGCCCAGGATCGGATGGATTCAGCCGAAGCCCGTCGTCCAGCAGCAGACGCAGCCCCGCCTTCACCCACCGCCAACGGTCGGCCTCGGTGGGCATCGTCACCGATACATTGTATGCGAGGTTCCACGACGCGTACGACCACACTTCCGCAGTGTGCGGTTCGAGGAACGTCAGCCAGCTCGCAAGTTGCGCAAGCTCCCCGTAGCGTCCTTCGTCCCACAGCCTGTCGGCGCGGAACCAGACCGCCTCCGCGGCAAGTCCGCGGAATCCGCCGAGCCCCGCCACAACCATCTCCGCCGCCGGCGAAGGCGGCGGCACGGCGAATTCCGCACGTGTCTCCGTGCGCGGACGCTGAAGCCACCACGCGCCAGCGGCAAGCGCGGCGAGCAGGAGTACGACAAGCAGACAGGGAACAAAACGTTTCATGCGAAGCCGTTCTCCTCGAGCATTTCCATCGTTAGACCTCCGCCATCTTCCGGCTCTTCTTCCTCGCGCATCTCTTCGCGCCGCAACGCGTACTTTCCGAGCACGTCGCTTTCAAGGTTCACCTTGTCGCCAACGCGCAACGCACCGAGGTTCGTCTCCGACGCCGTTGTGGGAATCACGTCAACGCGCAGCCAGTCGTCGCCAAGTCCGCTCACTGTGAGCGACACGCCGTTCACCGCGATCGATCCCTTCAGCACGCTCGCCGCCGCAACGGCGCGCGGACATTTGAACGTGAGCGCGAAGTCGCGTCCCTTCTGCTCGCGCCGCAGCAACGAACCGCGTCCGTCCACGTGGCCCTGCACAACGTGCCCGCCGAAACGTTCGCCAGCCTTGAGCGCGCGCTCGAGGTTCACGCGTGCGCCAGGCAACAGCTCCGCAAGACCTGTGCGCAACTCCGTCTCGCGCAGGACGTCCGCCGTGAAGCGAGTCGCGTCGCAGTCCGCCACCGTAAGGCACGTGCCGTTCACGGATACGCTCTCGCCCTTCACGAGCGGCTCGAGCCACGGCTCGAATTGGAACTCAAGGACGAGGCCGCGTCCGCGCGATACGCGCTTCACCGTTCCAACGCGCTGGATCAATCCGGTGAACATGCCCCCTCCGCCGTACCCGAGCGTACGCGTTTGCCGAGACGATCGAGGACGCCGTTCACGAAGCGTCCGCTCTTCGACTCCGAAAACCACTTCGCCAAGTCCACCGCCTCGTTGATCACGATCGGGACGGGGATGTTCGTGCAGTTCTTGATCTCCCATGCGCCAAGGCGCAGCACTGCGCGTTCGACGGTGCCGAGACGGTAGAACGGCCAGTTGTCAAGATACGGCTCGAGTTCGGCGTCAATTGACTCGCGGTCAGACCACACGCCCCTCACGCGCACTTCCGCGAACTCGCGCACTTCCGCGAGCGAGGCAAGATCGCGCGGATTGGTGGACGTGAAGATCACTCGCGCCTCGCGCACCTCCGCCGCCAGCGCATCAGACTCCAGCGCAATCTGCTGATCCCAAAACGCGGATATCGCGGAGTCAACCGACTCCGGCGGATTCAAATCGAACTGGACGAGCATCTGCAGAGCCCATTCGCGACCTTGTCTGCGTGTTACCATATTGAAAGACCTCTTGTTTTTCGCAACCCCCATTGTACCAAAAAAACGAAGACTCGGCAATGCCGAGCCCCCGTTTTCAGATCGTCTCCGCAACCGTTACTTCGCGAGGACGGCGTCCTTGCACGCCTTGGCGAGACGGAACTTGACGACCTTCTTCGCCTTGATCTTGATCGTCTCGCCGGTCGCGGGATTGCGGCCAGTGCGAGCGGCCTGCTGCTTCTTGACGAGCTTGCCGAGGCCAGGGAGCATGTAGCCCTTCTCCTCCTGCTTGGCGCCCTTGACAGCGAGGTCAATGAGCTTCTCGTAAACGGTGACAGCCTGCTTCTTGGTGATGCCGGCGGCCTCCGCGAGAGCGGCCATGATACCACTCTTGGTGGTAGGAACGACTTCTTTCTTTGCCATTTGGTTTTTTCCTTGGTTTAGATGCAAGGACGATATGTCCCGCTACGCCGTATAGAATAGCGGTTTTTTCGGGACTTTGCAAGCACAAAATGCATTTCATTCAATATTTTTCGGGGTGCGGCAACCTCCTACCGCGAAAAACCCCGAAATCACGGGGCGAAATCGGCCCGCGGGTGGTACGTGCGGTGGACGGTTCCGATGCGCGCGGCGTCCACGTGGGTGTACATCTGCGTGGTGCCTACCGACGCATGACCAAGCATTTCCTGTATCGCGCGGATGTCCGCGCCGTGAGCAAGGAGGTCCGTCGCGAAGCAATGTCGCAACACGTGCGGCGACACCGCGTGCGGATCGACTCCCGCCGCCGCCGCGCGCTCGCGAAGCATCTTGAACACGCCCATGCGCGTGAACGGCCGCCCGAGGCGCGTGAGAAAAATGCGGCGCTCGGACGCATTGCCGCGCGCGAACGTGTCGCGAGCGGATTCGAGATACCGCGTAAGCGCCTTCGACGCTGGCACGCCCATCGGCACTATGCGCTCCTTCGAGCCCTTGCCACGACAGCGCACGACCTCTGCGTCTGCGATGACATCCTGCAGTTCGAGCGAACACAGCTCGCTCACGCGTAGCCCGCATCCGTACAGGAACTCAAGCATCGCCCTGTCGCGCAGGGAACGCGGATCGTCTCCGTTCGCAGACTGCAGTATCTTGAGAGTGGTCTGCTCGTCGAGGACTCGCGGCAGCACCAAGTCCTTCTTAGGCGATTCAAGCCCTTCCGAAAGATCGCGCTCCGTCTCGTGCCGCTCCTTCAGGAATGCGAGGAACTCGCGCACCGCAACGAACGCACGGGCACGTGTTGAAGATTTCCTTCCAGCGCCGCGAAGCTCGTTTACGTGGTCTGCGACGTCCGTCCTTTCAAGCGAACCCGGCGTCGTCTTCCCGCGCGCGGCGAGGAAAACGAGGAACGCGTGCACGTCGCGTCCGTACGCCTCCACAGTCCTCGGCGAAAGCCCGCGCACGAGTGCAAGCTCCGCGGAGAACGCCTCGGCACATTCGGAAAGTGACGCCATCCCAGCGGTTACTTGGTTTTCGCCTTCGCGCCTACGGACTCCGGCGTCACGTCGTTGGCGACCCATCCGGCCTTGGCAATCGCGAGTTCGATGTTCTTGTGAGCGACCTGCATAGAGTCGTAGCGCATCGTGACGCAGTGTTTCGCCACGTCGAACTTGAGCGACGCCTTGTCCACGCCCCTGTACATTGCAAGCGCGGCGCGAACGTCCTTCTCCATCTCGGCGGCGTTAGCCTCCGTCAATGCTGGCAGGTCCACTGAAAAGTCGCGTTCGTCCACCTGACGACATCCTGCAAGCGCCAACAGCGCAAATGCGATTCCAACAATTGTCTTCTTCATTTCTTTCTATCCTTTCTTGTTGATTGCCGGCGGCGTCTTGCCGAGCCGCGCAAGCGCAAGCTTGAGCACGTTCCACACTTCCAGTTTCGCGCTGCGCGCGCCTTGTGCGCTGAGACGCAAAACCTCGTTCGGATGGTGCGTGGCGATGGCGGACACGCCGTTCAAGACGCGCCACGTTCCACGTCGCACCGCCTCGCCGGGGAACGCCTTCTTCAACGCGGCAGAACCCATCACCACCGCGCACTTCGGGCGTACGCGCGAAAGAACTGCGGACGGCGCCTCCGCCGTCACGTCCGCCACGCACACCTGCGAACGCGCATACCCCATAGCCGCGATCATGTTGGTGAGCAGTTCGTCGGCAGCTGCGGAAGCCGGGCGCTCGACCATGAACAGAAAATCCACCTCGCGTACCTGCGGTTGAGCGACGGAAGCGGCTGGACGCTGCACCACTGGGGCAACGTTGGGCTTGGCCGTCGGAGACGGCACCGCCGAGACAACGGGTGCCTTGACCGGCGCAGGCGCAAGAAGCGCACGGTCACATTCGACCGTGCGCGTCCCGAGCTCGCGCTCCAACTCCAGCGTCTGTTCAAACGCCTTAAGTATCTCAGGCAAGTTCTCCACTAACCACGAAACCCATTCGGATTCTGCGACTGCCAGCGCCAGAGGTCCTCACACATCTTCTCGATGCCGCGTTCGGCCTTCCAGTGCAGCTCCTTCGCGGCGAGCGCGGGATCGGCCCAGCACTCTGCGATGTCGCCGGGGCGGCGGGGCTTGATCACGTAGGGCACCTTCTGTCCGCTCGCGGCCTCGAACGCCTTGACGATCTGCAGCACGCTGTAGCCGTTGCCGGTGCCGAGGTTGTAGATCTTGAAGCCGGGCTTTTCGGCGAGCTTTTCGATGGCGCGGAGGTGTCCGATTGCAAGGTCCACCACGTGGATGTAGTCGCGGATGCCCGTGCCGTCCGGCGTGGGGTAGTCGTTGCCGAACACGTTGAGTTCCTTGAGGCGTCCCACCGCCACCTGCGCAACGTACGGCAGGAGGTTGTTAGGAATGCCAGCGGGGTCCTCGCCGATGCGGCCGCTCTCGTGAGCTCCGATAGGGTTGAAGTAGCGCAGGAGAATCGTGTTCCACTCCGGGTCGGCCTTCTGCACGTCGCGGAAAACCTGTTCCATCATCAGCTTCGTCCAGCCATACGGGTTGGTGCAGCCGGGCGTGGGGAAGTCCTCGCGGATCGGCACGCTCTTCGGCTGTCCGTAAACGGTTGCGGACGACGAGAACACGATGTTCTTGCAGCCATGCGCCGAGAGCACCTTGAGGAGCGTGAACGTGCCCCCGAGGTTGTTCTCGTAGTACTTCAGCGGAATCTGCGTCGATTCGCCCACGGCCTTGAGCGCGGCGAAATGTATCGTCGCGTCAAACGGCTTCTCGGCGGCAACTACCTTGTCGAGCGCCGCCTCGTCGCGGATGTCCAGCTGGAAGAACTTCGGAGCCTTCCCCGCGAGCTCCGCCACGCGCCGCAGGGATTCCTGCGACGAGTTGCAGAGATTGTCCACCACCACCACGTCGTGGCCCGCCTTCAGCAGTTCCAGGGTGGTATGCGAGCCGATGTAGCCGGCTCCGCCAGTCACGAGAATCTTCATGACGTCACTTCGTGGCGATGCGGTCGTTGTAGTCGCCGGTTTCGGTGTTGATGCGGATCACGTCGCCTTCGTTGATGAAGAGCGGGACGGCGCACACGTAGCCGCCCTCGACCGTGGCGGGCTTCGTGACCTTGCCGCTTGCCGTGTTGCCCTTAACGCCGGGCTCCACCTTGATGACCTTGCGCTCGACGAGCTGGGGCAGATCGACGCCGATCACCTTGTCGTTGAAGAACAGCGCCTTCACTTCCATCTCGTCCATGAGGAAGTACTTCTTGTCGCCCATCACCTCGGGGGTCACGCGGATCTCCTCGAAGTTCTCGTCCGTGAACACGTAGGCCGTGCCGTCGTCGTAGGAATACGTGACCGACCGCTGCAGCAGCTCGGGACGCTCGAACTTGTCGCCCGAACGGTAGCTGCGGCTCATGCCGCCGCCCGTTATCATGTTGCGCAGCTTGCAGTTGTAGATGGCCTGGCCCTTGCCGGGCTTCGAGAAGTCGAACTCCGTGATTTCCCACGGCTCGCCGTCCAGCAGCAGCTTAACGCCCTTGTGCAGTTCTCCCGCACCTATTACATCGCCCATTTGTTTACTCCTTCTTTGTGAAAAAACGCACGTATTATACACGAAAACTACGTCCCAAAGCAAGCCTTTTCGCAGTCTTTTTGCCGTTGGCTTGAAATGACAGTGTACCACAAATTTTGTGCCTGCTTGACACAGATGGTGCAATTAGGTTATACTACTCGCCATGGAAGCGGTAGGTTGGGTGGAATGCACTTCTGTGTGTTACAGAACCTCCGCTTGCGCCGACAAGAAATAGTTCTATTAACATTTGATGAGTTGTAAAGTGCCATTGGTCATGGGCGTGGGGTGTTCTGCATATCCCACAAACGCGGAGCGCATTAAGTTTTGCGCTCTTGGCCTTGTTGTCTGTTTCTTGTCTTTGTCCTCCGTTGCGGCTGGCTTGGCGACTTGTTCTGCAGATTTCACGGGTGCGGTAGTCCCGCAGGGATGGACGGTGGAGAACGGGGAATATCGTTCGCCTGAATATCCAAACGCCGTTGATCGGATTAGGTTGGAGTATAGCGGTGGCGGTTCGGCTATGGTTTACGCCATGCCCCAAGCGGGCGCGGAATCATGCGTGGCAACGCTTTCCGCCGCATCTTCCGCCGCGACGTTCGACTTTCCCGCCACGACGGATTTCCGGTCGTTCAGGATTGCCGCGAGCGAAGGATGGAGTCTTGACGCTTTTTCGGTGGTACTGTCTGCCACTAGCATCGACGTCCCTGTGGGCGTCGTTATCTCGAACAACGTGACAGGCACATCGTTCGACGCGTCATGGAACGCAGTGGAAGGCGCGACGGGATACAGGGTTTACGTTTGGACGAACGATGTCGCTAGCGCATCTGAGGGCACGGTGGTATGGCAGGAGACGTTTGCAAACGCGCCGGCAAAGAACAGCACGGTCAATTTCAAGGACGAATTCACGGACAATGGTACTTCAGGATGGACGTATGAAAAGGCATACGCTTCCATTTCCAATGGAGCCGTGCGAGTTGGGACGACCAGCGATAAGGGAATACTTGTCTCGCCATCGCTTCCGGCTTTCCCCGAAGGGTCGCTTACGCTCCGCATCACGGCGTGGCGGCAGACGACGAGTGAAGGAACGGACATGCCCATAGGAATCGTGTCTGGCGGGATGACTAACATCGTAGGCGTTGTTGTGCTTGGCGATGAAGCCACGCCCTACCGTGTAACCTTGTCTGCGCTCAATGCCGGCGACAGAATCGCCATCTTCTCGCCGACCAACAAGGCGTCTGCGCGTGTGATTGTAGATGACGTAGCCATCATCTCCGGCTATTCGGCGGGGTTGCCGCTGTACATCGTAAATGGCCTTGACGTAGGGACGGTGACGGCATATTCGTTTGCTGGTCTGCCATCTGTATCCGTGCAGTTTGCAGTCGAGGCGTATGGGCGGCGCGGCGTGACTTCCGCAAAGACGGAGGCAGTCGAGGTCGATCTCTCGAATCCCGAGGTGGACAAGCTCAATGCCTGTCCGCTGTCATCCCTTGCGGATCTTGCCAATACCTACGTGCAAAACTTCGATTTCCTTGCAGTTATCACTATGACGACGGGTGACAAGAAGTGGTTGAACGGTACGACGCTTCCGTATTGGCAGGCGTACAAAGGCGCCGCCGCAGCGACTTCAATCAAGTACAATGGCGGAGCGATGACTAGCGGCGGATTATATGCGCTTTCCACAAATCAGAATCATGTCGTGCGCGCACTTGGCGCGTATTCCACGAAGGATGATCAATATTCGTTCGGTCTTTCCTTCACCAACGACACGGATCGGGTGATTACGCTTTCCTCCGTTGCGTATTCCGCGCAGCAGTGGGGATTCGCCAATACCACGAACCAGACGCTTTCGGTCGCTGTGATGGTGACGAATGGCCTCAATTGGATTTCCTCATACGCCGAAGGCTGGACTGAGCTTGGTGAGACTCAGTCGCTCGTGTACAGCGCGGAGGATGTCCATGGCACGCCGGTTTCCACGCCCGTTGATATCGTGCCTGCCGAGGAAATCTCGGTCGCGCCCGGTCAGGTGCTGATGATCAAGTGGACCATACGTTCCCTGAAATCCGGCAAGGCGGGCATGATGGGAATTGACGATGTATCGTTGAAGTTCACCCAGCAGCCACTCATGCGAAGGACCGTTATTCGAATTGTTGACAATGCGCATTAAGCGTGCAACCCCGTAAAGCAAAAGAAAAGGAAAAAGAAGAACATGAAAAAGAAAGCGTTGATTACCGGCATCACCGGACAAGACGGGTCGTACCTGACCGAACTACTCCTGGAGAAGGGGTATGAAGTCCATGGTATCATCCGTAGGTCGAGCACGTTCAACACGTCGCGCATCGACCACCTCTACGAGGATCCGCACGTGAACGGCGTAAAGCTGTTCCTGCACTACGGCGACCTCGGCGACAGCTCGAACCTGATGCGCATCGTACACGAGATCAATCCCGACGAGGTGTACAACCTCGCGGCGCAGAGCCACGTGCGCGTGTCGTTCGACTCGCCCGAGTTCACGGGCGACGTGGACGCGCTCGGCACGATGCGGATGCTGGAGGCTATTCGCCTCACTGGCGTGAAGACGCGCTTCTACCAGGCCTCGACGAGCGAGCTGTACGGCAAGGTGCAGGAGGTGCCGCAGAAGGAGACGACGCCGTTCTACCCGCGCTCCCCGTATGGCGTCGCGAAACTCTATTCGTACTGGGCCGTCAAGAACTACCGCGAGGCGTACGGGATGCACGCCTCCAACGGCATACTGTTCAACCACGAGTCGCCACGGCGCGGCGAGACGTTCGTGACGCGTAAGATCACGCGCGCGGCGAGCCGCATCAAGCTGGGCCTCCAGTCGGAGCTCTTCATGGGCAACGTGAACGCCCTGCGCGACTGGGGCTTCGCGGGCGACTACGTGGAGGGCATGTGGCGGATGCTGCAGCAGGACAACCCCGACGACTACGTGCTGGCGACGGGCGAGATGCACTCCGTGAAGGAGTTCCTGGCCGAGGCGTTCGGATACGTGGGGCTCGACTGGGAGAAGTACACTCGCCACGACAGCCGCTACGAGCGTCCGAGCGAAGTGGAGCAGCTGCTGGGCAATCCCTCGAAGGCGAAGCGCGTCCTCGGCTGGGAGCCGAAGGTCACGTTCAAGGGCCTCGTGAATATGATGATGGATTCCGACCTCAAGTTGGCCGAGAAGGAGTTGAAGCTGAAATGAACAAGACAGACAGAATCTACGTCGCGGGCCACCGCGGCATGGTGGGAAGCGCCGTGTGCCGCGCGCTTGCGAAGAAGGGATACGCGAACGTCGTGACGCGTACGCACAAGGAGCTTGACCTGCTCGATCCAGCCGCCGTCGCCGCGTTCTATGCGGCGGAGAAGCCGGACGTCGCCGTAATCGCGGCGGCGCGCGTGGGCGGCATCGGCGCGAACTCTGCGGCGAACGCGCTCTTCCTCTACGAGAACGAGATGATCGCACTCAACACGGTGTGGGGCGCGTACAAGGCGGGCGTGAAGCGTCTGCTGTTCCTCGGCTCCACCTGCATCTATCCGCGCATGGCCCCG
>Ga0310694_10002187_pt1 | contig 20567 bp, 12 predicted proteins | sample 174DNAGHGhighgp2_FD_203884 | JGI IMG/M metagenome (GOLD analysis project Ga0310694, IMG submission 203884) | Sheep rumen microbial communities from Palmerston North, Manawatu-Wanganui, New Zealand - 1742 DNA GHGhigh gp2 (v2) (version 2) | ecosystem: Host-associated > Mammals > Digestive system... | reverse complement strand
CCACCCTGACCTTGGATCTGAGGTGTGTCGTCGGTCTTGATGCTGCTATATCTGACAGAACCTTCAATAAAGATATTGGCAGGTCCCATCTTCAGTACATTGTAGCGAATGAACGGAGCAAAGCTGAAGCTGTTGAGCTTGATGTCGTCCTCAGAGATGTCGGCAGCCATACTGATAAAGTTGGTTGCGGTGTTCAGAAAGTCGGTCGTCGACAGCGAGCCGAGGGCTGCATAGCCGTGGGCATAGCCAATCTGGATACCGATAGCCGTGGTCTCATCCATCTGATAGCCGATTTCCGGCAGAATCTGATATGATGTACCGTCTTTGTCATAACCAGCGTCGTTAGACAACTTCGAAGAGGTGAAGCCGAATGATCCACCGACGAATACCTGTGCATTAGCACTCAGTGCAGAAATGGCCAACATAGCCAAAACAAATAAACTCTTTCTCATAATAGTTGGTTTTTGTTGGTAAATAAAGGAATTGTTGGGGCAAAGATACGAAAAAATCCGCAAAAACCAAATTTTTTGCGGATTTTTTTTACTTCTTATTTCTCAGGCACGTCTTCAAGCGTCTTCTTAATCAGCTGCCAGAAGGGCTCGACGGTGGCGATGAGGGCACGCTCCGTGGTCGTGTGGGGCGACTTCATCGTCGGACCGAGACTGACGACGTCGAGGTGCGGGTACTTGCCCAGGATGACCGAGCACTCCAGACCGGCGTGGTCCACCTGGATGATGCCGTCCTCGCCGAAGAGCTCCTTGTACTCCTTCAGCAACAGGTGCAGGATCTCCGAATCGGGGTTCGGGTCCCAGCCGCCGTACGAGCCGGCGGTCTCCACCTTCATGCCGGCCATCAGGAAGCAGCAGGTCAGTGTGTCCACCACGTAGTCCTTCATGTCCTCGCGGCTCGAGCGTGCCAGAATCTTGATGTTGGCCGCGCCGTCCTCGATGTCGATGATGGCCAGGTTACTCGACGTCTCCACGACAGTGGGGTAGGAGGGGATCATACGGACAACACCGTCGTGGCAGCCGTGGATGGCGCAGACCAGATTGTCCTGTATCTCGATGGGCACCTGCTTGGCGGGTGCGGCGATGTCCTCGACGATGACCTCGATGCCCTGCGGCTCGATAATCTTGAACTCGTCGTTGAAGGCTTCCTGCCAGTCCTCGCAGATCTCCTTGAACGCGGCGACGTTCTCCTTCGGCAGGGTCAGCACGGTCTCGGCCTTGAAGGGGATGGCGTTGCGCATGTTGCCGCCGTGCCAGCTGCAGAGGCGGCCGTCCAGCTCGTCGATGGCGCTCAGCACCACCCGTGCCATGAGCTTGTTGGCATTGCCGCGACCCTCGTGGATCTCCAGTCCCGAGTGTCCGCCGCGCAGGTTCTTGATGGTGACGCGCACGGCAGCGTCATCCTCCTCGGTCTCTACCTCCTGGTAGTCGAGGGTGGCGGTGACGTCGATGCCGCCGGCCGAGCCGATGACGAACTTGCCCCAGTGCTCGGAGTCGAGGTTCAGCAGGATGTCGCCCTGCAGCTCGCCCTCAGGCAGCTCGTTGGCGCCATACATACCCGTCTCCTCGTCGCGCGTGATGAGGGCGTCGATGGGACCGTGTTTCAGGTCCTTCGCCTCCATGATGGCCATGATGGTTGCCACACCCAGACCGTTGTCGGCACCGAGGGTCGTGCCCTTGGCCTTCACCCACTCGCCGTCGATCCACGGCTCAATGGGGTCGGTCTCGAAGTTGTGCTGCGACTCGGGTGTTTTCTGCGGCACCATGTCCATGTGGGCCTGCAGGATGATACCCTTCCTGTTCTCCATGCCGGGCGTTGCCGGCTTACGGAACACGATGTTGCCGGCGGGGTCCTTGAAGGCCTCCACGCCTGCCTGTTTTCCAAACTCCAGCAGGAACTGCTGTACTTTCTCTAAGTGTCCGCTTGGGCGCGGCACCTGTGTCAGTGCGTAGAAGTTCTTCCATACGCACTGCGGCTGTAGATTCTGAATTTCGTTGTTCATAGTCTTTCTTTTCGAGGTACGAGGTGCGAGGTACGAGGTACGAGGAAACCTTGTACCGAGCAAACTCTTACCCAGGGTTATTGATAATATTTTGTTTTTTGTTTTTCTCTTCTAATGATCTTTTCAGACCATAGATTGTCATAGACACTCTTGATGCCAACTGGTCAACACTGGAAAATTCTTCATCTGTAATATATAAATTGTCGTGAGCTATTTCTATTTCGCATAGAACCTCTGTAAGTGAGCCGTATGCGATGTCAAGGAAATGGGTACGTTCTTTAATGGCAAAGCGACCTAAACCTTCTGCTATGTTTGCTGGGATAGATATTGCCGCCCGTCGGGTCTGGTCGATGAGGGCATATCTCTCCTCTGGCGGAAATCTGCTAAGCAGTTGGTACACGTACTTAGTTAGCTCTTTCGCTAATTTATAAGCATCCACTTTGCGATAATAAAAATCATTCATAACCCAAATCCTTATTTTAATATTGGTCTATCCTCGCACCTCGAATCTTCCTCCTCCAAACTATTCTCGTACCTCGCACCTCGAACTATCCTCGCACCTCGAACTATCCTCGCACCTCGAATCTTCCTCCTCCAAACTATTCTCGTACCTCGTACCTCGTACCTCGCACCTCGAACTATCCTCGTACCTCGTACCTCGTACCTCGCACCTCGAACTATCCTCGTACCTCGTACCTCGTACCTCGCACCTCGAACTATCCTCGCTCCTCGAAAAAAACAACGAAATCCACGCCCATACACCGAGCAATACCACCAGCAGCGTCTGCACGGTATGCACGATGAGCACGAAGTAGAGCGCCTGCTCGTCCTGCACTCCGTAGAGTATCAGCATTGTCTTGACGGCGAAGTGCCACGGTCCGGCGCCGTTGGGCGTCGGCACGATGACGGCGAAGTTGCCAACGATGAAAGCCACCAGCGCACAGCCGATGCCTAAGTCGGCCGTGAAGTCGAAACAGAAGAAGGTGAGGTAGAAGTGCAGGAAGTAACAGCCCCAGATGCCGACGGTATAGAAGAGGTAGAGCGGCAGGCTGCTGATGTTGCGCAGCGAGAGCACACCCTCCCAGATATCGCCCAGCGTCGTCTTCACCTTATTATATATAGAGAGGTTTTTCAGCAGCAGGTGCAGCAGCAACAGGGCAGCGGCGCCGCAGACCGCGGTGACGAACCAGCCCGTCAGCGAGAAACCGCTCAGAATGCGGTCTAGCGATGTGCCCGTCTTGCGGAAGAACGTGCCGAAGGTGCTGAGCTGGAACAATAGGATGATGCCCGAGTACAGCAGCACTGTCAGCGTGTCGACGGCGCGCTCCGTCACCACCGTCCCTAAGGCCTTCGAGAACGACGTCCCTTCCCACCGCTTCAGCACACCGCAGCGTGTGAACTCGCCGATGCGGGGAATGACCAGCGAGACGGCATAGCTCACGAACACCGCGTTCACGCAGGTCGATGTGCGTAGCGTGTCTTTTCGAGGAGCTAGTTTTTTTTCTCGAGGTGCGAGGAGCGAGGAACGAGGAACGAGATTACTATCCTCGCACCTCGTACTATCCTCGCACCTCGCACCTCGTACCTCGCACCTCGAGCTATCCTCGTTCCTCGTTCCTCCTTCCTCGCTCCTCGAACTATCCTCGCACCTCGAACTATCCTCGCACCTCGCACCTCGTACCTCGCACCTCGAACTATCCTCGCTCCTCGAGTCTCCCTCGTTCCTCGAAAGAAGGGGCTCCAGCGTCTGCTTCCACCGCCAGCCGCGCATCATCTGGGCCAGGATGCCGAAGGGGAACGACAGTAGCATCCACGTCCATGACATTTCCTCGAACACCACGTGACGCACCTGCTGGAAGTCGAAGTCTCGGTACATCCAGTAAAGTATGGCACCCCCTAATATAAGAGGTGAAATGATTTTAAGGATTTTAACGCTCCTGCTCTGTTCCATTGCTGCAAAGGTATGAATTTTTATTCGAAAAACGAACAAATAATCGAAAAAAGGGGGTGCGAAGTGTTAAAAAGTCTTATTTTATTCGTGCAAAGTGTACAACTTTAAGATTTCTTTCTTAATTTTGTCATCAAAATCTAAAAATTCAACCAAAAGCATGAGAACTTCACGTTATTATATTTGTGCTTTGTTGCTGGCCATGATCATGCCCGGCAACACTTATGGTAAGGATGCCGGTACTGCTATTACCAGCGACACCTTGGAAGTTCACTTCCGTGTTGGACAGAGTGAAATCGACCTTGGCTATGCTGACAATGAGCGACGCATCGCTGACTTCACCAATCTGGTGCAGCAGCGTTACGCACGCGCATCCAAAGAGAGTATCCAACTCAATATCTATGCAGGTGCCTCCCCTGAGGGCCCGTCAGAGCTGAACCGCCGTCTCGGTGAGCAGCGCGGACTCGCACTGAAGGGTATCCTGGAGAACCGCCTCGGCTCGTTCGTCGAGCATGTGACGGTCGTCAACCAGGGTGCACGATGGGGTGGCCTTTCAAAGATGATTGAGCAGAGTAATGAACCCTGGAAGTTTGAGGTGCTGAAGATCCTCGCCGAGGAACCCGCCGATGAGTGGACCAAGGATCCGCGCGAGACTAAGCTCCGCAACCTCCGTAAAGGTGCCGTCTGGAAGGTCCTGAACAGCAAGTATCTCCCTGAGCTGCGTAGCTCGGGTTCGGCTGTCATCATGGAACTGACAGAGGAACAGCTGCGCGACACGCTTGTCATCCGCGACACGATTGTCTATCTGCCTGAGCCTTGCGTCATCTGCGAGGAGCCGGCCGACCAGCGTCCTGTCTGGGCACTGAAGACCAACCTCCTGCTGTGGGGCGTCATCGCACCGAACGTGCAGCTTGAGCGCGCACTCGGCAAGACCAACCACTGGAGTATCGAGGGTGAGGTCTTCTGGCCGTGGTGGACATGGAGCCACAACACGCACGCCGAGCAGTTTGGTAACATCGGCGTCGAGCTGCGCTACTGGATGGGCAACCGCGAGAAGCACGACTGTCTCGACGGCTGGCACATCGGTCCCGCTATCGGTGGTGGCTACTACGACTTCGAGTGGAAGAAGAGCGAAGGCTGGCAAGGCGAATACCTTAATATATACTGTAACTTCGGTTATCAGAAGCGTTGGGGTAAGCGCAAGCAGTGGGCCGTCGACGGCGGAATCGGACTGGGCTACATCCCCACGAAGTTCCGTCACTATGTCGGTAGCTCTAATGCACAGAACTACGCCGAGCACCATCCTGAGAAGAATCTCCTGATGGCTGACGGTCGTTCGAAGATCGGTCCTAACGAGGAGCGTGAGGATCACCTGATGTGGATTAACAGCGGTTGGAACCATATCTTCGGTCTGACCCACGCCAACATCTCGATTGCCTACCTCTTCGGTGCCAAGGGTGCCAAGTCTGAGAAGCCGACAGTCGTTGAGCCCGAACCTGTAATTAAGGAACGTGCACGCGTAAAGGCCGAGCAGGAAGCTGAGAAACAGCGCCAGGAGGCCCTGAGCTACAGCCTCATGAGCGATAAGGAGAAGGCTAAGGCCGACAAGGCTAAGGCTAAGGCCGACGCTAAGGCTGCCAAGGAGGCTGAGTACCAGGCCAAGCAGCTCCAGAAGGCTGAGGCTGCCGAGGCTAAGGTGAAGGCTAAGGAAGAGGCTGCACAGGCCAAGGCTGCTGCCAAGGCCGAGGGCACGAAAGTAAAGGTCGAGACCGACAAGGCCGCTGAGAAGGCTGCTGCCGCTGAGGCTAAGGCTAAGGCAAAGGCTGAGGCCGAGGCCGCTAAGCTCGCCGCCGCTGAGGCTAAGGCTAAGGCAAAGGCTGACGCTGAGGCTGCTAAGGCTGCTGAGAAGGCTGCCAAGGAAGCTGAGAAGGTGAAGGCCGAAGGCAATAAGGTAAAGGAGCAGGCCGACAAGGCTGCTGAGAAGGCTCAGGCCGAAGCTGCTAAGGCTGCTGAGGCAGAGGCTAAGGCTAAGGCAAAGGCTGAGGCTGAAGCTGCCAAGGCTGCCGAGAAGGCACAGGCCGAGGCTGCTAAGGTGAAGGCTGCTGAGGAGAAGGCCAAGGCAAAGGCTGAGGCTGAGGCTGCCAAGGCTGCTGAGAAGGCACAGGCCGAAGCTGCTAAGGCTGCTGAGGCAGAAGCTAAGGTGAAGGCTAAGGCTGAGGCCGAGGCTGCTAAGGTAAAGGCTGCAGAAGATAAGGCAAAGGCAAAAGCTGAGGCTGAGGCTGCAAAGGCAGAGGCTAAGGCTGCCGAAGCTGAGGCAAAGGCAAAGACTAAGGCTGAGGCCGAAGCCGCCAAGGCTGCTGAGAAGGCTGCCAAGGAAGCTGCCAAAGCCGCTAAAGCTGGTAAAGAATAATGTCTAACTCAAAATGCTAACTAAGAAGATGAAACCATACAAGACATATATCAAGAGCATGTGCCAGGCTGGCACATTTGCTGCCGCAGCTGTCATGCTACTGCTGTCCACAGGCTGCGAGCGTCGTGAGCTCTACGTCTACCAGGACAACTTCAAGCAGGTGGAGGTAGACATCGACTGGCGTAACTACTTCCGTGAGTGGGGTATCCAGGGGCGTGTTGACGGTAATCCCAATGCACCCTACGTGGTGGAGCCTGCCAAGGATCCCGATGGTATGACCATCTGGTTCTTCCCCCGCGACGGACGTCCCTCCATGCACTACACCACCGCTGAGGTCCGCCACTTCGAGACCTATCTCAGCAAGGGTCAGTACGACGCCATGGTGTTCGACTACTCACCCGGTGAGTACGGTCGTCAGGAGTTCGTCGGCATGGACTATGCCGAGACCGCCAAGGTGCAGTCGATATCGGCCAGCTACCAGACCGACTCTATCCCCGAGCTCTATGGTCCTGGTGCCTACGACTACACACTGCCGAAGAAGGGCAACTACGTCCTCGTGGTCAACGAGCCTGAGAATATCGCCAGCGATACCTGTTTCATGGATATCCAGACCGGTAAGTACGATAAGTACATCCCCTATAAGGAGCGCGACGACTACCAGTCGACCCTGGTCAACCAGCTCTACAACATGGAGCCGATCCTCGACCCCTGGACCATGCGTATCCGCATCTATATCCGCGGTATCTACTACCTCTGGAAGGCTAATGCTACCGTTGCCGGTCTGGCCGATGGCTACTACCTCGTGAAGTCTAAGTCTTCAGACAGCCCCTGTCTGCTGCAGCTCGACGACTGGGAGATTCACTACCCCGACCTCGCTGTCGACTTCGAGAGCAACGTGGGCTACATCGCCAAGACGTTCAAGACCTGGGGTCCCATGGACTTCGAGAACCGCAACTGGGACATCCACGTGCCGCAGCGTCCGTCAGAGACCTATGTCTATGAGGGTGGTATCCCCATCGCTCGCTACGCCTACGAGCAGCTCACCGACCGCGTGCCCAACACCGTACGCATCAACCTCGAGTGCTTGCTCCGCGACCGTAAGACGAAGCTCTACTTCCACTTCGACGTGGCCAACCTCATCCATGTCTTCCGCAACGAGTACGCTCTGCGTGTCGACCTGATGGACGGCTTCGCGAACCAGCCTGACCTGCCCTATGTCGAGGGTTACCGTGGTCTGGATGTTGACGGTGTCGTTGTTCCTTGGAAGGATGGCGGAGAGGCCGAGATTGGTATGTAATCGCTTTAACCATTATATAAGAGACAACATTATTATTTAATTCACTTTATTTTAAACCAACCAAACAATTATGAAAAAGGTTTTTTATTTCGCAGCTGTCGCTGCAATGTTTGCAGCTTGCTCAAGTGAGGAGCTCGCAGACCAGGCCGCCATCCAGCAGGATGCTAATGGCACGCCCGTGAACTTCAGCGTCTATACCTCTCGTGGTATCACACGTGCCGGTACGGACAGCACCATCACCACTGAGAACCTGAAGAACGGTTATCACAAGGACGATGGTTTCGGTATCTTCGCTTACTACACCGTTGGTGAGAAGTACGACCAGAAGGCTACGCCTAACTTCATGTACAACCAGCAGGTGAAGTGGAACGGCTCGAAGTGGGCTTATGAGCCCGTGAAGTACTGGCCGAACGAGTTCGGTAACGCTGCTACTTCTGACGACATCGACTACCTGACGTTCTTCTCTTACGCTCCTTGGGTGAAGGTGGTTCCCACCACTGGTGAGATCGACGTGACTGGTCTGAGCGCTACTGCTGCTGACAGCCTCCGTAAGTACAACATCACCAAGGTGACGAAGAACTCGGCTATGGGCGATCCCCTGATCTACTACACGGTTGATACCGACCCCGCTACCTCTGTTGACCTCCTCTGGGGTGTTGCTGCTGAGGGCGCTCAGAACAACTACTCTCCCATCTCTGCTGATGGTGGTTCTAAGGTTGATCCCGGTATGCCTTTCATCGACCTCGTGAAGCCTACTACTGGTTCTGACAAGCTGAGCTTCAACCTGATGCACGCTCTGGCTAAGATGCAGGTGACCATCGACTACGTCGCTGACTCTACTCTGCTGCCTCAGACTGCTCCTTCTAGCAATCCTAAGTCTGCTGTTATCAACCCCGACGAGACTCGCATCTATCTGCGTTCTATCACCATGAGCGGTTTCGCTCTGAAGGGTGTGCTGAACCTGAACAACGAGAAGGACAGCCTGCCTAACTGGAAGGCTGAGGACGGTGTTTCTGACCTCGTGTTCGACGACATCACCTTCTACGACGGTCGTAAGGACGGTGCTGAGGGCGCTACCGGTGGCGAGCAGGCCAACGAGAACCCCAACCGTATCAACTACCTGAACCCCGAGCTGATCGAGAACACAGGTGACAAGATCCCCGCTACTTCGTTCAAGAACAACGGTAAGACTCCTGGTATCCTCCCGATTCCTCAGAACCTCTTCGTGAGCAGCATCGATACCACCGCTCTGAAGAACCCCGCAACGGTTAAGAACGGCAACTGGTTCTATGTCATTCCTCGTGGCAACAACGAGCCGGTTAACATCGAGATCAACTACGACGTGCAGACCATGGACTCTGTCCTCGCTAACAAGCTCGCCGACAAGTACTCTCTCGGTTCACTCATCAACAACAAGATCCGCAACGAGAACATCTTCCAGAAGACTGCTGGTTCTACAACTCCTGTTGACATCGAGGCTGGTAAGGTTTACGTTATCAAGATCCACGTTGGTATGAACAGCGTGAAGGTTGAAGCTGAGGTTACTCCTTGGGATACTCCCGCCAACGAGGCTGATCCTACTCTGCCGCACAACACCACACCTGCTAACCCCTAATGCATTAGCATAACCCTCTATACAAGAGAAGCCGCCGCACATGGCGGCGGCCTCTCTTTCCTTTATAAAAACATACGCGCCATCAGGCGCTTCGCTCTTTCCTTTTTTTCTGACACTAACGCCGGCCGCGCGTCCTAATAGCGGTCAACAAACAATTACGTAACAACCCTCGGGCGTGTCCCCTGCCCGCAGCCTCCACGAGGCTAATAAAAAGTGAGGAGAATTTTCTGGGCTTCTGTCGCCCCCGACGTTCCGCACTCCCCGTGCGCTTCTGTCGCCCCCGACGTTCCGCACTCCCCGTGCGCTTCTGTCGCCCCCGACGTTCCGCACTCCCCGTGCGCTTCTGTCGCCCATGACGTTCCGCACTCCCCGTGCGCTTCTGTCCCCCATGATGCCACCCCGTGGCATCCCCCCAGGACCGCAGTTGTCGCCCATGATGCCACCCCGTGGCATCCCCCAAAACCGAAGAATACAGATAAAAAAATATATAAAAACGTATGAAGAAATACTTGACAATGATTGCTGGAGCACTGCTGATTACAGCGTGCAGCAATGACCTCGACCTTGCCAACGACAGCCAGTCGTCAGGCAACGCCATCAAGTTCAAGATGGTGATGGCAGGTGATGACGGCCAGACACGTGCCGCTAACGAGATTACGCCCACCAACTGGGACACCCAGAAGTTCGGCGTCTTCGCGGCTTACACAGGCCGTCTGAAGTACGAGCAGACTACCGTCTCGTGCGACTATATGTATAACCAGGAAGTGAAGAAGACCGGCGGCAAGTGGCAGTACAACCCCCTGAAGTACTGGCCCAACGACACGCTCGAGTACATCAGCTTCTACGCTTATGCTCCCTACACCGACAAGATGGCTTCCGACGACGAGGGTGGCATCGTCGACATGTCGAAGAACTACGACCTCGGCGATCCCTGGATCAACTTCCGCCTCCCCTCGCGACCCTGGGCTACAGCCACTGAAGAGGCCAACCAGGTTGACCTGCTCTACATGCAGCACCGCACTGGCGCCGGCACCACGGCCGACCCCTATAAGTACGATCCATGGGACAACCAGAGCAACCCGATGAAGACCGACAGCACCATGAACTTCGTCTTCATGCACGCCCTGGCTTGTGTCGGCGACACCGTACGTATCCGTCTGGCCGATGAGCTCAGCGCGCTCGTCAGCGGCTACGCTACCTTCACGCTCGACTCTATCTCCATTGTCTATAAGAACCTGACGACCAAGGCACGCCTCATCCTGCGTACCACCGGCGCCGTCGCCAACTGGAAGGAGATCATCAGCGGTGAGCTGACCACCACGCGTACCTTTACGCATAAGTTCACTACGCCGTTCGACATCACCAACGAGGCGTTCACTGAGGACGCGACACACCTCACCGAGCTCGATGGCAGCGGTCTGCTCTATATCCCCCTGCAGGTGCGCGGCACTCAGCCGGCCATCGCCGAGGTACACGTCATCTACACCGTCCACAACGGTGTCACCGACTATCAGGGTGAGTCTGTCGGTCAGTTCGAGCTCGACAACAGCCTCGAGGGCAAGAAGCAGAGCATCCACCTGACGCTCGGCAAGGACATCCCCCTGCACCACCTCGTGCTTGAGTTCCTCGGTATTGCTACCGATCCTTCGTTCAGCCGTACGAAGTAAGGAGACCATCTAACAGCGAAAGAAAAAAACAAATTAACTAAAATATCGACTATGAAGAAAAGGACTCTTCTATTACTGTTAGCGGTTCTGCTAGCTGGTGTCTCACAGACGTGGGCACAGTACAACCAGACCTTTACCGCTACCTACACCGCTGGCGGTCCCTACACCTACGACGGTAATGCAAAGACCGGCGTCAGTGGCGTCTCCGCCAACTGTGACTATAAGATAACGGGTGTCGACCAGGCTACCGCAGCCGGCAACTACACCTGCGTCATCACCAGCGACTGCCCAGGACACTACCTGCCGCTCGGTGGCTACGACCAGGTCCTGTGGGACCACATCGGTAGCGTCAGCATCGAGTGGACTATCAACCCGCGCGACCTTAACGACGGCGTCGAAATCACCGTCAACGACCAGCAGTGGACCGGACAGGAGCTCAACGTCAGCGATGTCTATACCATTAAGTATAACAACACCGACCTGACCGACGACGACTACAACGTCATCGTCACGAAGCTCGAGTCGCCCACCACTATCAAGGACGAGGGACGCTACGTCATCGTCTTCACCGGTAAGGGCAACTTCACCGGCACCGTCACCAAGACGTTCGACGTGAAGAAGGACCTGTCCCAGGGCGAGGCTGTCACGGGTGTCCACTTCGACATTCCTGAGCAGATCTATCTCAACGGCCAGACCGGCTTCCAGTTCGTCTGCGAGGTGACCGACAATACCAGTCACGCCAAGCTCTTCAAGGACGAGCACTACACCACGACGTTCTTCGACGGCCCCGACGAGGTCGAGGAGACCGCTATCAACGCCGGCGATGCCGACGCCAAGGGCAAGAAGTACACGGTGAAGTTCACCGGCGTCGCTCCTAACTACGACCCGGCGAAGACCATCGAGAAGACCTTCTACGTCGTCAAGGAGTACCAGACCTGCGAGCAGACCGACCTGCCCAATCTCACCATGCGCATCACCAAGGCCGGCTATCCCGTCGGCGAGGACTCTCCCACGGGCGAGATCGTCAAGGGCGAGATGCAGGTGGCTCGCGATGCTTCTGACAATGCTGCCATCGCTGAGACCAGCACACAGTGCGTCGTGCCTGCCGCCAACGAGGTGGCCATCAGCACCGACGACAAGCTGGGCTACAATGTTGTGGGCATCCAGAACAACGCCTTCTCAGGCTGCAAGACCCTCCGCTGGATCAACTCTATGATCCCCGGCTCTGCCTGGACACCGGCCAGCCTCGACCGCACGGTCGTCGACACCCCGTTCTTCGGCATTCCCAAGATGACGCTCGTCTACCTCTTCGGTGTCAACGTCAAGGGCGAGAACTACGTCTACAAGGTTACTGACAACGACTATCGCTCCGAGCTCTACCATATCTACGAGGATATCGTGGGCGACCAGTCGAAGTACAGCGATGCACCTGCAACTAACAACTAAGATGAGCAATAAATAGATGATGTTAAACCATTAAAATTGAAAACAATTATGAAACAAAAAATATTTTCACTGCTCGTCTTAATGATCACCACCGTCTGCGGTGCGTGGGCCAAGGATGTATTCTTTAAAGTCCAATTATCAGTTGATTGTTTAGATCTTCATGTTGAAAATGGTCTATTCTATAGTGTGGAACATTTCGAAAGTGAACTCCAAGGAGGTCTAGTTATTTCAGATTGGGATCTTGAAGAAAATTATTTTCATGTCGGGATGGATCGAGAGGTAAAAATTAACCAAATAGCAAGCCCCTCCTATCCGTCAGGCATTTCTTATGATGGTAATTCTTTTTCAATTACGATGTCTGTTAACCAAAAATTCAACGCTAAAGTGAGTATTCCAATTACGGTTAAAGAGGGAGAGGATGAATATGAAGGCACTGTTACTGTATCCGTCTATCATAACACCCACAGTTCCACTTCAACCGATTGGGAAAAAGACGCAACATACCATTGGCATCAGTGTAACTATGAATATGGTATGTGTGATCATTCTGAGGATGCGAAGTTCGATAAAGCTAACCATTATGGTTCAGGTCATACTTGTGATGATTGTGGTGCAGACCTGCCCCATATCTTCAGTGATGATTGGACGGAAGACCCCGACAACACCAATAAGCACTATTTAAAGTGCAGTATTGGCGGTTGTACCTTGACCATTGATGATTATCGCGCCCTTGCAGAGGCTGGTATGGTTTACGAGGATCACACCTATGATCTTGACTCTGACACTCCCTGCCAATGCACTAAGTGCCGTCATTTGAACCACGACGTTGCACCTGGTTATCTGCAATTCGAAGAATACCATTACACCCCTTGTTTGACGACTCATTGTCCTTTTAACTCTGACGCGCTCACAGAAAAAGACTTCAGCACCGAAGAGAAGTCAATTTTCCACTTTGGTGCCCACGTTGACGGTGATAGTAATCTTGAATGCGATGCTTGCGGTAAAGTCATGAACTCTATGGTTGACCCGCATACCCATAGCTTCACACCGGTCGTCTATGGCCATAGCGACGATTACCACTGGCAGGTCTGCCAGAACGATGGTTGTGACATCAACTATGCTTACATTCCTTACACGACCAATGCCGACACTATCGCCTTGGTTTCGCGTGCAGCCCATGACTTTGATGCCCAGACTCAGCTGTGCACAGTTTGCGGACTGCTGAATCCTAATCATACACATGTACTTCTGTATCAGTATTCTCCGGATGGTGCCGATGGTCACTATGCTGTTTGCAAATATGTCGGTTGTCCCCTGACGCTCGCTTGGAAGAAGGAACATTCATCTGAGGGATGGTATGGACCGCATGTTGATGGCAATAATGATGGTATGTGTGATGCTTGTTATTACCTCATTCATCAGCATTCGCCAAGTAATGAGTGGGCTAAAGATGAAACAATCCACTACCATCCTTGCTTAAATGACATTTGTCCTTTCCACCTTACTAACAAAACGGCTACTGACTTTGCCAACGATCAGTATGCAGTCGCTGCCCTCGCGGCAGGTGAGCACCGCTATGGCAAGAGCCAGGATACGGCTACGGGAAGTGATGTGTCAGGTTCAGGCTACTACACCTGTAAGGACTGCAGCTATGTGAACGCTGATCGTCAGAGTGAGGACCATACTCACAGCTATGGTGGCTGGGTGTCTACTCCTGATACGCAGGAAGGCTCTAACATCGTGAAGGGTAAGCACTGGAAGGAGTGTAACTCTCAGGTTGGCCCCTGCAACCAAGTCAAGGATCAAGAGGGCGACCATGAGTACGACGACACCGCTGCTGATAGCAAGTACTACATCTGCAGTACCTGCGGCTACACCAGCACGCTGCGTCAGAACGATCCGAACCGTCCGCACGCTCACCAGATCTCTGGCGCTTGGACGAAGACCGAGGATACCGACGTCAACACGCCTGGTGCCCACTACCACAAGTGTACGGCTACGGGCTGTACCCTGGACTACACGGACCTCTCTGCCGACGACAAGACGCTTACGTCATACGCTACTCACACCTATGGCAACAACCAGCAGGGCCCGAAGTACTACACCTGTCAGGTCTGCGGCTACGTGAGCAACCCGCGTAAGACTCAGGGGCACACCCACAGCTATGGCGATACTTGGCAGAAGGACGAGAAGAAGCACTGGAAGGAATGTACCTCTGCCGACGGCGTCTGCAACGCTCCGAGAGGCGACGAGAACAGCCACGTCTATGGCACTGAGGGCGACGCTCGCTGGACCTGCCAGGTCTGCGACTACGTGAACACCGCTCGCAAGAAGGCCATCGAGGCTGCCGCCGATGCCGCAACCACCATGGCATGGATGTGGGACTACGAGATTCCGTTCACCTTCTTTGCTGACAACATCCTCAACGACCGCCGCATGAAGGCCGGACAGTGCTACACCGTCTGTCTGCCTTATGCACTGCCCATCAACGGCATGAAGGTCTACTACGTCGAGCAGAGCAGCGAAAGCCTCGTCGGCTTCCATGAGCAGACGCTCACCGAGCTGCCTTACCTCACGCCCTGCGTCGTACTGCCCAGCGCTACCTCTAACCCGCTGAGCGTGGCTGGCGGCTACGTCATCAAGACCGACACCATCGCCAAGCGCGACTCCGTCAAGATGGCAGCCATCGGCACCAACGGCAAGCACAACTTCATGGGCTCGCTCCGCTACATCAATGGCGACAAGGGCACAGACAAGTGGATCCTCCAGGCCGCCGACACCGACCATCCCGAGGGCTCCTTCAAGAAGATTCAGGGTACCGACGGTGCTTTCGACAACGCTAACAACCGCGCCTGCATCCTCCCGATGCGCGCCTACATCGGTGCTGCTGCTTCGACGAGCCCCTCGCGCATAGGTGTCCGCATCTACAGTGCCGACAACTCCACGACCGTCATCGACCGCTTGGTCATCGACGAGGACGGCGCCCCCGTCATCTTCGACCTCCAGGGCCGTCGCGTGCAGAACCCGCGCAAGGGTGGTCTGTACATCATCAACGGTCGCAAGGCTGTGCTTAAGTGAGCGAAAAGCTGAGCTCGCTCATGCTTTTCCGAGCGTGAACAGGCTCGAGCTGAAAGCTCAAGGCTGTGCTGAAATAATCACCGCACCGCTGCCACCTGTGGCAGCATAACGAAACGGCGGTGGCTCCCTCAAAGAGCCACCGCCGTTTCTCTCTCTCGCCGCGGCGCCCTTGCGCCCCCGCCGCCTCCGCTCGTCGCGCCTCTCGGCCTCTCCGCGCCTCTCGGCCTCTCCGCGCCTCCGCCGCTTCCGCCGCCCTGCTGCCGCTTCGCCGCTTCCGCTCGTCGCGCCTTCGCCGCCCTGCTGCCGCTTCGCCGCTTCCGCGCCTCCGCGCCTTCGCTGCTTCCGCGCCGCTTCGTTCCTCCGCCTCCTGTCTCTCCATGCTGACACCCCGTGTCAGCCCCTAACAAACAAAAAGCCCCATGGACAAAGAATCCTTCGAAAAGCACCGCCCCTACGCCGGCCCTGCCAAGCCCTCCATGCACCGCCGCCGTATTGACCATGACTACCGCTCCCGTTGTGTCTACCTCGTTACGATGACTGTCGAGGGCCGCCGCCCTCTCCTCGGCCGTCTCGTCGGCAACGCCGACGCTCCGGCGGGCAGCGCCGATGCCCCGCGCATCGCCCTCTCGCCTCTCGGCGAGGCCGTCCGTCAGGCATGGCTGAACAACGGCCGCGTCTACGAAGGCGTCGACGTCCTCGCCACGATGGTCATGCCCGACCACCTCCATGGCATCCTCTTTTTCCGCGAACAGTCGAAGGTAGACCTCGGCGCCGTCATCCGCGGCTTCAAAGCCGCCTGTAACAAGGCCTACCGCCAGCTCCTGCCGCAGCTCCTTCCGCCGCACCAACCGCCGCACCAACCGCCGCACCAACCGCCGCACGGCGGCGGCATAGACCAACACCCCGCCGCCGCTTCTTCCTCCGCCATGTCTGCCTCCGCCATGTCTGCCGCCGCCATGTCTGCCTCCGCCATGTCTGCCGCCGCCATGTCTGCCGCCCCGTCCTCCGCCTCCTTGTCCCTCCATGCTGACACCCCGTGTCAGCCGTATCAAAAGCAATCGCCCCGCGACCGCACCCGCGGCCTCCTCTGGTCGCCGAACTACAACGACCTGATCCTTGAGGGCCATGGAGAGTTGGAGCGGTGGTTTGAGTACCTGCGCGACAATCCGCGGCGCCTTGCCGTGCGCCGTGCACATAGAGAGTATTTCCGCGTACAGTTCGACCTGACGGTGGCGGGCCGTACATACAGCGCCATCGGTAACCGCTTCCTCCTTCATCGTCCGCAGAAGTTGGCGGTGAAATGTTCGCGCAGCCTCACCGCCCAGCAAGTAGCCGCGGAGGTCAATCGTCTGTTGACGTTAGCGCGTAAAGGTGTGATACTTATCTCCCCCTCGATATCCGACGGTGAGAAGGCGGTGATGGAGACGGCGCTCGCCGAGGAGCTCCCCTTGGTCTTTCTCTCGCCGCGGGGCTTCAACGAATATTCCCGACCCGGCCACCGCTACTATGACGCTTGTGCCGAGGGTCGTTTCCTGATCCTCGCCCCGTGGCCGCATAACAACCGCGACACGCCGTTGACGCGCCAGATGTGTCTGGAGCTTAACAAGATGGCTGAGGAGATAGCTGCTTATGTACCCAGTTCGTCAGTTCCACAAACTCCTGAACCGACAACTGCTCGGGACGACGCGTGAGGTCGGGCTGAGCGTCCGAGGGATTTATCGCCGGCAGTATCTGCTTCAGCGACACGCGCAGCATCTTTCGGCGCTGGTTGAACACCGTCTTGACGACGCGGCGGAAGAGCTGCTCGTCGCAGCCCAGGTCCTGAGTCGCGTTACGCGTCATGCGGATGACCGCCGACCGCACCTTAGGCGGCGGGTTAAACACGTCCGGCTCCACCGTGAACAGATACTCCACGTCGTACCATGCCTGGATGAGCACCGAGAGGATGCCGTACTGCTTATTGCCCGGCTGTGCCGCCATGCGCAGCGCCACCTCATGCTGTATCATACCCGTGCAGCAGGGTATGAGCTCGCGGTTGTCAACCACCTTGAAGAATATCTGCGACGAAATGTCGTACGGGTAATTACCCGTCAGCACGAACGGCCGCCCCTCGAACACCTCCCGCAGGTCCATGCGCAGGAAGTCGCCCTCAATCAATGATTGACAAGAACCCTGGGATGCACTATCCTCCTTCCTCGAACTATCCTCGCACCTCGCACCTCGTACCTCGCACCTCGAACTATCCTCGTTCCTCGTTCCTCGTTCCTCCTTCCTCGAAAGATTTTCCTCCTTCCTCGAACAATCCTCCTTCCTCGAAGAAAACAACGTCTCCTTCAGATACGCCACCGACTCGCGGTCTATCTCCACCGCCTTAAACGGCCGCGGCTTCGCGACGAGGTACTGCGTCATGACCCCCATGCCGGGTCCCACCTCCAGGACGGGCAGGTCAGCGAAGGGCGTGTCGACGGTGTCGGCGATGCGACGGGCGATGCTGAGGTCAACCAGGAAGTGTTGACCGAGATGTTTCTTTGGGCGTACCTGTTTCATGATTCTTTCCGTTATTTTATTGCCACACTCCTTTCTCCTCTAAGATATCCAGTTGGTCGGATATGGTTACGGGTGGTTTGTCATATGTCGGTTTTGCCATTATGCCAGATCTGTCTGTATAAAAACAAATGACCCACCAGTTTCGCAGCATAACACGCAACCGAAGTTACATCTTATTCTAGGCATGGTGGGTTCGATGGAGCAAAGGTACAAATATTTTTTTTATTTCCAAAGAATTTGCTTGTTTTTTTAGAAGAATTGTGGTACCGAGTACATTTTCTACATGTGAGTTAACAAAAATTGACCCGCACCGGCCACACCCGCCACACCAAGAAGATTGAAAATTGAAAATTGAAGATTTTTCCTCTCATCTCTTATCTTTTATCTCTTATCTCGGCAAACGTATAATTATACATTTGCCGCCAAAATAGTGCCACTTTTCACTCGTAAAGCGCCACTTTAGCGACGTAAAGCGCCACTCTCTGTAGTATAGAGTGGCCCTTTAGAATTCTAAAGTGGCGCTTTAGAAATCTAAAGTGGCGCTTTATAACGAAACTTCCATTATTTCACCCATTTTTCGCCCTAAAACGTATATTTATACATCGGCTGAATATTTATTCGGATTGTCGAGGTTCGAGGTAATCTCTTGCTCCCTGCCCCTTGCCAGGCAAGAATTTTCAATCTTCAATCTTCTTGGTGTGGCGGGTGTGGCCGGTGCTACCCAATTTTTGTTAAACCGTATAGGCACCGCACTCGCCTCCACCACAATTCGCTGGTCAAGAAGACGAAAAAGGCGTGCAGCTCCACGGAGCCGCACGCCTTTCTTAAGATATATTATGTTTGATGTTACTTCACCTCCTCGAAAACGACTTTAACTGACTATCAATGCGTTAGCACCGGATGATGCACACATGTCGCAAAAACGGAAATAACCATTGATAATCAATATGTTACAAAATCAATGCAAAGGTATAAATTTCTCCCCAAACAACCAAAAGAAAACACAGAAAAAATCAAAAAACTGATGATTTTCTTATATAGAAACAGAATTCTAATACAATCGTTGTGAGTCTATACAATATAAGCATGGTTGACATTGTGCATTGTATAACATAACCCGAATGATTTTAATGAATAGATGTCCACTATACGAGTAATTGCTCTCCACCAAGTATGAGGAAATCTTTTCTTTTTGGAAAAGCCGCGCGCAGAGATTTCAGATTATAGGTCTTACACGAAGATCGTCAATTACAATAGCCTCGTTAGTTGCATAGTATCTAATTCCCGTAAAGCGCTTCAGTCGTGTTGTCTCATATACATCAGTAAAGATTGTATCATTAAAGCTTACGTGTCGCCTTGGAAAAGAGATGATACCATATATACGTTCATTGAGGATAATTCCTCTGCGACGAAACGTTCTTACAGCATTAAATATCTGCCTTTTCGTTTCTCGTTTATACTCAGTCATGTTTCTAACCTTACAATCCTTTATTTCAACAAAGACCATCCAACTGGCAGGATCGTGCAGTGTGGGATACATACAACCTTCACAATGCTTATCATCCTTTCCTGTACGTGGATTTTTAAAATCATGATCATTAAAGATACAACAATCCACAGAGAGGATATTGGGATTATGAAACGCCAAACAATCCATCATTCCTTTTCCATCTGGCGAAGGTTGTTGATGGTCTGTTATTTCAATTCCTCTAACATTTTTGCTGCGATTTGTCATGTCGGCCACATATATCTCCGGACTCGACTCAATAACTATAACAGACCTACCAAACCACCTGCGAATTAAATTTTTAATCCTCATAGTAGTCTAACATTGCAAGGTATTCTGCGTTAATCTTCCGATAGGCCTGATTTAGATAATTATGCATTAACAAACCTGACTCCTCTTGAATGGTCTTTAACTTTCCATCATGAATTTCATAGACAGTCACCATCTTGGGATCTATCCATGATTTTCTTGATGGCGTTTCATTTTTTACCTGTTCAGGAAGATTCTCTCCTGCTAATCCGCCAATAAGACAGTTATTCAATGAGAATAGTACAAATGGACTATGTGTTGTAATCAACGCACTATGATGTCGATGCGACTCCCTCATCTCTTGCATTAACCAATAGACGAACTTCTGCTGTGCATCAGGGAATAGGTTTTGCTCTGGCTCCTCTATATATATATCAGAACGTTTGTAAAAAAACTCACGTTCAGATGAATCTACGATGTCCTGAATAATTGGATCACGGTTTAATATTGCCGTTAAAAGAGGATTTTCCGCAGCACCTTCTACTTTGATAGAGATTGCACCAGACTCGCCTGTTTTTTTCCTCTCTTCAACTATAGAGTTCAACTGCTTGGTCAATTTCCGTAGTACAACGTTCGCTTTCTCTAATTGCATTTTCTGCTCTGACGAGAGCGGTTTATATCGTTTGAATACGCCTTCTAAAATGTAGGTTGAAACTGTCATCAAAGGAACAACCGATTGGAGACCGCTTGAAGCATTCTTCAAATCCAATTTTGCATCATCACCATCGTAAA
>Ga0310694_10002186_pt1 | contig 20571 bp, 11 predicted proteins | sample 174DNAGHGhighgp2_FD_203884 | JGI IMG/M metagenome (GOLD analysis project Ga0310694, IMG submission 203884) | Sheep rumen microbial communities from Palmerston North, Manawatu-Wanganui, New Zealand - 1742 DNA GHGhigh gp2 (v2) (version 2) | ecosystem: Host-associated > Mammals > Digestive system... | reverse complement strand
TGATGACAAGAAGGGCGAGGGACTGGTGCAGTGGAAACGGTATCGGATGAGTCCGAGGCAGGCGTTTAATCTGAATGGGTACTGGCCTGTGAGGATGCAGATGCTGGACTTTCCGGATGCGGCGTATGAGAATGATCCGAATCTGAAGATCAAGATAGAATGGATTTCGCCCAGGACGGCGAGAATCAGGATGATTACCACACCCGTAGAGCCGAAGAATTCCGATGCTGACGATGTGATGTTCTGCGACGCGTTCAAGAAGGTGGCGGATCAGACCACCCCTAACCCCTCCTACTCAGGAGGGGAAACTGCCGTGACGTATTCATCGCCTTATGGGAGCGTTGAGATCCAGAAGTACCCCTTCCGCATTGTCATCAAGGATGCGAAGGGCAAGATCCTGACGCAGACACGCCATATCATCGATAATGACTCGACGCAGATCAAACTGTTGCCGTTCTCGTTTATCAAGCGAGGCTCAGACAATTCACGTAGCATCAACCCTGTGTTCTCATTAGCACCGGGCGAAAGGATCTACGGCTGTGGCGAGTCGTTCACCTCTCTGAATAAAGTAGGGCAGAAGGTGCATCTCTCCGTCACCGATCCCCAAGGTCCTGAGAGCGACGGCCAGTACAAGCCCGTGCCGTTCTACTTTTCGAATCGTGGCTATGGCATTTTTATGCACACCTCGGCCCCCGTCACCTGCGACTTCGGTGCCTCTTACATCGGTGCCCAGCGCCTGTTTATGGCTGACGAGCAGATGGACTTCTTTATCTTTTTTGGAGAGCCGAAGGATATCCTCGACGAATATACCAACATCACGGGCAAGAGTCCGATGATGCCCCTATGGAGCTTCGGCACGTGGATGAGCCGTATCACCTACTTCTCGCAGCAGGAGGGACTGGAGATTGCCCGTCAACTGCGGGCTCATAAGATCCCCTCGGATGTGATCCACTTTGATACGGGCTGGTTCGGCGTCGATTGGCAGTGCGACTATCAGTTTGCGAAGGACCGTTTCGAGGATCCCGTGAAGATGCTGAAGCAGTTGGCGAAGGACGGTTTCCACACCTGTCTGTGGCAGTTGCCTTACTTCACCCCGAAAAACCGTTTCTTCCCCGAGATCATCGAGAAGGGTCTGCACGTGACGAATGCCACGGGTGGTATGCCCTACGAGGATGCTGTGCTCGACTTCTCGAACCCCGAGACCGTCAGCTGGTATCAGGAGAAGATTACGGGTCTGCTAAAACAGGGTGTCTCGACCATCAAGTGTGACTTTGGCGAGGCAGCACCCTACAATGGTTTCTACCACAGCGGAAAGGGTGGTCTGTATGAGCACAACCTCTATCCCCTGCGCTATAATAAGGCCCTCTGGGAGGCTGTCGAGAAGCAGTATCCCGGCGAGGGCATCATCTGGGCACGTTCTGCCTGGGCTGGTTCCCAGCGCTATGCCCTCCACTGGGGTGGCGATGCGGCTACGAACAATATCGGTATGCTGGGTGACCTGCGTGGTGGTCTGAGTTTCGGACTGAGTGGCTTCTCCTTCTGGAGTCACGATATGGGTGGTTTCGTGACGGCCTCGCCGGAGGATATCTACCGTCGTTGGCTGCCCTTCGGATTCCTGTCGAGCCATACGAGAGCTCACGGTGCGCCTCCCACGGAGCCCTGGCTCATCTCGGAGTCGTTCACCGATGCCTTCCGTGCCTGTGCAGAGATGAAGTATAAGCTGATGCCTTATGTCTATGCCCAGGCGAAGGATTGTTCGGAGCGTGGTCTGCCGATGGTGCGTGCTCTGCTCGTCGAGTTCCCCGAGGATCCCGGTGCCTGGCTGGTGGAGGATGAATATATGTTCGGCAGTCAGATGCTCGTGGCACCGTTGATGGAGAGCGGCAACAGCCGCACGGTGTATCTGCCGAAGGGCAAGTGGATTGACTATCAGAACGGTAAGGTCTATGAGGGTGGCTATCAGACCATCGAGGCCGATAAGATTCCGGCGATTATCCTCGTCCGCGACGGCTCGCTGATTCCCCATACCCCTCTCGCACAGCGTACGGATCAGATCGACTGGAACGCCGTGGAGATGAAAGCCTATCGCGTCGATGCCCCGAAGTGTACAGGCCTGCTCTTCAAACCCGGTGACGAGAAAATCCAGACAATAGAATATTAAAGCGGTAAAAAACTTAAAAACAGATATGGTATATAACGAGATTGGAAAGACAGGGATGCGGGTGTCGAACTTGAGCTTCGGTGCATCGTCGCTGGGCGGTGTGTTCCACGGCATCCGTGAGGAAGAAGGCATCCGTGCCGTACATACGGCCGTGGACAACGGCATCAACTTCATCGACGTGTCGCCTTACTACGGCCATATGAAGGCCGAGACCGTCCTGGGCAAGGCCCTCAAGGAGATTCCGCGCGACAAGTATTATCTCTCCACGAAGGTGGGACGCTACGGCAAGGACGGCGTGAACATCTGGGACTACAGTGCCAAGCGCACCCTGGAGAGCGTCTATGAGAGTATGGAACGTCTGAACGTGGACTACATCGACCTGATCAACGTCCACGACATCGAGTTCCAGTCGCGGATGGAGGGTGGCCTGCAGAAGATCGTCGACGAGACGCTGCCCGTGTTGGTGCAGTTGAAGAAGGAGGGCGTCGTCCGTCACGTGGGTATCACGGACCTGCAGCCCGAGAACCTGAAGTGGGTGATCGAACACTGCGACGAGGGCACGGTGGAGAGTGTGCTCTGCTTCTGCCACTACTGTCTGAACGACACGCTGCTGGTGGACTATCTTGGTTTCTTCGAACAGCATAGGGTGGGGGTGATCAATGCCTCGCCGCTGTCGATGGGACTGCTCTCGCAGCGTGGCGCCCCAGACTGGCATCCGGCCTCCCGTGACCTGAAGATGGCTTGTGCCAAGGCGGCCGCCTACTGTCAGACTCGGGGGTATGAGATCGAGAAGTTGGCTATGCAGTTCTCTACGAGTATGAATCCCCGCATCGCCACGACACTCTTCAGCAGTGCCAATCCTGCGAATGTCCTCAAGAACATCGCCTACGTCAATGACCCCCTCGACGAATCCTTCGTCACCGAGGTCCAGCACATCATCGGCGACCAGATGTTCGTCCGCTGGAAGAATACTTGAATTTAAGATAACGACCACGAATTACACGAATTAAACTAATTCATAATTCGTGAAATTCGTGTAATTCGTGGTCAAAAAAGAATGTAAGTAAATGAAAAAGTATCTTGTCCCTTTCATTCTTGTGACGTTCTGTTTTGCCCTGTGGGGCTTTGCCAACGACGTCACGAACCCGATGGTGAAAGCCTTCTCGAAGATCTTCCGTATGAGCGTCACTGAGGGCGCACTGGTACAGGTGGCCTTCTATGGCGGCTATTTCGCTATGGCCTTCCCTGCTGCCCTTTTTATCCGTAAGTACAGTTACAAGGCTGGTGTGCTTATGGGCCTCGGACTCTATGCCACGGGTGCCCTGCTGTTCTTCCCCTCGAAGGCCATCGGCATCTACGGTTGTTTCCTCGTCGCCTACTTCATTATGACCTGTGGTCTGTCGTTTCTCGAGACCTCCTGCAACCCCTATATCCTCTCGATGGGTGAGCCGGAAACCGCCACGCGCCGCCTGAACCTCGCCCAGTGTTTTAACCCCTGCGGTTCGATCATCGGTATGTTCGTGGCGATGAACTTCATCCAGGCGAAGCTCAATCCCCTGAGCAGCGACGAACGGGCCCTGCTGAGCGATGCCGACTTCGAGGCGGTGAAGAATGCCGACCTCGATGTGCTCATCTCCCCCTATCTCGCCATCGGAGCGGTCATCGTGGTGATGTTCCTCATCATCCTCTTCACGAAGATGCCGAAGAACGCCGACCAGAGTCACGACATCCATATTATGACCACCCTGCGCCGTCTCGTCACCCTGAAACACTATCGTGAGGGTGTGGTGGCACAGTTCTTCTACGTGGGAGCGCAGATTATGTGCTGGACGTTCATTATCCAATACGGTACGCGTGTGTTTATGGCAGAGGGTATGGAGGAACAGGCGGCAGAGGTGTTGTCGCAACGCTTCAACATCTATGCGATGCTGTTCTTCATCTGTTCGCGGTTCATTGCCACGTGGCTGATGCGCTGGATCTCACCCGCCCGTCTGCTGACGATCTTTGGCATCCTGGCGATGGTGTTCACCACGGGCGTCATCCTGTCCCACGACCGTACGGGTGTCTACTGCCTCGTCTGTGTCAGTGGCTGCATGTCGCTGATGTTCCCCACCATCTACGGCATCGCCCTCGACGGCTTAGGCGACGATGCGAAGTTCGGTGCTGCCGGTCTGATCATGGCCATCCTTGGCGGTTCCGTGCTGCCTCCGTTGCAGGCGATGTTCATCGATGCCGGCATGACCAACTTCTCGTTCATCCTGCCCTTCGTCTGCTTCCTCGTCGTAACCGTTTATGGCTACCGAGTCGCCATGATGCGCAGATAGTTGTTTATAGTTTAAAGTTTATAGTTTATAGCTGATTACCTGGCAAGCCCATAGGATCCGCCTCCTATGTAATCATCTATAAACTATAAAAAACTATAAACAAAAAACAAAATAACTACTCTCCCAATTTCTTCCCTGACATCAGCAACTCTACCAGCGGACGATCCTTGAACGTATGCCGCTGCTGATCCCAGAAACCGAAGTCGGCATCGTAGCACCAGGTGGTCCAGGCGATGTTGAACTCATCGAACACCGTCAGCACGTCACGATACCAGTTGTAGGCCAGTTCACGGTCCACGGGCTCATAGACACCCCACTCGCCACAGAACAGCTGCAGGTCGTATTTCTTCGCAGCCTCGATGGCATCCTTGAACTGCTCGCGGATCTTGTCGATGTTCCATACCTGCTCCGTATAGGGCTTCAGTTCAGCCTTGATGGCATCGGGAGCGGCATCGTAGTCCTCCTTCGACACGAGCACGCCGGGATAGTGTACCTTACCCTTGTAGGCAGCACACAGCGGCGACCACCAGGCACCGTAGTGCGTCAGGAGCATCGGGTTGTAGTAGTGGAACGAGAGGATGATGTTCTTGTCGCCCTCGGGCACCTTCAGATATTTCATCGTCTCGTGCCCCTGCCACATATTCGAGCCGACGACGAGTGTACGCTGAGGCTCCAGTTCGCGCAGGGCCTTGTGTACCTTGGCCACCAGCTGATTCCACTGCTCATGCTCTGGGGCTACGGGCTCGTTCATAAACTCGTATGCCACCCAGTCCGTGCTGCGGTCCTTTAGGAATTCGGAGAGCTGGCGCCACAGGTTGATGAGACCTTCCTGCGCCTCCTCAGAGGTGAAGAGGGTGTTGGCGGCCTTGTCGTTCTCGTTCACAGCGTTGAAATAGTGCGCACGGATGATGTGCAGATCGACGATGGCACGCAGGTTGTGCTTCTTGCTCCAGTCGAGGGCGCTGTTCAGCAGATCCCAGGCCTCAGGCAGCTTGTTGCCCTGCTCGTCCCAGAACTGCACCTCGTCGATGGGGATGCGCACGAAGTCGAAGCCCAACTCCTCCAAGCGGGCGAAGTCGTCCTCCTGGATATGCAGTCTGCGGGCCTCGCCGCGCTGCTCCGACTGCGACAGCCAGTGGCTGATGTTCGTGCCGCGCTTGATGCGGAAGTTATTGACTTGTCCTGATTGACCCTGGGCCTCGTTCTGGCTCTTGTTCTGACAAGACGTGAATGCAAACAGTGCCGCAATCATCACGGCGAGAGTGAACAGATTCTTTCTCATTTTCTCCAGCTTTTAGTTACAAACTGCTGCAAAGATACGAAAAAGTGAAAAGGTGAAGGAGTGAAAAAGTGAAAAAATATGCTTTCGCTTTACTATTTTTAGTATTATTAACGCTTTCTGCCAAAACTTTCACCTCTTCACCTTTTCACTTTTACACTTTTTTTCTTAACTTTGTGCCGAAATTACCTAATCAACAGCAATTATGAACAAAAACAGACTAACCCTTGTGCTGGCGTCGCTGCTCCTGTTCGCCTCACTCCCCGTTATGGCCACCAAGGTCATCGGCCTCCGTGTCATCGACAAAGACTACCTCATGCTGCACTTCCGCGACGGTGAGGTACACTACCGTGATAACGGCACGGGCCCCAGCGCCTATCTCGGCCACTCCTTCTCCGAGGGCGACGACACGCTGCTTGTCTTTGGCGAACGGCTCAAGACCGCCGAGGCACAGAAGGCCGATCTCTGGCGCATCACCTCCAAAGACGACAGGAACTTCTCGGTCAAGCCCCTCAACGTCTGGCGCAAGTCGAAGCCGATGAACACCGACCATACCCTCACCAGCGAATGTGACCACTGGCTCTTCTTCCAGCTGCCACAGTCTATGCGGCAGGGCTGCACCTACACCGTCAACATCCCCGACGGCATCGGTGCCGACGACTGTGACACCGCCAGCGTCTGCTACGACATCTGGAACACCCCCTCCGAGGCCGTCCACGTCAACATCATCGGCTATATGCCCTCCGAGGAGCTACATGCCGCCGACCTCTACCAGTGGCTTGGCGACGGTGGCCAGCGCGACTACTCCTCGTGGGTAGGTTGTAAGGTCTGGCTCTATAATGTCAACACGAAGAAGAAGCAGAGTGCCGGTGTGGTGAAGTTCTGGAAGAAAGCTGCCGATGCCGATCAGGAGGCAGGCAAGAAAAACCTCGTCGGCACCGACGTCTGGAATGCCGACTTCTGTGGCGCTGTCCCCGGCCGCTACCGTCTCGTCGTCGAGGATGTCGGCTGCTCGATGGACTTCGACATCGCCGCTGATGTCTATTACCAGCCCTTCCGCTATGCCGTGCGCGGCTACTACTATATGCGTCTCGGCGAGCCCAAGGATCCCGACCACGTGTGGCCCGTGCCCCGTCAGCCCCAGTTCATCCCCGAGACCGATCCCAAGGGCCTCACCGTCTATAAGACCGACTTCCACCCCTTTATGAAGGAGTGGACCGACCTGCATACCGACGTGTGGGACGAGCCCCACTTCAAGCCCGCTATGGCTTCCCGCTTTTGGCAGCATCGTCTGCCCGGCAACCCCGTCAATGTCGAGGTGCGCGGCGGTCACTCCGATGCCTTCGACTGGGACCGTCATATCGCCCACGTCAGCAACATCTACGATATGCTGCTGCCCTACATCCTCTCCGGCGGCCGACTCTCCGACGACAACCTCGGCATCCGTGAGAGTGGCAACGGCATCCCCGACATCATCGACGAGGCCCGCAACGAGGTGGACTTCTTCCTCTCCATCCGCGACGGCGAGGGCTACTCGCAGGGTGTCACCAACCCCGACCTCAACTGGATCGTTATGTATCAGGCCGGCTGCACCACGATGGCCGCCTGGGCCAATGCCGCCAACTGCGCCATCACCGCCGAGGCATTCCGTCTGATGCAGAACGGCAAGTGGAAGATCGACAACACGGCTGATTCGCTCAAACGCTATTACACCGCCGAGGCTATTAAAGCCTTCCGCTATGCCGACAAACAGGGATGGACGCAGCTCGATGACCTGCAGGACATCGGCTCGATGCAGATGCGCGGCCGTGACTTCCGTCAGATGGCCGCCGCCTTCCTCTACAACGTCACCGGCGACACCGAGTGGGAGAACATCTTTGCCCAGGAGTCGGAGATCAAAGGTCCTGAGTCGCCCGTCTTCAGCAAGCGCGACCACGGCTTCTTCGGTGTCGGCGTTATGCATGCCGAGAACCAGGACATCGTGCCCTACTGCCAGATCTGGTCCGCAGCGGCCTATCTCACCTGTCCTCAGCCGCGCCACTATGCTGAGCTCTATAACAACCTCAAGTCGGGCGTCTATAGCCAGGCCGAGGACTATAACATCTGCCATATGGCCCAGCGCCCCTCGCGCCGCAGTGCCAACGACAGCCGCTGGCAGGTCTCTCAGAACCTCCAGCTCGTTATGCTTGCCCATTACATCGCCGACAAGTCCCGCAAGCGCCAGCTCGAGCACGTTATGCTCACGGAGGCCAGCTGGAGCCTCGGCCGTAACCCCGGCAACATCGTCGAGATGACCGGTCTCGGACAGCGTCACATCACCGACTGCTACACCACTGGCCGCAACGACGGCGATCCCGAATGCCATCCCGGACAGACGCCCTTCAACGGCACTGAGACCTGGTCGCCCGGACACAACGGCGGCGACGCCCGCGTCATCCTGAAGTACTGCTATCCCGAATGGACGGTCGAGAACGGTGTCCAGACCACCACTTGGCCCCGTCAGGAGTCCTACTTCAACCAGCGTTATTTCTGGGTCAACGGCGAGTTCACGCCCCGTGAGACTATGCGCGGCAAGATGGCCCTCCTCGGCTATCTCTACGCCATCCGGTAGACATGAGAAAAAATAATGATAATAGCTAAATTTTTGTATGATGAAGACTAACGAACAAACCCGGTGGCGCCGCATTGTTGGCGCAATGCTTTTCTTTTTCCAAATGTCGCTGGTGGCTGCTTTTGCACAGGAGTCAGGAGCCAAGAGTCAGGAGATTGTCAGCCTAGACGGGCGGATGATAGTGACGGTGACGGTGGCTGAAGGCGGCTGTCCGAAGTATGAGGTGAAGCTCGATGGACAGGTGTTTATCCAGCCCTCGCCGTTAGGATTGAAGATGAACTTCGACGACCTGACGCAGGGACTAAAACTGAAGGGCTGCGACGTGAGTAAGTTTGAGGACGAGTACTGGCTGAAGACCACGAAGCAGAGTCATGTGAAGGTGGTGGCCACGAAGGGCGTCTGCCGTTTCGAGAAGGACGGCCGCGAAGCACTGGACGTGATCTTCCGTGTGACGAGCCGCGACGTGGCGTTCCGCTATAAGGTCTACCCGAAGAAGGTGCGCGGCGGCGAGACGATGTCGGGGGTCGTGGAGAGTGAGGCCAGCGGCTATGTGCTGCCTGAGGGGACAACGACGTTCCTCTGTCCGCAGATGAAACCGATGACGGGCTTCGCCAGGACAGCCCCGAGCTATGAGACGGGCTATACACCGGACGATGCGATGGGCAAGAACGGCTGGGGATTCGGATATACGTTCCCTTGTCTGTTTAAGTTGAAGGCGGAGAAGACGAAGGCTGATCAGACCACCCCTAACCCCTCCTACTCAGGAGGGGAAAGCGGCGGCTGGGTGCTGATCTCGGAGACGGGGACAGACGGAGGCTATGTAGGATGCAGGCTCGTGAACGAGAAGGATAATACCTATAAAATAGGGTTCCCGTTGGCGGAGGAGATGAACGGCACGGGGGCTGTGACGCCACTGGTGGCGCTGCCGGCCATGACGCCGTGGCGGACGATCACAATCGGTAAGACGCTGGCGCCCATCGTGGAGACGACGATTGCGAACGACCTGGTGAAGCCGAAGTACGAGGCTTCGAAAGACTATACGTATGGCAAAGGCTCGTGGTCGTGGATCATCGGCATGGATTCCAGCTGTAATTTCGACGAACAGAAGCGCTATATTGACTTCTCGGCCGCCATGGGCTATCGCAGCGTGCTTGTGGATGCCCTTTGGGACACGCAGATCGGCTATGAGAAAATGGAAGAGCTGGCCCGATATGGACGGGAGAAGGGCGTAGGCCTGTTCTTGTGGTATAACTCGAACGGCACGTGGAACGATGCCCCGCAGGGACCTCGCGGCAAGATGGATAAGTCGGGACCGAGAAGGAAGGAGATGGCATGGATGCAGAAGAACGGCATCCTGGGCATCAAGGTGGACTTCTTCGGTGGCGACAAGCAGCAGATGATGCAGCTGTATGAGGATATCCTGACCGACGCCAATGACTTCGGCATCCAGGTGATCTTCCACGGCTGTACGCTGCCCAGGGGCTGGGAGCGGATGTATCCGAACTTCGTGGCTGCCGAGGCGGTGCTGGCATCGGAGAACCTGCACTTCGGACAGGGTGCCTGCGATGCGGAGGCGTTTAATGCCTGTCTGCATCCGTTTATCCGCAATGCCGTGGGATCGATGGATTTCGGCGGCTCGGCACTCAATAAGCGTTATAGCGCAGATAATCAGCATGGCACTGTGCGACGGACGAGCGATGTGTTTGCGATGGCGACGGCGGTGCTGTTCCAGAGCAGCGTGCAGCATTTTGCGCTGGCACCGAATAATCTGGAGGATGCGCCGGCGTGGGCGATACAGTTTATGAAGGATGTGCCCACGACGTGGGATGAGACGAAGTTTATTGACGGATATCCCGGGAAGTATGTGATTTTAGCAAGGCGAAGCGGGGATAAGTGGTATGTAGCAGGCGTTACGGCGGATAAGACGGCGCTGAAGGAGAAAGTGGAGAAGAATGGGCTATTTGGGCAAAATGGGCTATTTGGGAGGAATGAGAAATGTTATGAGGATTCGGATGCGATAGTGATGGTGGCGGAGGCGAAGGAGCCGCTGCTGAGGACGCGTGTGGAGACAGGCGATGTGGAAGGCGTGCTGGAAGGGGGACTGGCCGTGTATAAGGCCATCCCGTATGCAGCGCCGCCGGTGGGGGACCTGAGATGGAGGGACCCGCAGCCTGCCAAGGCTTGGGAAGGCGTGAGGAAGTGCAATACGTTCGGACCGTTGCCTCCGCAGCCCACAAGGCCTGGAAGAACGGCGGATATGATGAGCGAGGACTGTCTGTATCTTGGTATTGCCACACCGGCGAAGTCAGCGAATGAGAAACTGCCCGTGATGGTATGGATTCACGGCGGCGGCTTCCAGACGGAGCATTATGGCGGCGATCTATGGAGCCTGTTGGCACAGCGCGGCGTGGTGATCGTGAGCGTGGAGTACAGGACGGGCGCGCTGGGATTTATGGCGCATCCGGAGCTGGCGAAGGAGAGTAAGGATGGGCTGAATGGGCAATCTGGGCACTCTGGGAATTATGGCATCCTCGACCAGATATATGCGTTGCAGTGGGTGCAGCGGAATATTGAGAATTTCGGCGGCGATCCCAAGAAGGTGACGATCTTCGGCGAGAGTGCCGGAGCGATCAGCTGCAGTATTCTCTGTGCCTCGCCGCTGGCGAAGGGACTGTTCCACGGGTGTATCAGTCAGAGCGGCGGTTCGTTTGCGCCTTGGAGTGATGCGCCGCGCAGCATCGGCCTGGATGCCTCGCAGAAGGGTGCCGAGCAGCAGGGACTGGCGTTCCAGAAGCATCTGAAGAAGAAGTCGCTGAAGGAACTGCGCGCGATGGATGCGATGGCACTCTGTGACGGCAATGTGGGCTTCAGCGGGTTCTGGCCCTGTGTGGACGGTTACGTGATTTGCGACGACCAGTATAGGCTCTACGAGCGTGGGGAGTATAATGATGTGCCGGTGATCGTGATGACGAACTCCGACGAGGGTGCGCTGTTTACGCCGCTCACAGTGAAGGCTGAGGACTATCAGAAGAATGCCAGCCGGATGTTCGGCGATATGACGGAGGAAGCGCTGAAGGTGTATCCCGCCAATACCGACGAGGAGGCCTGGCACGCCAATGGTGACTCTTTCCGCGATCTTGGTTTTGCCTGGCCGTCGTATGCCTGGGTGAAGCTGCAGTCACAGACGGGTAAGAGCCCGGCCTACGCTGCGTATCTCGATCAGCCGTCGAAGATGAGCTTCTCGCAGAATCCGCTTCGTAGGGGTGTGGCCCATGCCGATGATATTATGTATCTGAACGGGATGTTCCTGAATCAGCAGGATAAGTTCCCGGCAGAGGCAGCCGTGTCGGAGATGATGCAGCAGTACTGGGTGAACTTCGCCAAGACGGGTAATCCGAATGGCAAGGGACTGCCGTACTGGCCGTCGTTCGATGAGGCTCAGCCCACGACGATGCAGTTCCGCAATGGTGCGTCGCTCATTATGCGGCCGAATAGTGAGCAGATTGACTTTATCGACCGCCTCATGAAGGCAAAGCGGGAAGCAACCGAAAGTCAGAGGAAATAATAATAACCACAGATTACGCAAGGGGTAGCCGGATGATGAAACGGCTACCTTTTTCGTAGGTGGTATCAAGAGAGAGGTCACCGCTCATCAGACGGATATAGTGGCGACAGAGATACAGGCCCAGGCCAAGGCCCTCGGAGAAGGCCGTGTGTTTGAAGAAGTGGTCGAAGATGCGCTGGCGTTCCTCCGGTGGAATGCCGGGGCCTTCGTCTTCGATGGCGAAGTTGACGGTGCCGGGCGTTTCATAGACCGTGAGTTTCACCGTTCCGTCAGGGGCGAACTTCTTCGCGTTGAAGAGCAGCTCGTGTAATATATAAATAAGGTGTTTTTCGTGAGTGCGTATCTGTATGTCGTCGTCGAGGACTGTCTCGAAGATGACGGTGTCGTCTTTGCCGGGCGTGAAGCGGTGGAGGGCGTCGATGGCCTTGCGGGCCACAGCGTTGCAGCTCACGATGTCGTTGTATTCCAGTTTCTGCCCTTTCTCGAGCCACGTGGCATCGTAGAGCATATAGGCCATCCGTCGCAGGGAGAAGGCGTTCTTCTGCATCATGGCCATGATGTGTGCTTTCTCACGCACCGTCAGGTCGGAGTTGTTCTTGAGCACCACGTTGAGGAATCCCTGGATGATGTTCAAAGGCGTGCGTATCTGGTGTGACACATCCTGCAGGAAGGCTTTCTTCTCGAGGCGGGCCTTCTGGGCAAGTTCGTTCAGACGCTGCAGTTCCCGGTTACGTTCCTCGGCCCGTTCATTGGCCTGTTGCAGTTGCCCAATCTGTTCTGCCAAAGACTCCTGCATAGTGGAGAAACTGTTCTGCAGCTGACCCACGAGATCCGTCCGTCGGGTGCGGGCCATAGGCTCACCGAAATGTCCCGAGGCGATGTACTGTGACTGGCTGACGAGCTGGTTCAACGGTGATACGAAGCGGGTGATGGTGCGCATGAAGAAGATGAACAGCAGGATGAGTCCGATGGCCAGCACGGTGAAGATGATGTATCCGAGTCGTTTGTAACTGCCCAGGATATCGCGTTCGGGGCAGATGAGGGCGATGCGTCCTCCCGTCTGTTGCAGGGTTTTCTGGAACACGTAACAGGGTTCGCCGTTGAGGTCGGGTAGGGTGTCGTTGGGTTCCAGGATGAGGCAGTAGGAGTTGGGGTAGGGCTTATCCTCGTCGATGGTCTTGCTCAGTGTCAGGAAATGGTGGGTGAAGTTCTGCAGGCTGTCGGGCAACTGGTCCTGGTCGGTAATCCACTTGAGGTTATCCTCGACGGCTTCTTGCTCACTCAGATAGCAGCTGAAGCGCAGAACCATCTTGTCGAGTGCTTTCTCGGCACGCTCCAGGGCCTCCTGTTTCACGAGCTGACGGGAACGGATGTAGAGCAGTCCCACCGAAGAGACGAAAAGCATGACGACGAAGGCGATGATGGTGGCACCGAGCTTCAACGAGAGGGAGTGGCGATGGAATCCGAATTTGCTCATACCTTGCCTCCTTCCTTCTGTGACACCTCCAGCAGCTGGTAGAGCAACTCTGTGACGATGTCGGTCTCGGTGTGTATCTTGTTCACCATATCCTCAGCCTCCTGCGGAGACATCTGGCGGTAGTTCTTGCGCACGTCGCCAACCACCTGCTCGATGTTGACCACGGGCTGCAGCATTTGGTCGGAGAGATTGATCAGGAACTCGTTCATTGTCCGTTCTGCCTCCTGGGCCCGTTCCGAGGCTTCTTCCAAAGCGGCGTTGCTGTCTTCCAGACGGGCGTTCACCTGCCGGATCTCGTCGATACGGTTGGCGATGGACTCCTGCATGGCCTTGAAACTGTTCTGCAGCGAGCCGATCTCATCCACGCGCCGTGTATCGGGCACGTGGTCGTCGTAGTGGCCTTCGGAGAGTCTGCGGGCCATCTGTGCCAGGAGGCCGACGGGGCGCACATTCCGGTCTATGTAGAAGAGGCAGAACAGGAGCAGCAGAATCAGTCCGATGACGGCGATGGCGAGCACGGTGCGCAGCAGTCTGATAGTGCCGCCCATGATCTCACTCTCCGGACAGACGATGGTGGCAATCCATCCCCTTTGGCGGAAGGGCTTGTAGAAGACATAACACGACTGGCCGTCGATGTCCACTTCTCGATAGCCGCTCTCACCGGACATCATCGATTCGATCAGCAGCTCCATCTTCGTGTCGGGTTCAGCGCCGTGGATCCGTTCGAACACGCTGTGGTCGTCTATTCTGGTCGTGTCGGGATGGACGATATACCTTCCCCTGCGGCCGATGATGGCACAGTAGGAGTTGGGGAAGGGCTTCGTGTCCTTGATCATATCCGAGAACCAGTTAAGCGAGACGTCCAGTCCGAGCACGCCCACCGTATCCCGTTTGGCATCGCGGACGAGCAGACTGAACGTGGTGGGCTTCACATCGTATTCACCTTGTTCATAAGGTCTCACCCAGCTGTCCTCATCATTCTCCATAGGGTGGGTGTACCACGTCTGCTCCAAGTAGGAGGTGTCGTCGTAGTGGTCGCTCTGGAGGACTTTCGAGTGCCGTGCTGCATCCTCAGTACTGGTGTTTTCGCGATAGGTGTAGATGATGAACTGCCGATGGAAGAAGGCGGTGTCCATGGCGATGGCACAGCCGATGAGCAAGGGGTTGTCTTCAACCATCTTGCGGCAGTCTTGGCCCAGAGCCTTGGGATCGTCGAGATGGCGCTCCATATTCCAGCGCATCATCCGGCCTGCCACCTCCACCTTGATGAGTACATTGTCGATGGTGAGCACCGTACGGTCGAGTGTCAGCATGGCCTTCGCCACCGCCTCCTCCTTTACTGCCTGGTAGGAGAAGTGGTACATGACCGTCAGTGTCGCCACCAGCAGTACGGCCACAAACGTGACGACCCACAGGCTGAGGCGGACAGACATTCTGGCGCGAATTATCTTGAGTATCTTAGGCATTTTATAGTTTTAACTTACCTTTGGCAGTTCGATGATCATCCGGCAACCCTCTGTGTAGCTCTCGTCGAGGAAGACGCTGCCTCCGAGGTTCTGGATATGGCGCTTGGTCAGAGCGAGTCCGAGGCCGAGGCCTTCGGAGAGGTCGTTGACCTTCGTGAACATCTCAAACATACGGTCGCTCTCCTCCTTGGGGATGCCGGGACCTTCGTCTTGTACGATGAAGCGGATCTTTGACTGGTACTCCGTCACCCTGAGCCATGCATAGCCGCCCGTGGAATAGTTGGCAGCATTGTTGAGCAGTTCACGGACACTGATCAGCAGGTAGTGGCGGTTGGTGGTGATGTAGAAGTCGTCGGGCAGGTCGACGGTCATCCTGAAGTCGAAGTTTGGATAGTTGCCACGAACCTGGTCAATGCTCTCCTGGGCCACCTCCACGCAGGATACCTCCTCTTCTTTGCTTGCATATAGCTCCAGGGTGACACCTCTGGCGGAACAGTCGGAGAGCATCAGCACCATCCGGTTGAGGAGCATGGCGTTGTGGCGCATCATGTCGGTGACGCTTCTGGCCTCCTCGTCGGGCATGAGGCCCTTGCTCTCTTTCAGCACCTGTGCGAAACCCATGATGATGTTGAGGGGCGTGCGGATCTGGTGCGACACGTTCTGGATGAAGTGTGTTTTCTGCTGGTTGGAGGCCTTCGCCAGTTCACTGGTATGCACCAGTTCTTCGTTGCGCCGCAAGGCTTCTTCGTTCATCTGCCGGATCTCGTTAACATGTTCGTTAAGTGACTCCTGCATCGTTGCAAAACTGTTCTGCAGACGGGAGACGACATCGTGTCGCGGACTGAGCGGGATCTGCTCGTCGTAGTGTCCTGAGGCAATGCGCTGCAGGTTACCCGTCAGTTTGTAGAGCGGGTGGATGGCCTGGGCGACGGTGATACTGCTAAACAGCAGCACCAGGATGAAGCCGATGATGAAGAGCGGGGCGATGATGTAGTTCAGGCGGTTATAGTTTCTGAGGATGCTTCGCTCAGGACATACGAGGGCGAGGCTCCAGTCTGTGCCCGGTACGGTCTGATAGCTGACGAGACACTGTTCGCCGTTGATTCTGACGCTCATGCTGCCCGTCTTGCCGGTGGTCATCTCATGGCCCAAGGCGAAGATGTCTGTATTCTCGCGGGGGTTGGCATCGGCGTAGATGGTCTTCGTGAAAAGCTGCGTGGAGTCGGGATGTAATAGATAGCGCCCCTCGCTGCCCGTCATGATGAAGTACGAACCCTCGTAGGGTGTCTCAGAGGTAATGACCTTCGAGAGACGTATCAGCGAGAGGTCGGTGGAGATGACTCCCACGAAGTGCTTATTCTCGTTGTACAGCGGCTTGCTGTAGGAGGCAATCATACCGTCGAGGGTAAGGGCCAGGGAGTCGCTCTCGTCGTAATAGACTACCCAGCAGGGCTTTCCCTGGAGGTGGGGCGTCTTATACCATACCTTCTCAAAGTATTCGTAGGGTTCTTCGATGACGGTGGTGATGGTGTCTGCCTCATGGACGGTATAAGCGGAGAAGTTTCTGCCGTATTTCGGGAAGATGTTCGGCTCGGTGCTGATGGAGCAGCCGTCTATATGGCCGTTGAGCACGACGATGCCGCGGGAGATGGCGAGGATGGAGTCCGGATCCAAATTGGCGGTCACCTCCCAGTCGTTGACGTCGGTGGCCGTCTCCACGATGTCCATAAAGCGTGTGATGTGCTGCATGGTGGTGTTCACCACACTGGCGGCATGCTCCGTCGCCTCTTTCTTCACCTTGTCTCTGGAATGGATGAAGAGGAAACCTATCGACAGGACAAAGATGGGAATGGCCATAAGCAGGATGCCCAGGCTGAGCTTCCAGGAGAGGGATTGGCGGATATGTCGTACTATATTATCCATTCACATTTCACTTTTCACTTCTCACTTTTCACTTCTTCGATCTTTTCCGACTCGGCGATGAGCTGGTTCAGCAGTGCCGTCACCTTCTCACCCCGTTGCTGTATGCCATCCACCAGCTGGTTGGTCTCCTCCTCAGTCAGTTTTCCGTTGGTATTGCTGATGGTCTGCACACGTTTGCGGATACCTTCCACGGGCGACATCATCTGGTCTGACATGTTATAGAGGAAGTTCGTCTTCATGCGTTCTGCCGCCTGTGCCTGTTCGTAGGTGGCCTGCAGTTCCTCGCCTCGTTCCTTGAGGGTTTCGGAGAGCTGTTTCATCTCTCCCATACGGGTGGCAAGTGACTGCTGCATCTCACGGAAGTGGTTCTGCAGACGGCCCACCTCGTCACGTCTTCTGCTGTATCGGATAGGTTTGTCGTAATCCCCCTCGGCAATGTGCTGTGCCGACTTCTCCAGTTTCCTCAGCGGCAACAGTTGATGACGGATGTAGAAACGGCAGGACAGGAACAATAATACCAGTCCGATGACGGCGATGATGAGTACGGTATAGAGCAGACGGTTGTAGTCGCCGAAGATGTCATCCTCCGGATAGATGATGCCGGCACTCCATCCGAGTTTAGACATCGCACGTCCCATAACTTCCGCACGTTCAAAGGGCTTGTAGAACACGTAGTAGTCCTCGTCGTCCAACTTGACATACTTGTAACCCGTCTCTCCGTTGAGCATGGCCTGTGCTGCTTCGGTCATCGAGGGATGGTCGTCTTTGGTCAGCTCGAGGATGTTCTTGTTCAGTGCAACACTGTCTGGATGGACGATGATCGTACCATCGTTCTTCAGCAGCGTACAGAAGGAGTTGGGCGACGGCTTCACATCGAGCACGAGCTTCGAGACGAGCGCCAGCGACACATCGACATCCATTACACCCACTTTCCTCCGGCCGTCGAACACTGGCAGGCGGAAGGTGGTGATGGCTTTCACGTTCTTTTCCTCGGGGTTGATCCATCCGGAGAAAATGGAGTCGGCGGCAGTGCTGTCAGTATCCCATATAATGGTGCAGTCGGTGATGTAAGGCGTCGTTTCCACAAGTTTGTGGGTGTAGAGCTCCAGCTCCTCCGGCTGGTGGATATGGGACAGCATCTTCCAGTAGATATTGCCTGACGACTGTTCCACTTTCAGCAGGATATTGTCGATGCGCTGCATGGTGGCCTCCAGGGTCTGTCCGGCATCCTGAAGGGCTTCTTCCTTGACGGCCTTACGGGAAAAAACAAAAATAATCAGCAAAGCTACCAGCAGGAGTGTTGCCAGCGCCGCGATGACTGTCAGACTTAGTCTGAAAGACAAGGTCCTGGTAATAATTCTAGGTAGTTTAGCCATAATCTGCGGCAAATATACGAAAAATCTTTGAATACAATGTCACAAAATCGGAAAAATTATTAAAAATAGGTATAATATACCAACTTTTTTCGTATATTTGCACCCATAAAACCGTAACTCGGCAAAAAATGAACCTATTTCCCATCATTGATGCACATAGCCATTTGTGGCTTTGGCAGGATACCCATTGGGACGGAAAACCGATCCGTACCCTCACCAACGGACGTTCCCTATTCCTCGGCGAGGAGGTGCAGATGCTGCCTCCTTTCATGATCGACGGACGGAATACCGCCGAGGTGTTCCTCTCGAATATGAACTACGCCCAGGTGTCGGCAGCCGTCGTCGTACAGGAGTTCATCGACGGCATCCAGAACGACTACCTTGCGGAGGTTATGCAGAAGTATTCAGACTGTTTCTTCGTCTTCGGCATGGTCGATTATCTGCACGACGGTTTCTTTGCCCAGGCACAGGCGTTGTTGGGGCAGGGTTTCCGTGGCCTCGCCATCCCCGGGCACAGACTCTTGGGACAGTCACTCACCAGTGATGAGATGATGCGCATGTTCCGACTGATGGAGTCGAGAGGGGCACTGCTCTCCATCACCCTCGCTGATGGCGACCGTCAGGTGGACGAGTTGCAGGAGGTCATCACCGAGTGTCCGAAGCTGAAAATTGCCATAGGACATCTGGGTATGGCTAATCCGCCCGTCACTCCCCCGTGGGAGAACGACAGTTGGCGGCGGCAGATCCTTTTGGCATGTCACGAGAATGTCTATGTCGAGACGGGTGGCATCACCTGGCTCTACAACTCGGAGTTCTATCCCTTCCCCTCTGCGGTGCGGGCCATCCGTGAGGCGGCAGAACTCGTGGGTATGGAGAAACTGATGTGGGGCAGTGACTATCCCCGCACCATCACCGCCATCACCTATCGTATGTCTTACGACTTCCTCGTGAAGTCCGATGCATTCTCCGAGGACGAGAAACGCCAACTCTTAGGTCTCAACGCCCAGCGCCTCTATGGTTTCGAAGACCTCAAGCCTCTTCCCTATATCAAGAATATGAGCGAGTGAGGTATCCAATCGTAAATCGTAAATCAGTAAATCGTAAATATATTCTAAGGTGAAAGCAATTCAGATTTTAGAGCCGTCGGTGATGAAGGTCATCGACCTGGCAGCGCCCCAGGCGGGCGACGATGAAGTACTCCTGAAGCTGGAGTACGTGGGTTTTTGTGGCAGTGACCTCAGCACCTTCCGTGGTGGCAACCCGATGGTGCGCATGCCGGTGGTGCCTGGCCATGAGGTGGGTGCCACGATCGTCAGCATTGGCAAGAATGTGCCCGAGGGCCTGAAGCCCGGTATGACCGTGACCGTCAATCCCTATACAAACTGTGGCAAGTGTGCCTCCTGCCGTAACGGCCGTGTGAATGCATGTCAGCATAACGAGACACTCGGTGTGCAGCGCTGGGGAGCCATGCGCGAGTATATCGCCATGCCGTGGGAGAAAGTTATCCCCGCAGGACTGCTCACGCCCCGTACCTGTGCCCTCATCGAACCCATGAGTGTGGGGTTCCACGCCGTCAGCCGTGCACAGGTGACGGATATCGACGTGGTGATGGTCATCGGCTGTGGTATGGTGGGTATGGGTGCCATTGTGCGCAGTGCCTCTCGTGGGGCCACCGTCATTGCTGCTGATATCGACGATGAGAAACTCGCCATCGCCCGTGAGATGGGTGCCAGCTATACTGTCAACACCTTGAAGGATGATGTCCATGCCCGTCTGTTGGAGATGACTTCCGGCTTTGGCCCTGATGTGGTCATCGAGGCTGTGGGTAGTCCTGCCACCTATCAGATGGCCGTCGATGAGGTGGCCTTCACAGGACGTGTCATCTGCATCGGCTATGCGAAGACCGAGGTGTCGTTCCAGACAAAATATTTCGTTCAGAAGGAACTCGACATCCGTGGTTCACGCAATGCCCAGCCTTCAGACTTCCGTGCCGTCATTCACTACTTAGAGCGTGGCACGTGTCCCGTAGACCGTCTCATCACCCGTGAGGTCAGTCCAGATGAGGCTCCGGAAACCATGCAGTGGTGGCATGAGAATCCGGGAAAGGTGTTCCGTATCTTAGTCAATTTCAAATAAACCAACACTTATGAAGAGGTATCTGTTCCTATTTGCCGCCTGCCTCACGACCATCGCAGTGCTGGCACAACCAGACGTGAAGATAGAGTTCTTCACACCAAGTATCGTACACATCGTGAAGGGCCAGCCTACGAAGAGCCTGGTGATTACCGCCAAGCCTGAGCAGGTGGAGGTCGTAAAACAGGGCAACACTTGGAAAAGCAGTGAACTCATTGTCAAGTACGATCCTGCCATGATGAGTTTTACGTTCTGC
>Ga0310694_10002185_pt1 | contig 20578 bp, 14 predicted proteins | sample 174DNAGHGhighgp2_FD_203884 | JGI IMG/M metagenome (GOLD analysis project Ga0310694, IMG submission 203884) | Sheep rumen microbial communities from Palmerston North, Manawatu-Wanganui, New Zealand - 1742 DNA GHGhigh gp2 (v2) (version 2) | ecosystem: Host-associated > Mammals > Digestive system... | reverse complement strand
AGCGTTGACTTCACGCTCAGCCAGGCCCTTCACAGTTACTTGGCGGTCTTTGTTGGCAAAGTTGTCAATACCGCTCTTGATGAACCATCCCAGTGCAATCATTCCGACAGCCAGGATGATAGCTTCTTTGATTCTGTTCATAGCTTTTTCCTTTAGTGTTGATACTATTCACTAATCACTTAATATTCCCAACCTTAATCAGATATTCTCCAATCTGGACGGCATTCAAGGCGGCACCCTTACGGATCTGGTCACCTGAGAGCCAGAACGTCAGTCCGTTGTCCTCGGCAAGATCCTTGCGTACACGTCCAACGAAGATATTGTCCTTGCCTGCGGTATGCAGCGGCATGGGGTAGGTGAGGGTAGCGGGATCATCGACGAGTGTGCAGCCAGGAGCATTGGCAATGGCCTGCTGCGCCTCCTCGACGCTGAGAGGACGCTCGGTCTCAATCCATACGCTCTCAGAGTGAGAACGCAGGCTGCTGACACGTACGCAGGTGGCCGAGCAGCGGGCATCGGTGTGCATGATCTTCTGTGTCTCATTGAACATCTTCATCTCTTCCTTGGTGTAACCATTGGGCTGGAAGACGTCAATCTGAGGAATGACATTATAAGCTAACTGGTGGGGGAACTTCTTGATGGTCTTCACCTCGCCAGTCTCGATAATCTCGCGATACTGCTGTTCCAACTCTGCCATAGCTGCAGCTCCGGCACCGCTGGCACTCTGGTAGGACGACACGCGGATGCGCTTGATGTGACTGAGCTTCTCCAGTGGTTTCAGCACCACCACCATCATAATCGTGGTGCAGTTGGGGTTGGCAATGATGCCGCGTGGACGCATCAGGGCATCCTCGGCATTACATTCGGGAACCACCAAGGGAACGTCGTTGTCCATGCGGAAGGCAGAACTGTTGTCGATCATCACACAACCATACTTGGTGATGTCCTCGGCAAACTCCTTCGACGTGCCGGCACCGGCACTCGTGAAGGCGATATCGATGTCTTTGAAGTCATCACCATGCTTCAGCAGTTTCACCTCCAACTCCTTACCCTGAAAACTGTACTTACGTCCGGCAGAGCGCTCTGAGCCAAACAGCACCAGCTCGTCCATCGGGAATTTTCTTTCATCGAGCAGTCTCAAGAACTCCTGCCCTACAGCGCCACTAGCGCCAACAATTGCTACTTTCATTAGTCTGATTAGTTATAAATCGGTTGCAAAGATACGCATAATTGACCAAAAACTATTGTCCTTTAACTCCCTTTAACTCCTTTAACTTCTTTAACTCCCCAAAAATGTAGTACCTTTGCACTCGAAATGAGACTGTTGTTAGCTTCCAGCGCCCTTGTTCACGATCCCACCATGATCTTTTTCGTGGTGTTGCTGATTATTCTCTTTGCCCCTATCATCATGAGCAAACTGCGTATTCCTCACATCATCGGCATGGTGCTGGCGGGCGTGATTATCGGTGGTCATGGTCTGAATATTCTGGAACGTGACGACTCATTTGAACTCTTTGGACGTGTAGGTCTGCTGTACATCATGTTTCTGGCGGGCTTGGAGATGAACCTTAGTGACCTGAAAAAAAACGCTCTGCGAATGTCGATGTTTGGCGTACTGACCTTCTTCGTACCTTTCGTGATGGGCTATTTCGTGGGCGTCGGTCTGTTACATTACTCACCAGCAGCCTCTATGCTGCTGGCATGTATCTTGTCGTCCAATACGCTTATCGCCTATCCTATAGTGGGGAAATATGGCTTGCAGAAACATAACTCGGTAGTGCTCAGCGTAGGCTCGTCGATGATGGCGCTGTCGTTGGCACTTATCGTGATAGCGGCTTTCTCTGCCGCCTATCAAGGGAGTTCCGATGTGTTGTTCTGGCTGACGTTTGTTGGCAAGGTGGTGCTCTTCTGTGCTGTGTCGGTGTTCTTCTTACCACGTCTGACGCGTTGGTTCTTCCGTCGCTACAATGATGCAGTGATGCTGTTCACCTATACCATGTCGGTATTGTTTCTCATGGCAGCTGCCAGCGATGCCTGCGGACTTGAGGGTATCTTCGGCGCGTTCCTTGCCGGACTGATTCTGAACCGTTTTATCCCGGGTGTGTCGCCCTTGATGAACCGTGTGGAGTTCATTGGTAATGCTCTGTTCATTCCTTATTTCCTGATAGGTGTGGGCATGCTCATTGATGTAAGGGTGATGTTCAATGACATGGCAACCGTCTGGGTGGTGTTATGCATTGTTTTCTTTGGTACTTTTGGAAAGGCCATTGCTGCCTATCTGTGTTGCCTTGGCTTCCGTTTCCCTGTTTCTTCCGGGCACATGATGTTCGGTATGACAACAGCTCATGCTGCAGGTTCTATTGCAATGGTGATGGTCGGCATGCGTCTGCTGTCGCCAGCCGGTATACCACTTGTTGACAATACGATGCTCAACGGTGTGGTAATGATGATTCTGTTTACGTGTATCATCAGTTCCATTACAGTGGATCAGGCCTCACAACAGATATTACTACGTGAAAAGCTGCATGTCAAAGACGAGGAGAAACAGCGTGGTGATGATGAAAAGATACTATTGCCATTACAGCATGCTGATGACGCAGATAACTTGGTGAAGTTGGCTATTATGATGCGCAACACCCGCCTGAATCGTGGACTGGTGGGTATCAACGTGGTATATGATGATCGGTACAGCGTAGAGAATAGGGCAGCAGGTCAGCGCGTGCTTGATGCTGCCGTACAGACTGCCAGTAGCGCTGATGTCCGTATGCAGACTCAGAGTCGTCTGGCAACCAATATTGCCAACGGCATCAAACATGCTTTCAAGGAAAACTACGCATCGGAGATAATTCTCGGCATGCATCGCCGTAAGTCGCCTACCGATTCGTTCTGGGGAGCCTATACACAGGGCCTTATAACGGATATCAACCGTCAGGTGATGATCTGTCGTCTGAACCGTCCACTCAACACGATACGCCGCATTGTGGTGGCTGTACCGTCGCGTGTGGAGTTCGAGTCGGGTTTCTATAGATGGATAGAACGTTTGTCGCGTCTGGCGGAGAACTTGGGTTGTCGCATCGTGTTCTACGGTCGTCAGGGTTGTCTGGAGCTTATCCGTGAATATATAGAGCACCGTCATCCACAGGTGCGTGGTGAATACGAGGTGATGGAACACTGGAAAGAGCTTACTACGCTGGAAATCAAGGAAACCTATCTGTTGGTGGTCATCACGGCGCGTGTCGGTACGGTGTCTTACAAAGCAACGTTCGAGTATCTGCCGCGTGAGCTTACCCAGTATTATCCTGACTGCTCCCTCATTATCCTCTATCCAGACCAGAACGGTCAACCACAGGATGCAATGACCTTCACGGCTCCTCAACAGCAGACTGACGAAAGTGCCTATGTCCAGCTTCTCGGTTGGTTGCAGCGTTTCAAGCACCATGGTAGCCAATAAGCTCTATGAGCCCTATAAGCCCTATTAGTCCAATAAGTCCCATAAGCCCTATTATATGATAGAACTCCAAAACATCACTAAGAGCTTCGGCTCGTTACAAGTACTTAAAGGTATTGACCTCACCATAGAAAAAGGCGAGGTGGTTAGCATCGTTGGCCCCAGCGGTGCGGGAAAAACCACACTCCTGCAGATTATCGGCACCCTCGACCGACCCGATACCGGTAGTGTGTTTGTCGATTCCATCGATGTAACCTCTCTTTCTCAGAAAGCCCTTAGTGACTTCCGCAATCGCCATCTGGGATTTGTGTTCCAGTTTCATCAGTTGCTACCTGAGTTCACAGCTATTGAGAATATCATGATACCGGCATATATTGCAGGTACATCAAACAAAAAGGCCAAACAACGGGCTGAGGAGCTGTTGCAGTTCATGGGACTTAGCGACCGTGCCCACCATAAACCAGCTGAATTGTCGGGAGGTGAACAGCAGCGTGTGGCAGTGGCAAGGGCGCTGGTCAATAATCCCGCTGTTATCTTGGCTGATGAGCCCTCTGGTTCACTTGACACGAAAAACAAACAGGAGTTGCATCAGTTATTCTTCGACCTTCGTGACAAGTTCGGACAGACTTACGTCATCGTCACCCACGATGAGCATCTGGCAACCATCACTGACCGTACCATCCATATGTCTGACGGCCAGCTTACAGTATAAACACTATGATAAAACTCGGTGATTACAATACCCTTCGCGTTGTCAAACACGTAGATTTTGGCTTCTACCTCGATGGAGGCGAAGCTGGTGAGATACTCCTTCCCCAGAAATATGCACCAAAAGACTTGAGCGCCGGACAAGAGATAGAGGTTTTCATTTATCTCGATCAGGAAGAGCGTCCTGTAGCTACTACAGAGAAGCCTATTGCCAAAGTTGGTGAGTTCGCTAGTCTCGAGGTGGCATGGATCAATCAGTATGGTGCATTCCTGAAATGGGGACTGATGAAAGACCTCTTTTGTCCTTTCCGTGAGCAGAAGCAGCGTATGGTACAGGGACGCTCCTATATTGTCTATATCAAGGTTGATGAGGAGAGTTATCGCCTCATGGCTACCGCTAAGGTAGAGAAATACCTTCTCCCAGCTCCTAATTCCAATGCCACTCCCTCAGCCGCCGTTCCTGACGGTTCTCCGTCAGCTACCATTCCCGATGGCTCCCCGTCGCGCATGTACAAGCATGGAGATGCTGTTGACTGTCTTGTGTGGCAGAAGACCGACCTGGGCTTCAAGGTGATTGTTGACAATCGTTACCAGGGGCAGCTCTACGACAACCAGATCTTCAGACCTCTGCACAGCGGTGACCGTCTGACGGCCTATATCGACCATGTGCGACAGGATGGTAAGATTGACCTTACATTACAGCCTACAGGTCGTCAGCAGACACTTGATTTTGCCGAGGTGCTCCTCCGCTATCTCTATGAGAACAACGGCTATTGTGATCTCGACGATCATGCACCATCAGAACTAATCGCTGATCGCTTCAAAGTGAGCAAGAAAGTGTTTAAGAAAGCCATCGGTGATCTTTATCGTCGTCGTCTCATCACCATCGCTCCAGATGGTCTTCACCTGCAATAAGGATATTTGCCTTTGTCTGTTACGATTCGGAACAGACTAGAACTATATGAGTGGGATGTAGAGGCTGAGACCGGCATTGACGTGGCTGAAATCGAGGAGGGCGACTTGTACGAGGAAATACTTGAACAGACGACAGTCGGCACCGATGTTCATTTCGCATCCGTCCCATTCGGAAATGAGACGCAGTTGCTGATAGAACGCTGGCTGAAAGGTGATACCGCCGACAACACCGTTCCACTTGCGATTAAAGTCCCGATCCCATTTGCGATATGTAAGATGTCCGCCAATGATGTTCTTTTTATAGTTCAGGTGTTTCGATAGACTCAAGAAATAGTTTTTATTGTAGTTGCTAGAAGATTCCCCTTCGTCTCCTGATCCCCATACATCATTACCACCAAAAGCTACTGACGGCCACCACTTGTCTTCCTGGATGGCTTGTATCTTTACGGAGAAATAACGATCCTTGGCATAGAATCCTACTTTGTTGCTGGAATCCAGGTTTTTATGGAACTTCCAGAGCGTATAGCCGTAGCCCACCTCAATCCATCGGAAGGGTGTAACACTCAGGTAGTTGGTGAGCGAATTGAACTTCTTCCCGTCAATTCTCATCCTGTCGGGCATCATGGCCTTAGGGATATAGTGGGCTCCGACACGAGCTATACCAACAGAATCCATGTCTGCGGTGGGCACATGAATAAGTCCGTTGATGCCGCAATACTGTTGGGCATGCAGATTACCAAAGACTGCAAATACCGTTATAATGAATGTCAGAAGTAGTCTTTTCATCACTGTTATTCGTTGAAATTACCCGTTCCCCAGGGGATGTGTATTGGATATGTCCTTTCGTTCTCTTCAGGATCGGTAGTGTACTTCTTCATTGAGTAACCATCGGACTGAGCATTGTAGGTTAGGCGGAAATTGGAGGCAGGACGTACCACCACCGCTTTTTTCTGCTTCTTATAGGGCGGTAGCATCATCACCACCCTAAAACCGCCACCGTACCGATGGGTGCCTTTATAGTACTGCGATGGTGCCAACTCGTGATATTGTGAAAACATGGAGATGGAGCAGTGATTAAAGTGCCGTATGATTTCTACTTCTACGCCATAGTCTTCGTTTAAGTAGCGTCCTCCATTAGCCCTCAGTTCCGTAGCCCATTTGTCTAACCATATACGTCCGCCAATAATGCTAGTAAAACTCCATTTCTTGGTTTCAAAAAATGTTTCTCCGCTTCTTGACAAGTCAGTGCCAATTGCCCAATGATTGGTAATACCTACCTGAGTATTCAGTAACAGCCAGGAATTGATGGGAAACATCCAACGAAGGTCGCCTCCATACCTACTCTTACCAAACAGTCCGCCCGTTATTTTGAAATGCTGTCGGATACTTTCAAAGTGCAATTCCTTAGAGATGTTGGCCATGCTCAGTCGTAGCCATCCGTCTTTATCGGCATAGCCTTCGTTAATAATTGGTACTTGCGCCTGTAAGCCTATTTGCCAGTCTTTGCCAAGATTGATTTTCGCACCTGGTGTCAGGTTGATAAGCACATTATACAGACGTGCAAAGTTGACATCTGCATAGTTGAGTTCGGCACCACAGAAAAACTCTGCGATGGGTGTCTCTTGTGCTTGAGCCTTACTGCATGCAAATAGACAGAAGAGAGGAATGAAAAGTAGCTTCTTTATCATCGTTTGTTTATTGCCTGCAAAGGTATATATTTTTATTGGATTAATAGCTTTTTTAATAAAAAAATGCCAGGTTGGAATCTCCAACCTGGCAAAATGTATTTACTTTAAGATAATTAGTCGTTGCTACCACCACCATGTGTAGGTTCAATTTCAGTCCAAATCTGATATGGGAAGACGGTGGCATCGCCGTATTCTGTAGCAGTGAAGCCTGCATTAGAATCAATAATGCTGTATTTCTTCTCTGTAACTGTCTGCCATCCCTGCAGATACATGGTTCCATAGGGGTGTACCTTTTCAGCAGGAGTAAAGATATAGGTCTTCGTAACTTCCTTTGCACTCTTCACAATACGAGTACCATACTTACGAATCATCATCTTGCGGAGGAAGTCAGTCAGGGCAGATGCACTGTTCTGGTTGTTCTTCAGAACTACACCACTCAACATCTTATAGTTCATTGAGCTCAGGTTTACTGTAGATGCAGTGTTGTTGGTGAATGGATTTGCTGTAATACTGATCTGAGTGCTCTTGCCTTCCTCTTCTTTCACTCTCACACCAAAACCGAACGACTGTGTACGGAGGGTACTCAGTTTGATGATAATCTGGTTTGGCTGTGTAATATCAATGGACTGGATACCATCTTCAGGATTGTTCATATCAACACTTGTCCATGCATCACCAGTATATGTGCGGAACAGCTGAATAGCACTCTTCACGTCTTCGGGCATCGTAATAACAATATCGAAAGTAAGTCCTCCTGGCATTTCGATGATGTATGGACCTGCATTGACACCAACACCAGCCAGCAACTCGTTGCCACCAGGCATGGTTGTGGTAGCACGGGTCCTGCGTGACTCAGCTATACGGTTTGCTCTTGCAACAGCCTGAGCATCTTCAAGGCTGGTGATGTTTGTCAGTGTAATCTCAAAATCTTCAATGCCCTCCAGACCTTGAGACTGCTGGTTAATCTGATCGTCGATGTCTGTGTAGTCTTGACCGGTAATGGCAGGAGTCTGTGCATTCACGTTGATATTCTCGTCAGTGCTGCTGACATCCTCACCTTCATCATCGGAGTGGCTGGTTGTCTCAATGGTGATTTCGTCACCAGTCTGTGCTTCACCTCCAAACGAAACAGCGTCTGACTCGACATTTTTTGCCAAATAGAAAGTCTTTTCAACGGCTTCAGCAACAACGTTGTCGTTCACGGTCGTAAGAGCCAAGGTGACGGTCTCTTCAACTGATTTATAGTCATTGCATTCTACAACGATGGTATATTCACCATCTGACAGGTTTCCGTATGTAAAAGTGTTATCAGTAACAGAAACGTTAGTACCATTGATTGTTACTGTAGCACCGTTCAGTGCGGTACCGTCAGCTTTGAGAATCACACCGCTGATAGAGTGTTTGGGAAGAATTTTCTCTTCCTGTTTTTGACCAGAACTACCTTCCTCAGTGTGACATGCTGAGAAAGCAACTGCAATTCCTAATCCAAATGTAAGGATTAGGCTTTTTGTAATGAACTTTTTCATACGTTTATAAATTTCAAAATTTAATGATGTTCTCGTTCTTAATTGATTATAAATCTGTGCAAAGGTACAAATTTCTTGTATTTAGAAATGCAAACTTATTATATTATTAACATTTTTTATACAAATTAACGGAAGATGACTTTCTTTGTTGTGGTTGTACCGTCATTTTTAAGTGTCTTCTGGATGAGTAAACCTTTTGCAGAAGGTTGTACCATGTGACCCTGCAAGTCGTAGTAGAACACGTTCTCATTGCCAGAAGACATAGACATAATACCATTGTCAATCATGGTCATGGTGATATTTTTATACTCAGTATCGAGCATTTCTCCTTGACTTGGAACTAATGTCTTATAGCTTTCTGCGGTAATTGTTCCTGTTTCCTGGTCATAAATGAATTCTGCGCCACCGAATACCTGATTGTATTCAAACATACCCCAAGCAAGATATGTACCAAGGAGCCAATTGGGTACAATAATCTTGTTGTCACTCAGTGTTCCTTTTACCCATGCTTCAGGAATATCTTTACTCAGTCCTTGGAAATAGAACTCGTTTTCTTGCTTTATCACTTTAATGGTTTTATCAATTTCTTCATCCGAAGTAAATAATCCATCGCCTTCAATTGTGGCTTTTAACTGATATGTCATTACGACAACATCGTTTTCAGGCAGCATAACCGTTGTTGTGGAATAATCGAAGTAGAAGACCATGAGCCGTTTGATACGAGCTTGGTTGCCGCTCTCGTTAGGTACGTTGAATACAACCGAGTTAGCGTCGCCAGTCCAAATGCCGATACTATCGGTTATGGTAAACACACCTTCGTTAGCATCTAATTTCGCAGGTTTAGAAGTGTCGAATACGAATGCAATTGTGCCAATAGCCTTGTCTGTGGAAGAAATAGTTAGTGTGTTACCGGCGTACATACGTACAGCCTGACCGCTATTATAATATTTTGGGTTATTATTGTTAGTTGCCTTGTCAAACAAGAAGTTGGTTGTACCTAAGTTGATTGCTGTAACATCTGTTGCATTTTCGTAACCTTGTTTTGCTGCCACCCACATGTCACCTTCGTTGATGGTCATACCTGCGTAGATAATATCATCACGATTAATCTCGTATGCTTGATGGCTGGCATACAGATTGTTCATCAATCTAAAAGATTGATTGTCTGAATCGTAGGACAAACGAATAGCAGCAGGGTCATCAACAACAGCCAGGGGATTCAGGTCTTTCTGGTCCAGCTGATCGCCTACAGCATAAACATTACCAAATGCATCGTAGCCCATGTATTGGCCGAGAGGGAAAAACACGTCTTCTTGAGTTTGGTTGAACTGACCTTTAAGCCAGCCTTCTGGCGTGTTCTTGATGAGACCTTGTATGTAAATATCTTCACCGTGGAAAAGAACGTTTACAACTCCAGCTGTTTCTGTCTTGCCTTGTCCATTGTTATAGGTTGCTTCATATGGCATCTCCATGATATTAGCAGGATCATAGCCTTCAGGCAGCTGAACGAGGGCAGGACGTTCGCCTACATATATACCCGTATATTCTCCCAGAATGGTGGAATTGTTGTAGTTGAGGTCGCTGTTGTTGATGATGAGTTTACTCTCAGCAGTGTAGCTGCCCAAATTCTCATCGTAGTCCAATGTGAAGGGCGCCAAGTTCTGACCGTCACCGCTTAAGCCTGCCAGGAAATATTTCTGATCATTTTTGACTGTCAATAATTGAACAGGGAAGGTTACAACACCGTCTTTTTTCAAACCTTTTGCCCATACCTCTGGCAGCATGGGAACCAAGCCTTGTACGAGGATGGTATCGCTGCCCTCCTTGGTTGCAACCCATATTTTGGCGTCATCCAAGAATTTACAGGTTCCATCTTGCCAGAAGGCACCTCCCAAAGGATGATCTTCAGTCACAAGTTGTTCTTTTTCCTCTTGGCTTACCTCGGTTGTCTCTGTCTTCTCTATGTATTTTGTTAGAACAGTTGACCATTCACCACGACCAGCAAATTCGTCGTTATCAGACCAAAAGTTGCCTAGTGGTGTCATTTTGTCTGTTAGTCTTAAACTCAGGGTTTGGCTTTCCTCGTTTTCAATGATATCGTATATAACCTCGGTGATGGTTTCATCACGTTTGAAGATTTTCTGGTCTTCATCGAATTTTCCGACGGCTAAGATAACATCAATACCGCTGTTGTCGTATAAAACCTGTGGTAGGACCACTGTGATAGTCTTTCCATCCTCACTAAGGGTTCCTTTAACATAAGTGCCATGAGTATAGCCATATACGGGGTCTTGCAAATAAACCTGTCGGTCAGCTCCGAATACAATAGTCATGGAACCACCTTGGTTACCTTCGTAAATATAGTTGTCGTCACCATATTTCTTTGGGTAATAGGCTTTTCCTTCACGGGTGTAAGTGGTGGGTTCTCCTTCTACCTCTGTGATGGGTGCATCTTGTGCAAAACACAGTGTTGAGGTCATAAAGGAAAACAACAGGGCTATGAGTAAACGTTTTTCCATGTTTTTAGTTGGTTTTGCGGTTGGTAATAGAGTTGTTAAAAAGAAAAGCCGACAAGTTATTCGCTCATCGGCTTTTCTGTGATGGGGTTATTCGTTTGACTTACTTTACCTCAACAACGGCACGACGGTTGTAAGAGAATGGGTTGATGTTGTCAACACCACCAACAGCCTTCACTTCAATCTGGCTCTCGGCAACACCCATCTTCACGAGCTCAGCCTTAACGGTCTCAGCGCGCTTCTCAGACAGCTTCTGGTTGAATGCAGCACTACCAGTCTTTGAGTCAGCAGAACCAGTCACAACGAGTGTCTTATTGTTTGCCTTGGCAGCATCTGCCAGACCCTGCAGGTTCACGAGGTCCTTCTTAGAGGCAACCTTAGCGCTACCAATGTTGAAGAATACGCTGACAGGAGCAGCAGTCACTTCCTTCACGGTCACAGTCTTAGCCTCGGGGCACTTGTGGTTCTTGATGAGGTTGTTCAGACGGTCAATCTCGCCATTAGCATTGTTCAGCTCACCATTGAGAGCGTCAATCTGGCTCTCGTAAGCCATTCTGATTGCGTCCACATCGGGAACATTGTTCCAACCCACAGTCTTACCCAGGTTTAGGGTCAGACCAACCTCAGCTGCGAAGTAGCGGTCAGAAGCGGCAATTGAAGTAGCATACTTGTTGTGGCCAAAGGTCTCACCCTCGAGATCATCGTCAGAGAGGTTGAAGTTAACATCAAAGTTCAAAGCCAGTCTGCGAGACAGTTTCCATGTATTCAGGACACCAATGCTACCTGCATGGCCGTTCTCGTTAGCATCGAAGTTACGAATCATACCTACACCAACATAAGGAATGAAGTTCCAAACGCGGTTGGGGTTGTAACCACAGAACATATTGCTCAGGTTGAACATCACCTGCTCCTGAAGGTTCAGAAACTTGATAGCGTTTGTTTTAGCGTCCTCAGAACCTACTGAGCGACCCCAGATACCTGTAGCCTTTGTGCGGAGTCCGATACCAGGAGTAAACCACTTACCAATAGCGATAGAGGGAGATACATTGCTGCGGAAGCTCTTGAAAGGACTCTTGGAATAACCAAGACCTTTCTCCTGATTTGAGTAGAAAGCATCGAAACCAACATTAGCCTGAACAAACCAGTTGCTCCAGAAAGAGTTGGTTGCAACACTGTACTTTAACGTCTGATCCTGTGCCATAGAAGCAGCAGAAACACCGGCAAAAGCCAATACTAAAAGAATCTTTTTCATAAGAGTACTTATTTATTAGTGTATACTATATATCAAAATTCGGTGCAAAAGTAGATAATTTAATTTGAACTGACAACAAAAAATGTAAATAAAATGTATTTTTGTAGTTAAAAAGCGTTAAAACACCAATGTTTTACCTTTTTTTGTTAAAAAATTGAATTATTTCGAATCCAGCAGATGTTCAATGTCACTTTGTGGAAGGATGGTAAGAATTGTACGTCCGTCGGGCGTATAGTTAACGTTTGAGCAGGCAAAGAGTGCGTTTACCACCTGTTCCATCTCTTCGTTGTTGAGTACCTGACCTTCTGGAATAGCAGCATGTCGGGCGAGACTCAGTGCAAGAGCAGACTGCCACTCCTTGCCGTTGGTCTGTCGTTGTGCCTCAACATCAGCGATGATATGACGTACCAGCATGACTGGGTCGGTGCCCTCGCTACCGGATGGTACACCGTTTATTGCATAGCTACCACCTCCAAGGTCACTGATGTCGAATCCCATATCTGCCATGAGGGGCATGATGGTCTGCATAAACACACGTTCAGAGGGTGATAATTCAATCACCTCGGGGAACAATACTTTCTGAATGCTTGCCGAATGGTGGTTCAGTCGTTCGAGAATCTGTTCATAGCGGATACGGATATCTGCACGGTGCTGGTCGATTATCATGAGTCCCGACTTAACGGCAGTCATGATATAGCGCCCTTTATATTGATAGTGCACAGGCGATTTCTCCGCAATGATATCGTTCTGCGTGGTATGGGGGAAGACATCGGATGTGAAGCCGTCTTCAAATAATGGCTGCTGCTCAATGGCTTTCTCTTGCCGCGGGGTATATAGCTGTTCCCATCCGTCGATAGGTTTTGTTGGTTTCGTCTTGCCTGCAAACGGATTGTAATCGGGTTGATAGCTCACCTGTGGCATTGGAATGTTGTGACGTTGTGGGTCAAAGACAGGAATGTCGGGTCTGCCTTCGGTATCAAAATCGATGGAGGGCACTTCGCAGAACTTCCCGATGGCATCTTTGACGGCAGCCGTGAGAATCTGGAAGATTCCCTGCTCGTTCTCAAACTTAATCTCGGTCTTGGTGGGATGGATGTTCACGTCGATGTCGGCGGCGCTGACATCGAAGTAAATGAAGTAGGGTACCTGTGTGCCAACGGGGATGAGTCGATCGTAGGCACCCGCTACTGCCTTGTGGAAATAGGCATGTTTCATGAACCTGCCGTTGACAAAGAAGTAGCTCTGCGCCCCTTTCTTGCGTGCCGACTCAGGCTTACCCACAAAGCCGGTGATATGACAAAGTGTAGTGTCCACCTCCAGAGGTAGAAGTTCCTGATTGAGCTTCTTGCCAAAGACATCGGTGATGCGCTGGCGCATCGGACATGCTTTCAGGTTGAGCAGTTCCTGTCCGTTGCTGTGGAAGGTGAAGTGGATATCGGGGTAGACCAGTACAATCCGTTCAAAGGCTGTCAGGATGTTGTTCAGTTCCGTGGTGTTCGTCTTGAGGAATTTCCTGCGTGCCGGCACGTTGAAGAAGAGATTCTCTACCTTGATATTACAGCCCTTGGGACAGCCTGCAGCCTCCTGACTCACCACTTTTGATCCGTGAATGACCAGCCGCGTGCCAATATCGTCACCCTCCATACGTGTTGTCAGCTCTACTTGAGCGACAGCAGCTATTGAGGGAAGGGCCTCACCGCGGAATCCCATGGTGTGAAGGGCGAAGAGGTCGTCAGCCTGACGAATCTTCGATGTGGCATGTCGTTCGAAGGCTAGTCGGGCATCTGTCTCCGACATCCCTTTACCGTCGTCGATGACCTGGATGGATGTCCTGCCTGCGTCGACGACGAGCACGTGAATATGAGTGGCCTCGGCATCTACGGCATTCTCCACGAGTTCCTTGATGACCGATGCCGGCCGCTGTATCACCTCGCCAGCTGCTATCTGGTTGGCCACCGAGTCGGGCAGAAGTTGAATAATATCGCTCATACTATAGACGTCGTGGCGGTTCCCGCCGTTTTACTATTTTTAATTCGGTGCCAGGGCGTTTGGGGCGCCATTCAAACACATCATCACGAGAGAGGGGCCTCACATAGTCGAACCAGTAGAAGTTCTCCAGGTATCGTTTGGCAGGAGGAATCTGGGACATGGGGTACATCGTGCCGTTGGACTTTGGTGCCCATATGCGTTCCATCTTCCGTTCTTTCAGGAAGATTTTCAACAGACTTGTCTCCATGTTAACCATTCCTACATATGAACTATCTGCATCGTCAATGGGGTAGTAGACCACTAGAACGTTGTCGACGGCCTGTGCTTCATGAATCTCCCCGTCTCTGAAGAAGGCAAACATCTCCTTGGATGCTATCTGGTTATAGACATCCGGCTCGGGGAGTTCCTGTACCGATAATGCCTGATTAATAACATGGGCACGGTCCACGACCGAGTCTCTCATAAATACATCAATCTGTTCGCCCAACAGCTGCTGGTTTTCGTTCCATACGATAGGGTCATGGTACATGCTCATGCACGAGTCTTTGGAGTTATATACCAGGGAGTCGCACACTCCTTGTATATCAATACGGTACGCGCGTACCTTATTATACGCGTGTAGGACACGATAGACGGAGTCTGTTCTGATGTTATAGGTGAACACCTTGATGGTGTCGGCATGCATGAACAGCGAGTCACGTTGCGAGTAGTCCACCACCAATGCACTGTCGGTACACATAGAGTATCCGGTAGAGTCATTGTAGAATCCATACTCGCAGAATATCAAATTTTTGTTGGTCTCATCACGAAGCTCCACTTGTCGGAATGCCTCACTCTGTCCCGTCATGCCATCATAGTGCAGGCTGTCGCCAGTCAAGTTGCGTCCGTCGTTGCTTACCCGTGAGCGGTTCAGCAGGTCGGCCTTCTTGGTGGTGGTGTTATAGTAACCCATCTCCGAATAGATACGGCTCTTGCCCGATACGATGTCCGATGGTCCTACGATATGTGCCAGCGTGGTACGTGTGTTGTATTCCAGAATGTCGGTGGTCAGTACAAAGTCTTTGTCAACCATCCTCACGTCATCGTTGAAGAAGGCATCCTTGGTGTCTGTATGATACTCCCCATGGTCACTGGTCAACACAGTATTCTGATCCTCCAATCGGCCGTAGTCGTCATAATAGCCCATTTTGGCAATGCGGTCATAGTAGAGCGTGTCGGTGTAGAGTGTTGACTGTCGATTACGCAGGACCACGGTCTGGCCTGGCGTGAAACTTTTTGCTTCCATCAGCATCTTATCACCGTCGTAATAACCATAGTCACTGGTTAGTGACAGAGTGTCGCCCTGCACCATCCTTACATTGCCCCATGCCTCAAACGAGTTGGCCTGCTGGAAGAAGTTGGCGCTGTCGCAATAGAGGTAGGCCCCTTTATGAAGGAACTGTACAGAGCCTCTCAGTACCTGTGCATTGTTGTTCTTCCACTGGTCATAGAACAACTCATCCGCATGTATCAGGAACACACGGTCATCATTACCATGAGACGGAAGCTGCGACATTGTCGCAGCATACGAAACCAGGCCAAGCCCACAAAGTACCGGAAGCAAACTTTTCACTTTTCACTTTTCACTTGATCCACCCGTCGTATTCGAAGTCGCAGTTACGGTAGTTGTCGTTCACTCTTACGTAGGTGCTCTTGATCTTCTTGACCACCCAGTCATGTAGCATCTGCGCACGACGTTTTGCGAGTACGATGTCCTTCATCACTTGGAAATCCTCGGTGATGGTTGCCTTATGCCCTTCCGTACGACTCTTCAGTTTGGCAATGACGCAGACGGTCTTGCCGCTGCTGTTGATCATCTCGAACGACTTGGATATCTGTCCTACCTGCAGTGTGTCGACCACACGTGCAACCTCTGAAGGAAGGTCTTGTAGCTGGAAGCGCGAGGTCTGTCCGTTTTCAGTACGGTTAGCCATCAGACCGCGGTTCATGCGCGTGTCTTTGTCATCAGAGATGAGTGAAGCACCTTCTTCAAACGTAAACTCATTATTACGGATAGCATCAGCGATGGAGTCGAGTCTGACAAGTGATACCTGGATGGCTGAGTCGCTGACGATGGGTTTTCTCAGGATATGACGCACCTTGATTTTGTCGCCGCGCTTGTCAACCAGCTGAATGATATGGAAGCCATATTCCGATTCCACAATCTTTGATATCTTCTTGGGGTCGGTCAGGTTGAATGCCACCGTTGCAAAGGCTGGGTCGAACGTGGTACGTCCTTCGTAGTCCAGCTCACCACCGGTACGACGTGAACCTGGGTCCTCAGAATACAGACGGGCTAGCGTCTGGAATGATGTCTCGCCTCGGTTGATGCGGTCGGTATATTCGCGCAACTCGTCTTTCACGCGGTTGATCTCCTCTGGGGCGATGCGTGGTGTCTGAGTGATGATCTGCACCTCCACCTCTGTAGGCACGAAAGGAATACTGTCTGCCGGCAGGTCGCGGAAGTAACGGCGCACCTCAGAGGGTGTGACCTTGATATCTTTTACCAGATGTTCCTTCATACGCTGTATGAGCATCTGGTCGCGCAGGTCATCGTGCATGGAGGCCCTGATCTGACTGATGGACTGTCGGCGGTACTCTTCCAGTTTCTCGCGTGAGCCTATCTGTGATACCATATATTCGATACGTGCCTCTATCTGTGATGCAATCTCTGACTCTGTCACCTCGATACTGTCAATGGCAGCCTGGTGCAGGAAGAGCTTCTGTACGGCCAACTGTTCAGGAATGGCACAGTCGGGGTCGCCCTTCCAGCGCTGTCCTTCCATCGCAGCCTGTATGCGTGTCACCTCCACGTCGCTCTTCAAGATGGCCTCATCGCCAACAACCCAGATAATCTCGTCAACAATATTTGCTGTCGAGTCCTTGGCACCTTGGGCAACTCCTGTCAGAGAAAGAGTTGCCAACAAGGTTACAATGATGATTCGTTTGATGTTCATGGATGAATGTTAACGGTTTTCAGTACCTTCTTATTGACCTTGAACTTATACTGACGTCTCAGCTGTGCCACCCATTCCTTCTCCATCTGCTCCTGATAGTCGGCTACCACGAGGGCACGCACATCGGTATAGTCCTCAGGACCGTCCTTCAGCATCTTTCCGAAAGTAGCATCGATGGGGTAGTCCTTGACGGGGGTTGCTACGGTGTCCTTGTGGAACTCGCGCTGATCAACAAGTGCATGGTCGCCTTCCTTGAAGATACCCTTCTCCACACGGATACGGATGATAGAGTCGGCATTGAACGTGGAGCGCAGCGCTTCTGCCCAATCTTCAAAGGGCAGGTCTTTCACGCAGTCGGCCACAGCCTGTACGTCCTCTTGTGTTTTCACATGATAGGCCATGCCTTTGAAACGAGGCTCGGTCCATGCATATTTCTTCTTGTTCTTGTCAAAGTAGTTGGCGAGTGCGGCATCGTCCTGAGCAGCCTTGGACCATATCAAGTCATTACTGATCTCATAGAGCAGCAGACCATCGTGATATTCCTGGAAGAGGTACTTCAACTCCGAGTCCTTGGCAGCCAGCTCATCAGCTTTCTCGTCCATGATTTGTTCCTTGCTTTTTGCACCTTCAGATGCTTTGACAATCTCCTCAACCTTCTGATTGGCTATCATATCGCGCATGTTGCGCTGTTCCATGAAGTTGATGATAGCATCGTGGTGGTATTCGAAGGGCTCAAACTGCTTGCGTTCGTCCATCTTGATGATATGATAGCCGAAGGCTGTCTTTACCACCTCTGAAATCTCGCCAGGCTGCAGGTCGAAGGCAGCATCCTCAAACTCCTTCACCAGCTGACCCCTCTGAACGAATGGCAGTTGTCCTCCCTGACGGGCAGAACCAGGATCCTGCGAATGCTTTTTGGCCAGTTCAGCGAAGTCAGCACCGTTCTTCAGCGCCTGCAGGATAGAGTCGGCCCGCATCTTGGCAGCATCCCATTCTGCCTGGGGTGCCTGCTGCTCTGCGCGTAACAGTATGTGCGACACCTTGATCAAACCATCAGGTCCTATGCGGTTAGCTGTCTCGTCATAGATTTTGTGGGCCTCTGCCTCCATGTCATCGTCGGTGACCAGGGCGGGCAACACCTGCTGGTCGCGATACTGACGGTATTCCAACTGATAGGACGAAAGCGTGTCATAATGGGCATCCAAGGCTGCCTCTACTTTCAGCTTGTAGTTGATAAAAAGGTCAACATACTCGTTTACCGACTTCTTGTCGATGACACCCTCCGAGTTATTCTTGTTGTATGAGTACTCAAATTCCGAGCGTGGCACTTTTTTGCCGTTGATGGTCATGATGACAGGGTCATCGGCTTTAGGCTGCGACCATGTCGCAGCAAACGGAACAAAGGCAGCAAAGGCTGCTATTATCAGTTTCTTCATTTTCTATCAAGCGTTTGAGATGTTTCTTAGTCGTTTGGTCTTGAATAGTTGGGCGCTTCCGATGTGATGGTGATATCGTGCGGATGACTCTCATTGACACCTGCGTTGGTGATGCGTGTGAACTTCGCATCGTGTAGTCGTTCGATGGTGGGAGCACCGCAGTAGCCCATGCCTGAGCGCAGACCGCCCACCAGCTGATAGACCACCTCCTGTACGGAACCTTTGTAAGGCACACGTCCTGCAATACCCTCGGGCACCAGTTTCTTCACGTCCTTAGTGTCGGCCTGGAAGTAACGGTCTTTTGATCCGTGTTCCATGGCTTCCAGTGAACCCATGCCGCGGTAGCTCTTGAACTTACGTCCGTTGTAGATGATAGTGTCGCCAGGGCTTTCCTCGGTGCCGGCTACGAGTGAGCCAATCATCACCGACGATCCACCGGCAGCCAGAGCCTTCACCACGTCGCCCGAGTAGCGCAGTCCACCGTCAGCAATCAGGGGAACGCCTGTTCCCTTCAGGGCCGAGAATACGTCATAGACGGCACTCAACTGGGGCACGCCTACACCTGCCACCACGCGGGTGGTGCAGATTGAACCAGGACCGATGCCCACCTTGATGGCGTCGGCACCGTTCTCTACCAGCATACGCGCTGCATCGCCTGTGGCAATGTTGCCTACGACGATGTCTATATCCTTGAACGAAGCCTTGGCCTCGCGCAGTTTCTCGATGACACCCTTGGAGTGACCGTGGGCCGTGTCGATGACGATAGCATCGGCACCAGCGTCAACGAGTGCCTGCATGCGGTCAAGTGTATCAGCAGTCACGCCCACACCGGCAGCCACGCGCAGACGACCCTTTTCGTCCTTGCAGGCCATGGGCTTGTCCTTGGCCTTGGTAATATCCTTGTAGGTGATCAGTCCCACCAGATGGTTGTCCTTGTCGACTACCGGCAGTTTTTCGATCTTGTTCTCCTGAAGAATTTGTGCAGCATTAAAGAGGTCGGTCTGCTGGTGTGTAGTCACCAGGTTGTCCTTGGTCATGATTTCCTCTACGGGACGGTCCAGACGGCGTTCGAAACGCAGGTCACGGTTGGTGACGATGCCCACCAGATGGTTCTCGTGGTCAACCACGGGAATGCCGCCAATGTGGTATTCAGCCATGATGTCCAGGGCCTGGGCTACGGTCGAACCGCGACGGATGGTTACGGGGTCGTATATCATACCGTTCTCTGCACGCTTCACGATGGCCACCTCACGGGCCTGGTTCTCTATCGACATGTTCTTGTGGATGACACCGATGCCACCTTCACGGGCAATGGCGATGGCCATCTGACTCTCTGTCACGGTGTCCATTGCTGCCGTGACGAAGGGGATGTTTAACTCGATGTTGCGCGAGAAGCGGGTGCGCAATTCCACCGTCTTGGGCAACACTTCTGAATAAGCGGGAATCAACAGGACGTCGTCGAACGTCAGACCGTCCATCACAATCTTGTCTGCAATAAATGATGACATATTTTTGGTACCTTTTTAATTATTGCGTGCAAAATTACTCATTTTTTCTGAAACAGCGTACTATCTCTTTGCTAAAAGTTCTTATTTTTTCAAAATGAGCACTTTCTTGGTGCGCTGGCCTTCGCGGACAATGTAGAGTCCCTGAGGCAAGCCATCGGTTGTGTGGTAAGGTGTCAGACGGCCAGCAGCATCGTATATGCGTACCTCCCGGCTGTCAGGTGTACTGCTCTTCACGTATTCGATGCCAGTAGTGTTGACTGCGTGTATAATCAGCGTATCAGCATACGAGGTTGTCTTGTCTCTGTCCTTCAGAGTCAGGGCGAAGACGTAGTCGCCTTCCTGGTCGGCAATGCCCTTCACACCAAACGTCTTGTAGGTAGTGTCCGTGATGCGTGTCATACCCACAGGTACATTCAGTGTTTTCTTGGTTCCATCGGGTTTGAATGATGCCTTGATGCCGATGATGCTTGCGTAGTAGACGGGTGCCACCACTTCAAACTCCTCGCCCATATTCACCGTGTATTCGTGCTGCACCAGGTGCGGCATTTGTGCATCGGGCAGGTAATAACCTATATGTGGCGGCTGGTTGTAAGCTG
>Ga0310694_10002183_pt1 | contig 20581 bp, 15 predicted proteins | sample 174DNAGHGhighgp2_FD_203884 | JGI IMG/M metagenome (GOLD analysis project Ga0310694, IMG submission 203884) | Sheep rumen microbial communities from Palmerston North, Manawatu-Wanganui, New Zealand - 1742 DNA GHGhigh gp2 (v2) (version 2) | ecosystem: Host-associated > Mammals > Digestive system... | reverse complement strand
TGTAATATTTTAGCAGAATTTCTATCTTGTTTAGCTTGACGAGCGTCTTGTTCCTTCCTTAGTGATTTTAAAGATACTCATGGCATTGGACGATCTTCTTGACCTTCACCTCTTTCACGGAATCTGATAATTAATGGGACTCCAATAAATCAAAAATTTCTTCTTAAAACATTTTCAATCCATTTCTTAAAAGCAAAGTTAGCTCTTGCTTTATGATTAACAAATATCATGAATGTTGGTGCGTCAACTTCAACCTGTGTTGCATACATAATTTTACAGATTTTATTCTTAGGAAAACGTGCAGGTTTCTTAATCTGTTCTTCGCTTAATACTCTATTCAATTCTGTTGTTCATATTCTCTTTTGATTCTCTTTATAAACAGCATTAACCATTCTTAAAAGATTTCCTAATCCATCTCAATTAAGTGCTGAAAGAGGAATAATTGGAATATGTTTTGCAAAATCCAAATAACTTTGAGCTCATTTAATCATCGCATCTATTGCTTTTTTATCCACAAGATCTGATTTGTTGAGCGCAAAAATCATAGGTAGTCATAATTGTGTTATTTCATGAAGAAGTGTCATATCTCTATGAGTAATTCCCTGAGTACAATCAACCATAAAAATTACAACAGGTCTTGTATATTCAAGCATCTTTTCTGTTTTATCGTAAGCAATCTTTTCTATTCAATGAGTCTTCCCTTTTTTTCTAATTCCTGCTGTATCATAAACTGTAAACCATTGTCCTTGTGATTTAAATTCACCCACAATATAATCTCTTGTCGTTCAAAGTTTGTCTTCCACCTTAGCTAATTCCTTTCAAACTAAAGTATTTAATAATGTTGATTTTCAAGAATTTGGTTTTCATACAATAGCTAATCAAATTCATTTATGTTGAGGAAGATTTATATTATCATCTTCATGGTCAGGGTTAGCGTCAATCCATTTTTTTGCTTCATCAATGATTTTATCTTCAAGTTCTTCAATATTTCTCTCTTTTTTAGCACTTATTCAAATTACAGTTCAAAGTCATAATTCGTAGTACTCACTAATAGCTAAATCAGTTTCTGTTGCTTTCCATTTTACATCTAATTTATTAATAACGAGAATTGTCTGTTTTGATTTATTGTTGTCCATAATAAGATCAAGAATGTGCTGATCTTTTGCTGTAATTCAAACAGTATCATCAATAACAAATAATAAAAGATCTGATTCTTTTATTATTTTTTCAATAAAAGGAACTTCATCAGAAAAATCTAAAAGTCATGGACTATCAAAAAAAGTTAGTTTTCATAGATTATCAACCTCCATTTGATGAACGATGATATCTGTCGTTGTTCAATGAATATCTGTTACAATAGCCCTAAATTGTCCAATCAAACGATTGAATAGTGTGGATTTTCATGCATTAGTTGCTCCTATAAGTCAGATTTTCATTTTTTTTATTCATTAAGATAAACCTAAGTACAGTATAAGAAACTCCTTTTCATTTTCCATAAGTTCTTTTACCAATTGTAGTTTAAAAAAGGATGGGTTGTTTTTCAAGTCTTAATCTTTATAATCCAAGATGCTTCAATTTATTAAAAATGTGCTCATGTGAAAATTTAAAGATTTTTTAAAAAAATTAGGAAATTATATTTGGAGAAAAAAACGGACGCTACTTGTGTCATTATCCATTCTTTGAATGGTTTGAATGTGGGTATATAATAAATATTTTAAACCAGCAGAAGATACATCGTTTTTTAGTAATGACTATGAAGTAACCACGTGAGATGTCTCAAATTCTTTAAACTTAATATGAACAACTCAGTTTGCTAATGCTCAAAAATTAACTTTTGTAAATAAAGGAAGAGTAACAAGCGTGAAAACGAAGGTTGGTGCGACTGTAAAAAAATGAGATATTTTGGCTACTATTACAACAGATGATCTTGATAGAAAAGTTGAAGATAAAAAGAAGGAAATAAAAAACCTTCAATTAAAACTAAATACTATTTTGTCTAAATCTGATAAAAATCTTGATATATTAAGAGCACAATCAAATTATGATTTATTGATTTTACAAAAAGAGACACAACCAAGTGAGCAAATACTCGATATACAAACAAAAAAATCAAATATTCAAGACATTGAAAGGCAAATAAAAGATAAAGAAAAAGACTTAAGAGAAGCAAAAAATGATTATGCAGAACTGTTGTCTTGAAGAGCTTGAGCAACTCATGCAGAACTTACAATATGAAGTAGGGTAAGAAACAGAAATACGACAATTGAAAAATTGATAAGGGATTTCCGTACAAGCGCAGTAGAAATCCAAACAACACTTGATGAATACGATAAGGTGATGAAAATGACAGATCTCCATAATTGAGAGAATGAAAATGTATATATTTGAGCAAAAAATCAACGTCTTGTAAGCGAATCAAAGCAAAACTTTCGGAAAGTTAATGCATATACAGAAAAGCTTAATACACTATATAATAATTTTTCTGCTAAACAAATTGGTCAAATAACAGAAAATGAACTCCTAGATGCATATGCTGTATTTAAGAATCTATGAGATGATTTAGTTCAACGATGAAGAATAAATTATGATATGTTTCAGGATAGTATTGAATCGGTGGGAACTTTGGAGAGAAGTCAAATTGATTGATATACAAAAACGTTCGGAACTTCGCTAGAATCTCAATGATATAGTTATTATGATAAATATAATAGTGCTGTAGAAAGTTTGGCAAATTTAAAAGATTCAGATACCACAATAGAAGATGCAGCAGATAAGGTAGAAAAGTTATCAATTGAACTTGATACCTTAAAAATAAATCTTCAAAAAGCAAATAATGAATTAACTATAGCAGAAAAACAACATGTCCTAGATGCAGCTGAATTAGATAAAAAAATTACGGATGCAAAAGTTGATTTAGAAAAAGCAAAGCAATGAAATGCGCAACAAGAAGAAATAGATACATATAAAAACGAAATAGATAATGCGCAATTTGCTCTTACTACACTTATGAAAGAGTATGATGATTATAAAATCATTGCTAACTTTGATGGTGTAGTGACAAAACTTGATATGCAGATTTGAGATAGCATTGAAACAAATTCAAATTCATCAAGCGATCAAAAATATATTTATGTAGAAACGCCCGATTTATTGGAAGTGAATTTGGATATTGACCAAATTGATATTGTAAAAATTTCGACTTGAATGCCAGTTGAAGTCTATCTGGATGCATTTCCAGAAAATACTTATACTTGAGTTTTCTCTGAAATAGATACTATGCCTGATAGCAGTTCTGATATGTGATGATGAAATTATAAGGCAAAAGTTGTATTCCAAAAGAACAGTCCTGAAGAAAGAATTCTTTGAGGAATGAGCGCTAACATTAAAGTAGTATTGAATGAAGAAAAAAATGTATTAGTAATTCCAAATCCAGCAATTGTCGACAATGAAATATGAGAAAAGATTGTTCGTTTCCAAGATAAAAATGGAGAATGGATAGATAAAGTTATTGAAATCTGATTATCTGATGACGTAAATACGGTCGTTTTGAGTGGATTGAAGGCATGAGATACAATTAAAGGTTTATATATAACTGATGCTGCAATAACAAATGCTTGAATTGTGGATGATGAAGATTCTTTCTGGTAATTTATTATAAATGAAAAAGAATGGAGGATTTTATGGTGTTAAAGGATATAAAGAAAACATATTGATGAAAAGATATGGAACCCGTTTATGCACTTAGGGGGGTTTCTTTGACTATAAATGATTGAGATTTTACAGCAATAATGTGACCATCGTGATGTTGAAAATCAACACTAATGAATATTGTTGGGTTGTTAGATGTGCCTTCATCTTGACAATATTTACTTCGCGGGAAAGAAGTAAAAAATTTGAGCAATGATGAGCAAGCGTTAATTCGTAGAAATAATATTTGATTCATATTTCAGTGATATAACCTTTTAAAAAGACTTTCAGCACGAGAACAAGTAGCTCTTCCTTTAACTTATATGTGAATATCTTCCTTTAAAGCAAAAGAAAGGTGCTATGCTGCACTAGAAACCGTTTGATTGAAATGAAGAGAGAAGGCATTGCCAAATCAACTCTCTTGAGGTCAACAGCAAAGAGTTTGTATAGCAAGAGCTCTTGTAACTAACGCAGGATTGATATTGGCAGATGAACCAACAGGAGCCCTAGATTCAAAGACCTGAGAGGAACTAATGGAACTCTTTAGAAAATTGAATTCAGAACAGAAGAAAACAATATTATTGATTACTCATGATGCACACGTAGCATCTTATGCTCAAAAAACATTTCATATGAAGGATGGCGTTTTTGAAAAAGAAGAAATTAATAGAATTTAGACAAATATGGAAATAATATGAAGATTTTTACCTATATTACAGATGCTATAAGGACTATAATGGCAAACAAGATGAGATCTGGCTTGTCTACTTTGGGTATTGTGATCTGAGTCATGTCTGTTATTATCTTAATGGCTTTTGGTAAATGAGCAGAAATGACTATGATGTCAAATATGGGAGATATGATGAAAAATACAATTATGCTTTCTCCAGGATGATGATATAGTATGTGGGCTGATGATTGAGAAGGAAATCAAAATGGATATATCAAAAAGATTGTATTTGATGAAAAATTAGTGCATTATTTAGAAGAATATTTCCCTGAATTAAAATGAAAAATTCAGTATTCATCAGAATATAAAGGAAATTCATCTGTGAAAGTTGGGTGAAATCAAATGTATGCAAATATTCAAGGAGTGCCAAAAAGTTATTACGATTTGCAAGAACTTGAATTAGAAAAGGGGGTTTGGTTAACAGATAGGAATTATGACAATAGGGAAATGGTTACGGTTGTTTCATACTGATTAATAAAGCAATTAAGTCAAAATCAGAAATCAAAATCAAAAAAAATTGATGCTAATAATATTGTGTGAACAAAAATTAAATTAGGTGGAAAAGAACTTTCGGTTATTGGACTTTTAAAACAAGCAAGTGAATGGGAAGGAGCAAGCTTATATATCCCAATCACAACAATGCAAGAAAGATTAAATCATAACAGTAACATTTCTTCATTAACAATCCATCTGGATCCAACGGCAGACAATGCACTTTGGCAAAAAAGAATAACGTATCTTCTTTTAAAAAAGTACAATATTGCAAATAAACAACAAGCGTGATTTTCCATTTATTCATTTGCTAAATATACAGAGCAACTTAATTCATCTATGGCTGTTATGAATTATTTATTATTAGCAATCTGATGAATATCTTTGCTTGTTTGAGGTATTTGAGTTATGAATATTATGATTGTTTCTGTGACTGAAAGGACAAGAGAAATTGGAATTAGAAAGGCAATTGGAGCTTTAAATAGAGATATAATTGCACAATTTCTAGTAGAATCCGTTATTATTGTTATTATTTGATGATTAATAGCGTTACTTTTTAGTTTTTGAATTGTTGCATTATTAAATAAGGCATTTATTGGTTCGGATTTCGAATTTCATGCTGTAATCACATATGATGTTGTTTTAATTGCTCTTTGATTAACAACGGCAATCTGAATCATCTTTTGAATTTTGCCAGCAAGAAAAGCAGCAAAACTAAAGCCTATTGATGCTTTAAGATTTGAATAATAAATAATTGAAAAAAATTATTTAACGTTGTTTAATATCATAATTCAATCCCCCTCTTCACTAGGAACAATTTCGTAATTTATTTGATTTTTTTCTAAGAATTCATATAATGTATTTAGTTTTGTTTGATACTTTACGACATCGTCCAAAAGTATAATATTATTTTCTGAGCTAAGATTATTGTGTATTTTCTCTAAGTAGTTCCCGTATTGACTTTTCTGAGCATCAACGAATACAAAATCGCAGTTTAGGGGTAAAACATTTACTGTTGTCTCTGATTTCGTAATATCAAATGGATATAAAGTGATATTCCAGCATTGAGCTGATGAAATATTTCTTTGAGCTTCCAAATATGCAGGATAAGCAACTTCAAATGTTGTTAAATGACCTCATCGTTTCGCAATAGTACTAGCGATGACAATACTACTATATCCCACAGCTGATCCAATTTCTAAACAAGTTTTTGGCTTTCTTTCTTCAAGTATTTTACGAAGGATTTCTTCACTTTCAGTTGAGATAAGTGGAATACGTCTTGCAACGCAAGAGGCTCTTAATTGAGTTAGAAACTCATTCAACATTTTATTTACTCTAGATATTAAAAAAACAAATGGAAACAATTATGCAGTCAAACATTTCTATTAATTTATGAGAAAAAAACAATAAAAAACTTAGTTCTGTTCGTTCTAATAGGACAACAAGAAGAACAAACACAAATGCTCAACAACCAATTTCTTCAGAAGCATTTCTAAGACATAGGAACAAGCCAGTTCATCAAAAAATAGATGATCCTAAGAAATTAATAAAAAAAGGAGAAAAACCAGTAAGAATTTTCTGACTTTGAGGACTTGAACAAATTGGTTCTAATATGACGGTTATTGAATATGAAAATGACATCTTAATCGTTGATGCTTGAATGGAATTTGCAGATGATACAATGCCTTGAGTTGACTATATTATTCCAGATATAAGTTATCTTATTACGAAGAAAAAGAATATTAAAGGAATTATTATTACTCACGGTCATCTTGATCATATTTGAGCAGTTAAGAATATTATTTCAAATCTAGATTATCCAACAATCTATACCTCTCCATTAACGATAGGTATGATTAAAAGAAATCTCGATGATAAAGATCAAAAACAATTAAAATATAAGTTAGTTGATCCAGATATTGACGTGTTTAAACTTTGAGTTTTTACTATAGAATTTTTCAGAGTAAATCACTCAATTCCAGAAGCTATGTGAGCTTCAGTTCACACACCAAAAGGACTTTTAGTTTTCTCTGGAGACTTCAAAATAGATTTTACACCTGCAATAGATAAACCAGCAGATCTTTGAAAAATTTCAAGAATTGGTCAAGAAGGAGTAAGAATGTATCTTTGAGAATCAACAAATGCAAATAAACCAGGACATTCTGTATCAGAAAAGATTATTGGAGAAAATTTAGATATTATCATTTGAAATTACAAAAAAACAAGAATGATAGTATCTACTTTTGCTTCAAATATCTGAAGAATTATTCAGATTATTAACAGTTCTATAAAACACGATAAAGTTGTTTTCTTGGCATGAAGATCAATGGTTTCAAATGTTCAACTCTGTCAAGAACTTGGATATATTAATTCTCCTAAAGGAATGATTCGTCAACTTTCTTCTGAAGCAGAAAGTATGCCAGATGAAAAAGTATTAGTGCTTTGTACTGGTTCTCAAGGAGAAGAGAATAGTGCATTAGTTAGAATGGCAAAAGGAGAAGTTAAAGATTTTATGTTAAGACCATGAGATTCTGTACTTCTATCATCTCATACCATTCCTTGAAATGAAAAAGCTGTTGTTGGTATGATTAATGATTTAGTAAGATTAGGAGTAGATGTAATTGATGAACCAGGTCTTGATACACATACATCATGACATGGATGTCAGGAAGATCTAAAAATGATGATGTCATTATTAAATCCTGAATATTTTTGTCCTATTCACGGAGAGCCATATATGAGACATGCAAATAAAAAAGTAGCTATGAGTCTTTGATATGAAGAAGATAAGGTACTCTTACCAGAAAATGGACAAATAATGGAATTATATGAAGATGTAGCTTTCGTTTCTGATAAAAAAATTAAATTAGATACTGTTATGATTGATGGAAAAGGTGAAGGTCATCTTTCATGAGAATATGTTATGAAGGCAAGAAGTATTATGGGAGAAAATGGTATCGTTGGTCTTATTTTTAAGGTTGATACAAAAACAAGAGAATTAGTTTGAAATATCCAAATTGAATCAAGAGGATTTGTTTATTCTTCTGAAGTAAAAAAGATTCACACACAAATCGTTGAATTTGCAAGAGCGAAATATAATGATAACGCAAAGAAGAAAATGGATGTGAAAGATAATTTGAGATTGATTAGAGATGAATTAGGGGAATATATTACAAAGATTATTGGTAGAGTGCCAATGTTAATGTTGATGTATGTTTATATTAATAGAGAAGCAATCCAAAATATTCCAGTTGAAACTAATGATGAAATCATTTGAATGACTTTAGAAGAACAAGGAGGATATAAGGAGTAATATTTAATCACATTTTTCTTAAGAGATTATGCAGATTATTACAAAGAATAAGAGAGCATATTTTGATTATGAAATAGAGAAAGACTATGTTGCTTGAATCATTTTGAAGTGACATGAAGTTAAATCAATAAAGACTTCTCATGTAAATATACAGGATGCAGCAATTGTTATTGAGAATAGAGAACTATGGATTTATAATATGGATATTCCATTGTATGAAAAAACTTCTCCTATTTTAGTTCCTCATTATCGTCCTAAAGGGAAAAGAAAATTATTATTAAATAAAAATGAGATATCTAAAATTGCAGCAAGTTTAGATAAGCCTTGAATGGTTGCATTAGCGCTAGAAATATTCGTAACAAAATGAGGCTTTATTAAGCTTAAAATTTGAATCTGAAAATTACATAGAAAGGTTGAAAAAAAGCAAATTCTCAAGGAGAGGGATATTAAAAGACAGATGGATAGAGACATTCGTTCTATTTAAAAAAAGGAAAAATGGAGATAGAATATAAGAAAAAAATACGTAGAATTTATGCAAAAGAAAAAGATGGGGATATTTTACTAGTTATCCCTTTTTCTCTTAAAGACGATAAAAAATCTTTGGAATTAGGATTGGAACTCGTAGAAAAACTAAAGAAAAAACTTTCAAAAAAGAAAAGAGTTGAAATCATAACAGACACTCAAGTACTTTTATTCTGAGAATATGTTCTAAAATCAGAATTGCCAAATAATCTAACAACAGAAAAAAAATGGGCAAATTTTTTTAAGGAAGAGCTTTATGAATACGCAAATCCATTACTTCAAGAAATATCTAACAAACTTTGATTCAAAGATGTTCCATTAAGAATTAGAAAAGTAAGAACAGTTCGGGGAACTTGTAGTCATGATAATCGTATTTTACTTAATCAAACATTGGTTCACTTACCAACTAGGTTAATTAGGTATGTTATTATTCATGAAGCATGTCACTTGGTTCAAAAAAATCATAGTGAAAAGTTTTGGAATCTAGTAGAAAACTATTGCCCTCAATATAAAGAACTTAGGAAAGAACTAAAAAATCAGATATTACTCCAAAAGAGTTAAAAAAAATACAACCTATTTTCTCAGAAAAATAACGACACCCTATATTGAAGAAAAAAAGCACTGCATTTTTTGATTTTTTTTGAAATTTTGATTATAATTAGTTTGTTTTAAGAAACTTTACTGTGAAGCGATAAGTATGGAAACAGCAGATTTTAGGGCACAATTACAGCAATCAATACTTAGATCAGACATCGTGAAGATTTTTGATAATCTTTTAACTATTGCTGTAGAAGAAGGTGCCTCAGATATCCATATTGAGCCTCTTGAAAACTACTCTAGAATCAGGTTAAGAATTGACTGAGTGCTTCAAGAATTGATACAGTATCCTAGATCTCTCCATGAATCCGTAATTTCTAAATTTAAGATTGAATCTGGACAAATGAGACCAGATGAAAAGAGACTTCCACAGGATGCCAGAGTTTCTTCAATTACACAAACGAATAAAGAAATCGATCTGCGTGCGAACACTTTACCTACAGTATGGTGAGAAAAGCTCGTAATGCGTATCGTGGATAAATCAAAAGCAATTCCAGCCCTCAATACACTAGGTATTGTTGGTTCAAATAAAGTTTCTATCGAAAAACACCTTCAAGATCCGAACGGTATTTTGTTAAATACTGGGCCTACTGGTTCTTGAAAAACTACAACTCTATATGCTGCCCTCAATGAAATTAACGATATTGAAAGAAATATTATTACATATGAAGATCCGGTAGAAAATAAAATGGAAGGATTAAACCAATCACAAGTAAGATCAGATATTGGTTATACTTTTCTTTCAGGTTTGAGATCTGCCCTAAGACAAGACCCTGATGTTATCATGGTATGAGAAATTCGTGATAAGGAGACTCTAGAAATGGCCATGGAATCTGCCATGACATGACACTTGGTGTTCTCTACAATCCATACGAACTCAGCCGTAGAAACCCTTACCAGAGCCTTCAATCTTTGAGCAAAACCATTTATGGTAGCAGGTACTTTTAACCTCGTAATTGCGCAAAGACTTTGTAGAAATATTTGTCCTAACTGTAGAACAGTTGCTAATTTTAAAACAGATCCAAGATATTTAAATGCCTTGGAAACTTTTAAGGAATTTGATCAAGAAGCTCTTAAGAGTGAACTTATAAGTAGAGGTATTACAGGTCAAGAATGGTCTGCCTTTATCAAGGATGGAGCAATTACAGTAGGTACAGGTAAAGATCCTAAGACAGGTGGTATTTGTCCTGTTTGTTGAGGTTCTGGATATAAAGGTAGAGTTTGAATCTATGAACTTATGGACTATTCAGATGATATTAAGAGTCTAATTTTGGATGGTAAATCTGCATTCGATATTTGACACTATGCCTTAGCAAAAGGTATGATTGACCTTGAAAGAGATGGAATATTTAAAATCATGAAATGAATGACAAATCTTGATGAACTCTACAGATTCGTAAGACTTAGAAATAAAAAATAGTACGTTTACCAAAGACTAAAAAATAAAAATGAAAAAAAATTTTATAGATGATTTAATTCAACAGTTTAATAAACCTAGTCTTAAAGAAAAGGTAAACTTTTTCAGACTTTTAGCTGTATCTCAAAATGCAGGTCTTGGTATCAGAGAATCATTAGTATCAATCAATAAATCGGAGGCTAACAAAACACTTAGAGATATGATTGATGGAATGATTTATTCTCTTACTGAATGATCTTCTCTTGCTGATGCATTAGCAGAATATGATTACTTTTTTGCATCAGAAGAAATTGAACTTATTAGATCTGCTCAGGTTACAGGTAATATGTCTTCAGTAGTAGCTCAGCTTGCAGAGGAACTAGAAAACTCACAGGAAATTAACTCAAAGATTTCAAAAGCAATGAGTTACCCAATTATGATTTTATGAATTGCAGTCGTTGCCGTAATCGTGATTCTTGTATATGTAATGCCTGGAATGGTGGAGATGTTTACACAAGGAGATGCAGAACTTCCAGCAATTACACAATTTATGCTCGATCTTTCAGACTTTTTTAAAGAATATTGGCTTATCCTTTTTGTGAGTGTTGCATGAGTTATTGCTTGATATAAATTCGCATATAGTAAGATAATTCTTTTTAAAATATTTATGGATACTTTATTTGTAAAAACTCCTGTAATTTGAGATGTTGTAAAAACATATTACATGTATAAGTTTTCAAATCTTCTTTCACAATTCTATGAAGCATGAGTTTCTCCAGTAGTTTCATTAAATCTTTTAGCGAGTATTTTTGATAATTTTAATTATAAGAAGAAGATGCTTGATGCAAAATCAGATCTTGAATCATGATTTACATTATATGAAGCATTATCTGCATCTTACCTTTTTGACCCAATCCTAACGCAGATTATTAACGTGTGAGAAAACACTTGATCATTAACAAGTGTACTTGCAAAAATGGCAATCTTCTATCGTAATAATTTTAGAAATACAATTGATATGGCAACTTCATTAATTCAGCCGATATTTATGGTGCTTATCGCATCTGTAGTATGATTAATTGTGGCTGCCATCTATCTTCCAATGGCTGATATGCTTCAAGCTGTGCAAAATCTTTAATTTATTTTGTGTGAAAATGAAAAAACAAGTTATAGGAATACTTGCTATGGCTGTGTTTGGATGTATCAGTATTGCTTCTGCTTCAAGAGTAACTGAAATAATCCAATATCATTTTCAATATTGAACAAATGCTGGAGTAAGATATGAGTCAAACGAAACAGCGAAATGAGATAATGCAGATCTTTGGTTTGTCCTTTCTCAAGCTGATAATTTTTTAAAAGAAAATATTACTAAATTATTATCAAATTCAGAGGATAGATCATCAAATTTCTCAAGATATCTTACTGATGGAATTTGATTGATTAATGCTTTAGGATACCAAAAGAATTCTTTAAATAATGAGCTTCAAAGCATAGCAAGAAAGATACAACTTTGTGAAAATCAACTTTCAACTGCGAATCAACAATATAGATCAAGCTTAGATAATTGGAATGAAAATGGTTTTTATCAGGCTGTTGAAAAGGCAAAAAAAGCAAGAAGCTGTCTATGAGAGGAATATGTTAGTCAAAATGCAGTGAAAACATTACTTGCTCATGTTCAATCCTATTTAACATCAGTAACAAGAAGAGTGAATTATTTAAAAAATAATCAATCATTAATTCTTAAACATTATGATATACTAAAACCATCATTACTAAAAGAATTGTACCCGATAGCGGTTCAATTAGAAAACCAAAGTAAAGCTCTTTAATGAGCTTTTTTTAAATATCGTAAGCGAGAATATAAGAAGCTATTTGTTTGAAAATAGGTCATGCGGTGAATCATCACCATTGGCTTCTTCTTGGACGACGAATCCAAATTAAAACAACGTATTTTGGATTATCAACACTAATTACACCTGCAAAAGTTCCATTAGTCCATCCTTCTCATCTTCAGTATTTTCAACGGAATGCAATCTGCGCTGTTCAACTTTTTGCACCAAGTTTTACTTCAGGAATATTTGCATTAACGAGCTCATTATTATTATTTAGGACTTCCCATAGTCATTGCGTAATTGCTTTTGAAGTGGAATCTTTTAAAAGCTTTTTCTTGTCTTGATATGATGAAATCTCTTGTTCTGTATTTTCAACTCATTTATTAATAATCTGAGAAATAATAGTCGGCTTTATATAATATCCTCAATTAACAAGTGTAGCATAAGCTGCAGCTAATTGAATTTGTGTAACAGTTAATCACTGACCAAATGAATTGTTAAAGAATTGGGCTAATGATACAGTGTTTTCTTTTCACAAATATCATGGTTTTTCTCATGCTAATTCAATACCTGTTTCTTCTCAAAATCCAAATTTATTCAGATAGTTATAGAAAGCATATTTTTGAATTTTTTGAACAATATTCACCATTCAGATGTTACAAGACCAAATTAATGCATGTAAGAAATTATGGGTTCATTCACAAACTTTTGTTGCATTTTTAATGGTAAATGGACCAACATCAACAAATCATTTATCTACATATGTATCATTTAGGGAAACTTCATCAGTATCAAGACCAATTGCTGTAGTAAAAGATTTAAAAATACTACCTGGCTCAAAAGGTGTAGAGATGTTATTATCAACAAAAACCTGTGATCAGTAAATGTTGCTCTCTATAAATTTTTGAAGTCAGGTATTTTGTCTTTCAGCAACTGTAGCAGCTCTATAATTTCCTCAAGTATAAATGAAAACAGGTATTTCATTATAACTCAAATCATCAATAATATGTGCATATTCTTCACCTAGTGGTTGTAAAGTATATGCATCATTATAACTATTAGGATTAAAACTTGGAGCACTAACAGATGCTTTAACTTTCCCATTTTCACTATCAAGGACAAGAATACTAATAGCATCAGCTCTAAGATCTTTTAGTTGCTGTTTTGCTATTTGTTCAGCTTCTCTTTGAAGTCCAATATCAATTGTAACATAAATATCGCTTCAATCAACAGGTTGAATAATTTCAAATTCATTTGTTCAAACATTACCAGCCATTCAAGAGCTTCTACCTTTTATTTCTCCTTTTCTACCTTTTAACATTTCGTCATAGTATTGTTCGATTCAGTAATAAGCAACTCAATTCCTGTCAACAAATCAAAGAATATTCGCCATAAAGTCACCATACGGATAATATCTTGTAGAATAAGGTTCTAGAATTAGACCGTAAAGTACAGGGATTCAAATAAAGCGGTTATTTGTTGGGTCTTTTTTTGATTTTTCATTTTGATGATCGGACTTGAGATTTCTAACTTCTTCAGCTAATTCTGGATTTAATCAAGAAATAAGTTTAATATATCTTCGCTCTTGGTAATCAAAAAGTTTCTCAAAATTCTCTCCTATTGGATATTTCCATTTTTGTAAGATTGCTTTTAGTTGTGCAATAGCACGAGATTTATTCACAACCATTGCTGGAACAACATATATGTAATTCTCTTTTTCTATAGAAATAAAAGGGAGATTTAATTGTTTGAGTTCTTCTAAAAATCTTGGTTCTGTAAAATATCATAGATAATTAGATGTCTTTACTCCAATTTGGATTTTATCGTTAAGTCTTTGTTTTATAAGCTCCATAGCTTTGTTTTCAGAAAATTCCTCAACCACTCTATTGTATTGATCATTAAAGCCTGTAAAATCAAAAGTATCATATTCAGAAGATCTTATTCATTGTCAATAATAAAAGAGTTCTGGCTTTTTAGGAAGAAGTTCTACTCAAGCAAAAAGCTCTACATTTCTAACACACTCTGCTTTAGTAGGCTCTTTCATACCATTAATAACACAAAGATGTTTATAAATTATTGGAGCAATAAGATCTATAAAACGAGGCTTCATTGGTCAAACAGGAAGTCACTTAGCTGCATTTTCGGAAGGAAATTCTGTTAAATCCTTTGGATCTAGAGCTAAATCATATAGTGTAATATTTTCTGTTAATTGAACTGCATGTCATCATTTATCTAATGCAAAAATATTTCCTCTTTCAGGAGTAAGAGAGGATTCTTTGTAGTGTAGTTTACTTAACTGAATATCATATTCATCGTGTTTAACGATTTGAAGCCAAAAAAGTCTTGCTATTAAGATAAAGAACAAGAACAAAAAAAACACTATCAAAGTAAGCTCTTTGCTGTTAATGGTTTCTTTTATAAAAGGAATATTTAAGAATATTTGAATCAAAGACGCACTTTTCTTTTTAGGTTTTTTTGGTCAATAAAGACTATTCATTAAGATATAACAAAATTATTGTATATAAAATCCTTTAGTATCAAAGATATTCTCCAATGTATACTGAAAATTTCCAGTTCATGACCAGTTTCTATTCGATGCTAAGTGATCACTTAGTCATGCAGTAAGTGAAATTTTAATATAAGGATTAATTTGTTGGTCTAACTTAGCCCAAGCATAATCAGGATTTCTTATTGGGAAAATATCTATTTTCCAATTAAGAATATTAATTTTTTCATCAAATAAATCTACCCATCAATCATCAATGCTTCCAGGTAGTTTAAATCATGGATATATTGTAGTATTTACATCAGCTCATGTACATATAAACATTTGATCTATATCACAAGCCCAGGTATCTACTTGTCCATCAAAAACACCAGAATCACTAGCAGCATCAACTTTATGGGTACTTCAAGCATCAAATCACCTTAACTTGAGCATTTGAATTCAGTAATATCAACTTCCATATTTTTTGTTATCTCATGTGTATTCATGCAAATATCTTCTAAGAAAAATTCTTCTATATCCATCATGAGAGATAAGGTATAATTCTTTTATATTATTTGGATCGATAGCATCAACCCCTTCTCATCTATCTCTATCATCTGCATCTCAAACAACATTTCCATCTAAATCAGTATCTTCACCATAATACCAAAAAGTATTTTTATATTCTCCAAAAGAGCAAGTATTAGAACAAGTAGAACTATATTTTAGCTGGTGATTTGTGTTTCAGTTTCCATAGTGAGTCCGTTCCTTACAATATCAGTTTTTCAAAGTACATCCTACATTTTTTCTATTAAAGTATTCCTCATAATCAACAGTGTAATCTTGGAATAAGATAGCGAATCTATCCATTGCATCATTAGTTTGCTGAATAAGTGTTTGTCTTGCATCATTAAAATTTTTAACTTTTGGAAGAGTTTCCAATAGTCTATACATAGTAACAATAATAGATGCTGAAATCATAACAACTAGGAGGATTTCTATAAGTGTGAATCACTTTTTTCTTAACATGACATAATGATTAACATTAAATACAAAAATTCTCCCTAAAATCTCAGGAGAATTCTTTCTAACTATTGTAATAAAGCATTCATTCTAGCTCTTGTTGCAGTACCGAACCATCCATAAGCAGATTTATCCTTTTCATTACCAGTGATGATACCTTCTTTTAATTGGAAATGATAAACAGCTTCTATGGTTGCAGGTGAATAAACACCAGTTATTTCTCCATTATAATATCACCAGTTCTTAAGAACTGTCTGAAGAGTTTTTACTTGCTCATGATATTGATTCTTTTTAAATGCTTGAGTAAATGTTACTGATACAACAGCAGGTGTAGATTCTGCTGCAGAATTAGTTTCTTCTACAACATCTCAAGTTGTTGTTTCTTGAACAGGAGAAATAGATTCTAACATATTTCTAAATTTTCTAGCTGAGTTTCTTATAAGCTTTTCTGCATCTTTTTGGAAATATGTTACTGAAGGAGTCTCAAGGATAGACATGTTAATTCTTTCATCTTCAATCGCATCAGTAAGAAGATTTAATCATTCAATAATAGCATTGCTTGATTCTTGAACTCATTCAGTATATCTAGTAATATTGAAACTTGTCGTTAACAAAAGAGAACAATCTAAGTTTTTATCACTACCAAGGAATTGTTTATCAATATTAGCTTTTTTTTCTAATAAATTTTCATATTTTTCATAATCAAAGATTCCAGAGAAGAGATAGAATTCAGCTTTTTTAATTTCTGTTCTAAACTTAGCCATATAGTTTTCTTTGTTTACATAATATTGAGCTTGAACCTCTCATGATGGTTGATACTTTGCTATGGTTTCTGCTATAATCTTATCTAATTGAGCTTCATATTGAGCCTCTACTTCTTCTCTTGCTTTCTCAAGATCCTTTAAAAGAGTTGAAACTTTGTTGATTGCTCAAGAGAATGCATCTAAAGCTTTTGTAGCGTTATTTGCTGAATTTTGAATAAGTTCAAAAGCATCCAATTTAACGGCTAATCAATTAAGAAGATCTTTATTGTTATCAACATAAGCTAAGAAATTTTCCTTTGCCTTTGTGGCTTTTACATAATAATCTGTTTCAAGATCTGAAATCTTTTGTGCGTTCTGATTGTAGTAGGTATCTAGTGTGTTTCAAAAAATGATAGGGTCTTCACTTGTTAGACCATAATTTAATCTTTTTATATCTCAATCGAGTTTAATATATTCGTTAATAATTGTCTCTTGAAGTCACGAAACAAGTTTATTGAAATCAAGATCTTGGTCTTCTTCAGAGATTGCTCAGAGGCAACTTGCAGCCTTAAACAATGATGTCTCTGTAATAGCAGAATTTTCCTTTGCTGTACTTTCTAATTTTTGTTTACTATCGTCTAAGTTTTTTAAGAGTTGTACTCTATTGTTATCCAATTTTTTATTAAATTCATCAATTTGTCATGTTGTTAAACTAGCAGCAAAAGCAGAACTAGACATAACAAAAAATCAAAGACCTATAAGAGAAATTCAAAATTTTTTCATTAGAAAAATACAAAAGATAAATAATATACTAAATGAGTATCGTTTTTATTGAAAAATTCAAGTTGAAATCTTTAAAAAAAACACTAAAAGATTTAGTGAAAAGACAGAAATTTTTATATATTTTTTGTATTGTTATGACATTAATCCCTACCGTGATTGAAAAAACGAAAGCTTGAGAAAGAGCATATGATATTTATTCAAGACTTTTAGAGGATAGAATTATCTTTGTTTGAGAAGAGGTTCATAGTGCTATGGCAAATACAATTATTGCTCAAATGCTTTTCCTTGAAAAAAAAGACCCAGATAAAGATGTGATTATGTATATAAACACACCATGAGGTGAAGTAAACTCAGGACTTGCAATTTATGATACAATGCAAATCTTAAAATGTGATATTCAAACAATTTGTACAGGTTTAGCTGCTTCTATGTGATCTTTACTTTTGGCTTGAGGGACTAAATGAAAAAGATTTGCACTTCCTCACTCAAGAGTTATGATTCATCAACCTCTTATTGCATGAGGAGGAATTTCAGGACAAGCAACAGATATCCAAATTGAGGCTGAGGAAATGTTAAAGGTAAAAGAAATTTTGACAGGTATTATTGCTAATCATGCAGGAAAATCATACGATGAAGCTTTGGCAGATATGGAAAGAAATAAATGGATGAGTCCAGAAGATGCGCTTGCATATTGATTAATTGATAAAATCATCGGTAAATAGCTTCCTTCTATCTTCAATAATATATAAAAGCTCTCAATGAGGGCTTTTTCTTATATATCCTTTTTTGTTAATTTCCTCTTGAAATATTTTACTAAAAAAGTATAAGTTTTGACGTTAATCTTGAACGATTGGGGAATCGTCTAATGGTAGGACACCGGACTTTGACTCCGTTTGTCCAGGTTCGAATCCTGGTTCCCCAGTGTTTAATGCGGAGTAGAGAAACGGTATCTCGTCGGGCTCATAACCCGAAGATAGGTGGTTCAATTCCATCCTCCGCAACCAAGTAGCTATTTATGCCGATCGGGAGTAGCTTAATCGGTAGAGCATCAGACTCTGAATCTGGGGGTTACAGGTTCGAATCCTGTCTCCCGAGAATAATATACTCCTTATTGATATAAATGCCGGGATGGTGGAACTGGTAGACACGCTTGGCTTAGAACCAAGTGCCTTATGGTGTGCAGGTTCAAGTCCTGTTCCCGGTAATTATTATCTATATTATGAACTAGGATTTTGTCGCTTCGATTTAGTGTTTGTTCATAAAAAGTAAAAAATCTCTTGAAAATGGGTCAGAATTTTGTATAGTGTCTTTCGTTAATCCGAGGTAGCTCAGCGGTAGAGCAGTTGGCTGTTAACCAATTGGTCGTGGGTTCGAACCCCACTCTCGGAGTATTTGTGCTTTATATTTCGTTATCAGTTTTTCAATGCCAATTAAGAAGTCTGCAGTTAAAGCTATGAATAGGTCTCAAGTTCTCGCTAAAAGAAATTTTGATTTCAAGTTGAGAATGAAGATGGCAATGAAAAAATTCCTTAAGGCAGTCGAAGCAAAAGAAGAACTGACTATTGAGGATTTAAGTAAAGTGTTCAAAGCTATAGATAAAGCAGAAAAAGTTGGAATCATTAAAAAAAGAAATGCAGCTAGAAAAAAGGCTAGAGTTTCTAAAGCATTTGATTCTTTAAAAAAATAGTCCTTTTGGACTGTATGCCAGCTTAGCTCAATAGGTAGAGCAACCGCCTTGTAAGCGGTAGGTTGTCGGTTCAATTCCGACAGCTGGCTCCATTAAAACTTACATAGTTAGATGAAAACCATCATTCTGGGGTGGTAGTTCAGCCGGCTAGAACGCCTGCCTGTCACGCAGGAGGTCGAGGGTTCGAGTCCCTTCCATCCCGCCACTTCTCTAACTTATGGTCTTATCGTCTAACGGCTAGGACAGGAGACTTTCAATCTTCTAATCGGGGTTCGATTCCCCGTAAGACCGCCAAAATAAAAATGGGTGATTAGCTCAGTTGGCTAGAGCATCTGCCTTACAAGCAGGGGGTCATAGGTTCGAGTCCTATATCACCCACCATTCAAGTTTTTTAAGGCCAAGTTTAAGGGCCTATAGCTCAGTTGGTTAGAGCAGAAGACTCATAATCTTTTGGTCGCTGGTTCAAGTCCAGCTAGGCCCAATCAAAAAAGCTTGAAATTAATATATGGAATGTATATAGTGTCATTACTGTATGCGGGTGTAACTCAATTGGCTAGAGTGCCTGCCTTCCAAGCAGACTGTTGCGGGTTCGAGTCCCGTCACCCGCTAATCTTACATATTAGCGATAAAGTAAGGAATCAAATCCTTATTTTTTTGTTATAAAAAAACTTCACAATTTCGTGAAGTTCTTTATTTTTTAGATGGAGTAAGTCTCCGAGAATCTTTTTTTTCTAAATAAGTCTTAATTTCTTCTTCTGTTAATTTGTTGTTTTTAACTAAAGTATTTACTTTATAATACGGAGTATCTATTGTTTCATCTAATAAATTATGTTGTTTTAAGAAATCAATAAATTGATCTTTATCTTTAGCTGAATAGTTCTCTGTTTTTGAAACTCATAATTTGTTCTCATTTCAAAATAATTGTTCAAATCCTTTCTTTTCAGCATATTCAATTAATATTCATTTTATCATTTCTTTTTCTTTATCACATTCTGTAGATTTTTTTCCTAGTTTTACATATTGATCTACGAGATTTTTGATGGTTTTTTCTCCTAATTCTCATCAATCTACAATTTCATCCTCATAATTTAAATGTTGTCGAAGTGGACAAACATTTTGATATTCACAATATTTACAATACGGATTTTGCTTTGTCGGGAACGCTTTTGTATTTCACATATTATATTCAAATCTTGAATTTTCTATTTGATTAATATCTTCTGTATATTTTTTAACAATTGCATTTATGCTATCCTGACTAATTTCCCATTCGTCTAATAATCAAAAG
>Ga0310694_10002182_pt1 | contig 20588 bp, 20 predicted proteins | sample 174DNAGHGhighgp2_FD_203884 | JGI IMG/M metagenome (GOLD analysis project Ga0310694, IMG submission 203884) | Sheep rumen microbial communities from Palmerston North, Manawatu-Wanganui, New Zealand - 1742 DNA GHGhigh gp2 (v2) (version 2) | ecosystem: Host-associated > Mammals > Digestive system... | reverse complement strand
TTGATGGGCTATTATTATTCCATCTATCACTTTGTAAACCGTTCACGAAGGGTTGCCGTTTGCATTCTCTTGGTTCCTGTAGTGGCCCACGGTATCTACGATGCCATTGCCATGAGTGGCTCCGTGAATCCTTATATTGGAGGACTTAGTTTCTTTGTACTCATCTGCTTCTGCGTCAGGATTCATAAAATGGCCAAGCAAAAGGTGCTTGCGTTATTGTATCAAGATGAGGTGGCGAATTCAAGCTCCTGTACTGAGCAGTAGGTTTAATTGGCTGTGTTGAAAATTTAATGCAAAATCCTCCGCTTCTGCAGTAAACACTCTAGAAGCGGAGGATTTTGGATGGAGGTAAATGTGCTAACCGCGAAACGTTTTAGTGTTTGTTCCTACGTCGGACTTTTTGGGCAGTTTTCTTTATCTTTGCCATTGTCTTGACGAAATTGTCATCGTCATTAAGACGATTGCGAGCTATTTTCATGTTATAGAATGTGTCGTCATCAATATTGTCAAGAGCCTTACTATGTTTTTTCATCAGTTCATCAAATTCCTCAATCTCATCCGCCGAAGGATCAGACTCCCAGAACTCAAGTGCCAAATCATTTGATGTATTCATGTATGACATCCAGTCCTCGACGCTCCATTCAGAACAGTGATCAATCATGTTTTGAGTGGATTCTGCTTGCTTCTCCAGCAAATCCTCCGTATCACTGTCTGCTTTGCTATTTCCACATCCAGTCATCATCAGGATAGCCATGAGGCCAATCATCATTTTTTTCATTGTCGTTGGTTTTTAATTAGTGGTTATATATTTTCTGTCGGCAAAGATAATCACTATTCTCCGAACTGCCAAATTTTTGGTTTAAAAAAGAGCGGTGGGTATTTGGATAGGGTGGGGGTGAATAATGTTTTTAGGGGAAACATTTGGTGATTGCGGAAATAATGCGTATCTTTGCAGACGTCAACGACTGGGGCATCTTAAATGAGTCCTATGGTAGACAAACTAAAACTTAAAACGACAACCATAATGAATAAAAAACTGAAGGGCTTAGGGAAAGGATTCTTGATAATATTCCTTTGCTTACTCAATTTTGTATTAATCATCGCTACCATCTTTTCCTTTGGATTGGGATATTGGTGGCTAGGCATAATACTAATTGTAGTTGCGTTTTTTATTGGAGGATATGTTCATGGAGTCCTAGAGGAACGCTCTGAAGCTAACTTTCGTAGGTTATATAATGAGCTTGAACAAAAAAATCAGTTAAAACAGATACATGCTTCCCTAGAAAAAGATAAAAGGGAAATAGAGAAATTACATAAAGATGAAATAAAAGCGTTCGTCAAATCATTAAACGATAAAAGCCAGGAAGATAAGTAATTATGAAACGTAGAGTAGGATACAGAAATAGGTCCTTGTGCGTTCGAGATTAATGTTCCAACAACAACATAATAATAGTGAAAGCCTTTGCACGATAGTTATCTGCCTATTTTTAGGAATAACTAAAAAAAAAGGGATTTTTTTTTGCAGTTAAATGAAAAAGAATTATCTTTGCACTAACTTTCCGCTATTGGCTGGGGAGTCTTGCCTGTCGAATAGGACGTTTTCGGACATTAACTAACTGGAACCTACACCTACGTCTTTACGCTGGCATGTTGAATGTTGAACCTAAAACTAGTGCCTTGAAAGGGGTGTTCCGAGGCAAGGTATATCAATGGGAGGCTTTTACCATCTAATAGTTAAGTTCTTTAAAGAGGGTAATTATATCTGGGCTGCTGTTATCTTAGTCGTCCTTATCATTGTCTATTATGCCAATAAGAAAGACGATTCAAAAAATCATCAATCGTCTCCTTCCACAGATCCCAGTCCGAAGTCTTCGGATGAAGAAACACATTTTGATGAGACCGAAGTAAAGGTGCAACAAGTTGACTCAGCGTCTTCATCCCCTTTCGCAGATACCATTCCGATTGGCTGTACTATCAACGGCAAGTACAAGGTGAAACGCTATCTGTCCAGTGGCGGATTCGGCAATACGTATCTTGTGACAGATGATCAAGGGCAGAAAGCTGCCGTAAAAGAACTTTTCGTAGGCGAGATATGCGACCGTAAGAATGGAACAAAAGGGGTGATAATCCCTACGGCACAGAATAGGCAAACCTTCGAGACCCTAAAAGAAAAGTTCAAGAAAGAAGCCATACGCCTGCAGAATATGGACAACCCTCATATTGTCAAGGTGTACGATGTTTTTGAAGATAATGGAACTGCCTATTATGTTATGGACTATATTGATGGTCAGAGCCTCTCTGATGTTATCAAGCAGAAAGGCACATTAAGTGAGGAAGAACTGCGGAGACTTCTACCCAGCATCTTTGATGCACTACGCTACATTCACAGTCGACATATATGGCATCTTGACATCAAGCCAGCCAACATCATGCTGTCTAGTCCGTCTAACGCCGTCATCATTGACTTCGGCGCCTCCAAACAGTACGAAGATAGCTACGGAAACACACTGAGCACTTCGTCGCAGATGTTTTACACCCAAGGCTATGCTCCCATCGAACAGATGGCGCGTCCGGCCAAGAATATCGGTCCGTGGACTGATATCTATGCCTTAGGTGCTACTCTCTATTTTGTTCTGACAGCTCAGAAACCGCCCAATGCCGACGAGATACTAACCGACGGACTGCCGTCATTACCTGCAGAACTGTCGTCCAGTATGCGGAAGGCCATCACGGCTATGATGCAGGCCAGCAGGAATCTGCGACCACAAAATATCGATGAAGTAGAAGAAATCATTAACGAATCATACCAATGACAACAACCCATCTATTACTGAATTCGCGCGACGAGCTGTTTCGCATTGACGTCTCGAAGATTGTTTATTTCGAGAGTGACGGCAACTACACCAACTTCGTGCTGAGCGACAAAGTGAAAGGTTCCGTTTGCATGAATCTGGCGGAAATGCAGAATCTGCTGACCAAGAGTCTGCAGGAAAAAGCAAAGATATTTGCCCGCATCGGCAAGCGCCACATCATTAACCTGAACTATGTCTATCACATCAGCGTGCTTCGTCAGCGCCTGGTACTCAGCGACGGGGAGGTTTTTGCTTATGCTATTGAGGCGTCAAAAGAGGCACTGAAGCAGCTGAAGGAGATGTATGTGGCAGCACATCAAAATAGTAACAAATAACCGATTCTTATCATGAGTATTATTGTAAATCCGCTGCCTGCGGGCACACTGCTGAAGGGTAAGTTCGACTATCGCATTGAGCGTGCTTTGGGCCAAGGCAGTTTTGGTATCACCTATCTGGCAACTGTCAGCATTGAGGGACCCTTGGGAACCATCGAGACCCCTGTGGCCATCAAGGAGTTCTATATGAAAGAAGTCAATGGCCGCGAAGGAACATCGGTTACCTCGGGCAGTCGAGGCGGCATCTACGACGACTATCGCCGTAAGTTCAAGCGTGAGGCCCAAAATTTGAGTAAACTGAAGCATCCTAATATTATCAAGGTGTCGGATGCTTTCGAGACCAACAACACGGTCTATTATGTCATGGAGTATCTGGGTGCTGGCAGTCTGGACAATCGAATTATGGCGAAAGGTCGTCTCAGTGAAGAGGAAACGTTGACTTTTGCTAAGCAGATTGGCTCTGCACTCAGTTTTATGCACGACCAGCGTATGCTACATCTTGACTTGAAACCAGCCAATATCATGATCAACGACAAGGGCGAGGCCGTACTTATCGACTTCGGTTTGTCGAAACAGTATGATCCCAATGGCGAACCCGAATCGAGTACTACCGTCGGAGGAGGCACGAAAGGCTATGCGCCCATCGAACAGGCCAACTACCATGCGGGCAACGGTTTTCCCGTGACGATGGACGTGTATGCCCTGGGTGCAACAATGTATAAGATGCTTACAGGAGTGGTACCTCCAAGTGCCTCTGATGTTCTCAATGATGGCCTTCCCAAAGACAATTTGAAACAAGCTCATGTTAGTAATAGTACAATAAATTTCATTGAGAAAGCCATGCAACCTTTGAAGAAAAACCGTTTTCAAAGCGTTGATGAGATGATGAATTATATGGTAATCAATACGGATATCGAATCAGTTGATGATGATACTGATAATTCTGGTGACGATGATACCGTTTTTGATAATAGCGACGATTCGGACAAAAAGCCATTACCGACAGAAGAAACAAAATACTCATTCAACGGCCGCCATTCTATTATAGCGTTTGTTGCCAGCTTCTTGTTTCTTAGTTTTGTAGTTAACCAATGTGGTGATTTGGAAGATCCAGATTCAGATGGTGAAACACTGTCTGTTGTTTTCTTTGTCTGTAGTATCATAGCTGTTATTTGGCTCTGGTTTAAGAGAAAGACATTCTCTATCATGCAGACAAATCGGCTTAAGCTGCTGTCAGCCGTAGCATATGTTGTCGTCTGCATCGTTTTAATGAATTGTAATTATTCTCTTATGATGCCCTATTTCATGCTTTCTTTAGGACTGCTTGCTTTCCTTACCATCGCGTTTGGTATTACCAAATCTTCTAAGACAACCAAAAAATAGAATTTTCTTGCAACAATTATTATGATAAAAGAACTTAACGGAATGACGCTCCTTATAGGCAAAGAGCCTGAGAAGGGACGATTATTGATTGCCATTGAAGGGACAAAGATGGTGGGGGCCATAGGTATGCCGGGCAGCGTGCCAAACAGCGTGAGCCGTTGTAAACCTGCAGAGGGTGTTGCTCACTGCAAAATTGTCATTGGACATGATGGCAGTCTTACGCTTTACAATCTCAAGGAGCAGAACCAGACCTTCGTAGATGGAATGAAGATTCTACAGAAACGAATAAAGGAGGATAGTAAGTTGGAGCTTGGCTGTCAGCACTATCCTCTTGCCACTGACGCTGTCCTGACTGCTGCTGCCAAGCTGTTGGGGGTGGCACCACCTCCGCCACCAGCCAAGGAATTCTCAATTCGTCACCTGCAACGTGTTTGGGATCAATACCAAACCGACCAGAAGGCGATATTAAAGAGACGTAATGACATAGCCCTAATGTCGCGTATGCCGATGGTGTTTACCCTAGGTAGTGGCGTCGTGGCTACTTTAGCAAAGACACAAGGGTGGAGTGATACAGTGTTTGGTCTCACAGTAGTCTTGTCCATCGTCGGTCTGTCATTAATGCTTTATGGCCTCTACCTCAGTGCCAATGATCAATCCATTGATAAGTTGGAGGAACTCAAGGATCAGTTTGAGAGAGACTATGTGTGCCCCAATCCCGATTGCCGTCATTATCAGGAGGGACGTAAGTACACATTACTGCTCCAAGATGGCTCATGCCGCTATTGTCGATGCAAATTCACCGACAAATAATCATTTCGTGGACTAATCTTGGCATTTCATACGGAATGCCTGAAAATATTTGGAAGGGAACGGATTTCGTCTTACCTTTGCACCATCAAACATTTACAAACCCTTTAAACAATAAAAATTATGGAAACTAAGAAACAAATGAACCCCGAAGTAAAGAACAACGTGATCACCGGTACAAGCGCAGCCGTTGGTGCAGCCGCAGGTGTAGTTATTGGCAATGTAGTATCGCCCGCTAAGGCTGAAGCTGCCGAAACGACGGATGCTGATGAAACTGTTGAAGAGCCCGTCGAACCGGAGGTGAACAATCTGAATGGACAGGAAGAACTCGATATTCCTGTTGTCGATGTGCCTGAGAACAATAACATCGACCAGCCTGTCGCTCCCGAGGAGCCTGTTGTTAACGTGACTCCCGACGAATCCGCTGCACCGAAGGACACCATCGAGGTGACTGTCAATGTGCATGTTGACAGCAATGGCCAGCCCGTGGCAACGGCCGAGGTGAAAACCAATGGCCAGGAGATTGTTGATGGTCCTGAGGTGCCTGCCACACCTGGAACAAATGATATGCCTGAGGGTGTTATTGCCTACGAGACTGTTCAGGTTGATAATGGTCAAATTATCGATGTGGCAACCATCAATGCCGATGGACAACTCATCCATGTGGTCGATGCAGACAAGGACGGGATGGCCGATGTCGCCGTAAGCGATCTCAATAACAACGGACAACTGGATGCTAACGAGGTCGAGGACATCAGCATGCATGGCGTTGATATGGCTGCCCTGGAGCAGCAAGCCGAGGCCAACCAGATGCTCATCAATGGTCCTGACTATGTAGACAATGCCAATGTCGATGAGTTTACGGCTTAAGCCACTTTCAATCAATTGTACGAACCCTTTAATCAAGCAAATGATATGAATAACGATGAGAATACTGTATTTGGCGGTCAGCAGACGCAGACCAACGACGAGAACACTGTTTTCGACAGCCCTACAACAGGTGCTGCTACTCAGGAACCCACAACATCCGAGAAAGAACCCTCGAAGCCCAGTACGCTGAAGCGCTCGGTGGCTGCCGGAGTTGGAGGTATGGCTGTAGGAGCTGGAGCTGTATACGCTGCCAATCACTTGAAGAGCGATGATCCCAAAGCCGATACCGGCAACGAAACTGACGATACCGACGACAAGAATACTGTCATAGGGGAAGATATCGAGGAGGAAAACATTGATCAGCCTGTCACTAACGAGGATGGAGAGGCCCCTGTTGAGCTAAACATCAACGTCAATGTTGATATGCCTGGCGCTGCCGCTCATGGCGCTGCCGCCCCAGCGTTTACCGGTGCTCATGCTACAAGCGTCAATGATGAAATGTCGTTCAACGAAGCCTTTGCAGCCGCACGTGCCGAGGTGGGACCTGGCGGTGTGTTCGAGTGGCATGGCCATAGCTACAACACCTACTATGCCGAGGAGGTGCAGACGGTTCAAGTGAAGCAACCTGTAGAGGTAACTGTGAATGAAGACCCCACTAATGAAGTGCCCGAGATTGAAGTGCTGGGTGTAGTCCATGATGATGAGACAGGCTACAATGTCGGTGCTGTCAACATCGACGGTACAGACGCTGTGGTCATTGACGTCGACGGCGACATGCAGTTCGACATTCTGGCTATCGATCTCAACAATGTACCCCAAGACAATGTTCCAACTGACGATAACCTCATCGAAGCCGGCGCTCCTGTAATAGTTGACGATTTGAACATAGGTCTTGATGATATGTCTGAAAACGTAACTCCTGACACCTATGAAATCTAAATTCCATCATTTTATACTCACCATGTTGCTACTGTTCATCAGCAGCAACATGAGTGGTAAGGTCTATCTGGTTTCTGTTGGCGTTGCCGATTATCCAGGCTACAAGAATGACGTTCTGCTGACGGCCAAAGATGCTGCTACGATTGCCGATGTCTATGCCAAGAATGGTAATGTGAGCTACTCGCTGTTGCAGGACCGTAAGGCCACGGTGGAACGCACTAAGAAGGCCATGAAGAAACTCTTCAGCAAAGCCACGAACCCCGACGATGTCGTTGTGTTTTTCTTTGCCGGCCACGGCTACGAGAATGGTTTCTGCTGCTACGATGGCAACATCAGCTATCAGGAGGTTCGTGAGGCTATGTCGGCCAGTCCGAGTCGCAGCAAGATGATTTTCGTCAATGCTTGCATGTCGGGTGGTCTGCGCAGTCGTGACAGTGGTATTGACAGCAATCGGAAGAACGATGATTCCAATGTGATGTTGTTGCTCAGTTCGCGCACTACCGAGTTATCTCAGGAATCGCCTGTTTTGCGCAACGGCATCTTTACCACCTGTCTGGAACGTGGACTCCGTGGTGGTGCCGATGCCAATGGCAATCGCATCATCACCGCAGCCGAGCTCTTCGACTATGTGCACAGTGGTGTTGTGAAACTCACAAAAGATCAGCAGCACCCCGTTATGTGGGGCAACTTCGACAAGAATATGACTGTTATGAAATGGTAACTTACATTTAAAGACCACTATGAATCAACTCGTCAAACTGAAATGTCCCAACTGTGGCGCCATTCTGTCGGTCAATGCTGCCGACATCGCTAATATTGACCCGACGAAGGCCACTGTCACCTGTAAGGTGTGCAACAAAAAGAACTTCCTGGCGAACTATCAGACCCAGGCCGAAAAGACACAAGCAGACGGTGAGACCCAGATCGCTGGACAAACACAGTATAGTCAGGAATCCAATCAGCATCCGGGTTCTCTGGTGCTTCAGTCCACCGGCCAGCGCTTCATCTTGAAGGAGGGCCGCCAGGTGATTGGCCGTCGCGTGAAGAGCGGCCAGTCTGATGCCGACATCGCTATCGACTGCCCTGACAACCGCATGAGCCGTTGCCACTTGGTTGTCGAGGTGCGTCAGGTAAAGGGTGAGGGTATGGTCCACTATCTCTCGCTCTATAAAGAGCACGTCAATCCCACTTTTGTCGGTAAACAGCCATTGGAGTATGGCGACTGTCTAGTGTTGCAGCCGGGCATGGTAATCCATCTGCCCAGCGTAGACCTCTGTTTTGAATTGCAGGACGATGAAGAAGGAACACAATACGACGAATCACGATGAAATACGAACTGAACGCTTATAGTATCTACGAACTGGGGCAGCGCGCCAACCAGGAAGACAGTATCTATCCCGCCCACGAGCAGATTACGGCCAGCGATCGTGTGTTCATTGTCTGCGACGGCATGGGTGGCCATGAGTCGGGCGAGGTGGCCAGCCGTATCGTCTGCGACACCATGAGCCGCCATCTCTTGCCTATTGTCGAAGCCGGCGAGGTACTAACCGATGAGCAGCTCCGCGCCGCTGTTAATGCGGCTCTCGATGCTCTTGATGCTGCCGACGATGAGCATCCGTCGGGCCCCAAAAAGATGGGCACCACCATGACCTGCGTGGTGCTGCATGAGGGTGGTTGTACCATTGCACATATTGGTGACAGCCGCGTCTATCATATCCGTCCTACGGCCGAGGGCGATGACTTTTTTCGTTATGTCACCAACGACCACTCGCTGGTCAACGAACTGGTGCGCGTGGGCGAACTGACGCCCGAGGAGGCTCGCCACTCGCGCCAGAAGAATGTTATCACCCGTGTGATGATGCCTCATCTGGAGCAGCGCCCCAAGCCCGATATCTACCACAGTGCCGACATCAAGCCGGGCGATTACTTCTATCTATGTTCCGACGGAATGCTCGAGCAGGAGGAGTACGACAATCGCTACACACGCAATAACTTCGCCTCGCTCAGCAACGATCCTGAGCAGCTTGTGCAGCGATTGCGCGAGGTGAGCAGTGAGAATCGCGACAACCATTCGGCTATTCTGGTCCGTATCTTGGCTGTCGAGGGAGAGGCCAAAGTGCCGAAGATAGTTATTCCCGATGTGGTTCCTGAACCGCCAGTGCGCAAAAAACCACTGCCGCCAATCAAATCCGTAGCGAACAACAACCGTCAGCTCCGGATGATTATCGCCGTGCTTTCGATTGTTGTGGTGCTGTTGCTTGCCTATATCCTTTTCCTGAGACCGAAGACTGCTCCTGAAAAGCCGTCAAAAGACAATGGTAAGCACAAGACTGAACAGATTGATAAGAAGTCTAAGACGCCCGCCAAAGAGCAGAAAAAGCCTGGACAGGAGAAATCAGAGGATGCCCCAGAGGAACCAGAGGATGCTAAGGAGTCTACAAAAGCAGCTTCTTTCATGGGGGCTATTAGTTCAAAGAAAAAAGGCGAGCATTCCGAGTTAGATGAAGTGAAGAAAGTAATTAAGGACAATAAAACTGAAAACAATAGAGCAAAGTCTAATTGATTTGAAGGACTCTTCCTCTTACCACGTAATCTGTAGGTAGGACTGATAATTCTTAACAATAAACCACACACATGATCGGCAAGACACTACAAAACGGGAAATACAAAATCAAGCGAGTCCTCGGACAAGGGGGATTTGGCATCACCTACGAGGGCATCCAAACGACGTTAGGACGTAAGGTGGCCATCAAGGAGTTTTTCATGAAAGACTTCTGCGAACGGGCGGGAAGCACGTCACAGGTTACTATTGTAGGCACCGAGAGCAACCGCTCCCTGGTGAATCGTTTCAAGGAGAAGTTCCTGAAGGAGGCCCAAATGATAGCCAGTCTGGACGGCACTTCCCATATCATCCGCATCTACGACATCTTTGAAGAGAACAATACTGCCTACTACGTGATGCAGTACATGGAGGATGGGTCGCTCGACTACAAGGTGAAGACGGGCGGTGCACTGCGTCAAGATGTAGCCTACGACTATATCCGTCAGATTGCCGATGCACTCGAACAGTTGCATGCCCGCCACATCATGCACCTGGACATCAAGCCCGCCAATGTGATGGTGCAGGGCGATGATATCTACCTCATCGACTTCGGTGTGTCGAAACATTACGATGCCAGTGGCGATGCCACCACGACTACGCCAGTGGGACGCAGTAAGGGTTATGCTCCGCTGGAACAGTACCGCCAGGGAGGAGTGCAGTCGTTCTCGCCCGAGACTGATATATATAGTCTCGGAGCCACTGCTTTTTTTCTTGTCACAGGCAAGACTCCCCCCGAAGCAACTGAATTGATGGAAAGACAGCTTCAGCGTCCTGCAGGTCTATCCAATTCGTTATGGAGAGCCATTAGTGCGTCGATGAACCCGAAAAAAATGGATCGTCCTCATTCTATCGCGACTTTCAAGGCTCTTCTGGGCTCGAGACCAGTTGTCAGTACAACTCGCTCCTCCACCACAATTGCTAGTAATATCAACTCGGAGGATACGGTAATTGATGCGGATGCGGTGAAGGTTAGCACAAAGAAAGGAACAGTCTCATCCTCCTATACATCATCAGATCCAGCATGGCCCTATTGGATTGCTCCCATCATTCTGGCGGTCGCCATCTTTAACGGAAAGAACGCAGATGAGAACATGGGGGCTTTTCTGATAACATTAGCTGTACTGTATGTGGTAGCCTTCGCCATCAAACGGTATAGAAATGGCTAATATCTCTGTCTCTTTAATTGAGAACGAATAATATCCCAATAACCTAAAGCGATGGAAGTCTATTCAAACATACTGCCTATTGGCAGTCAACTGAGGGGCGGTGATTACACCATTGAGCGTCATCTGGGCTCTGGTGGCTTCGGCAACACCTACTTGGTGCTCAATCGGTTGAATAAGCGGTTGGCTGTCAAGGAGTTTTTCCTCAAGGATGTCTGTGTGCGTAATGGTCGTGAGATAACGATTTCCACTCCGTCTGGAAAGGCAAACTTTGAAATCTATCGCAAGAAGTTTCAAAAGGAAGCCCTTAGAGTGAGCAAAATAAGCAATCCGCATGTGGTGAAGGTGCACGATTTGTTCGATGAGAACGGTACCACTTACTACACCATGGACTACATTGAGGGGCAGTCGCTAAAGGAGCGGATGGTTAAACAAGGCCATCCGTTCTCGGAAACTGAAGTCTTGCAGATTCTCCCTCAGTTACTCGATGCGCTGGAGTGCATTCACGGACAGCATCCCAAGCTGTTGCACTTAGACCTGAAGCCTGCGAACATCATGCAGGACCAGCAGGGTAATGTCTATCTCATTGACTTCGGTGCCAGTAAACAGGTCAGTAAAGATGATGCCACTTCCACATCAACTGGACTTACCTTCACCCAGGGCTATGCTCCCATTGAGCAGATAAATGATATAAGAGAGCATATAGGTCCCTGGACCGACTACTATGCCCTTGGTGCTACGCTCTATAACATACTGACCAATCGCTCTCCTAAGTTAATCGATAACGCTAGTTGTGAAGATGGATTTGGGTTTACCGAAAATGTAAGTCCTAAAATGCAAAATCTCATCGTTAAACTGATGAGACATAACTATAAGGATCGGCCGCAGTCAGTGGATGTGATTAGACAACTTGTACGAAATACACAAGAGTCTGTCCGTTCAAATCCTTCAACTGTTCCTACTTGGTTTAATCGCTACTCCTTGTTTTTTGAGATTTTGTTATCCATCATTGTTTTCGTTGGTATAGGGATAGGAATCTATAAACTCTTTTTAATGCGGGAAAAACCGAAACCAAGTCCTATAACTAGTAAGGTGTTTGGTTTTAAAATGTATAAGGTTAATGGTGTCTCATTCAAGATGATTCGTGTTAAGGGAGGCTCGTTCACCATGGGAGCACTTGACGAGACGAGTGGGATAACATCCAAAAATGAAAGACCTGCCCATGAGGTCATTCTTTCACCATATTATATCAGTGAAACAGAAGTAACACAAGAATTGTGGGAAGCAGTGATGGGAAAGTCAACCACTGAGGGCAAATGGTCCGCTGAATATGGGCTTGGCGATAACTTCCCTGTCTATAATGTCAGCTACGATGATTGTCTTCAGTTTATTAAGAAACTGAATGAACAGACAGGTTTGCAGTTCCGGCTTCCCACAGAGGCTGAGTGGGAATATGCCGCGCGAGGTGGAAGCAAGACGCATGGCTATTGGTATGGTGGTTCAAATGATATTGACTTTGTGGCTTGGTATAAATCAAATAGCGATAAAAAGATACATGAAGTTAAGACTAAAAAGCCTAACGAGTTGAATATTTATGATATGACAGGCAATGTCTGGGAATGGTGTCGGGATGGATGGTATCAGTATGAATCAGGCACTCAGGTGAATCCGGTACATGATTCTTTCGACGGTAAACGCATTTGCCGTGGCAGCGGTGCCAACACTAGTCAGGAAGATTGCAGGATTACTTTGCGGTCCTATGTGCCGTCAACATACGTTTCCTATGAACTTGGTTTCCGTCTCGCCCTGTCTTCGAACCCTTTTGTTGTCAATGGAATTGTTTATTGATTGTTTGCCATCTACTCTTCTTGCATAACTTTCAATAGTTTTTTTAGTCGATTGGCTGCATATCTGTTTCCTTGATCTGCAGCCTTTTGGAACCAATGTTGAGCTTTAGCATAATCTCGCACTACACCATCACCTCTCTCATAACAAGAAGCCAAATTATATTGCGCATTGGCATATCCTTGATTTGCAGACTTTTCATACCATTCAGCTGCTTTCGTGTAATCTTGCTTTACACCTTCTCCTTTGATGTAGCAATTCCCAAGATTATATTGTGCTTCTTTACTTCCCAGCTCCGCAGATTTCTCATACCAATATGCTGCTTCACTGTAATCTTGTTTTATGCCTCTTCCGTTTCGATAACAATTGCCCAAATTACATTGTGCAGCCTCGTGTCCTTGTATAGCTGCTAGGAGATACCATGAAACCGCTTGTTCGTAGTTCAACTGCACACCAACTCCATTCTCATAGCAATATCCTAAATTATATTGTGCTTGTCGATTTCCTTGCTCAGCAGCTGTTCTATACCAGTAAACTGCTTGTTCATGGTTTTTCTCCACGCCATGTCCTTTGTCATAACAAACACCTAAATAACATTGTGCTTCTGCGAATCCTTGTTCAGCTGATTTTGTAAACCACTCAACTGCATGGACATAATTTTGTTTTACTCCTTGACCTGCATAGTAACAATATCCTAAATTACATTGTGCAATTGGATGACTTTTTTCTGCGGCAGCAGTAAACAGTTCTACGGCTCTAGCAAGATTTTCTTGGACACCATATCCAAAATAGTATGTTTCACCTTTTTTGCAAATCGAATCCAGTTCCGTAAGTTGACCATCAACAGAATTCGAATGTTCCTCCATGGAACCATAGTATAACGTATTCCTTTCATATCCCGTCTGGCCAATTAAGCTTAATGGCATGATGGTCAATAGTAATATTAGTGAATTTGTTCTATGTCCAATTTTTCTCATCCTTCAAATTTTTGACAGAGTTCATTGCCGTTTTCAAAGAAATGCCTTACTATCTTAAGACATTGGTTAGGTTTTAAAAAATATTGTTATTCATTTCTTTCTGAAAAGGAGGTAACCCAGTCCACCCAGGACGCCAGCGCCAAGAACGCCATAAAGAACATATAAAAGAGGTGAGTCGCTATGGCTGCTGCCGCTGGAGTCGTCATCATCATCGTCTCCATCGTCTTCATCGTCTTCGTTGTCACTCATAGCCTCGCTTCTGCTATCATGGCCTCCTCCATTGTCATAGCTGCTTGAGGGGACCTGGCCAGCACTGTTGCGGGTGCCGTAGGCATTCTCACCATTGGCTCTGCGCTGTTCGCCGTGGTTCAGTATTTCCTTGGCCCGCTGAATGAGCTGCTCTTTCTGAGGGTTGTCTTGCTCGCCAATTTTTATTTTTCCTGCACCCTTGCAGGCAATGCAGATACCTGAGCCTTGGCATATCATGCACAGGTCTCCGTCCAGCGAGACGTTCATATAGCCACCACACTGACGGCAATTGCCTGTACCGCCACACGATGTGCAGTTCTGGTAGATGGGCACCTTGGTCATGGATTGCTTGATGAGTTCTTCGTAGGCGAAAAACTCCTCGGGTGACAGGTTGAACTGTTCCATCATGTCGTTAGCGCTATTGCTGTAGCGTTCACGGTCTCGGGCCTCTCTCTGCTCTTCAGCTGCTGAGAGCGGTACAAGCCCTCTGCCATTGCATCTGGAACAGGTGATATCACTTCTTCCATATGCATGTCCCAAACCAGCGCAGACAGGACAAGTCTTTTCGCCAGCCTGCATGTCAATCACCATGCTCATCATGAGCAATAAAAAAGCTATTCTTTTCATATACTTATAGTTCTATTGTGGTTTTTAATTAGTGGTTAAATATGTTTGGAATTACTGCCAGTCTTCTATGCTGGTTTCTGACTTGACGGTCTCAGAGATATCACTGGGAAGAAGGGGGAAGAACGTCATTCCGGTAATGCGTTCGACCTCTTTGATACTATTGATGTAGAGGTCTTTTCGCCTTGACGAATCGGTGTTACGGCGTATGAAGCCAATGCCCTTGGGCTTGCCTTTCAAGCAGAGTACAACCTTGAAGAAAGCCTCTGGCACAACAACCTTGTTGGGACCAATGGTTTCGTGCTCCTGATTGAACAGGATGGGGCCACAGACGATATATACGTCTCCGAACTTCTCAGCCCAGCGACGACAAGACATCTCTATCTGGTTCCAGTCGCCACTATTCAGGTTGGCATCCTGGGGACAGCAGTTGGTGAAAAGAAAGCTTTCATACATGGCATCTGCATCCCACTTGTTATCACCTGCAGGACACATGTGACCACGAGACCATCCACTGCCTTTGTAATCAGACAGCGTGGCTCGAGGTCCCGGCACCTGCGTGTCTTCATGCCAGGCATTGCCTGGACGGCTTACATCACCCGATGCGTGCTCTGCTGTCAGATGCCATGCCACCCAATTGGGAATCTTGTAGTCCTTGTTGTAGGATGTGGTGTAAGCTTTACGATAAAGAATCTGCTCAGACTTGTTCTTGAGCGGCAGAGGTATTTCTATCTTCCTGTTGTCTCTCAGCTGTTGTGCATAACACTGTGACCCCCATGCCATAGTGATGCATAGGGTCGCAAAGAATACAAGAAAAAAGCGTCGTTCTTTATACATGCTGCAAAAAGTTCATGGCAAAATGGCTGGACTAGCGAATAGTTTTCTGGCCTTCGCTGACAACGATGCCGCGTGTGCTGTCGTTGGCCTGTCGGCCATCGATGGTGTAGATATGGGCAGTACTGTTTGAGGGACTGCCGACAGCTGCCGTTCGGACACCTACCGAGCCCGTCTTCTCCTTATATTCCACCTGTGCCTCCTTCATCATGGTCTGAAATTCAGCGTTGGTCTGCAGTATACAGAACAGCAGACTGGCTGCCATGCGGCTGTTGTCGACATCGCTCTGCCAGTGGGCACCCAGTATCACACGGCTATAGCCGAACTCCATGCCACGCTTGTAAATCTCGGCGGCACGTTCGGGAGCAATCTGAATGAGTAGCTGTGTGATGGTCCATCCGCGCAGGGTGTGGCCTGAAGGATAGCTGCCCTCACCGCGCAGCTCGTCCTCTTCGTGCGAAGGCATGGTGTCGTTGTAGCGTTCAAACGGACGCTGACGGCTGTATTGGGCTTTCACAGCACGGCGCGTGGGATCGGTGGTGCGAAGACTCTTGTTCAGCAGGGCATAGATCTTGGGCGTTCCCTCCTTTGTCACCTCCAGCCCGAAGGCATCCTTCCAGTTGGCATAGACCTTCTCCAGGTCGTCCCATTCTGCATCGGCGATGGCTATGTTGACACGCTCTTCGTTCTCACGCTGCTGCTTGCCCCAAAGGTAGCGCACCATGTCGTAGGAGAACTCAGGACTGTCGAATGCAGGATGTGCTGGCATGCAGTCATACAGCTGGGGCATGTCGCTCAGGTTGATAAACGGTGTGGTGCCGTAGGTCGCGTTGTCCTTTTCGTACTTATCATAGTCGCCTTGGGCAAATACTGTAGATGTGCAGCACATGAGGGCTGCCAAAATAACATGCTGATAAAACTTTTTCATATCTTTCTTGTTTTATTGTCTGCAAAGATAATCACATTTATCCGAACTGCCAAAACTTTTCTTTAGAAAAAGATAGGCGAGCGACTTTTCCCTACACACAAATAGGGTTTTTCCCTGACAGAATTAGGGAAAATCCTTTGTGGGTGTGTCGGAGGATGCGTACCTTTGCAGCAGAAACAATTAATAACCAAAAACATGACGATTATGAAAAGAATGATTTTAACCGCAGCCGTAGCCGTAGCCGGTATGGTTTCTGCACAGGCACAGGATGCCAACGACACCTTTATTAAGATTGAGAACGAGAACGTTTTCTCGCATTGTTTCGAGATGTGCGACGCCAACGGCGATGGTGTGGTGACCTATGCCGAGGCTGCTGCCGCTACAAAGCTGGGACTGGACCGAGGTGGACGCTCGAACGTGGTTGAGAACTACGCGTTCCTGAAGTATTTCCCCAACCTCGAGGCGTTCTCTGTGGGCAACACACCGCTGGAGGAGATTGACTTGAGCTGTCTGACGAAGCTGAAGGTGGTGAACGTCTCTAGTGCCATGTGGCTGAAGAAGATCACCGTGGGAGGCAGTGTGGCTCCTGAGATCACAGGCGAGGAGGTGACAGGTAACAAGGTTGAGGTGGTGCTGAAGGGTGCTGGAGGCCTCACCTTCCAAGATGCCAGCATCAAGGATTTCTGCCTGCGCAACAAGGTTGATGCTAACAAGGACGGTGAGATTTCCGCCGAGGAGGCTCAGAACGTGACGTCGCTCAGCTTCATGAACTTCAAGAGTTTCATCCGCAACATCAAGTCGTACGAGGATCTGCAGTTCTTCCCCAACGTGGAGCGTCTGCATGCTGGTATGACCTATCTGGAGACGGTCGATGTGAGCGCTTGTCCCAAGCTGAAGGAACTGGACCTCAGCGACTGCCGCATGCTGAAGACCATCGTTCTGGCTAAGGGCTGCAAGCCCGAGATCAAGTATCCTGTAGCTTACAAAGGTGAGAAGGCCAAGGTGGTGTATAAATAGAAGGGAGTTAAAGAAGTTACCGCTTCGCTTGGAAGTTAAAGAATAAAAGAAAACGCTCGGAAGCTTCATGCTCCGAGCGTTTGCTTTATTGCGCCTTGTCTTGAATCAGCCGCACGTTGTTGAGTTGCAACTGTGCGGTTTTTTCGTCTATCTGCTTGTCCACCTTGTGATATATAATAGTGGTGTTGCTGATATCGATGTCGTGAACGCAGTTGAGACCTGCGATGCCACTGGCTGCGATGCCCGTCTTACAACCTCGGCATACCACGTCCGAGATATGGATGTCCTGGAAGTCGGGCGCCCATTTGCGCTCTTCGGCGGTATAGGTGGGCGTGGTGTCTTCGCTGCCTGCATGACGGTTCACGTAGTCGCACTGGAAGCTGATAGCCTCACCACTGATGTCGTTCATCATGATGCGGCTGATGAAGATTTCTTCTGAGCGACCACCACGATCAAGCGAGCTCTTGAAACGCAACCCTATGTCGGTGCCGCTGAAGGTGTTGTCTGTCACTACCATACGGCGCATGCCTGCTGCTGTCTCACTGCCAAACACGAAGCCGCCATGGGCGTGGTTCACCGTGTTGTTCTTGACGATGATGTCCTCACATCCACTGATGGGATGACTCTTCGATGGTTTGCCGCTCTTCATGCAGATACCATCGTCGCCTACGCTGACGGTAGAGTTGACAATGAGAGCCTGATGACAGTCGCTCAGGTCTATGCCGTCGCCGTTTTGCACATTCCACTCTGAACGCACAGTAACGCCGTCGATGATGACGTTCTCACAGTAGCAGGGATGCAGGTGAAAACGGGGCGCATTCTGGATGGTTACACCCTCTACGAGCACGTTCTTGCAGTCAGTAAGACGGATGAGGTCGTTGCGCATCCCCTCCTGCTGTTGAGGCGTGTCGGCAATGTCGGGGTAACCGTTCTTCATCTGCCAGGGATACCACAGGTCGCCTTTATCGTTCACCTGTCCTCCCATATCCAGATAACTCTTCCACTCTACGTCACTCATCTTCCCACGCTTGACGGGGCGCCACTGTTGTCCATTGCCGTCGATGGTTCCTTCGCCCGTAATGGCGATGTTCGTACGTTTCGACGCACGGATACAGGGATAGACGCGGCTTGCACTGGCGTTTTTGTCGAGGAAGAGCCGTTTGTCGGGCGAGAAGCAGACGATGGCGTTCTTTTCCAGATGCAACTCAATATTGTCCTTCAACATGATAGGCCCTGTGAGCCATACGCCCTGCGGCACGATGAGTCGTCCGCCACCCATCTTCGTCAGACGCGAGATGCCTTTCTCGAAAGCCTCTGTGCAGAGTGTCACGCCGTCGCCCACGCCACCATAGTCCGTGATGTTCACGACGTTGGCAGGTATCTCTACCTTTACAACAGCCTTCACCTGTGTGGGCAGGTCACTATAGTACTTGGCATAGTCGTCGGCCTTAGCCCCCATGACTAGTCCCATCAGTAGCGTTAATACAACAATCTTTTTCATGTTGGTTCATGTTATTTGTTGGCAAAGATAAGCATAAATACTGATACTTCCAAATATTATGACAGAAAAACACATTTTCTTTCTCTTTTTCTTCTTTTTCCAAAAAGTTTTGTATTTTTGCAGACGAAAACCATCATGATGTGATTCATAAGAGCCCAAAATGATAAAAGCGCAAGTCATAGACAATATCAGGCAAGTGGCCAGTAACGTTTTGCCAAAGGGTAGCAAGCTCTACCTTTATGGCTCGCGTGCCCGTGGTGACAATCGCCCCGACAGCGACTGGGATTTGCTGATATTGCTCGATAAACCTAAGTTGTCTTCTCAGGATTACGACTATGGTTATCCGTTCAGGGAATTCGGATGGGACATTGGTGAGGAAATCAGCCCACGAGCATGTCGATGACAGGGAGCTCTATCATGGTGTAGCAGCCGACGTCTCCCTGCACTCTAGCGGACGTCATCTTACCGTGCAAGAAGCGTCAGTTTACTGAGCACGGAGACGCTCCCTGCAATGCTTCGCCACCCCCATGTGTACTCACAAAACAATTTTACCCGTCTTGTCAATGAAATAACAATTGCCATTGTCATCCTCGACCAAAGCCAGCCCTTCATTGAAAGACCACGCATATTTCCACTTACAAGGAACAACCAACACACCCGTCTTGTCTATAAAGCCATACTTGTTGCTGTCGTCTTTGACAAGAGCAAGACCCTCTTTGAAAAGCTCTGTTTTTTTCCATTTACAGGGGCTGATCACCTTACCCGTCTTGTCGATAAAGCCATACTTGTCGTTGGAGTCCTTGACAACAGCTATGCCCTCTAAGAAATCCCATCCGTCTTTCCACTGGCAGGGAATGACCGCCTTACCCGTCTTGTCGATATAGCCTCGCTGGTTGTTAGCGTTCCTAACACGAGCCAGGCCTTCGCAGAAAAACCCTACACTTGTCCATTGGTGTTGGCAAGGAATGACCACCTTACCCGTCTTGTCGATATAACTATTTTTTCCTTTGGTGTCTTCGACAGGAGCCAATCCCTCGTGGAAAGACCCTGCTTCTTTCCAACTACATCGAATGACCACCTTGCCTGTCTTATCGATGAACCCCCTCTTGTATCTGGCGCCTACAACCAAAGCCAGCCCCTCGCTGAATTTCTCTACTCTTTTCCACTTACAGCTAACGACCAACTTACCAGTCTTATCGATGAAGCCATACTTGTATTTGGCACCCAAAACCATGGCCATACCCTCTCTGAAATCATCCGCATGTGTCCACTGGCAAGGAATGACTACCTTGCCAGTTTTGTCGATAAAACCCCACTTGTTGTTAGCGTCCTGGACCCTTACCAAGCCCTCAACGAAATGCCCAACATCTTTCCATTGGCAGGGACTGACTATCTTACCCGTCTTGTCGATAAAGCCATATTTGTTGTTGGCATCCCTAACTTTAATCAAGTTGTCGCTGAAAACCTCTGCAGTTTCCCATTGGCAGGGACTGATCACCTTACCAGTCTTGTCAATGAGACCCCACTTGTTGTTGTCCTCAACCGTAGCCATGCCCTCGCGGAAATCATTTGCATATTTCCACTGACAGGGAATGACCACCTTACCCGTCTTGTCGATGAAGCCCCACTTGTGGTTCGCATCCTGGACACAAGCCAGCCCCT
>Ga0310694_10002180_pt1 | contig 20593 bp, 17 predicted proteins | sample 174DNAGHGhighgp2_FD_203884 | JGI IMG/M metagenome (GOLD analysis project Ga0310694, IMG submission 203884) | Sheep rumen microbial communities from Palmerston North, Manawatu-Wanganui, New Zealand - 1742 DNA GHGhigh gp2 (v2) (version 2) | ecosystem: Host-associated > Mammals > Digestive system... | reverse complement strand
GACGTTTTCAACAAAGTAATATATTGTCGGACTTACGTCCGACCTACAAGAGCTGGCATCGGAAAAGCGAAAAAGGGGTTGACACATCAAAAAAAAAAACGATAATAGTTGTAGCCGGGAAAAAACATTCAAATAAGGTCATCCTGAACTTGTTTCAGGATCTCAGCCGCTTTCTAAAACAAAGTAAGGCTGAGATGCTGAGCAGAAACACCTCAGCATGACGACATGATGTATATTAAGGAGAATTATTTATGCAAAAAGGAAATCAGTTAAAAAGTTGTTGTAAAAAAATGCTGTCATCCCCGAACACCTGCCCCTCGTCACCCCGACCCTGCGGGCGGCAAGAACGGGGTATAGGGGCGGCCCACACGTTATATCCCGCATTACAAACTTGCGGGATGACGGAACGTGTGTGCCGCGTTGCCCGTATGGCGAACCATGGTTTCACGCTTATAGAACTCCTAGTCGTTGTTCTTATCATCGGCATATTGGCCGCGGTGGCGTTGCCGCAATATAAAAAAGCGGTTATCCGCGCACGGTATAAACAGGCTGTAATACTGGGAGATGCTTTCTTAAAAGCGCAACAAATCTATCACATGGCAAACGGTGAATATGCCACCACCTTTGATGATTTAGCCATAGACTTTCCCCCGCCCAGCCGGATGGTGAGTGCCGATAATTATGTTTACTCGTGGGGAAGCTGTAATGTGAATAATGGCAAGTTACAATGTTGGCCCACTAAAGGTCCTTGGTATCAGGCCAGCGTAGGTAATTATAATTGGTGCGTGGCCACCCATACCGACACATTATCACAACAAATATGCAAGGCAGAAACGGGAAAAACTACTTATGCCACCCATGGGGGAACTACCTACCAATACTATCGATACTGATTTACAAATACGGTTTGATTTTCTTATAAACACGCTGGGCAATTAGTTGATATCCCGCCGCGTTGGGGTGTATCATGTCGGACTTCAAACTGCGCTTGTTAAAAATTCCTTGCAAAATGCCCGGTACAAAAACCGCTTGTTTTTCTTTCGCAATTTTTTTGTAAACACGCGTATATTCTCCCATTTGCGGGCCGCCCGTATCCACGATAATCACTACCGCGCCCGCCGCTTGCACCGCATCTACAATTTGCGACACGGCCTCGGCGGCGCGGCGGGCACTCCCCCCGCGCATACGGTCGTTTCCGCCAAATTCAATCAGTACCATATCGGGGTTTTGCGCGAGCACCTCCGGCAAGCGCGTGGGCGCATTATCAGCAGTATCGCCAGACAATCCCAAATTGATGACCCGCTTGCCGCTCAAGCGTTCTAATACCGCCGGGTACGAATTTTGCACTCCCCCCGCGCCGTAACCCGCCGTCAAACTATCGCCAAATGCCACAATCGTTTGAACAGGTTTTCCGGCATTTTTGATAGTGGGTTTTCCCCCCACAAAATGCCAAATAACGGCTAAACTAATTAAAACAAGTGTCCATTTCTTCATATTTTTATTATAAAATAAAATTATGAAAATAACATTAACCAAATCCGAAATAAACACTTTATTGGATGCGGCGCAAGCGGCGCGGGAAAATTCCTATTCCCCCTACTCGCATTTTAAGGTGGGGGCGGCGGTGTTAACCGACGAAGGCCAAATTTTTTCCGGCACAAATATAGAAAATTCTTCATACGGCCTCACCGTGTGTGCCGAGCGTAATGCGCTGTTTGCCGCCGTTGGTGCGGGACAGCGACGCCTAAAAGCACTGGCACTTGTTACGCAAAAAATTGCGGGGCTGAAATTTAACTCGCCTTGCGGGGCCTGCCGGCAGGTGATGAGCGAATTTTTAGCGCCCGATACGCCCGTGTATATTGCGGTGTTAGACGGCAAAAAACGCGTTTGTTATTGCAAAAAATTCAAAGAACTCATGCCGTTTCCTTTTGATAAATTTACGGAAAAATAATTGATGAAAAATATTTTAGTTATTGGCGGAGCAGGATATATTGGTTCGCACGTGGTGCGCGCACTGGCCAAACAAAACTATGCGCCCGTCGTGTTAGACAATTTATCTAAGGGCCACCGCGAGGCCGTTTCCGCTTATCCGTTTGAACAAGGAAACCTGCAAGATAAAGCATTATTGACGGAAATTTTTCGCAAGTATCATATTGAAGCGGTTATGCACTTTGCCGCCTACATTGAAGTGGGCGAAAGCGTACAAGCCCCCGCCAAGTATTATCAAAACAATACCGCTAATGTGCTGAGTTTATTAGAAGCGATGGCGGAGAATAAAATTCCGTATTTTATTTTTTCATCTACCGCGGCTATTTTCGGCGAGCCCGTGCATGAAAAAATAGACGAAAACCACCCTACAAACCCCATTAACCCCTACGGAAAAAGTAAACTGATGGTGGAAAAAATGTTGGAAGATTTTGACGCGGCCTACGGCTTAAAATCAACTGCCTTGCGTTATTTTAACGCTAGCGGGGCCGACGATACAGGCGACATTGGCGAATCACACTCGCCCGAAACGCATTTAATTCCGCTCGTCTTACAAACCGCCGCCGGAAAACGCAAATATATCAGCGTGTTCGGTTCCGATTATCCCACCAAAGACGGCACGTGCGTACGTGATTACGTCCACGTAAACGATTTGGCACGCGCGCACATTTTAGCCCTTGAAAAAATGGCGAAAGATAACGTCAGCGAACGGTTTAATTTGGGTAGCGGTAACGGATACAGCGTAGCGCAACTTATCAGTGAGGCCCAAAAAATTACCGGCGTAGATTTTGAAGTGCGCCAAGCCCCCCGCCGTTTGGGCGACTCCGCCGTACTAATAGCCGATAGCACGAAAGCACGACGCGTGCTAGGGTGGCAGCCGCAGTACGATTTAACACGCATTATTCAAACCGCGTGGAACTGGGAACAGCACAAGAAGTATTAAAACCACTTTATCTATTTGCTTAGACCTATATACAAAATAGGTCCTTTGGCCCTTGTGCATTTGCGGCTAGATTACTACAATTAAGATATAAATTCTCAAAAGGAGACTGTATGAACAAACTATTATCTTTCCTACTCGCCACCTGCTTAATGGGTTTATTCCCGTCGGTAACACAAGCAAAAACAACGCTTGGGAACAAGCTTGAACAACAGTTGTTGCGTGCACAAGCCGCGGTGCTGTTTTCTCCATCCAAGGACCCGGCAACCTATAATAAACAACTGGCAGCGCAATATCAAGCCACTTTACTGGAACGTTTTTTGAAATACGTGAAATACAACAGCCAAAGCAGTTACACCGAGGAAATTACCCCCGGACAAATTGAAACTGCTCAAAAACTCTACCAAGAAATTAAAAAGATGGGTTATACCGACGCTTTACTGACCGAACATCATTATATTTTTGTACGCATCCCGTCCAACTTACCCGAAGGGCAAACAGCCCCCATTTTGGGTTTTAGCGGGCACTATGATGTGACGCCCGACGTTACTACCAATAATGTCAAAGCCAATGTCATTAAAAATTATCAAGGCGGAAAAATTGAACTGGGCGTCAACGCGCAAGGCGAAAAACAAGTGCTTGACCCCGATACGCCACGCGATGCGTACTTAAAAACCCAAATCGGAAAAACGATTGTTACGTCGGACGGAACGACTAACTTAGGAGCCGATGACCGCGCCGGACTTTCTATCTTAATGACGATGTTGGAAGTGTTGGCGGCACATCCGGAAAAGCAACACGGGGAAATCCAATTGGTTATTGCCCCTAACGAGGAAACCGGCGGCGCGGCGGACTATATTGCAGGTGTTCCCTACCGTCCGGAAATTGCTTTTGATTTTGACGGAAGCGTAGACGGCGAACTGATGACCGATAACTTTAACGCGTTGCAAATCCTGGTAACCGTCAAAGGGCACGAAGGCCACCAATCTAATGCCGACGGTCCGTACGTCAACCACGGCTTAGCCGCGGGGGATTTAATTAAACAGGTATATGAGGACCCCTCTATTCCGCGCCGCTTTGCCGGCAACAGCATTGTCAATGTTAATTCTACCACCGGACGCTGGTTGCGTTTACCGTCGGAAAGCCGCGGAAAAGAAGGATATTTGGACGTATTTATCCACCGCCCCGCTAACGATACTACCATCGTAGATTTCCGCGCGCGCAGTTTTGCCCAAGCGGACTTGGACCAATTGGAAAGTTTTGTGCGGGAAATTTCAAACTTTTTAGCCACTAAATATAATAAAGTAACTTTTGCGATTGAAACAAAATCTACATATAATAACGTAGGCGAGACGGCACACCCTGCCTCTTTTGAAGTTGCCAAACGCGCCTTTGAAGCGGCCGGAGTAAAAATGCGCCCCGTATCGGAACGCGCCGGAACGACGGGGGCTATCTTTGCCGCCGCTACCAAAAACGAGCCGGAAAAAATCGTCGGTTCATATATGCTTTTCACGGGGCAAAACAATATGCACTCGTACGTGGAATGGCTCAGCGTGGACGATATGAATAAATCCTTTTTAGTGGGCTTAAATTTAATTGACCAAGTGGTCTTGTTAGGAGCAGAACAGAAGTAGTATGAAGATTTTAATTGCAACGCATAATCCCCATAAGTTAAAAGAATTGTTGCACATTCTTCCCCATAAACTCAAACAGGGAACAGCGGTAGAATATGTCAGTTTGGCCGACGTCAAAGGCCTGACCTTACCGCCCGAAACCGGACGCACGTTAGAAGAAAACGCCGCCACGAAAGCGCTGTATGCGGCCAAACAAACGGGCATGATAACAATTTCGGACGATACGGGTTTGGAAGTAGACGCGCTAAACGGTCAACCGGGCTTACACACGGCCCGCTACGCCGGCGACCACGCCGATGACGACGAAAACAACCGCAAACTCTTAAGTGAATTGGAAAATAAATTACTCGCCGAGCGCACGGCCCGTTTTCGCACCGTCGCCTGTTTAGCTACCGCCAAAGGAGAAGTCCGCACGTTTGAAGGCGTGTTGGAAGGGTTTATCGGATTTGGCTACCGCGGCACAAACGGATTTGGCTATGACCCGATTTTTATGGTAGATAACGGGCAAACGGCGTTAGCGGAACTGAGCGAAGCAAAAAAAAATAAAATCAGCCACCGCGCGCTTGCGTTTACAAAACTGGCCGAGCATTTAAGCATGCAATCCCCGGCGAAATAACCGGACGAACATATATATTAACCCCCCGCCCAAAAGAGCGGGGGTTTTTTGATGAACTGACATCTAAACCACATTTTTTTCCCCTGCCAAAAGAGTATTTATTTCCGTCTGATTTCTAAAAGCACCGTCTATAAAACCGTATGTCAACAGATAACACCCACAATAAAAAGCGGTCCGAGGCCAAGAGGCGGCCCACAGGGTCCTGCCCCCGGCAAGGGAGTTGTTACGACACAAAGCAACATCACAAAAGCAGTGTGGCTACAATTAAATGAAAGCCCGCGTATAGAGTTGCCCGTACGGCGAGTACTTGACAAATCAAAAAAAAAAACGATAATAAAGAGACGAAAAAAATAAATAAAAAAAGGACGTCATCCTGAACTTGTTTCAGGATCTCACCTTGTGTCTGTTTTAGAAAGCGGTGAGATTCCAAATCAAGTTTGGAATGACAATAAATTTAAAGGAGCAAACAACATGAAAAACAAACAAGCATTTACACTTATTGAATTATTAGTCGTCGTCCTCATCATCGGCATATTGGCGGCGGTCGCGTTGCCGCAATACAAAAAAGCGGTATATAAAACCCGTTACGCTACCCTAAAAAATATGACTCAGGCCATCGCCGATGCACAAACAGTGTATTATTTAGCCAACGGCACATACGCCACCGATTTTAACGAACTTAGCATAGACACAGGCGGTGCAATATACAATTGGAATAAAGGAGTAGCAGAGTTTCCGTGGGGAACGTGTGAAATCTACTCTGGGCAATGGACTCAATGCAAAAATAATAAAATCGGTATGTGGTACAGAGTGTTTAATAGCAGCAAAACACGTCAGTGTTTAACGTTAACCCAAGATTTAAATGCCATACAAAACCAAATTTGCAAGCAAGAAACAAACGGGACACCCGTTTTTTACGGTTCAACAGAAACTCAGTGGACATATAAATGATTTTTGGCAGATGAAAAACGTCCCAAGTCGCACGGGCCAGAAAATAACAGACTACCCTTGCAAAAGATTATATGATTTTTCAAATTCGCTTTTAGTTTGCGGGATAAACAACAGACTACCATTGCAAGAGAGAAGATGATTTTTCAGATTTGAGCCGTATTGCGCGGGCAAGTGCCCCGTATAGGCGTGGTGGTAATCACGTCAAGGGGCAGGGACGCGCAAGACGGCCAAATGTGGAAAATTGTTTATCGGGAGCAAGTAACAACGGCACAAACATTTTTTAAGGTGGAGATCCTGAATCAAGTTCAGGATGACACCTTTGTTTGTGCCGTTGTACGTGTTTATAGATGTTACGAACACGCGACCTTATTTTTCTTGGCCGGTGCGGTCTTTGCGGTCAAAGTAGTGCGTATGTAACAACTCATGCGCTTTATGTCCGCCGATTTTATCAAAGATGGTGCCATACAACGCCATCACATCTTTGTTGTCTTGGGACTTATACGCCAGCTTCGCATCGTCCTCATACAATCCGGCCGCACGGTTCTTGCGGGCTTGCCAACCTTCAAATTGGGGTTGTCCGGCACCTGCCACACAACCGCCTTGACAAGACATGACTTCAATAAAGTCGTATTTGTTCTTTCCGGCTTTAATGTCGTCTAAGAGTTTGCGCGCGTTTCTTAAACCGCTCACCACGGCTACGCGTACGGTTTTTCCCGCGATGGTGAGTTCGGCTTCTTTGACAGTGCTGTTAGCGCGGAGCACGCTTAAATCAAGTTTGCCCGCGCCTTTGGGGTCCAGTTCGGCCGCGGCAAAGCGTAAGGCCGCTTCCATAACACCACCCGACGCACCGAAGATAACACCCGCACCGGTTTTGGTACCGAACGGATGGTCAAATTCTTCGTCTTGGAGATTAGCAAAATCAATGCCGGCTTCTTTAATCATGCGCGCCAAACCGACGGTCGTAACCACATGGTCCGTATCCGGGTTGCCGTTGACATAGAATTCTTCGCGTTTGACTTCGCCTTTTTTGGCCGAGCACGGCATAATCGCTACGACCACGAGGTCCTCGCGTTTGCCGCCTTTTTCTACGAAATCGGCTTTGATAACCGGGCCCATCATCTGCATCGGCGAGCGCGCCGTAGAGAGATTGGGGATAAATTCCGGCGTAAATTTTTCTACATAATTTACCCACGCCGGGCAGCAACTGGTAAGTTGCGGCATATTTTTGCCCTCGGTCAAGCGGTGTATAAATTCGGTGGCTTCCTCCACGATGGTTAAGTCAGCGGCGAAGGCCGTATCATACACGTAATCAAACCCTAACAAGCGCAGGGCCGCGGCGATTTTTCCGTCAATGCTTTTTCCTTGCGGCAAGCCGAAAATTTCTCCGAGGCCTACACGCACCGCCGGAGCAATATGCACGGCCACTTTTTTAGCCGGGTTATTGATTTCTTTGAATACTTGTTCAATTTCGCTGTTATTCGGCGCTAACGCTCCCGTCGGGCAGACGCGCGCACATTGTCCGCAAGACACACATTCGTGGCTTTCGCCCAAACCTTTATCAAACGCCGGCGTGATTTTGGCACGGTAACCGCGGAACGCAAAATCAATCGCGCCGATACCTTGTACTTCGTTGCAGATGCGTACGCAGTTACCGCACAAAATACATTTGCTGTTGTCGCGCACGAGCGCGGCAGAGGTGGTATCGCGTTTGGTTTCTTTTTGTTTGGCTTTGAAACGGATTTCCGTAATGCCCATGTCTTCGGCTAATTTTTGGAGTTTGCAGTTGCCCGATTTGGAGCAGAGCGTGCAGTTGTGATTGCCGGAGGCAAGCAACAATTCCAAATTGATACGGCGCAAGCGGCGGATTTCGTCCGTATTGATACGCACGTTCATCCCCGCGCGCGGCGCTACACAGCAAGACGCCACCACGCCCATTCCGTCCACTTCTACCAAGCACAAGCGGCACGCACCGTAGATTTCCAGTTCCGGTTGATAGCAGAACGTAGTAATATTGAAACCCGCTTTGCGGATTAGTTCCAACAGATTCCGTTCGCCTTCAATGGCTACTTTTTTACCTTCAATAATAACAAAGTTTTCTTTTTCCATAATTTCATTCCTTACGCGCCGATTTTTACTGCGCCGAATTTACACGTAGATTTGCAACTGCCGCATTTGATACATTTTTTGGGGTCAATCACGTGCGGCTTACCTACTGCGCCCGTAATGGCTTGCACCGGGCAGGCGCGTTTGCACATACCACAACCCTTGCATTTGGCCGGGTCAATTTCGTACTTGGCAAGCGCTTTGCACACGCCGGCGGGGCAGCGTTTTTCTACCACGTGGGCGAGGTATTCGTCCTTAAAGTATTTTAAGGTAGAAAGTACCGGGTTGGGCGCTGTTTTACCAAGCGCACAAAGCGATGCTTTCTGTACGGCTTTGGCTAAATCTTCCAACGTTTCTAACGTTTTCATCGTACCGCGGCCTTCGCAAATGTCGGTCAGCAAGGATAACATTTGGTCCGTTCCTTCGCGGCAGGGCACGCATTTTCCGCACGATTCGCGTTTGGTAAATTCCAAAAAGAAGCGGGCCACGTTGACCATGCAGGTTTTTTCGTTCATGACCACAAGTCCGCCCGAACCAATCATCGCGCCGGCCGATTTGAGCGAGTCAAAATCAAGCGGAACGTCATAATGTTCTTTAGTCAAACATCCGCCCGAAGGCCCACCGATTTGCGCGGCTTTGAATGCGGCCGGATTAACCGTGCCGTCGCTGTTGGTCGTACCGCCGGCCACGTCGTTAATTACTTGGCGCAAGGTCGTACCCATCGGCACTTCCACAAGCCCCGTATTGGCAATGTGACCCGTTACGGCAAAGGTCTTGGTGCCCGGGCTAGTCGGCGTACCGATTTTGGCAAAGTTTTCAGCCCCCATTTCAAACACTTTGGCTACGGTTGCCAAGGTTTCTACGTTGTTAATAACGGTGGGTTTACCAAAAAGTCCGCTGTGGGCCGGGAACGGCGGCTTTACCTTAGGCATACCGCGTTTTCCCTCTACGGAAGCGATTAAAGCGGTTTCTTCCCCGCAGACAAACGCGCCCGCGCCTTCCATGACGTTAATTTTGAAATTTTTGCCGGAGCCGAAGATATTTTCGCCCAAAATACCGAGTTCTTCGGCCTGTTTAATGGCTTTGCGCACACGCTGAATAGCAAGCGGATATTCCATACGCACGTAAATGTATCCTTCGTCAGCGCCGATAGCACGCGCGGCAATCATCATACCTTCCAAAACGGCGTTGGGGTTACCTTCCATGACGGAGCGGTCCATAAACGCACCCGGGTCGCCCTCGTCGGCGTTGCAGATAACGTATTTTTTACCTTCCGGCTCAATGCGGGCAAATTCCCATTTTTTACCGGTAGGGAAACCGCCGCCGCCACGTCCGCGAAGCCCGGATTTAATCATCTCTTGGCAGACTTGCTCAGGCGTCATTTCCAAATAAATCTTTTTGGCTTGGGCGTAACCGCCGTGCGCGATATATTCGTTGATATCTTCGGGATTGATGCGTCCGCAATCAGCAAGCAAAATGCGCTGTTGTTTGGCGTAGAATGGAATTTCGGCTACGGTTTTGGACTTTTGGTTATTGGCCGGGTTGTGGTACAACAAGCGGTCAATTACTTCGCCTTTAAGTAACGTTTTTTCAACAATTTCCGGCACGTCGGCAACTTTTACTTTTGTGTAGAAAATGTCGCCCACGCTCACCAGCGGCCCTTGCGCGCAGAAACCGCGGCAACCGCTTAAACTTAAATAATTTTCGCGGCAGCCTTTGGTTACTTCCACGCTGCAAGCAATACCGCGTTTTTCCATTTCCGTTTGGAACGCTTTGTATACGTCTAACGAGCCGCCCGCAATACAACCGGTACCGCCGCAAATGACGATACGTTTTTTAATGTTTTTGTAAGCGTCGTTAAAATCTTTTGCGATTTTTTCAATATCTTTTGTTGCCATACTTATTTGGCCTCCGCTTTGAGGACTTCATCAATAAGTTCTTCGGCCTTAGCCGGAGTAACTTGCCCGTGGACGACTTCGTCCACTACCATTACAGGTGCGAGCCCGCACGCCCCTAAACAAGATACACACTCTAACGTAAAGAGTAAATCTTCGGTCGTTTCTTGTCCGTCTTTGAGTTTGAGTTTCTTTTTGACAGCGTCAATAATACCGGCCGAACCTTTTACGTGGCAAGCCGTCCCGTTGCAAACGCGAATAATGTGTTTGCCTTTGGGCGTAATAGCGAAGTGGGCAAAAAACGTCGCCACGCCAAATACTTTAGCGGGCGAAATACCCAATTCGTTAGCAATATAACGCATGACATCTTCCGGCAGGAAGTGGTAAGCATCTTGCACTTTTTGCAAGATGGGGATTAACTTGGCGCTATCGTAATCATTTTCTTTTAAGATTTGCGCCGCGGGTGCGAATCTATCTGACATAAGTTCTCCTATAGAAATTTACTACAAAAACAAATCGTTCGTTCATTAAGACGGAAAAAACCGTCTCTTTTTATTATAGCAAAATGCACAAGGCAATAAAATAACCCACCATAAGCACGAGGCCGGTCGGCACGGCTACACGCGCCCATTCACGGCTTTTGATACCTAACTTTTCAGCCGCTACAATGTTGGGTAAATTTCCCTGCACGAGCATACTGCCAAACGCCGCCAATCCGATAACCATATACGTTAAATCGGTCGGGGAAATGGTAGGCACAATTTCAATGGCGGCAAGCGTAGCGTTGTCAATAATGACTGATACCGCATTAGCAAAAAACAGTATTTTCCCGCCGAGATGAGCTATCGTACTTTGGGCCAGCGGCCGCAAGCCCGTGCTAATCAAATGCAACGCCGCCACGAACATGTAAATATGCCATGTACGACGTAAAACGGAACTATATGTTTCTTTATCCTCGCGGATATACATTTGAAGCCCGGCTCCGGCGTGGCGCGCCGTATATCCGGCGGCTACCGCCAAAACAGCCAACCCGGGCAATATCCATCCGGAAAAATGACGTAGCAAGAAAAAGAAATCGGCGTGGTAGGGCGGCCCGGACAGGGCTTGTTTGATAACAAGACCCATCGGCTCGGCCAACGGCGTTAATACCGCCCCCAATCCGATAGCGTAGCAGGCAAAAACGGTAATAAAAACCGTTTGGCGGTGCTCCAAATTGACTACTTTTAACACTTCGGCTAACACAAGAGCCGATACCGTTACACTCACTAAAGACGACGACAACCCTAACACAAAAATCAGTAATGCAAAACTATAGCGCGGCTCCAACGCCTTAAAAAACATAAATAATACGCGGAAAATATAGCGCGAATAGTTATTAAAAATCACGCTTACCACTAATACGATAAACGCGACGTTGACGGGATATCTTAACGTTTCGTAAATAAAATCAACGCTCCAGTGTCCGCTGACGGTAACGGCTGCCGCCCCCACACCGAGTAAAAAAACCTCCAAATGGCTTTCCACCCACCGCGAAGCAAGCGGCCAAACAAGCAAGTTGATGACGATAATCCCTAACAATATATTTACCCACAACGGGGTTTGTGCCACTACGGTTTCCATATATATATTTTACTAAATTGTCGGCGATAGCGCAGAAAAACGCGCAAATTTAGTACAATAAAAAGGTAGAAAAAATCTATAGTAGTTTTAAGGAGAAAAACGACATGAAAAAAATTATTGTTTTACTCGCCGTATGCGGTTTAGCCGCTGTAACGGCGTATGCCGACGATTGCGGCTGTGCGGCTACGGACGTAACGTGTGTGAATAACTGCACGCTCACGAAAATCAGCAACTTGCGCAAAAGCGTTCAAAACCAAAAGAACGCCGCCGCGAAAAAAGTGAAAGCCGCCAAGGCCCAAAAACAAGATAATTCTGCCGCGGAAAACGCTAAAGCCCAAGCCAAAGCTAAAGCGGAAGAAGTAAAAGCCAACGCTAAAGCCCAAGCCAAGGCCAAAAAAGAAGAATTAAAAGCCAACGCTAAAGCCCAAAAAGAGCAAGCCAAACAAGAGGCCAAGGCCCAAAAAGAAGCGGCTAAAGCGCAAGCCAAACAAGCCAAAGCCGATGCCAAAGCCAAACAGGCCGAAACGAAAGCCACGGTAAAAGAAGCCAAAGCCAACGTCAAAGAGAAAAAGGCCGAAGTAAAGAAAACCACGAAAGAAGCCAAAAAGGCGTTCAAAGAAGAACAAAAAGCGTGGAAAGAATTAGCCAAATAAGTTAATTTAATATTGGCTTAAAAAGAACACACCCCCGGTAATAGTGCCGGGGGTGTTTTATTAGGGAAGTTTATATATACGCCAACTGTTCGTTTGATTTAACACACCCCGAAACAGTTGGGAACAATAACTTCCCGCTTGAGAAATCTTTGATATTTGTTCAGCGCATATAATCTCATTTCTAGCAGTAGCGGAACTTCCCCAGTTTACGGCAAAAGAAGTACCTATATATTTTCCGGAAATTCTTCCTATACCTACGCCTTCCCATCCCGGTTCATTACGTAATTCCAATGACCAATCTTCGTTAGAACGCACATCCGTTACATGATTGTTATAGAATTTTGTAGTACCTGTCCAACCGGGGGCTTCCACATCCAGTTGGTCAAATTGCGTTGGCCACGCACCATTAGCCAAATAATAAGCATTAGCCGCGTTGGTTAATGATTTTAACAGAAGTAAGGCTTGAACTCCTTTGCTTTTTTCCACCGCTTTTTGATATTGCGGCAACGCCACCGCAGCGAGTATGCCGATAATTAAAACTACTACCAATAATTCAATGAGCGTGAAACCGGAGCGAAGCGGAGCCCCGTAAGGTTTTTGTACGGGGCCTACTCCTTGCCAATTAGTCGGGTTAACACCCGACCTATAAGGGCTGCAACGAAGGTTAGCATATAGGTCGGGCGTGAGCCCGACGCAAGCCGAGACAGACGGGGTTTGATTTACGTCGGGTTTCACCCGACCTATAATTACTTTCACTGCATTTTCTTTTTCCATAATTTTCTCCTTGATAAATGTTTATCATTTAATAAAATGTAGCAAAAAAAAAAACAATGTCAAGTTTTATTTTTTTGAGCCGCAAAAAACCCGCGTCCAAAACAACATTCGGCTACCAACAAGAGCATATCGCTTTTTGCTACAATAACCCTATGGGTAAAAAACTGATTATTTTATTTATCTTAATAGGGGTTAGCGCGTTAGGGATCAATTATCATCGCGCCCTCGTTCGGGAGCGCGGCGAAAATTTAGTTTCCGATGCTTACTACGGCGATTTAGAGAGTGTGAAAGAGGATGTGGAAAATGGCGCGGCGCTTGATTTTGTGTTTTATTTTAATGACGACGAACGCGATTACACAGCCGTTTCTTTTAATGCCTTACACGCGGCCGCTTCGGGCGGTAACGAGGACGTCATTAACTATTTGCTAGACCTGGATTTAGACATCAATGCCCAAACCCCCGACGGTTGGACCCCGCTGTTTATCGCCGCGCGCGACGGACATGCCGAGGCCGCCAAATTACTCATTTTCCGCGAGGCCGACTTGAATATACAAACTAATTTGGGGGCCAGTGCCCTGCTGATGGCTGTTACCCAGCCGTATCCTACGGAAAAAGAACGCGCCGAACTGGTTACCTATATGCTCAAGCGCGGGGCCGACCCGGACTTGGCCGGAGAAAACAGTTTGCCGCCGCTTTACTTTGCGGCCACCTTACAAAAACTGCCTATCGTAGAAATTTTGTTGGAAAATAAGGCCGCCGTTACCCCGCAGTTATACGAACAGATTGCACAGTATCTGCAAAAAATAAAAACTCCGCAGACCCAAAAAATACTAGCTCTCTTAAAAAAGAAACTACCTAAACAAAAATAAAAATCTCCCGGATATGCTCCGGGAGAAACAGTAAACGGTCTAACAAGTGGTTAATTACTCCGTAACGTTTAGTTCTAATTTATTCTCGTCCAACCACGCACGTTCCGACAGCGCTTGGCGTCCAACTTCCGTTTCGGCATATTCAAGATATCTTTCCCAGTTTGGGTTAATTGTGCGCCGCGTACCTTGTTGGAGTAAAAATTCCCGCTTGTAATCGCGCGAGTTATCGCTATCAAAGGTCGGATTACTGACCCAGTTTCCTTCCGAATCTTGCATATAATCTGCTTGATATTCGTTGGTCCAACTCGCCGCCGATGAACTCCCGGAGGAATTAGGCAACGAATTGCAGTAGGTATTACCGGACGGACAACCTCCTCCTAAATACAATTTTTGCGTTGCTACCCCTTCCAACACCAGCGGACTGCTAACGTATAACTCAGCGGCTTTCAAATGGTTTTTCATGGGTATAGTCGGCAAACTATAACGCCCGGCGCCTCTATTTGTGTTCGCAGGTAGCAACTGGGCATACAAGGCTTTACCCGATAAGGTCCCGCCATTTTTTACCCAAGCGGCCGCTGCTTTTATTTGGGAGACCCCTTCAAAGTTCATGTTTGCATGATCCCCCAAGGTAATATCCCCCAAAGACGGGGCAACCGTGCCGGACAAAGTAATCGTACCGCTATTGGCCCCGCTGTTACAAAAATTCACACGGCCGCTTTGGGCTTGCGTAGTACTACTCGTTTCCAAATTGGTAAACGACCCCACCGGCGAAGATAACACCGTAGCAAACTGGATATCCTCCGCCCCACATAAACCGGCCGCCAAGGCCAAACTGACAAATCCTATAATTTTACGCATACGAATCTCCTTTCCCCATAGGGACAAAATACACTCCAACCTATTATAAGTTTAACATACGTTACACAAAATTTCAATACGCAATTCGTATATTTCTATTTCCCGCCCCGGACCAATAACGAGTATCCCTCTATGTGTCCCTGATCATCTTGCGCCGGAACAATCTCCCACTCTACGGTTTGGTAAAGTCCGCTGGGGAGCAGGATATCCAATTTGACCAGACAGGGCTCTGTCCCGCCTGTATGGCGCAAGGTTTCTAACACCTGTTTTTTTGTTTGTTCTTCATCACGGACCAGTTCCGCGAAAAATTCCCGCCCAATTAGTTTTTTCGGTTCACGCCCTAACCATTTGGACAAAGGTAAATTTACGTAAGAAATATAAAAATCTTCGCTTACCCGTAACGCCGGTAATTGCAGCGCATCCAACATCCGGGCAAAAGTTTGCCCGGCTACCGCCAACGATTTACCCGCCTGCCGCAGTTCAATACGCAGGCCCAGCAAACGGGCCATCAACCCCAGCAACTCCTCCGCCCCCGGACGGCAAGACCGGCGCGCCTCGCCGGAGACAAAACATAGGGCTCCCTCCACGCGGCCTTCCACCACAAGCGGGGCCGCCAACAACGCCCCGAAGTTTTTAGCGCGATGGATACAATGCGTACACGACAATCCCTCCATATCGGGCAATAACACCACCGCTCCGTCTGCTACGTCACGCAAACATTCCTCCACGGCAAATTCCATACCCCGTTCTATGCTCTTGCTGTTCTTAGACGCGTAAAGCACCACACTTTCCAACCGGTCTTTATGGTGTTCAAAGCGAAGCACCAATCCCATATCGGTTTGGAAAATTTGATTACCCAACGCCAACAACTGCTCCACTTGGTCGGTCAGGGATAAATCTGTTTTTTGCGACAGGCGGTATAACTCGTGTAATTGCTCGTCATATACCCGTTTTTCGGAGGCATCTTTTACCCACAAAATGGCCTCTTTTCCGCTGGCCAGCGGCGACACTTCCGCCTCGCAGTATTTGACATGATTTTCACACGGCCACTCAAATTCAAAATGCGTACTGACGTGTACGGACAAGGCCTCTTTGATAGCAAACAACGCTTGCGAGGCCGCATCTTCCGGCCAAAAGTCTCCGGGCGTTTTAGACAGAAAAACCGCTTGAGCGTGGGCATTGTCCATATCCGGCAAGTTGGAGGACACCTCCGCCACTTTCCCGCTCGCATCTACCCGCAAATACAAACCCGGCAGTGCCTGACGCAAACTGCAGAGTTCTTGCGCCTCTTTAGATGCCTCGCCCCATTTTTTCTGTTGGGAAGTCAAATTGCTGATTACCGCCAACGCCTCGTTACGTTGGGGAATATCAATTAAACTCAGCGTCACTTGCGCCATAAACGAACTACCGTCTTTACGGCGCAAAGGCAACTGCAGGGTCGCCTGTCCTTGGCGGGCCAAAGCGGATTGCGCCTTGCTCAATTCAAAAGCGGGCGATTCGTCCTCTTGGGACGGGTCAAAGAACAAATCGCCAAATTTCATTTGCGAAAGTTCTTTATGGGAATATTGGCTCTGGCAGGAAAGCCAATTATTGAGTTGTTCAATTGAGCCCAATTTCCGGTGGGTAAAATCTACCCGCAAAACTGCCCCGTCCGTTGCACTGCGAAGTGCACTCAACTGCGCGGAGCGTTCTTCCAAAATCTTCATAATTTGCAAGTGAAAGGCCAAACTGTGTAAAACAAATAACAACTGGCCGCTTTCTTCACGCACGGCCATTAAACGCACCTTACACGTTTCCAAACTGCTGCCCAGTAAAATAGTATATTCCCGGTTGGACAGTTTACCTTCTTTGCGCAGTAACCGAAAATCTTGCTCAATGAGCGGGGCATCGTCCGGATGGAACAAGCGGCGAATATCGCTTCCTTTAAGTTCGTCGGTATGCAATTGACACAACGAGCAGAACAACGGGTTACACTCGGTAATGATAAAATCATCATTACACAAAGCATACGGCTCACTGTTGGGAAGCACCAACCGTGTTTCCCCACTACCGTGGTGTTGGGGCGTTAAAAACGGCGGCAAAGGCGGCAGCGAAGCGGCCGGCTGTTCCGGTTGGGCGGGCAAGGGGCCCTCCGGGACAGTTTGTCCGTCTGCCGGTTGCCCGGCAGCGCCAAGGGCCGGAGCGGCGGGCGGGTCTTTGGGCTCTATACATACTAAATACTCTGCTTCTACAGAACCGTCTTGGACGTCGCGCTTGGCAATCGGTTCAAACCAAACCCATAAATACTGCCGGCCTGTTTTATGGATATGATCCGGGAACTGTCGTGCTATTTTGTCAAAATCAAACACATAATCGGTTTGAACGGACATCCCCTCGCGCATGGCTTTGCGTACCGAAAGCGGAATGCCGGGCCGGATATAGACATTACTATAGAATTTCTTATCGTCCTCGGTAAAACCGAATAACTTGCGCGCGGCGGCGTTCATCCGGGAGATATACCCCTTCGGAGATAAAATCAACGCCGGTAACACTTGTTTTTCAAAGGCCTGACGGAAATTGTTACGCTCTTGTTTAAGCGTACGCAATAAATTATTTTCGGCGGTAATATCGTTTAAGAAGCCCAATATCACGCGGCGCCCCAAATACTTAGCCAACACGGCCGAAAACTTAGCTTCCAGTTTTTTACCGTCTTTACGCACGAAGTGGGCCTCCAAAGAGGTGGAGCCGTCATCGTTTCCCGAACGTACCGCTTCATATTTTTCTTTTAAGAACACCCGGTGGTTTTCGGTAGAAAGGTCTAACAATTTTTTACCTTTCAACTCCTCCAAAGTATCAAACCCCAACATCGCGCAAAAAGCGTGGTTAGCATAGATGATTTTTCCGTCCTCCACCAATACAACGCCTTCGCGGGCATTTTCTACAAGCAAGGTATTTTTATCGCTTGCCTCGCGGATTTGTTTTTCCATTTTTGTTTTAGCGGTAATATCTTCCGACACTACTAACAGACAATTAGGCGTCCCGTCCGAATTAAACACCGGGGTTTTAACGGTGTGCATAATTTTAATACCTTCGTTGGCCGAGGAAACTAATTCTTGCGGAATATTCTGTTCTTTTTTATTTTCAAATACACGCAAGTCGGTTTCGCGCACAAATTCTAACTGTTCTTTGTTTAAGTCGCTACGGTAAGCACTACGCCCGATGACTTCTTGGGCCGATACGCCGAAAAGTTCTTCACTTTTCTTATTCCACAGGATATATTCCCCGTCGTAATTCTTAACTGACAACGACACCGGCAACTGGTTAATGACCGTTTGCAAGAAATTTTTGGACTCTATAAGCGCCCGTTCTTGGGCTTTTTTAACCGAGATATCCTCAACTAGCGTAATAACGCAGTTGCCCTCTTTGACCGGGGCTTTTACCAAATGCAGTAATTTCTTTTCTCCGCTGGGCGTAATATATTCTTCTTCGGGGATATCTACCGTTTTGCCGGCTTTAAGGATTTCGCGTTCGCGGTTGATGTAATTGGTTACTTGCGCATCCGTTTCATGAGCAAGGCCGCCGCGGTCATCAAAGTCGCTATCCTCAATCGGTCCGAACAATTCGGAACATTGTTTGTTGCGCAGCAACATGTGCCCGTCCTCGGCGCGGGCGTATAGCGCAATAGGCGCATTTTGGACCACGGCAGAAAAGAAACTGTTTACCCGCTCAATTTCCTGCTCTTGGGCAAGCCGTTTGGTAATATCTTCAATAATGGTTAAAACAAGCGGTTTAGGGCCGGCATCAAACAGCGGCACTTTGATAATATGCACCGTACGTTCTTTGCCGGACGAATCTACATACACTTCTCCCGGATATTCGTAGGTTTTACCTTCACGTAAAATTTGCCGTTCACGATCGTTATAACTATCCGACTCTTCTTGAGTTTGGCACTCGTGTTTTTCTTCAAGAGAATCCGGGGTTTCGTTTAAAATAGCCAAGCCCTGTTTATTGATAAAAGTAACTTTTTTATCGCAATCGCGCGTATATAAGCCGAGCGGGATGTTTTCCAAAATGGCCTGTAATAATTTTTGGCTGCGCTCCAACCCTTGTTGATGTGCCAAGCGGGACGTGATATCTTCGTAACGGCTCACCAACAACCGGGGAGCGTTTCCCACCCACGATTTGGTAATTGCCAAGCATTTTTCTGCAGCGCCCTCTTGCGCCGGGAGTGTAAAATGAGCCGGCTCCTGACGGAGTTTACCGGCTTTTAACTCCTCATCTAAGCCGTACACAAAAGCCGATAAGGTTTTAGGTAACAGTTGATAAATTATCTTTCCGCGCGCCTCTTTTGCATTCACGCCGAAAAGCCGGGAGGCCGACGCACTCCAAAATACGCATTTGCCTTGTTCATCTTGTACCGTTAACGCCCCGGACAAACCGTCTAAAATTTCTTGCAACTGTGTTTTTTGGGCTTGCAACATTTCCAACCGGGGGACTTCTTCTAACGTTACCGCCGTCCAAGGCGTTTGTCCTAATTTTTTAGCTCCCGCTTGCAACGCCACCGTTTTATGACCCGGAATTTTTACTTGCAGTATTGTTTTTTGGCCTTGTGTTTGCCAACTGTCAAATTCCTGTGCCGAAGTACCCAACACGTCCCAAACGATTTTGCCCGATAACTGCGCTTGCGTTTGCCCTAATAACTTAGCCGCGGCCTCATTATGCTGTCCGATTTTACCGTCTTGGTCTACCAGCAAAACCGCCACGGGCAATTGCTCAACAAAGGCCAACATATCGGAAGAAACAGCGTGCAAAAGATTGTTGGAAGGGTCTTTTTTTGAAAAAAACGAAAAGATATTTTTGGGCATAGTTCTTCTCCGGACAAGTGAGATACTCTTACGGTTATATATTACATAAATTCCGCCCGGTGCGCAACACAACTGCCGAACGCGCGCATAATCGCGTGCCGGGCATTGGGGTTACTAACCTTATTTCAAACTGCAAAAAATATACCCACTTTCCTAAAATTTGCTAGCATAAAGAAATGAAAAAACACGTCATTTTGTTTTTAGCGTTGGGGCTATTGTTAGCGGCAGCCCCGTACAAACCGGAAACGCTGCGTCAAAACGCGCAGTATCTATCTACCGAAGTCCCGTCGGTGGCAGACACTTGCCCCGGAAATAATATCTACACGCCGTTCTATTGCACCAAACAACAAACGCCCGGCTATACATGCTTTGACGTGGAACAAGTCCAAGGCGACCCCGTGGACAAAGAACGCTACACGTTACTGGACCAAACTATTACTACCGAACCCGTATCTGCCGAGCCACCTTGCCCGATGACAGATCTGACTTGTGAAAATTTCTTGGCCGCGCTTAACTACAATTTAGATTTTTCGTGGTTTATTGCTAATTTTCCCTCGTCGTCATTTCCGGAGTGCGGCAAAACCTATTCTTGCACACGTATTGCGTGCTTACTGGCCCAACCGCAAAGCACGCAAGAAAACCCGCTTTCCCAAAAACTATCGTGCGTGTTCAAAAAAAATCAGACGTTTTTTATCGGCGCGGAAATAACTTGCCAAAACAAAAATAAACGTACCGCCAAATAGGAACAGACATCCTAAACTGCTATAATACTTATATGGTGTGGATTCATCTTAAAACCCTTTTTTCGTTTCGTTTTTACCACCGGCTTACGTTAGCCACCCGGTGGCAA
>Ga0310694_10002178_pt1 | contig 20603 bp, 14 predicted proteins | sample 174DNAGHGhighgp2_FD_203884 | JGI IMG/M metagenome (GOLD analysis project Ga0310694, IMG submission 203884) | Sheep rumen microbial communities from Palmerston North, Manawatu-Wanganui, New Zealand - 1742 DNA GHGhigh gp2 (v2) (version 2) | ecosystem: Host-associated > Mammals > Digestive system... | reverse complement strand
GCTGCGGCTCCCGCTCCTGTCTTCCCTTCCTTCATTCCTGTTCCAAAGAATTTCCGGAGGAAGGACCGCGGTTCACGCCGCCTTTCGGACTGCGTCGGCAGCGAAAGACTTACTTCTTCGGGCGCTTTGCGCCATACAGGGAACGAGCCTGCATCCGCTTTGCAACACCGGCGGTATCCAGAGCACCGCGAATGATGTGGTAACGAACACCGGGCAGATCCCGCACACGGCCGCCGCGGATAAGCACAACGCTGTGCTCCTGCAGGTTGTGGCCGATACCCGGGATGTAGCAGGTACCTTCGATGGAGTTCGTCAGGCGGATTCTCGCGATTTTCCGCAGAGCGGAATTGGGCTTCTTGGGCGTCTGCGTTTTGACGCTCAGGCACACACCGCGCTTCTGGGGGCATCCCTGAAGAATAGGAGCGGTGGGCTTTTTGGCTGCCCTTTCACGGCCCTTACGGACAAGCTGATTAATTGTGGGCATTAGAGCACCTCCTGAATAATATCCCCAAGACCCTGCAACCCTCAGGATCTAAAAGGCAATCGTATTATCGAAGCAGCCCGGCGGCGGCGGTCGGAACATCGATTCCGCATACCATGCCAAGCTCCTTCATCGACGGGACCCTCACGCAGGGAATGCCTGCGCTTTCCGCGCTGCGCACAATCTGCTGGTAAATGAAGGTATCTGCGTCGTTCGCTGCATAAACCCGTGAGACCGTTCCTGCCTTCAGCGCACGGATCACCTGCTTTGTTCCGACAACCTTCCGGCCGCCTGCTTTCAGCATCTCCATCGTCTGAAGACCTCCTTCCGGCCCCGCCGGAGCGCACTTCAAAAGGGCGCACTCCACCCCGGGACATGATGCAACTGGACTATCATATCATCAGATTCCTTGCTTGTCAACGTTTTTCTGCGATTTCCCGGCAGTCCGGAAAGGCTTCTCATTGTCTTTCCCCGTTCCTTCCTGTATAATGGAAAAGCGGCTGCGGCCCGGGCCCTCCCGTGCGAAGCACGGCAAAGCAGCCTGCCGCCCTGCAGCACCCGCATAAAAACAAAAAGTAGAGAATGAATATGAAACATTTACGCATCCCGGCCGTCCTGCTCCTGGTCCTTTCCCTGCTCTTCCCCGCCGCTGCGGAGGAAGCCGCCACGAATCTATATGAAGTTCCAGTCTACGCGAATGTCTTCCTGGATCCGGGTTCAACGCCCGTGATCACGGAGAACAGCTATGTCAGCGAGAACATCGCCATCCACATCACGGCCCTGCGCTACGAAGTGCCTGTCGCTGCCTACACCCAGAAATGCGACGTCTTCATTGCGGATATCCGCGTGAAGGACGTCCATTCCTTCTGCCGCGCCTTCCCCGGGGCTCAATGGGGAAAGCAGAAGCAGAAGCTCGTTCCCCTGAGTGAAAGCGCCGGGGCGGTCCTCGCGATGAGCGGTGACAGCGCCAGCGACCTGTACGGCGGCTGGCTGGTTTTCAACGGCGAGATGATCCGTGACGGGAAAAAGACGCCGAAATACCACCGGGACCTGGGGATCCTCTATGAGAACGGTGAATTCGTGACCCTCGACGGAAAGGATTTCAAGACGAAAGAAAACAAGGAAGCGCTCCGCGCCTCCTTTGACCGCGGTGAAATCTGGCAGCTCTTCTATTTCGGCCCCCGCCTCCTGGACGACGAAGGCCATGCGATGAAGAAGTTCAATTCCGACGTGAACCCGGCCAATCCGCGCTCCGTCATCGGATACTACGAGCCCGGCCATTACTGCTTCGTGCAGGTGGACGGCCGGAGCACGAAAAGCAAGCTGGAGCGCGGCAAAGTCAACCGCGGCCTGACCCTGCAGAACCTCTCCGTCCTCATGGAAAAGCTCGGCTGCAAGGCTGCCTATAATCTGGACGGCGGAAAGACCTCCCAGATGTATTATGACGGCCAGGTTATCTCGACGCCCCAGAACGGTGGCCGCAAGCTGGGCGATATCGTCCTCATCAGGGAACCCGTTCCCGCGGAAGAGCCGGCGGAACAACCGGCGGAAGAGTCCGCGGAACAACCGACAGAACAACCCGCGGAACAGTCCGCGGAGCAGCCCGCAGAACAATCGGCGGAGCAGCCCGGTGCTGAACCCGCCGGCAGCCAATGAACATCAGCCGCTGAACGCAGAAAAACCCCTCTCCGGAAATCCGGAGAGGGGTTTTCTGTCAGAAGCTGTAGGAATCCTTGATCTCGATATCCTTGTAGCGCTTCATGCCTGTGCCGGCCGGGATCAGCTTGCCCAGGATGACGTTCTCCTTCAGGCCGATCAGCGGGTCGACCTTGCCGCGGATGGCGGCCTCGGTCAGCACGCGTGTGGTCTCCTGGAAGGATGCGGCGCTCAGGAAGCTTTCCGTCGCCAGGGAAGCCTTCGTGATCCCCAGCAGGATACGCTTGGCAATTGCCGGCGTGCCGCCTTCCATGATCGCCTTCCTGTTGGCTTCCTCGAAGCGGAAGATGTCCACCAGGGAACCGGTGAGCAGGTCGGTGTCTCCGCTGTCTTCCACCCGCACCTTGCGGAGCATCTGGTGGATGATGATCTCGATGTGCTTGTCGCTGACGCCGACACCCTGCAGCCGGTAAACGCTCAGGACTTCCTTCAGCAGGTATTCCTGTACGGCTTTCACGCCCAGGATCCGCAGCAGGTCGTGCGGGTTCACGGAGCCTTCGGTCAGTTCGTCGCCCGCGTTGACGTGGTCGCCTTCGGCCACTTTCAGGCGGGAACCGTAGGTGATCTGGTATGCCTTCGTTTCCTTGGGATCCTCGTCGCTGGTGATGACAAGCTCTTCCCGCTTCTTGCTCTTCTGCATGGAAACGGTGCCGGCGATTTCCGCCAGGATGGCGTCACGCTTCGGCTTGCGCGCTTCGAACAGTTCCTCGACGCGGGGAAGACCCTGTGTAATATCTTCAGCGCCTGCGATACCGCCGGTATGGAAGGTACGCATGGTCAGCTGTGTACCGGGTTCGCCGATGGCCTGTGCGGCGATGATGCCGACGGCCTCGCCGACGTCAACCTTGCCGCCGTGGGCCATGTTCTCGCCGTAGCAGCGGGCGCATACGCCGTTCTCGGTCCGGCAGGTCAGCACGGAGCGGACGCTTGCCTTCGTGATGCCGCGGGAAGCGATTTCCTTGGCCATCTTGTAATCGATCGGCTCGTTCATCCGGACCAGCACTTCGCCCGTCGCGGGATCGACGATATCCTCGGCCGCGGTCCGGCCGCGGAGGCGGTCCTCCAGCGACTCGATGGACTGCCGGCCGCTCATCAGTTCGGATACGGTGATGCCGCGGACCTTCTCTCCCCGGGATTCGAAGCAGTCTTCCTCGCGGACGATCACTTCCTGGGAAACGTCCACCAGGCGGCGGGTCAGGTAACCCGAGTCAGCGGTACGCAGCGCCGTATCGGCCAGGGACTTCCGGCTGCCGTGGGAGCTCAGGAAGAACTCCAGCACTGTCAGGCCTTCACGGAAGTTCGCGCGGATCGGCAGCTCGATGGTTTTTCCGGAAGGAGAAGCCATCAGGCCGCGCATGCCGGCCAGCTGGGACACCTGCGCGGAAGAACCGCGGGCGCCGGAGTCGGTCATCATGCGGATCGGGTTGAAGGTGTCCAGGTTCGGCAGGATCTGGTCACGCAGGTTCGTGGTGCATTTGCCCCAGATGTCGATGACGCGGTTGTACCGTTCGTCCTCGCTCAGCAGGCCGCGGCGGTAGGTGTTGTTGACCTTGCGGACGGCTTCGTCCGCTTCGGCCAGCATGGTTTCCTTGACGGCGGGCACCTTGATGTCCGCAACGGAAACCGTGATCGCGCCGACGGTGGAGTACTTGAAGCCCAGCGCCTTGATCTTGTCCAGCACCTGCGCGGTGCGGTGTTCGCCCTGGGTGTGGAAGCACTGGTCGACAATCTTGCTCAGCTGCTTCTTGCCGACGAGTTCGTCGATCTCCAGCTCGAACATATCCTCCAGGCATTCCCGTTTCCGGAAGCCCAGGTTCTGCGGCAGCGCGTCGTTGAAGATCAGGCGGCCCAGGGTGGTGTCGATGATCTTGTGTCCTGTTTCGCCGTTGAAGGTGCGCTCGATGCGGACCTTGATCGGGCTCTGCAGGGTAATCTGGCCCAGCGCGTACGCCATTTCCGCCTCATCCTTGGAGCAGAAGACCCTTCCGGATCCCTTGGCGCCTTCGTGGATGATCGTCAGGTAGTAGCAGCCGATAACCATGTCCTGGGAGGGCGAGATGACCGGACGGCCGTCCTGCGGCTTCAGGATATTGTTGTGGGCCAGCATCAGGAAGCGGGCTTCCGCCTGCGCTTCCAGGCTCAGCGGAACGTGCACGGCCATCTGGTCGCCGTCGAAGTCGGCGTTGAAGGCGGTACAGGCCAGCGGATGCAGCTTGATGGCCTTGCCTTCGACCAGGATCGGCTCGAACGCCTGGATACCCAGGCGGTGCAGCGTGGGCGCGCGGTTCAGCAGCACCGGATGGTCGCGGATAACCTCTTCCAGGATATCCCACACCTCGGGGCGTACCTTTTCGACGGCGCGTTTCGCGCTCTTGATGTTATGGGAATGCTTCAGGTTCACCAGCCGCTCCATGACGAAGGGCTTGAACAGCTCCAGCGCCATTTCCTTCGGCAGGCCGCACTGGTACAGCTTCAGTTCGGGGCCGACGACGATAACGCTGCGGCCGGAATAGTCGACGCGCTTGCCCAGCAGGTTCTGGCGGAAACGTCCCTGTTTGCCCCTCAGCAGGTCGCTCAGGGATTTCAAGGCGCGGTTTCCGGGGCCGGTCACGGGGCGTCCGCGGCGGCCGTTGTCAATCAGGGCGTCGACAGATTCCTGCAGCATGCGCTTTTCGTTCCGGACGATGATGTCCGGCGCGCCCAGCTCCAGCAGCCTCTTCAGGCGGTTGTTCCGGTTGATAACCCGGCGGTACAGGTCGTTCAGGTCGGACGTGGCGAACCGGCCGCCGTCCAGCTGGATCAGGGGCCGCAGGTCCGGCGGAATGACGGGCACCACGGTCAGGATCATCCACTCGGGCTTGTTATGGCTGGTGCGGAAGGACTCGACGACCTCCAGGCGCTTCACGGCGCGTGCGCGCTTCTGGCCTTCGGTCTCCCGGTCCCTCTCCTTTTCGGTCAGCTGGGCGATCTCCGCCTTGAGGTCGGCGGACATCTTGTCCAGGTCCAGCTCCATCAGCAGGTCACGGATCGCTTCCGCGCCCATCTTGGCAACGAAGGAGCCTTTGCCGCACTTCGCTTCGATCTCGCGGTAGCGGGCGTCGTTGATCAGCTCCAGGCGCTTCAGGCCGGTCTCCTCGGAGTTGCCGGGATCCAGCACGATGAAGTTCGCGAAATACAGCACCTTCTCCAGGTTCCTGGGGGAGATGTCCAGCAGCATGCCCATCCGGCTGGGAATGCCCTTGAAGTACCAGATGTGGCTGACAGGGGCGGCCAGCTGGATATGGCCCATGCGCTCGCGGCGCACCTTTGCGCGGGTGACCTGCACGCCGCACTTGTCGCAGATCTTGTCCTTGTCCTTGAATTTGATCCGCTTGTATTTTCCGCAGTTGCACTCCCAGTCCTTGGTCGGCCCGAAGATGCGTTCGCAGTACAGGCCGTCCCGTTCGGGCTTCAGCGTGCGGTAGTTGATCGTTTCAGGCTTGGTCACTTCACCGTGGGACCACGCGAGAATCTGCTCAGGGGAAGCCATGCCGATCTGAATGGAATCCAGGTTGGAAAGTTCGAACAAAGGGTCCACTCCCTTCAAAATCTACTAATCACTGTCCACGTAGTCACAAGCCGTTATCAGATATCGTCGTCCAGGTTCAGGTCGGACAGGTCGTCCACATTGAAGTCCTCAATGTCTCCCGCGTCCTTATCGTCCAGGCTGAAATGGCCTTCGTCGCTGTCGTCAAGCGCTTTGCCGAAGTCCAGGTCGTCCTCGGACATGCTGAAGGCTTCGTCTGCCGCTTCGTCCAGGTTCTCGTCCTCCTGCGCTTCGGAAACTTCCTCGGCGGAAGGCGCGGATACCGCGGGGCGTACCGGCGGTTCGGGCTGTGCCATGTCTTCGGGGTCGAGCTCCGGAATGATGATCTCGTTCTTCTGGGCATCCAGCACGCGGACGTCCAGGCTCAGCGCCTGCATTTCCTTCAGCAGGACCTTGAAGCTCTCCGGCACGCCGGGTGTCGGGATGTTCTGGCCCTTGATGATGGCTTCGTAGGTCTTGACGCGGCCGACGGTATCGTCGCTCTTCACCGTCAGGATTTCCTGCAGGGTGTTCGCGGCGCCGTAAGCTTCCAGGGCCCACACTTCCATTTCGCCGAAGCGCTGTCCGCCGAACTGGGCCTTGCCGCCCAGGGGCTGCTGTGTCACCAGGCTGTAGGGGCCGGTGGAACGTGCGTGCATCTTGTCGTCAACCAGGTGGTGCAGCTTCAGGAAGTACATGATACCGACGGTAACCGGGTTCTCGAAGTAGTCGCCCGTGCGGCCGTCCCGCACGCGGATCTTGCCCTGGCGGAAGAGTTCCTTCCCTTCCTCGTCCAGGTCGAGGCGCAGCGGCTTCCCGTTGTGGAAGTGGTATTCGTTCACATGCGGGTCGTTCTCGTCTTCCGGGGCGGCCATCTTGGCTTCCGCCTTCTCGAGGTGCTCCAGGATTTCCTCGTAGGTTGCGCCGTCAAACACGGGGGTGGCAATGTGCCAGCCCAGCGCGCGGCATGCAAGTCCGAGGTGCACTTCCAGCACCTGTCCGAGGTTCATACGGGAGGGAACGCCCAGGGGGTTCAGCACGATCTGCAGCGGCGTACCGTCCGGCAGGAAGGGCATGTCCTCTTCGCGCAGGATGCGGGAAACGACGCCCTTGTTTCCGTGGCGGCCGGCCATCTTGTCGCCCACGGAGATCTTCCGCTTCTGGGCGATGTAGATCCGTACCATTTCGTTCACGCCGGGGCTCAGTTCGTCCTTGTTCTCCCGCGTGAACACTTTGACGTCCACGACGATACCGCCTTCACCGTGCGGCACCCGCAGGGAGGTGTCGCGCACCTCGCGGGCCTTCTCGCCGAAGATGGCGCGCAGCAGGCGCTCTTCCGCCGTCAGCTCGGTTTCTCCCTTCGGGGTCACCTTGCCGACCAGGATGTCGCCGGCGTGCACTTCAGCGCCGATGCGGACGATGCCGCCGTCGTCCAGGTCCTTGATGGCGTCGTCGGAGATGTTCGGGATATCCCGCGTGATCTCTTCCGGCCCCAGTTTGGTTTCCCGGGCTTCGCTTTCAAACTCCTCGATGTGGATCGAGGTGTAGATATCTTCCTTGACCAGCTTCTCGCTCAGCAGGACGGCGTCTTCGTAGTTGTAGCCTTCCCATGTCATGAAGCCGATCAGCGCGTTCCGGCCGAGGCCGATCTCGCCCTTCTCCGTGGAGGGGCCGTCCGCCAGCAGGTCGCCCTTCTCAATCTTCTGGCCGGCGGAAACCACCGGGCGCTGGTTGATACAGGTGCTCTGGTTGGAACGTGCAAACTTGGTCAGGATGTAGGTGTGCCTTTCGCCGAAGTTGTCGCGGATCACGATGTGGTCAGCGTCAACCTTCTCGACGACGCCGTCCTCGTTGGCGAGGATGACGACGCCGGAGTCATGCGCCGCGCGGTATTCCATACCGGTGGCGACCACGGGCGCTTCGGGCACCAGCAGCGGCACGGCCTGCCGCTGCATGTTGGATCCCATCAGGGCGCGGGTCGCGTCGTCGTTTTCGAGGAACGGGACCATGCCCGTCGCGACGGAAACAACCTGCCGCGGGCTCACATCGATGTAGTCCACCATGGAAACGGGAACCTCGATGATTTCAGCCTTGTCACGCACGGTGATCCGGTCGTTGACGAAGGTGCCGTCCTCGTTCAGCCGCTCGTTCGCGGTGGCGACCTTGTACAGGTCTTCCTCGTCCGCCGTCATGTAGACGATCTCGTCCGTGACGCGGCCGTTCTCCTTGTCCACCCGGCGGTACGGGGCTTCGATGAAGCCGTATTCGTTGATGCGGGCGTAGGTGGCCAGTGAACCGATCAGGCCGATGTTCGGGCCTTCAGGCGTCTCGATCGGGCAGATACGGGCGTAATGGCTGTAGTGCACGTCGCGGACTTCGAAGGAAGCGCGGTCGCGGTTCAGGCCGCCGGGGCCCAGTGCGCTCAGGCGGCGCTTGTGGGTCAGCTCGGCCAGCGGGTTCGGCTGATCCATGAACTGGCTCAGCTGGGAGGATCCGAAGAATTCCTTGATCGCCGCGCTCACCGGGCGGATGTTGATCAGGTCGCCGGGCTTGATATCCCCGCTGTCCTGGATGGACATGCGCTCGCGGACCACGCGCTCCAGGCGGCTCAGGCCGATCCGGATCTGGTTCTGCAGCAGCTCGCCGACGCTGCGCAGGCGGCGGTTGCCCAGGTGGTCGATATCGTCGGTCGTGCCGATGCCGAAGGGCAGGCCGAGCATGTAGTTCACGGAGGAAACGATATCGTCCGGAATGATGTGCTTCGGCACAAGGGCTGCGGCGTTCTCCTTGACCGCCTCAAACAGCTCGTCCTCCGTCACGGATGCCATGATTTCCTTCAGGGTGGGCAGGTGAACCATCTCCAGGATGCCCGCTTCCTTCGGGTCGAAGGGCAGGTAGGCGGAAGCGTCCACGAAGTTGTTGCCGACGACCTTGCGGATCTGGCCTTCGCAGTCGAGGCTCACGCTGTTGACGCCGGCGTTCTGGATTTCGCGCGCGACGTTCAGGGCGATGGTGTCGCCTTTCTTGACCATGATCTCCCCTGTCTGGGGATTCACGATATCTTCCGCCGCGACGTGGCCGTTGATGCGGGTCGCGATGGAAAGCTTCTTATTATACTTGTAGCGGCCCACGCGCATGAGGTCGTAGCGCTTGGGATCAAAGAAGAGGGAGTTGAAAAGGTTGGTGGCGCTTTCGAGGCTGGCGGGCTCGCCGGGCTTCTGGCGCTTGTAGATTTCAATCAGGCCCTCGTCGCGGCTCTTGGCGTTGTCTCCCTTTTCGATCGTCGCGGACAGGCGTTCGTCCTCGCCCATCAGGTCGATGATCTCGGCGTCGCTGCCGTATCCGAGCGCGCGCAGGATCACCGTAATGGGCAGTTTGCGGGCGCGGTCAATCCGGACCCACAGCACGTCGTTGGAGTCCGTCTCGTATTCCAGCCAGGCGCCCCGGTTCGGGATGATCTGGGAGGAGTACAGCTCTTTGCCGGCCTTGTCCCGCGCCACGTCGAAATAGACGCCCGGGGAGCGGACCAGCTGGCTGACGATGACACGCTCGGCGCCGTTGATGATGAACGTGCCGTGGTCGGTCATAAGGGGGAAGTCGCCCATGAAAACGTCGGATTCCTTGATCTCGCCGGTCTCCTTGTTCTTCAGCCGGACGAACACCTTCAGCGGGGCTGCGTAGGTGATATCGCGTTCGCGGCAGCGGGCAACAGAGTTCTTCGGCTCGTCGAGGGAATAATCGACGAACTCAAGCACCAGGTTGCCGTTATAGTCGGTGATCGGAGAGACGTCGTTCAGTACTTCGCGCAGATCGGTATCGAGAAAGCGTTGATAAGAGTTCTTCTGAACTTCAATCAGGTTGGGCATTTCCAGAACTTCATCAATGCGTGAGAAGCTCATTCTCTTGCGGAGCTTCCCCATGGAGACCTCGTGTACCATGTTATGAAATCACCCCTTATTCTATCACGCAGGCACCGTCCCCGCCGCCCGTCAAAATCAGTCTTGCTTTTCACACTTTTTGTGTGTAAAATAAGGAAGTCCTACCGGCAGGCATACTGCGGGACGATACTGATGCAATTGTAAAGTTTATCATGTTATCCGTGGTATGTCAATGCCGAATTTTTTATTGTCATTCTGTCGGTTTCCCTGTCATCCAGAGCGAAGTCGAGGGATCTCAATACCAGTAAGTCACCCCCTTGTCATCCCGAGCGAAGTCGAGGGATCTCACCCCAATAAAGCAAAAGGAACATCACCACATGAAAAAGTATCTTTCTCTCCTCCTCATCCTGGCCCTCCTCTTCTCCTTCGCCCTCGCCGAAGGCAATTCCGACTTCCTGGTGGAGCCGGAAACCCCGGTTCCCGCGAAAATCCATGAAGCCCCCGCCCCAACCAAGGAGCCGCCAATGCTCGTGGATAAAACCCAGAAGGGCCAGAAAACAAACGTGCAGTTCATGCTCGACGCGAAGCTCCTGCATATCTGGTTCCCAATCATCCAGAATGCGGATGAAGCGGTCCTGCTTTATGACGGCGAAGTCTGGCTCATCGACTGCGGTACCGACAAGATGGCCGCCAACGGTGTCGACCTGATGAACCGCCTCGGCATCACAAAGATCGATAAGCTTTTCAATTCTCATATCCACCCGGACCACCTGGACGGTCTCCAGGTAACCAACGAAGTTTTCCCGGTGAAGGAGCTGCTCATCAGCGAAACCTTTCTCCGGTTCAAAAAGCCCTATAACGAAACGACCGAAAAAGCCCTGGCCTACTGTGAAACAGCCGGGATCCCGATCACCCAGTTCGGGGACGGCGCCGTCTTTGCCATGGGCGACGGCGGGGTAACGCTCACCTTCTGGGTCAATGACTTCGACGGCAAAACGAATCACCTGAACGATGCCAGCGCGATCACCATGGTGCAGTTCGGCGACCGCCGGATCCTCTTCATGGCCGATATGGACAAAACCGGCCAGGATACGTTCCTCCGCCGCAAGCCGAATGAGGATATCCACGCGGAAATCGTCAAGTATCCCCACCACGGCAAGCATGCCCTCTTCGATAAGTTTTATGAGAAGCTCAAGCCCTCCCTCGCCATCGTCACCAACAAGGACCTCGGCAAGGAAGGCGACAAATGGGGCGTCGTTCCCTACATGATCCGCAGCAAAAAGATCCCGGTCATCTACACCGGCGCCAATGAACAGTACATCCATCTCGTCACCGACGGCCACACCTGGCTCGTCGAATACGTAAAACCGGACGAAGTCACCTCCATCCAGTAATTGTCATCCCGGGTAAATCAAAAATCCCCTGCGAATCCATCCCCTCTCAATTCCCCCGCTCTCTCTCAATGTCATCCTGAGCAAGGCCGCCAGGCCGCGTTGGTTTTTCGCGCCCGGAAAACAGTCCTGTGGACTGTTTTCAGAGAAAAACGGGCGGCAACCCAGGCAGGATCTCTGGTAACGAAAAAAGGCTGTGAACGCTCACAGCCTTTTTTCGTCGCAAAATCTTACTTCACAAAAGTCCTGATCCGGATAATGCCCTGCAGCTCCGCCAGCGTGTTCAGCGCGTGCGCGGAAGGCAGTTCCGCCATCTCCATGACCGTCACGGACATGTCCTTCTTGCTCTTGTTAATCATATTCTCGATGTTGATTCCTTCCTTCGCCGCGGCAGCGGTGATGTTCGAAATCATGTTCGGAATATTCTCATGCAGCACCAGCACACGGACAGCTTCCGGCTCAGCCAGCTGCACTTCGGGATAGTTCACGCTGTTGTGGATGCTGCCGAATTCGAGGTAATCCCGGATCTCGGCCGCCGCCATCCTCGCGCAGTTCTCTTCGCTCTCCGGCGTGCTCGCGCCCAGGTGCGGAATGCAGACCACCTTGTCTGTCCCGATCAGCTCGTCGCTCGGGAAGTCCGTCACGTAGCTGCTCAGCTTGCCGCTGGCCAGTGCCGCTTTGACGTCTTCGGCGTTCGCGATTTCACCGCGGCTGAAGTTCAGGATGCCGGCGCCGTCCTTCATCTTCGCGATCTTCTCCGCGTTGACGGTGCCCCTGGTCTTGTCGTTCAGCGGGATATGGAAGGTAATGTAGTCCGCCTGCGCGATCACTTCGTCTTCGCTCGCCGCCCGGTGGATGGATGTGCTCAGGCTCCATGCGCTCTCGACGGTGATACCCGGGTCGTAGCCGATGACGTTCATGCCCAGGCCGCGGCTCGCGGCGTTCGCCACGATGGAGCCGATGGCGCCCAGGCCGATAACGCCCAGCGTCTTGCCCCGCATTTCGGGTCCGACGAACTGGCTCTTGCCCTTCTCAACCAGCTTGCCGACTTCATCGCCCTTCCCTTTCAGGGTCTTGGCCCATTCGATGCCGCCGGCGATGTTCCGCCCGCTCAGCAGCAGGCCGCAGATCACCAGCTCAGCCACGGCGTTTGCGTTCGCGCCGGGCGTGTTGAATACCACGATGCCTTCCTTTGAGCACTTATCCAGCGGAATGTTGTTCACGCCGGCGCCTGCCCGGCCGATGGCCAGCAGTTCCTTGTTGAACTCCATGTCGTGCATCGCGGCGCTGCGCACCAGGATCGCGTCCGGCACCGGCTCGTCCTTGCTCACCGTGTACATGTCCGCGCTCAGCTGCGTATGGATGATATCCGAAATAGCGTTCAGCGTCTGAATCTTGTACATTACAGATTCTCCTTCTCAAACTTCTTCATGAACTCGACCAGCTTCTTAACACCGTCAATCGGCATCGCATTGTAAATGCTGGCCCTCATGCCGCCGACACTCCTGTGTCCCTTCAGGTTCACAAGGCCTTCCGCCGCAGCGGCCTTGACGAACGCGGCGTCCTTGTCGGCATCGCCCGTGACGAAGGTCACGTTCATCCGGCTGCGGTACTTCGGCTGGGCGGTCGCCTTGAACAGCTTGCTGTTGTCCAGGAAGTCGTACAGCATGGCAGCCTTCTCGATGTTCACCTTTTCGATGGCCTTGACGCCGCCGATGCTCTTCAGCCAGTCAAAGGTCAGTCCCGCCAGGTAGATGCCCCAGGTGTTCGGGGTGTTGTACATGCTGGCCTTCTCCACCTGCACGGTCCAGTTCAGCAGCTTCGGGCAGATGTCCATGGCCTTGCCCAGCAGGTCGTGCCGGATCACCATCAGGCACAGGCCGCTCGGTCCGATGTTCTTCTGCGCGCCGGCATAGATCACGCCGTACTTGCTGACGTCCATTTCCTCGGAGAGGATCATGCTGCTCGCGTCGCACACGATGGGCGCCTTGCACTTGGGCAGTTCCACGTAGCGCGTGCCGTAGATCGTGTTGTTCTGGGTAATGTGCACGTAATCCGCGTCGTCGTTGAATTTGATCGCGTTCACATCCGGCACATAGGTGTACACGTCTTCACGGCTGGAAGCGACGACGCTGACTTCGCCGTAGCGCTTGCCTTCCTCCGCCGCCAGATGGGCGAAGTTGCCGCTGTCGATGTAGTCAGCCTTTTTGTTCACCATCAGGTTCAGCGGAACCGCGGAAAACTGCTGCGTCGCGCCGCCCTGCACAAAGATCACGTCGTAATCGTCGCCGATATTCATCAGTTCCCGGATGTCCGCCACGGTCTTATCATAAATATCGGTATACATCTTGCTGCGATGGCTCATCTCCATCACGGACATACCCGTATTGCCGTAGCAGATCAGATCCTTCTGCGCCTTTTCAAGGACGGGCAGTGCCAGCTGGGAAGGTCCCGGGGAGAAGTTGTATACGCGTTCCATGTTTCATTCCTCCAAATTCTTGATCGGGACGTTTTCGTCCCACTGGGTTACATTTGAACCACGCCCCATATTATGCACACTTCCCCTGCCCTTGTCAATAGTAAAACAATACAAAAGCAGCGTTCTGAACACGGGCGGAACACGGGGACGGTTCTTTGCGTTCCGAAAAGCGCAGCCGGAGGAACACGGGGACGGTTCTTTGCGTTCCGAAAAGCGCAGCCGGAACGCAAAGAACCGTCCCCTGCGTTCCGTCTTTCCGCATCGAAGCAGCAAAAAACGAAGTCAATCGACTTCGTTCACTGTCAGGACGCCCTCAACCACCCGGAACCGGACCTGCTTTCCCCCGAATCCGAAGGCATATTCCCTGTCTCCGCTGTCCTGGTACGCCGGCCTCGGATCTTCTTTCAGCACGGCTTCCAGCGCCCGTTTTTCTTCCGGGGAGAGCTTTTGGGCCGCCTGCTCGCCAAACCGGACCTCCACCGTCCGCTTCTTGGTATAATCCGTAAACCCCCCGGTAGCTTCCGGTTTGCAGTCCGCGTAAGGCAGGTACGGCTTGATATCATAAATCGGCGTGCCGTTCACCAGGTCCGCCCCGGCGACCTTCAGCACCAGCCCCTCCGCCGTTTTCTCGACCCCGGTCAGCCTGACGCAGCTCAGCCCGATCGCGTTCGGCCGGAACGGCGACCGTGTCGCAAAAACGCCGACCCGCCTGTTTCCCCCGAGCCTCGGCGGCCGCACCGTCGGGGACCAGTCCTTCCGCACAGCCCGGTCAAATCCCCAGATCAGCCACAGGTGGGAGAATTCCTCAATGCCCCGCAAAGCCTCCGCGACCCGGTACTTCTCCTCGAAAACGATCGTGGAAACAACCTCTTCTGCCAGTCCGCTCTGCCGCGGCACACCGAATTTCTCGTCGTAAGCATTCCGGATCCTTGCAATGATTTCCATATGGCCTATACCCTCAAAAAGGGCGGCGGGGTCTCGCCCCGCCGTCCGTCATCTTACATAATAACCACAATCTTGTTGTCATCCTTAAGTTCGCTCTCCGGGATCAGTCCCGCTTCGCGTTCAACGCCGTTCAGGATGTACTTGCTCGGTTTCCCTTCCTTGTGTGCCAGGTTGTTGACGGTAATATGCAGCTTCTTGCCGCGGAAGGTCTTCTCCATTGTGAAGCCGTCCCATTCCGACGGAATGGCGGGCGAAATCTCGATGCCCTTCGTCGTGGGCCGCAGGCCCAGGATACCCTCGACGCAGCCGACCATGACCGTGCTGGCGGTACCTGTCAGCCAGTGCACATGGCTCCGGCCCGCGAAGGGGCTCTCGTGCCCTTCAATGAACTGGCCGTGCACGTAAGGCTCGATCACGCGCCTGTCGGCGTCTTCGTTGAAGCTGGCGGGGCTGCTTTCCTGGAAGTACTGGAATGCCCGGTTCCCGTGGCCGACCAGCGCTTCCGCCAGGATCGCCCATCCCTGGGTCTGGCAGAAGATACCGGCGTTTTCCTTCGTGCCCGGGTTGAACAGCCGCATCCGCGCGCCTTCGAAGTATTCGTAGCGGTAGCTGGGCTGCATGAGCTCCAGTCCGTAGGGTGTGTTCAGCTTTTTGTTTGCGGTCTCGAGCACGGCTTCCGCCTGTTCCGGCGTTGCCGCGCGGCTGATTACCGCCCAGCTCTGGGGGTTCAGCCAGGTCGCCGCTTCCTTGTCGTTCCGGCTGCCGATGATGTCGCCCGTATCCCGGAATCCGCGGATGAACTGGTCGCCTTCGAAGCACTTTTCGTTCAGGATCTTCAGCAGCTTCGTCGCGGTCTCGTCCAGGTACTTGACGTACTCCGGCTCGTTCTCGCAGAATTCCTTCATGATGTTCAGCGCGTAATACAGTTGGAACGCGACGAACGTGCTCTCGCCCTGGGATCCCAGTACCAGGCAGTCGTTCCAGTCTGCGTGCAGGCCTGCCGGCATGCCGTGCGGTCCGAGGTGTGTCATGCTGAAGTTGATGGCCCGCTTCAGGTGTTCGCGTACCGTGCCGACGTCCTTGTCAGCGAAGGGGATCTCCTCGTCCAGGTAGGCAACGTTGCCCGTCTCGGCGATGTATTTGTACACCGTCGGGAACAGCCACAGCGCGTCGTCCGCGCGGTAGCTCGGATGGCCCGTCTCCTTGACGTAGCTGTCATCGTCCGGCGTGTTCTCGTGCCCCGCGTTATGGGAATACTTAACCAGCGGCAGGCCTGCGCCGTGGTGCACCTGTGCGCTCAGCATGAAGGTCAGCTGCTTGCGCGCCAGTTCCGGATCCAGGTGCATGATGCCCTGGATATCCTGCACGGTGTCGCGGTATCCGTATCCGTTCCGCTCTCCGCAGTAGATCAGGCTGGCTGCCCGGCTCCACACGAACGTCGTGAAGCACTGGAAGGCGTTCCAGGTGTTGACCATCGCGTCAAACTTGCTGTCCGGCGTGTTGATCTTCAGGTTCGCCAGCTCTCCGTGCCAGTAGGTGATCAGCTCCTGCAGTTCCTTCTCGACCGTCTCCGCGCATTTTGCGTAGCGGTCCATGATCTTCTTCGCATCAAAGACATTCTTCTGCCCCAGCAGGAACGCGGCGGACTTCTCCTCGCCCGCGCCGAGCTCGAGTTCAAACTGCAGCGCGCCGCAGGGATTTCCGTTGTAGTTCAGGCTGTCATCGCATTTGCCGTCGAGCACTGCCTGGGGTTTGTCGAACCTGTTCCGTCCGAGGAACTGCTCCCTGCGTCCGGTATAGGATGCAACCGGCGCGCCGGCCAGGCCGAAGAAACGCTCCCGTCCTGTGGTGCCGTCCGGGTTCGGATAGTTGAATTCATTGATCTGCTCCAGGATGAAGCTGTCGTGGAACTCCGTCTTGGTGATGAACTGCGTGTACTGCATGTTCACCAGGTCCTGGGTATAGAAGCTTTCCGTCGTCAGCTCCGCGTATCCGAATACCGCGATCTTCCGCGGCCGGTCCGTCAGGTTCTCGACGCTGATCCGCCACACTTCGTGCGTCGCGCCCATGGGCACATAGTACAGGGCCTTGCTCCGGATCCCGTTGTATTCGCTGACGATCTCGGTGTAGCTCGTGCCGTGGTGCGTCTCGGTCTTGTATTCTTCCAGGGGCTTTGCCACAGGCCTCCAGCTTGCGCTCCAGAAGTCCCCGCTCTCCTCGTCCCGCAGGTAAATATACCGGCCGGGTTCGTCAAACTGGTTGAAGATATACCGGAGGATTCGGCCGGCTGCGCCGCTCTTTACAAAGCTGTAGCCGCCCGCGTTCTGCGTAACGATCGCGCCGTACTCCGGCGATCCGAGATAGTTCGCCCAGGGTGCGGGCGTATTGGGATTGGTGATGACATACTCTCTGGCTTTCTCGTCAAAATAGCCGTACTGCATCCGAAAATCCTCCTTAATATGTCCGGTTTGATCTGCACACATCTTATCACAGCAAACGTTTTCACGCAATATCTTTCCTGTCATCCAGAGCCCCACCTTGTCATCCCGAGCGTAACGGTCAAATAATCGGTGTCTGTTTTCCTGATTCAGGATCTGCTACACTCTGCATAGGTGCGTCAATTCTCCGCACTTTTTGTACATAGTGCGAAAAGTGCTATCCTTTTTTGAACTGAGTGCGGATTATTGGGTTTTAGGCAGATTGCGGATCCCGTTTTCGCTTTGTCGGCGTCTTTGGCTTCTCGTTACCCGGTGGGGCCTGAGCCCTGGGCGCGTTCAGGCGTTCCCGGATTTCATATCGTCGGTATTTTTCCGACCACGGCATCATTTCCGGCATGTATTCCCGTCCTTTTTCGTAGAGATGTTTCGGCATCTGCTCCATCAGATACCTCAGATAATAGTATGGGTCTGCATTGTTGGCTCTGGCTGTTTCAATCAGCGTTTGGATCATGACGGAGGATTCAGCGCCTGACACCGTAAGACTGAAAAGACTGTTGCGTCTGGAGAGCGCTACCGGCTTGACGCTTCTCTCACAAGCGCCATTGTCAATGGGGATATTCCCATCCTCCAGGAATCTCCGCAGGCAGGCCTCCTGGTTCAGTGCATACTGAATTGCATCCCGGAGCTTCTCGCTGACCAAGGGATTGCTCAGATCAACGGTTCGGATAAATGTAAAGAAAGCGTCCACCTTGGGCTTAACTTCCTTCAACCGTCGGTTCAGCCGCTCTGACGCGGACAGCTCCTTCAGCGGATTATCTGCCAGATAAATGTCGCGGATCAGGAAGATTGCCTGGATTTCCGGCAACTGTCTGACCTGCTCTTCGGACAGTCCTTTTACATTCAGAACCAGCGCGGCTTCCACAAGCCGGCGCCTGCAGTGCATCCAGCAGCCGGTCAGGATCAGCAATTTTGAGCTTTCATCCGCAAAGGCCGGATAGGCTCCATACGCATCGCATGTCAGATAGATCATTCCCAGCAGGCTGCCATAAAAGGACCGCAGATGGTCTGCACCCCGGGTCTTCTCGTAGCAATAAGCTACAATCTGAGGTCCTTCGGAAAGCTCACCGGATCGGTGAACCCAGATAAAGCTCTTCGCGCCGGGCTTCCTTTCATCCAGGACGACCTGCCAGTAGGTTTCATCGCAGTGCTGGTAGCGATACGATTTCAACAAACTGCAAAGATACTCGTAAACCGAAAGCAGATGCGTGTGAGCCACATACCCAATCCAGTGGGACATGGTCTGGCGGGACAGATTAAATCCGAAGCGCTCCGGATCAAACTCCTGCCGATACAGCGGAAGATACATGCGCTTCCAGTCCAGCATAATCTGCGCCAGCAGCGAAGGAGATGCGACACTCTTCGGAATCAACGCATTTTCCGTTGAAATCCTCACTAGCCGGTGCTCCAGCCCGACGGATACAATCGGCGTATATGTCACCTTCAGATAAGTGCTCTGCCGGATCAGCTCTACCTTTCGGTCTTCTTTCCAATAAGCGAACCGCCAGTTTCCTTCCCCGAACCGTCTGTTCAGATCATCAATGTCGTAATCAAAGATATTCTGAACAGGCAGAGCGGAAAGATCCATCCGTTTCTTTTTCTCCCTGGGCCTAGAATCCACATCCCCAAACAGCGGAATGATTCCCTTCAGACGCTTCCGATTCTCCCGCTGAATGCCTTTGGTATCCTGTTCCTGGGCGTCTTCTGCCAGGGGATCCTGAGGCTCTTCCTCGCTTGCGACTTGAGTCAGCAGATCCTCCGTCTTCTCCGTGCTGCGGCCGAACAGATCGTTCGTCTGAATGGTCTGGATCCCGGTCAGGTGCATGTTCTGCTTCCGCAGATTTTCATTCTCTTTCCGCAGGCCTCTCACTTCGTCCTTCATCTGCTGGTACTCAAGGGCCATGGCACTGCTGGCATTCCGGAATTCCTGCAGCTGAATCTCCAGCTCCTTTTTTGCACGAAAAAGGCTGACAGCAATCTCGGTGATTTCCGCCCCGTCTTTTCCCTGGAGGAATTGACGAAAGGCTTCCATCGTTGCTGCCATCATGACGGCCTGCTCCTTTTTTACAGATTGGAGAAAGGATTCCTTTTATTCAGCAATCAGCCCTCGGATCTTCTGAATCGTATTGGCCATCCGCTGGTTCTGCTTCCGCAGATCGCTTAATTCCTTTTCCATTTCCGTCAGGCTCAGCCGCAGCCTGGTTGCCTCCGTTTGCGACTGCTCATACTGCCCCCGGAGCTTGCTGTATTCGCTGGCGGATACCTGCTCTTCTCTCTCTTCGGCCTGCTTCTTCTTTGGCCCCCGCTTTCCGCAGGGCACAATCTCGCCGGTCACAGGGTCCAGTTTCCCCAGCAGCTTCCTTCTCGATCTGGATTGTCCCAGTTCCGGAACCCAGTAGCTCTCCGATTCATAAACATACGTGGTATCCGTGTCCTTGTGGTATTGCTGGATAATGGCCATCCAGATCACTCCTCGTCCTAAATTCGAGGATATTATATCACTTAAAACGGAAAATGTCAACAGAAATCGTTACATAACGCCGTTTATTTTGTAACTATCCTTCAGAAAAGGAAAGGAGTCGTAAAGCGTTGAATCATGGGGATTTGAAGGGGGTTAGGCCCCCGCCTTTCTGTAGCTGCGGATGCTGGATTCAATGGCAAATCCATCCATCAACCGGTGATACTGTTCCATAGTTATGTCACGAGCCTCGTCCGGGGTGTTGGGCCACTGAAACTTTCCATCCGTCAGCCGAATGGTGAGAAGACAGAAGCCTATTCCTTCGAACACGAGCCCCTTCAGGCGGTCTTTCTTCAGGCCGCAGAAGAGAAACAGGGTTCCTTCCTCCAGCGGATCCAGTCCGTAGGCCAGGCGTACAAGCGCCGCCAGTGAATCCATTCCCTTGCGGAGATCTGTACGCCCGCAAGCCAGTATGACGCGTTTGATTCCGCTGGCTTCTCTAAGCATTCCGGATCACCGACAGAATCGTGGAAAGGATCCGTTCCGTGGCAGAATCTCCGACATAAATCCGGTATGAGCCAACCTGAATCATGGCTCCGGGAGAGAAAGACGATTCCGGCCGCTGAACTGCCGGAGCTGGATGGGCATCATCCCGCGGCGTTATTTCACAGAAGACAGGAAGTGCCGGCATGATCTGTGAGTTGACTTCCCGAATCTGGTGCATTTGGCCATGAGGCGGAGCAGGGAGTCCCAGCTCCGGGTTGTTCTCCAGAACATATTCACGGATCTGTTTCTGCCAATGAAAGAACTGACGCCGGTCAATTCCTTTCCTTGCACAGAATTCGGTTTTGGTAAGGCCACTGGTTGCGGCCTCCTGAATAATCTCGGCCCACTTCTTCATTCGGACGCTCATGACGGATTTATCCAATTGAAAACGCCTCCCCGAGAGTATGGATTCCTTCTGATCCATTCTACTCAGGAAAGCGATTCAATTATAGACACGGATTATTTGACGGTTACTCCCGAGCCCGCTACTTGTCATTTCGAGCGGAGCGAAGCGGAGTCGAGAAATAGGGTAGAGGGAGGGCGTTAACCCTCGCCCCTCCCATTGCACCGTACGTACCGGTCTGGTATACGGCGCTACATCGAAACATGGTTTCAAGTATTTCTCAGGTAGTAAGCAAGAGGATCGACC
>Ga0310694_10002173_pt1 | contig 20641 bp, 21 predicted proteins | sample 174DNAGHGhighgp2_FD_203884 | JGI IMG/M metagenome (GOLD analysis project Ga0310694, IMG submission 203884) | Sheep rumen microbial communities from Palmerston North, Manawatu-Wanganui, New Zealand - 1742 DNA GHGhigh gp2 (v2) (version 2) | ecosystem: Host-associated > Mammals > Digestive system... | reverse complement strand
ATATCGGGAAAATAGTTCTCTTACGTGAAATATTCCACCGAAAGGGGTAAGTTTTTCAGATTTTATGCTTATCTTTGCCATGTCATGGATGATTTTACTTGTCTGGAATTGCAGCACTAAGGTAAGTGAAAATTCTGACATGGCAAAATCCTGAGCAACTTTTTGTTGCTCAGGAACTTATAAAAAATGTTTAACTAAAGTGCTGCGGAATTTAGGTATATGATCCAAATATAGGGATTGAGTTACATTGGGATATAACTAAACCGAGAAAAGGTCAATGGGATATGGGACATAAACCTGATGCAAAATATAGTGATTTGCACAGAGATTGTATGGATGGTAAGATAACTAAAGAGGAATTTTTGCATAGATACCGTGATCCAAATAATTATCGTCCAGAATTGCCTATCAATAATAGATGTCACAAATATGAATAAAACAGACCTTAACACTTGCTAATATGGAAGAAGATTTAAGATTTTTTTTGACTAAAGGAGATATTACGGGATATAAAAAAATAATAGATTCTGTAGACATTAATTATACCACAAAATCAGGAAGTAGTTACTTGCATTATGCTATAGCATCTTCTAATTATTCCGAAGATATTGTTATAGACTTACTTAAAAGAGGTATAGATATTAACAAATTAGACTCAAACAATCGTTCTCCTTTGGAATGTTGTTGTGAGTATAATCGTATATACATTGCGAAATTACTTTTAGAGAAAGGTGCTAATGTTAATTCGATAGACAGATGGGGTAACAATCCCTTGTGGAGAGCAGTTTTTAAAAGGAATGTAGAGATGGTACGTTTGCTTATGAGTTATGGTGCAAACCCAAATAACATAAATAAGGCTGGTAAGTCTCCTCTCAATTTCGCACACCAAATTGAAGATTTGAAAATGATAGATATTCTTTTAGTTAAGGGGTAATTTGATGATAATCTTTCTGAAAAAGTACATAAAACTGAATACCAGAATGTATTGAATACCTGTTGGATGAATTAAAATAATGCATATTTAACTTGCTCTATGGGCCTATGATTAAGAAGATTGAAATACTGCAATATAGTGAAAGCAGCCACCTTGGTGGTCCGCCCACCCCTCCAGCACTGGGCGGTATGGGCGGGCCGCCAAGGTTCTGCTACTACTATGACAGCCTGGACAGGCTCGTTGCAGCCACAGGCGACTACAGCGCGTCTGACGGCAGGTATGGCCGCTACGACCTCTCCATGTCCTACGATGACCTATGGCGCGTCACGTCGAAGACGCTCGACCTTTGGCGGCACACCGCGCCGCATTCACCCCGCCAGTATGCTGGCTACTCGCTCTCCTACGGCTACGGCACAGACGACGGAACCCGCTTCCGCCTGTCAACCATCGCAGAGACGCACTACAGGGCGGAAAACGACACCGTGGGCGCGAGGAGGCAGGTCTTCCACAGGTACCAATATGACGGCAGCGGCAACCTCACCTACGAGGAGTCGGGGCATCCCGTTGCCGGTGGCGCGGTCAACTGGAAGCCGGACGAGCGAAAGCTGCTGTGGGATGCGGAAAACAGACTGAGGGCTCTGGACGAGAACGGGTACGTTTCCACATACGTCTACGATGCCGACGGCGAGCGCGTGGTGAAGCAGCACGGCGGCAACCGTGGATTGTACGTCAACTCGGCGGGCAGGGACAGCCTAACGGAGACCACCGCGTTCACACTGTATGTGAACCCATACGTGACATGGACGGAGGGAGGCAAGTATGTCAAGCACGTGTACATGGGTGGCAGTAGGGTGGCATCGAGACTTGGCGTGGCGCACCTCATGGGCAACAACCCGATTGCGGTGCTTGGCGGAGTCCTTCCTGGGCACGTCCTGAAGGACTCGATGCAGAAAGCCGCCGTCGTGACAAGTTACGGCGTGTTCGGCGTTCCCTACGGTGGGGAGGACAGGACGGCGGTGTTGCCATACTCCAACGAGCCGGGCAACTTCCTCGGCGACTTCACCGACCCCGATTCATTAGAGGGACGGCAGTATTTCTACCATCCCGACCACTTGGGCAGCTCCACGGTCATCACCGACGAGGACGGCAACGTGGTGCAGCATATCGAGTACATGCCCTATGGCGAGGTGTTCATGGAGGAGACTGGCGACACTTGGAACACGCCCTACAAGTTCAACGGCAAGGAATACGACGAGGAGACGGGGCTGTATTACTATGGAGCAAGGTACTATGACCCAAGATTGAGCATTTGGATAAGTACTGATCCAACAGAAAATAAGCATCCAGAAATATCTTCATATTGCTACACTGATAATAATCCTATAAGATTTGTAGATCCTGATGGTATGGATTGGGTGGAAGGGGTAAATGGAGCTATCACATGGAGAAATTCTATTAATGCTAAAAATCATGCACAATTATTGGGTAAAGAAGAAATCTATAGGGGAACCGATTATGTCAGATATAAGACATGGAATAATAATAGGGCTAAAGGACTTGTTCAGGAGCATTATAAAGCTGACAAAGTCTTACATTATGAAGTACATGACGGTACATACCAAATGGATTTTACTGGAAACGTTATAACATCAAAAGAGTTAACTGGACGTTCTCTCAATCCTCAAAAAAATGCAGAATATGGAATTGTAGGAACTGCGTATTTAAATGCAGTATTTTCTGATGGAGGAACTTATTCTACTGCCAAATACAAATTTGCAAGTGGTCCATATGGTAATGGACCAACTCCCAATCATGATTATACAGCTACCAATGTTGTATCAACTAATGAAAACGGAATGCAAATATATGGAGAAACAGGTTGGAAAGTTTACCTTGAGAACTATAAAGGTAGAGATGGATTAAGAATCCACCCAGATACTAATTCTCCAGGAACGGCTGGGTGTATCGGTATCCAGGGAACAGCTGATGAGTTAAAATCTCTTGGTAAATTCTTTCAAAACCATATTAAAACTCAAGGAAATAGTATGAAAATCAATTTCCAAATTCCAAACAATCCAAATTATGGTAATAATGGAAAAGCCAATTCTAATATTGGTCAATAGCCTAATTGTTCTGAATTCCTGCAACACTAATTGCTTGAAAACAGAACAATCATCTTCTGACCATAGAAGATTCGAATGTAATATGGATAATTCTATAAATGAAATTAGTTTAATGTCTCAAATTTCGTTAGATTCTATATTCTTACTAAATGTTGATAACTATACTGTTAACGACTTTCAACACGGAGAAGGCGTATACATTTCTAATACATCTAATACCGAATTCGTTTTTTTAAAATTCAATAATGGTCGAATTGGACAAGAACTAGATGCATTCATTCTCACTGATTCTATCCCTTTGGAATTTTCCCCATATAAGATACAGAGCAGAGTTCCCAAATTCATATCTACCAATGGAGCATATATAGGTATGAGTAAGACTGATTTTATAAACAAATATTTCAGTGATAATGAATCCAAGATAAAATTAGGATCAATATATGCGCAATATGATTCAATTAATTTATTATATAATAAATTTTATTTTCATCATGACACTTTGAAAAAAATCGAAATTGGTTATGATTGGTAATCTTGCCTATATCAACACCAGACATGTGAAGAGGGACGGTATAGAGGAGAACCGCCTCCTTGCATCCGATGACTACGGCCTCGTGAAAAACTATTGGTACGATGCCGACGGCGAGCGCGTGGTGAAGCAGCACGGCGGCAACCGTGGATTGTACGTCAACTCGGCGGGCAGGGACAGCCTAACGGAGACCACCGCGTTCACACTGTATGTGAACCCATACGTGACATGGACGGAGGGAGGCAAGTATGTCAAGCACGTGTACATGGGTGGCAGTAGGGTGGCATCGAGACTTGGCGTGGCGCACCAAACGGGCAACAACCCGATTGCGGCGCTCAATGGAAACCTACAAGGATATGCCGTGCTGGACTCGATGCAGAAGGCCGTCATCGCGACGGGGTACGGAACTTTCGGCGTTCCCTACGGCGGGGAGGACAGGACGGCGGTGTTGCCATACTCCAACGAGCCGGGCAACTTCCTCGGCGACTTCACTGACCCCAACGGGCTGGAGGGACGGCAGTATTTCTACCATCCAGACCACTTGGGCAGCTCCACGGTCATCACCGACGGGGACGGCAACGTGGTGCAGCATTTCGAGTACATGCCCTATGGCGAGGTGTTCATGGAGGAGACTGGCGACACTTGGAACACGCCCTACAAGTTCAACGGCAAGGAGTACGACGAGGAGACGGGGCTGTACTACTATGGCGCGAGATACCTTAACCCAAAACTTTGTATTTGGTATGGGTCAGACCCCAAAGAGAACGACTACCCTGGCATCAGCACGTATTGCTATACGATGGGCAATCCTGTAAAATTCATTGACCCAGATGGAAATAGCCCTTGGACAAAGCTCGTCAAGGCAGGGAAAAGGATTGCCTCCAAGGTCAGTACGGATGGCGTTAAGGCTCTTGGCCAAGCTTCCACCAATACCCAAGCCGTCTCGGATTTTATAGACGATGTCAACACCGTTTTGGACAGTGAAGCGTCCGTCGGTGATAGGATTTTGGCAGGAGTCAGCCTCGCATCGGAAGCGTTACCTATAAGTTTAAATGATGCAAAAGGCATAATTAAAACAAGCAAAAAAAATCTTAAAATACAATCTAAAAATCCCACAGGTAATACGAAACTACCATACTCAAAGGGAAGACTTTCCTATGGCAAAGGACAAGTTGAGGAAGTTTGGGAAAATGCTAAATCTCCAAATGGAAAAGTATATGATCCATATACTGGAGAAGAAATTGTATGGGTTAAATCATCTAAACCAAGAACTTGGGATATGGGGCATAAACGCAATCATAAATATAAAGAATTACATGATAATTATATAGAAGGAAAAATTGAAAAAGAAGATTTTATAAAAGAATATCGTAATCCCAATAATTATCAACCTCAAACAAGAAAATCAAACAGGGGACATAAATATGAATAACATAATTTTTGAATATATTAAGAAAGGTGATATTTCATCTGCACTAGAATATATAAAGACACATAAGAACATTGATACTGTAAAAAAAAGAAATGGTGTGAATATATTAATGGAAGCTATAGTATCGAAACAAGATGCCATATCCAAGTATATAATAAATGCAAATATAGATATTAATGCTCAAGACAAGGCTGGTTTTTCTGCTCTGCATTATTGTGTATGGGAGAAAAACATAGCAATTGCCAAGTTGCTTTTGGAGAAGGGCGCAAATGTGAATATTATAGATAAATATGGTAATAATCCATTTTGGTATTCGCTAACTTTATATCGGACCTCTTTCGATATAGACTTCGTTAAACTTTTAATTATTTATGGAGCAGATATTCATAACAAAAACTATTCTAATCTTTCACCTTATGATTTTGCAAAAATTCTAAATGATGATAATATAAATGAAATACTATCAAAAGTTGTTAACAACGGAGTAAAAACTGATAATATAGAATGACAAAATGTATGGGCATAATAATAACAATAACTCGACGCAGAAGGCGACAGTCGTGACAAGTTACGGAACTTTCGGCATACCCTACGGTGGGGAGGACAGGACGGCGGTGTTGCCATACTCCAACGAGCCGGGGAACTTCCTCGGCGACTTCACCGACCCCGATTCATTAGAGGGGCGGCAGTATTTCTACCATCCCGACCACTTGGGCAGCTCCACGGTCATCACCGACGAGGACGGCAACGTGGTGCAGCATATCGAGTACATGCCCTATGGCGAGGTGTTCATGGAGGAGACTGGCGACACTTGGAACACGCCCTACAAGTTCAACGGCAAGGAGTACGACGAGGAGACGGGGCTGTACTACTATGGCGCGAGGTACCTTGACCCGAAACTTTGTATTTGGTATGGGTCAGACCCCAAAGAGAACGACTACCCTGGTATCAGCACGTATTGCTATACGATGGGCAATCCTGTTAAATTCATTGACCCTGATGGAGAAGACATTATTATCTGTTATACAGATGGAAACGGAAATAATAGAACGTTTCGTTTTAGCGGTTTTCATGGAAATAAGAGTTTGAATATTCCAGACAATCAATATGTCAAGGACTTTTTTCAAGCTTATCTATATAACGCCAAAAATGGTGGGGGACAAAAAACCATTGAAGCCGCAAACAATCCGACTATTAAAATCTACTTGACAAAACCCGATGACGGAAAATCAGAGTATTACAATTATGACAGGAAACATGTTGTCTATTGGGAATCAAGACAAGGTTTAGAAACAACAGAGGGTGGTAGACAATCCGCTGCAACGATTCTTGAGCATGAAATGGATCATGGTGTAGATGATCTCAATAATCATAAAGCCCATAATGACAGGAGACGGATTTTAGTTCCTCAATATGAAAACAAGGAAGAGCATCGAGTCATAACTGGAAGTGAAAGGAAAACAGCTTTGGCAAATAAGGAATCTATAAGGAGAAATCACAAAGGGAAAAGTTTCAAGACAGAAAGTCCTATCTCTATAAAACACATTAACAGTGACTAATAAACATGAAGATGATTAAAATAATATGTATACAAACCATTCTATCATTATTGATGATAGGTTGTAACCATCTCGAAGATCGTGATGCGAGCTTCACTGTCTTCTATTATAATGGAATAGTCGAGTTCTCCATTTCACCGACTCCCAATGAATTTAAAATGATGTGTGAGCAATCGTCCTATTCGGATACGATATATATAGATAGTGACTCTTGGCAATCTATTACATCGGGAATTCAATCAATGGTAGAACCTTCGGATAGCAGTCTAGCATTCAACCCTCACTTGTTGATTATTATTGACGGAATTACAATATGTCTGAATCCTTTTAATAATGAGTGTATGGTTAGCCATGATGGGATGAATTATTATCGGGCGACCATGGATAACTTGACCGCATATAACATAAAATGGAAGTCAGGTTTCTATAATTATATATGTAAAGAAGATTTGTTGGATTTTGACGATGGTATAAGGGAATTTGGCATTCCAATCGATTATTCCCCCATTCATGGGGAATGGAATTATCTTCCCCCCATAACTTCTAAAATAATGCTTATTAGTAAAAAATATTGAATCATGTATGCGATACCATCATTGGAAGATAAGCAAACAAGTACATTTAACTGAAAACTAGAATGTATTGAATGGAATAACACATAACGAGAGACTATGAAACCAATGATAATGATGGCGGCTTGCTTGGTGACGACCTGTGTCATGGGCAGTTGCGTGACCGCATTACCCAAGGGGACGGGAAAGCAATCAAGGTTCCTGCCGCTGATGTCAAGGTGCTGTCCGTATGGAAGAAGACCCATCCTGACATAGTCCACGCCATGGTGTACCAACCATACATGACCAACAAGTTGCTCTCCGCCAAGCAGACCAAGAGGGTGAAGCCAATGTGGATGGCTGTGGTGGGAGCCGGTGAATACGTGGACTTTTTCTCTTGCAGCGAGAAATACCCCATCCCATCAAGTGGGGACATGAGGATAACCAGCGGGATAAGCGGTAACATCTTCATTATATGCCGCAAGAAAGGGGAAGACATCGGAAAGATGGTCGGACTTTATGAATCCAGCAACAAGCAGCTTCGCAAGGAGCTGGTAGGCTACCTGTCGGACGACCCTGTCCTGTGCGATAAGTTGGAGAAAAAGGAGATTGATGCACATGACTTCCAAGAGATTGCCAAGCAATATAAGCTGGTGGAATGACGAAATTCGTTATGAGAATAAACGAATTTTTTAATTGGAAAATCCTACCCCACCTAAAATTACATTAAAACACGCCAATTTTGAGCAAAAGAAATTCGCTAAGTGTTAAATTTCAACTACTTAGCGAATTTTCAAGTTGGGTGACTCGGATTCGAACCGGGAATGACAGAACCAAAACCTGTAGTGTTACCATTACACCATCACCCAATTGCGGATGCAAAGGTAATCATTTTAATTGATTTCAACGAAAGAAAGACGTTTTTTTTTCGTTTTCACACGAATATTCTTGCATTTTCGACTTTCAGACGCTGATTTTACTACATTTTTTATTTCACGATGACCAAAAAATAATTCTTTTTGCCACGCTGAACGAGCAAATACTTGCCGTCAATGAGGTCGTCAGCAGTGATGGGACGGTCAAACGCCGTGAGCTTCTCCTTATTGAGCGACACGCCACCGCCTTGCACCAGCTTGCGCATCTCGCCCTTGGAAGCAAACACATTCACGTCGTCACGGGTGAATAGCTCCACGGCAGGTTGTCCCAACTGGTCTTTGTCGAGCTCATACTGAGGCACACCATCGAAGACATCAAGGAAAGTCTGTTCGTCCAACTTCTCCAATGCGTCTTTCGTTGCTTTGCCGAAAAGGATTCCCGATGCCTCCTGTGCCATCTCAAGGGCTTCCTTAGAATGTACCAAAAGGGTTACCTCCTCTGCCAATCGTTTCTGGAGGATGCGGCGACCTGGATCTTGCTTATGCTCTTCCACCAAGCCATCTATCACATCCTTCTCTAATGACGTGAAGATTTTGATATACCTCTCTGCATCCTCATCACTCACGTTGAGCCAGAACTGATAGAACTTATAAGGAGTGGTGCGTTTGGGGTCGAGCCAGATGTTACCGCTCTCCGTCTTACCGAACTTCTTTCCGTCGCTCTTGGTAATCAATGGGCACGTGAGGGCAAACGTCTCTACCTCGCTGCCTAATGTGCGACGGATAAGTTCTGTGCCAGTAGTCATGTTTCCCCACTGGTCGTTACCGCCCAATTGCAGCTTCACGCCCTTGTGCTGATAGAGGTACAGGAAATCATATCCCTGAAGCAACTGATAGGTGAACTCAGTAAAAGACAAGCCATCGCGAGCTGTACCGTTGAGACGTTGCTGCACGCTTTCCTTAGCCATCATATAGTTAACAGTGATGTGCTTACCCACCTCACGCGCGAAATCGAGGAAGGTAAAGTCTTTCATCCAGTCATAATTGTTCACCATTTCTGCCTTATTAGGCACATCAGCCTCGAAGTCTAAGAACTTAGCCACCTGCTTCTTGATACACTCTTGGTTGTGGTATAATGTTTCATTGTTGAGAAGGTTGCGCTCCTGGCTCTTGCCCGAAGGGTCACCGATCATACCCGTTGCCCCACCCACGAGGATGATGGGCTTATGTCCGCAACGTTGAAGGTGGCGAAGCATCATGATGCCACACAAGTGACCAATATGCAATGAGTCGGCAGTTGGGTCGGTGCCGAGATAAGCAGTAACCATTTCCTTCTGTAAGAGTTCTTCCGTACCTGGCATGATTTGTGCCAGCATTCCGCGCCAGCGGAGTTCTTCAACAAAGTTTTTTTTCATCGCTTTTATATTATTTTTTAATTATTCTAATTTTTAGGTAATCCTAGGTATTCTTAGGAAATCCTAGGTTATACTAGGCAATACTAGGTAATCTTAGACCCTTTCAAGGCACGGGGTCATAACCAGAGCCACCCCAAGGATTACATCTCAGCAACCGCCAAATGGCAAGCCCCAATCCCTTGATGGGACCGTGCTTGGCAATAGCCTGACGAGCATACTCGGAACACGTGGGCGTAAACCTGCACGACGGAGGAGTAAATGGGGATACGCACGTCTGATAGAAGCGGATAGGCAGGATGAGCAGCCATGAGACGGCTTGCGAAAGAAAGTGCAACAGATGACGGAGGTTGCTCATACCTTTTCCTTGATTCGGTTTAACAACTCACACATCCGTTTCTCAACGTAAAAGCTGTCATACAACCTATCGTCTAACCAAAGGAATGCCATCGACAACCCTTTGGAGCTGTCTGCCGACAATGCCTCGTACAATACTCCCTTATGCTTACGGTAAGCCTCCCGCAACTGCCTCTTGATGCGATTGCGGTGAACGGCGTGCTTGAAATGTCGCTTTGACACACTTACCATCAACATTGCCTGCGGATTGCCATCGCCACGAGGGTGCAGGGCATAAACCACCCTGATGGGAAATGCCGTCATGGATTTGGAACATCCTCCACCAAAGAGCTGGTCTATCTGCTTCTTACTACAAATACGCTCTTCTTTGCCCAGCGTGGATGTGCAAGATGCAAGCATGTGAGATATTACTTTTGGTTTTCGCGAAGATAAGCTTTCAGCGCACTTGTCATAGACGGATATTTAGTCGTGGGAGCCTGCAAGTCTAAGCGCAGTCCCTCTTCCTCTACCGTCTTGGCAGTAGCGGGACCGAACGTGGCAATGCGTGTCTTGCCCTGATTGAAGTCGGGGAAGTTTTTCGCCAAGGCATGAATACCCGTAGGACTGAAGAAGATGAGCATATCGTAATCGAACGTCTTGATTTCTTCTTCCGTGAAATCATTGCTCACCGTACGATACATCACACACTCGGTGTGATGCAACTTCTTGGAATCGAGCAGCGTCTTCACGTCGTTGTTATGAACATCACTCTGGGGAACGAGATACTTCTCATCCTTGTGCTTCACCATCGATGGGATGAGGTCGTCTATCTTTCCCGTCATTCCGAACACCACCTTGCGCTTGCGGTATTGCACGTACTTCTGGATATACAAAGCCACAGCCTCGGTGACGCAGAAATACCTCATGGTCTCAGGGATGGTGAGGCGCAACTCCTTAGCCAACGTAAAGAAGTGGTCCACTGCATGGCGTGACGTGAAAACAATTGCCGTATAATCCAAGATGTTGATCTTCTGATGGCGAAATTCCTTTGCGGTGATACCCTCTACCTTGATGAAAGGACGGAACACAAGTTGTACCCCAAACTCCTTTTCAATGTCATAATAAGGCGACTTCTCGTTAGAAGGCTTGGGCTGGGAAACCAAGATTTTACTTATCATCTTTTGTATTAAAAATTTACTTTCAAATAATTGTTAACAACTAACAACAAGCCCCAAAAAACGCACAACGGTACGATTTCGAGCGCACAAAAGTACAAAATAATTTGCAAAAAAATGCCGTTACGCCGAAAAAATATTACATAAAGCCTATAAAACGACAGTATTTTTATGAAAAGGACTATCAAAAGGGTATAGACGAACACACTTTGGATAGACAAATTGAAATAGGCGAGCAACATCACAATGGGGAACATCAACGTGCCTTCTGCCGAGGTGAGGAAGAGAAACGACTTCTGCCATTGTATATTTTTTTTCTTGTTATAGAACACCCATCCCGTGAGCCAGTACAAGAAGGCACGGCACAAGAAGAAGGCGATAAACATACCGGCAAAGACAAAGACTATTTGGTATTGGCTGATGATGAACGAGTCGCCGATTTTGTCGCGCACGTAGAAGAAACAGACGATGGAAAAGAGCAGGCACGTTTGCAAGACCATGAACAATTGGAACCAAACTTCTGCTGAAGTTTCCGTTTGTCCCTTGGCGTGTACTTCAGACAAGTAATAAAAGCTCTTGACCTGACGTACGATGAAGGAATGTGTACGCGCCATGGTAAACATGGCAATGATGAAACAGCCCAGCAGCAAGGAAGTGATGAAGTTGTCACCCGCAATGGTGTAGGGTATGGGATCGCCAGCCACTCCCTGTCTGCCACCTTTCAGTTCTGGGTGAAGTAAGGAGTCGCCTGAAAAGAACGACTCCTTATAATAATGTAGTGGAAGGTCAGAGTCTTTGGTAGTCTTTCCCTTCACATGCCCCGGCATGTGCAGCGTATCAGGCATTTCACTCCAATGAATCTCAGATATTTTAGCATGTCTCTGTACAGCCGAATCCTGTTGGGCAGGTGTGGCATCTTTCGGCAACCTACTGATAGCCTGTGCAGGTGTAAGGTAATAACCATGATGAACAACGGGCTGCTGAGTGGTGGATTCTGCTTGTTTCATTTATCTGAGAGGTGATATCTTAGGGGTGAGAGGTGAGAGAATACCTTTTACTATTCAAGACTTATTCAAATCAAAGACTTATTCCATTCCGAATGCTTGGCGAATATCCTCCACCCTATCTAATTTCTCCCAGGTGAAGAGTTCCACTTCCATTTGCTTGTTAGGGTTATAATGACTGGTAAACGTCTTCGTCACCGTTTCGTTCTTACGTCCCATGTGACCGTAAGAAGCCGTTTCCACATACATCGGTTGGCGCAGTTTGAGTGTACGTTCAATCTGTTTGGGGCGCAATCCGAAGAGCGATTGTATCTTATGGGCAATCTCCCCATCAGACATCTTCACGTGCTTGCGTCCATACGTATTGACGTAGATGCTGACAGGCTCTGCCACACCAATGGCATACGCCAATTGCACCAGCATCTCGTCAGCCACTCCAGCTGCCACCATGTTCTTGGCAATGTAACGAGCCATGTAAGCAGCGGAACGATCCACCTTAGACGAGTCTTTTCCAGAGAAAGCACCACCGCCATGCGCACCCTTACCGCCATACGTATCTACGATAATCTTCCTTCCCGTAAGTCCTGTGTCTCCGTGGGGTCCACCAATGACAAACTTACCTGTAGGGTTAACGTAGTATTTGATATTGTCATTGAACAATGCCAACACCTTCTCTCCACATTGCGCTTTCACACGAGGCATGAGGATGTTCATCACGTCAGCCCTGATTTGTGCCAACATACGCTCATCATCTTCATCGAAGGGGTCGTGCTGGGTAGAAACCACGATGGTATCTATGCGTTGTGGAATATTATCATCGCTGTATTCGATGGTAACCTGACTCTTTGAGTCGGGGCGCAGGTAGGTCATTTCACGCCCTTCCTTACGGATGTCAGCCAACGTGCGCATGATGAGATGAGCCAAGTCGAGCGACACGGGCATGTAGTTTTCCGTCTCGTTGGTAGCATACCCAAACATCATTCCCTGGTCGCCAGCTCCCTGCTCTTCCTCCTCTTCGCGGTCCACACCACGGTTGATATCTACACTCTGCTCGTGTATAGCCGTGAGGATTCCACACGAGTTACCGTCAAACTCATATTCCGACTTGGTGTAACCTATCCTGTTGATGGTCTTACGGGCAATGGTTTGCAGGTCGATATAAGCCTCTGAGCGCACTTCACCCATGATGACCACCTGCCCAGTGGTGCAAAACGACTCGATGGCGCAACGTGCGTTCTCGTCGTAAGCCAAGAACTGGTCGAGCAATGCGTCACTGATTTGGTCCGCCACTTTATCGGGATGTCCCTCTGATACTGATTCAGATGAAAACAAATATGACATAATTCTATTTCCTAATATTGTTTATAATAATCTTTTTTGTAGGAGTTAAGGAGTTAAGGAGTTCAGGAGTTCAGACTAATGACTTATGTCTGAATGATTCATGAAAGAAGACTATTGTCTTAACTCCTGTACTCCTTAACTCCTTTATTCTTTAACTCCTGTACTTCCTTTTCTAAAAGAGTTACTCTGCTGGCATCATAACTACCTCTGCACAGTTGCCCGCCTTCAGCAATTCCTTTACAAAGGCACTGATGCTTTCCACGGTTTGTGCATTCACAATCTTCTCAAAGTCAGTATGGAAATCCACGCCAAACTTACGCCAGTTATTGATTTGGCTGAGCCAGTATCTGTTTTGCTTCAATCCGTCGCCATGATTCTTCAACATATACTCCTTCACCTTCTGCAGCTTGTCGCTATCACAGGTTTTAGCCATCGCATTCACCTCGTCGCGCATAATCATCAGCGCCGTGTCTGCTTTCTCTGGTTTCATGGGGCAATAGGCAATGATTTGTGAAGTAGTATCAAAGTCGTTACGACTGACACCCGCCTGCGACATCACGGTATAGGCAGCACTGGCATCCTCACGAATCTTCTTCAAGTATTCCATGCTCAGTATCTGTCCCACCATCGTAGCCTTGATGCTGTTCTCCAGCGTGTAAGGTATCTGCTTGGAGTACCAGTTCATCACGGCAATAGCCTTTGGAGTCTCTGCCTTGTGCTTGAAGTGTCTTACCACTTGTCCTTGATAGTCTGTATCTACCTGAGGGCTCTTCACCACTTTCTTCTGTGAGGGCAGTGAAGCCAAATATTGTTCGATAAGTGGACGAATGGTAGCCTCATCGTAGTTGCCGATGATGGTAAAGGTGAAGGCAGCAGCGTTGGCAGTCTGTTCCTTTGCCATTTGCAGGATGCGGTCGTAGCTTACTTTGTCAAGGTCTGCCACCACCAATGGAGTGCTGCGTTTGTTGTAGTTGGTCATGATAGCAGTCAACGAGTCGTTAAACACGTTCTCTGGCTGCAACAGACGATTCTTCAAGCTGACAGCCGTAGTCTGCATCAAATTGTCGTAAGACTTCTGGTCCTTGGCGATGTTGGTAAAATAGAGATACACCAATTGCAGCATGGTCTCCACATCCTTCGGGGTAGAGCTACCGCTGACATACTGACGGTTTTCACTCATGGAGAGTGATGCACTGGCAATCTTGCCGGCAAGAGCCTTGTCCAGTTCGGTATGCGAGAAGTTGCCCAAACCACTTGCCCCAATCACGTCATCGTACATCTTGATGTTGACGAAATCTTTCTCACCATAGAGAGCGGACCCGCCGAATCCCTCACCACTCAGAATCACTTGGTCTTTCTTCAAGTCGGTTTGTTTCAGTACTACCGTTGCACCATTCGACAAGGTAAGTTCGGTGTAGCCAAAGAGCTCATTCTTTACCTCCTTCTTGATGGTTCCCTTCTTGGGTAAGACGGTCATCAATGGCTCGTTCTTCACGTTATCCACGTAGGCTTCAATCTGGGCAGAGCGAGCAGCGACGATGGCATTTCTCAATCCCTCCTCCGTAGGATAGACAGCCCCTTCCTTCTCATTGTTGAAGTTCAATACCACGAGGTTGGAGTCTTTCATAGACACAAGTTCCTTGATTACCATATTGATACCTTCCAACGGCAACATCGGTACGAGTTGTTTCATCGTCTCATACGTGTAGTCGATGCTGGGAATGGGTTCGTTGGCAAGGAAGTGTTGTACATATTGGTTTACAAACTGACTGTTGTAGCGTTTGTCCTTGTTTAAATACTGCTTCTCAAGCGAACTGGTATAGTTGGCTTTGTAGCGATTGTACTCAGTGGGGGTAAAGCCGAACTCAGCAGCACGGCGTGCTTCAGTGAGAGCTGTCGTGACAGCAGCCTCCATCTGTCCGTCTTTGGGCAGGATGTCTATTTCAAAGGCATCAACGGTCTTTGAGAAAATGTATTGCCCATCATCGACAGAAGCCTGGAGGAACGGACTTTCAGGTTTCTCGGCATACTCACGCAGACGGTCGTTCAACATTGAGAGGGCTGCATTCTTCATGTAGTTGGACAAGAGATATACCATCGAACCCTTCAGAGAGTCGGGGAATGCCTCATGTTTCATCATGATGTCAACCAAATTGTATTGCTGTTCCTTGTCCTTGTCGATGACGTAGATAGGCTCCGCATTATCGGGTACAGGCTCGGTGGTTACCAACGTACGGTTTTCAGGCAGTACGATGGGTGAGAAAAGGGTCTTGATTTTCTGTTCCACCTTATCTACGTCCACATCACCCACGATGATGATACCCTGGTTGTCGGGACGATACCATTTCTCGTAATAAGCCTGGAGGAACGGGCGCTCGAAGTTGTCAATAATCTCCATCAGTCCGATGGGCATACGGTGACCATACTTAGACCCGGGATAGAGTTTGGGAAGGTCGCGCTCCAGCATACGCATCTGTGCACTGGTACGCAAACGCCATTCCTCGTGAATCACGCCACGTTCCTTTTCTATCTCCTCTTGCTCCAACAGCAATCCGTCTGCCCAGTCGTAGAGAATCAGCAGACATGAGTCGATGATGCTCTCACGCGTGGTAGGTACGTTGCTGATATTATAAACCGTCTGGTCGATGCTCGTGTAAGCATTCAGGTCGGTACCAAACTTCACGCCTACGCTCTCGCACCAGCGCAACAGTTCGTTGCCCTTGAAATGCTTCGAGCCATTAAACGCCATGTGCTCCAAGAAGTGCGCCAGTCCTCGTTGGTCGTCGTTCTCCTGAATGGAGCCCACTTTTTGGGCAATGTAGAACTCGGCGCGATTCTCTGGCCAGTTGTTGTGACGAATGTAATAAGTTAGTCCGTTGTCCAGTTTGCCGATACGTACGTCTGGATCTACGGGAACAGGAGGCATCTGCATCTGTGCCACCACATTACTTGCCAATGCCAGTAATGCAACCAATAAAAGATTTTTTAGCTTCATAAAACAACTTTGTTTAAATCATGAGGTACAAAGGTACGTATTATCTTTGTCCTATACACATATTATTAATGTTTTTTATATTATTTGGTGTTTTCACGTTGGATATTCCTTGGATGATGAAAGAGAATCTCATGTCTGAGCGTGGTAGTGTCTATGTGGGTGTAAATCTCTGTAGTGCCTATGTCTTCATGCCCCAACATGGCTTGAATGGCTCGCAGGTCTGCCCCACCCTTCAGCAACGCCGTAGCAAACGAATGTCGCAACGTATGGGGTGAGATGGTCTTCTTGATTCCCGCTGCCTCAGCCTGTCGCTTAATCATGATGAGGATCATCGTGCGCGTGAGATGTGAGCCTCGTCGGTTCAGGAACACATAGTCTTCTTCGCCTCGCTTGATGTTCATGAGGTTGCGATTGTAAAACCACAAATTCAACTCATGAATGGCTCGGGGCGAGATGGGTACCAACCGTTCCTTGCTGCCCTTACCTAACACACGCACGTAGCCTTCATCTAAATAGAGGTCGGTGAGCTTGAGGTTGACCAACTCAGATACGCGCAGTCCGCACGAGAAGAGCACTTCTATGATGGCTTTGTTGCGCTGTCCCTCATTGGTACTGAGGTCAATGCTGTCCTCCAGCATGTCTATTTCCTCCACCGACAACACCTCGGGAAGATGTTCGCCCAAATGCGGTGATTCCAATAGTTCTGTGGGGTCGTCTTCTATAAAGCCGTCGAGCACCAAGTATCGGTAGAAAGACCGCACGCCACTCAAGATACGCGCCTGCGACGAAGCCCCCACTCCATGTTCGTGGATAGAGGCGGCAAAGTGTTGCAAGTCTTCCAACTTCATGTCAATGGGCTCCTTGCCATTTTGCCTGCAATAACTGAGCAGATAGTCCAAGTCGTGCTTATATGCCTCCAACGTATTGGGCGAATAGTTACGTTGCAGTTTCAGGTAGCGCATATATTGTCGTTCTACGTCCATGCTCGTATGTGATTCTCGTTTGCAGCCTGCAAAATTACAAATTTTTATTCCATTTTACATCATCAAGTGATATTTTTGTTGGGTTTTCAGATGAAGTTGAAAAAATATGCCTACCTTTGCATAGATAAATCATGATATGCAAATGAAGATTCTAATCATCAACGGTCCTAACCTGAACTTGTTAGGGAAACGAGAGCCAGGCATCTACGGCTCAAACTCATTCGAGAGCTATCTGCCTACATTGAAAGCCCAATATCCCGACGTGGAGATAGCGTATTTCCAAAGCAATATCGAGGGCGAACTTATCAACAAGATGCAAGAGGTGGGATTCACCGCAGATGGCATCATCCTTAACGCCGGTGCCTATACCCATACCAGCGTGGCTCTGCACGATTGCATCCGTTCCATCACGGCTCCCGTCATTGAGGTACATATCTCCAACGTACACCAACGGGAGGAGTTTCGCCACCACTCGATGATCTCTGCTGCCTGCAAAGGAGTGATCTGTGGATTCGGACTCGACAGCTACCGACTGGCTTTGGAGGGCTTATTGGGACAACGATGAAAGCATTTCCTTTGACATGAGCGACCAACTTTCTACTTATATCCTCGACCACATTGAGCCAGAGCCGGAATATCTGTACCGACTGTGGAGAGCTACCAACATCCACACCATCCACGGACGAATGGCAAGCGGACACCTGCAAGGCAGGTTGCTGAAGATGCTGGTACAGATGATTCGTCCCACCAACGTCCTTGAAGTGGGTACGTTCAGCGGCTATTCGGCTATTTGCTTGGCTGAGGGACTGGAAGACAATGGCAAGGTGTGGACCTTTGAAATCAACGATGAAATGGAGGATTTCACTCGTCCGTGGATTGAAAACTCTCCCGTGGCTCATCGTATCCATTTCATCATCGGCAATGCCATTACCGAGGCTCCCAAGTTGGGTGTCTTGTTTGATTTGGCTTTCATCGACGGGGACAAGCGCACTTACATCGAGACTTACGAAATGGCACTCTCGCTCTTGCGAAAGGGTGGTTTCATCATTGCCGACAACACTCTTTGGGATGGTCACGTATGTGACGATGCATATCTGCACGACCACCAGACGGAGGGCATTCGCCGCTTCAACGACCATCTATGTCAAGACCCACGCATAGAGCAGGTCATCCTCCCATTACGGGATGGCCTGACTATCATCAAGAAGAAATAGATACACATCTTTACTTATACTCTCTCTCAAACCACAATCGATATATTGGGTCAACGAATATCATTTTCCCGCCCTTCATTTCCACAATATCCTTGTTTAGCAAAGCCTTCTTGTTTTTGCTGATAGTATTGGGATTTCCTAAATGATATTTCGACCTGGCCTCTGTCGATGAAAGTTGTTGTACCCCATCCTTGATAGCACGAAGCATTTCTATTTGGCTGGCAGCCAAATTCTCCGTATCATTCAAAAACATCGGGGAGTTGGTATTAATCATCTGTTTCAATCCATAGCTAAAAGACTGTTCTGAGACCTCCGTCGCAGTGGCGTTCCATACAAAATAGCAACACTGCTGCAAATACCAAGAGTGACACTCTGTCACGTCACATAAGCGATTGGCAAATTCATTAGAAATACGTTTCCCCGACTTCTCAAACGTTTCTACAATAAAAGGTATCCATTCTTCCTTTGGTATTTTATTCAAGAACAGCAATTGTCCAAATCGATAGAATGGCGAGTTGGAATTATTAAAAATATCCAACATCATGTGCCGCTTACTGCCATATAAACAATACGATACGCGCTCCTGTTGCTGCCATGCCGACCGCATCTTTCCCTCCATATTTTTATATTCTGGAAGATTCGCCAATTGCTGGAATTCATCGATACAGACAATAATCTTGATTTTTCTGGACTGTGCCAATGTTTCAGGCAATCGAAGAATATCCATCTTGTCTTGCTCTTGAGGAACAAACTTCACATCGAAAGCCATGAAATTGGTTACATCGTCTTTAATAATCACCTGTGGCACTACGCCTGTCAAGAATTTCTTGGCATCTTGTATTCGTTTCTCTAATTTACTTGACGCACATGATATCACCTGGCTGGCAAACGTCCTATAGAATTCTGCCTCAGAACCAATGCTAAAAGCATCTATATAGCACACTCTTACCTCCTTGTCCTCATCCTGTAGTTCTTCCATGGCTATCTTAACAAGAGAAGACTTTCCCCATCGGCGTGGAGATACTAACATTACGTTAATATGCGAAGACAAAAAGTTTTTCAATTGCGCCCTGTCTTCCACCCTATCAACAAAATTCTCTCTTGTCGCCAAGGTTCCGTATTGAAATGGAGCATTCATGATTTTTAGATTTTTACTCGGCAAAAATACAAAAAAATTACCAAAGGGTAAGTTACCAAAGGGTAACTTTTATTGTTCTTTAATAATCATTAAACAATTCATGGTGTCCGCAAAATCTTAACGTCGCAAACCATAAAGACCAATAAATCATATCTCTCACCCCTCATTTTGTCATACAAATTCTGAATTTACCCCCTAAAATACGGGCATTTTTTCAAACGAGTTGATACTTGGTGGAAAAAATGCCCGTTTTTTGATGTACTGTTAAATGATTCATTATCAATATTTTACGATTTTCTAATATTTATAAACATGTTAAAAAACCATGTTTTTAGGTCCAAAAAGCCACTTTTCGGGCTTTCATAACATATATAGTTAGCACTCGTAACATACATAGTTACGCTCATAACTCATATAGTTACGTTCGTAACTTGATATGTTACGATGAAAAACACGATTTTTTAGCCATCATAACCTATTTTTCCGTTCTCTCAATTCTATTTCGCAAGAAATCACCAACCATTTTTTGTCGGAATAATTGACAATGGATAATTCACAATTGATAATTGATAATTCACAATTGATAATTCGCAATTCATAATTCACAATTCATAATTCATTATTCTCAATTCATAGGGGGATTATTATACTTATTGGCATCATATTTATTCTGATGGTTATTGCAAGCCCCGATAGGGGCGTTAGGATTACAGGCAGGGGTAAAGCGAAGCGGAACCCCTGCAAAGGATGTACGAGCAGATTGCAAGCCCCGATAGGGGCGACAGAACACAGGCAGATGGTGCAGCGTAGCGGAACCCCTGCAAAGGATGTATGAGCAGATTGCAAGCCCCGATAGGGGCGACAGAACACAGGCAGATGGTGCAGCGTAGCGGAACCCCTGCAAAGGATGTATGAGCAGATTGCAAGCCCCGATAGGGGCGACAGAACACAGGCAGATGGTGCAGCGTAGCGGAACCCCTGCAAAGGATGTATGAGCAGATTGCAAGCCCCGATAGGGGCGACAGAACACAGGCAGATGG